>WNGL01000122.1_pt1 | contig 100748 bp, 86 predicted proteins | sample 5400591 | NCBI WGS metagenome assembly WNGL01 (sample SAMN13153377, study PRJNA577476) | soil metagenome | isolation source: 80 cm soil or saprolite under Garry oak tree replicate 1 | place: USA:California | collected 2016-06-15 | reverse complement strand
GACGCTCTCGGGCGGGAACATCGCGGTCAAAAAGGCGATTACCTGGTCGAATCCTCTGACGGCACGCGCCGCATCGCCGCTCGCGCAATTTTTGAAGATGTCTACGTAGCGATCGCTCCCGCCGACAAAAAGTGGCCATGGAGGAAAGGGCGCGAGTTGCCGCTATCCGAACTGGAAGCCAAAGCTTCGCCACGGTCTTTAAGTCAGGCATGACTGCTCTATCACTGTGGAAAAACAGGGCGAGAAATGTGCATCCAGGCAGTTAAGGCTTTAATCTACAATATGTAGCGCTACCATCTTGACAGCCCCAACATAGGGGTGTACTGTTTGCATCCCATAGGGCTGTAAACGCCTCCGGAAACGGTGGCGCGGTCAGGGTAAGAACAGGGGCGGACGCCACGGTGGAGGTGACCCCGCGCCGCCCCGCCAACCCGTCCTCCAGTCAGACGGGTTGGCCGTGCGGTGGCCGTTCCCCGGTTCGGTTTCATCAGATGTCCCCCTCGGGGAACGACAACTTTGATGTGGTAGAGCCGCCTTTCAGGCTCGTAAGCGTGCGACAAATATCTAAGGAGGGTGCGTTGCCCTCCGTAGCACCGTGGAAGAGCGGCCCTTTTAGGACCGCGTAAGCAGTCTGCACTAATGAGGGCTTTAGTCCCCGTCTCGCTCCGAGGAGATTTTATGGAAGGTTTAACCCGCTTGGTCGCCGACTCGCTGGCTCGTCACGGTTTCGAGGCTCCCTTAGACCACCGACGCCTGCAATGGTCGAGGTGGCTCCGCTGCGAAAACAGCTTCAGCACCTTGCTTATCCCGAGCAAGCCTGGGCTATTCGCATTAGGCCAGGAAGTTATCGCTCCAGGCGAGCTTCCGGTCACCGGAGGCAAGCGCATGCTGGCCTTGTTCCGAATCTCCGAAACAGAAGATTTGGGCATGGCATTAGGCCGGCTTTTCTTGCCTGGGGCGCCTGATCGCGATCGCTTCGCGGCGGACAACTGCTTTGTCCGCTATGCAGTAATTGAAGATGTTGTCCAGCGAACAGCTGCGCACTCTGCCTTGCAGCAATGGCTTACTTCATCTGCTGAAACTGTTTCAGGAGTTGCGGCCGACCCCATCCGCTCAGCCGAAATGGAACAGAAAGGACCATCGCAGTCCAATATCGGACCTCCAGCGCCGCTACCATCTGGGTTTTGAGCGATACTGGAGAGTCAAAGAGATCACCGATCGAACAAGTGGATCATCGAATCCGCAGGAGAACACTCGATGTCGGAAGTACGTGAAAAAGCAATTCCCGCCGCCGAGACCACAGTTAGCGCGAGTCCGACCACGCCCAGCAGAAAGGCCGAAACGGCCGCTGGCCTGACTTTCCCTCGTTTCTTCACCAAGCCCGGTGTCTCCCCCTATGACGAAGTGGAATGGGAGCGCCGGACAGCTCTGATTACGGATGCCCAAGGCACCGCAATCTTCGAGCAGAAGGACGTGGAAGTCCCAAAGGACTGGTCCGTGACCGCCACCAACATCGTGGCCAGCAAGTACCTGCACGGACAGGTGGGAACTCCGGAGCGCGAATCAGGTGTGCGTGCCTTGGTGACACGCGTCGCCGAAACCATCCGCAACTGGGGTTTAGCGCAGGGCTACTTCCGCACAGCGGAAGACGGCGCCACGTTTCACGATGAACTGGTCCACATCCTGATTCGCCAATACGCGGCCTTCAATTCGCCGGTATGGTTCAACGTCGGATGCGATCGCATCGAGCCCAACTCCGATGCCCAGAACTGGCACTGGAATCGGACAGCTGCCCGCGTCGAATTCGGTGTCACCGGCTACAGCACTCCGCAGTGCTCGGCCTGCTTCATCAACTCAGTGAAAGACTCGCTCGATTCCATCCTCACCTTGGCCAAGACCGAAGGCATGTTGTTCAAGTGGGGATCAGGCACCGGCACCAATCTTTCCTCGCTGCGTTCTTCCACCGAAGGTCTAAGCGGCGGAGGCACCGCCAGCGGCCCACTCAGCTTCATGAAAGGCTTCGACGCTTTCGCCGGCGTCATCAAATCCGGTGGCAAGACGCGCCGAGCTGCCAAGATGGTCATCCTCAACATCGACCATCCCGATATCATCGATTTCATCGAGTGCAAATCCAAAGAAGAAGCCAAAGCTCACGCCCTGGTCGCAGCCGGTTACGACGGCTCCTCTCCCGACTCCGAAGCCTACTCGTCCATCTTCTTCCAGAACGCCAACAATTCCGTTCGGGTTACGGACGACTTCATGTACGCCGTCCTCCGCGACACCGACTTCAGCACCCGTGCCATCCGTGATGGCCGACCGATGCACACTTTCAAAGCCAAAGAACTGCTCTACAAAATATCCGACGCCACCTGGCGCTGCGGCGACCCCGGCATGCAGTTCGATACTACGGTCAACCGCTGGCACACGTCGAAGAACACAGCTCGCATCAATGCTAGCAACCCCTGCAGCGAATACATGTTCCTCGACGACTCCGCCTGCAACCTGGCCAGCCTGAATCTTCTAAAGTTCGCGCCCAACGGGACATTCGATGTCGAGGCCTATCGCCATGCCGTCGACGTCGTAATCACCGCGCAGGAAATCCTGGTAGACAACGCCGGCTACCCGACAGAAATGATCGGCAGGAACTCGCATGACTATCGTCCACTTGGCCTAGGCTATGCCAACCTAGGCGCGTTACTCATGGCCGCCGGCCTCCCCTACGACTCCGACCCCGGTCGCGACTACGCAGCCTGCGTAACCGCCATCATGTGCGGCCAGGCGTATCTACAATCGTCAAAAATTGCAGAACAATGCCCCGCGTTAGTGCCAGCAACCGAGCCGACAAAGAAAGGCCTAGCCGAAACAAACCTCGGATCAAACGTTATGCCCGGAGGCGCCTGCCCCGGCTGGTACATCAACCGCGAACCGTTCCTAGACGTGATCCGCATGCACCGCGCCTCCGTCAACAACATCAACAAAAATAATGTCCCCACATCTCTCTACGAAGCTAGTAAACAATCCTGGGACGAGGCCCTGGCCCACGGCGAAAAACACGGCTACCGCAACTCCCAAGTCACCGTTCTCGCCCCGACCGGAACTATAGGGTTCATGATGGATTGCGATACGACCGGGATTGAGCCGGATTTGGCGTTGATCAAGTACAAGAAGTTGGTGGGCGGAGGGATGATCAAGATTGTGAACAACACCGTGCCTACGGCGTTGTTCAAGTTGGGGTACGACCACGAGCAGGCGGACAAGATCGTCAGCTACATTGACGCTACCGGCACGATTGAAGGCGCGCCCTATATCGAAGATGAGCATCTGGCGGTGTTTGATTGCTCGTTCAAGCCGTCCAAGGGGACGCGCTCCATTCACTACATGGGGCATCTGCGGATGATGGCGGCGGCTCAGCCATTTATCTCTGGAGCAATCTCGAAGACGGTGAACTTGCCGGAAAACGCTACCGTGGAAGACATCATGGAAGCCTATCTCCAGGCATGGAAGTTGGGATTGAAGGCAGTGGCGGTTTATCGCGATGGATGCAAGAAGTCGCAACCGCTGTCGTCCGCCGGCAGTGCGACCGCTCTTTCCAAGAAAGAAGACGCAAGTGCGCGGACAGCCGTCGCCACTCGTGAAGACGAAAATCCCAATGGGCCTCCGCGGGCAGTGCGTCACAAGCTGCCTGAAGAGCGTGCCTCCATCACTCACAAATTCAATGTGGGCGGACACGAGGGCTACATCACCGTCGGCCTCTATCCTGACCAGAGTCCTGGGGAAATCTTCATCACCATGGCCAAAGAAGGTTCCACGGTCAGCGGGCTGATGGACAGCTTTGCCTGCGCCATCTCGATCGCGCTGCAACACGGTGTCCCGCTGAAACTGGTGTGCGAGAAGTTTGCTCACACCCGGTTCGAGCCCAGCGGCTGGACCAACAATCCGGATATCGGCTTCGCCAAGTCGATCATGGACTACATCTTCCGCTGGCTGCATCTGCGCTTCCTCACCGGCCAGCAGCAGATGCTGTTCGAAGGCCTACGCCTGCGACCTTCCACTCCTCAACCCGAGGGCGTGGGAGATCTGAACGGTTCCATTGGGACATCACCAACGACGAACGAGCAACGACCACCGGCCGGTTCCATCCACGCCGCCGACGCTCTGCGTGAAATCGTGGACTTGGGCGACGCTCCAACGTGCAGCTTCTGCGGCAGCATCATGACGCGGAATGGGAGTTGCTATCGGTGTATGAGTTGTGGGAGTACTAGCGGATGCAGTTAAGTAGATCGTGTGGGGCGGACGCCCTCGTCCGCCCTGCTCCTTAATCTCGTACGCTGTACTCGCCTCGACTGATGAAATCCAGCAGACCTAAGTCTCGAAGAATCTGAAGTTGCTGGCGTATCTTTGCGCGGACATTTTGGTTCTGTGGATGAAGCGCCTTCAAGTCTTCCTCTGATTCGTAGAGTTCTTGCAGAGAAAATCGAGATTTCCCGAGCCGCCGGACGGCATTGAGGACATCGACAGTCCATCCCCTAAGCGACGGGGGAATCTCTGCCAGTCTTTTCACACGCGAGAATTCCTCTCGAACGACTCTCTTGAGTACTGGTACACCCGCCGAAACCAAAGAATGTTACAACCCACCCATCCGACTCGACGAGCTTGGGAGCTCAAGGGGTTTGCGCTTTTCGATAACGCTCTCCGAAAAGAAGACTCTCGGTATCAGCAGGAGATTTTGTATCAACCACGTACCGGAATATTGAAGTACGAGCAAATTAGGAGTTCTATCCGCCCTAATAGCGAGAAGCATAGCCTCATAGCCTGCGTCAACGATCTTCCTGGGATTCCAACTCCTAAGGCTTTTCAACTGGAAAAGTTGCTCGCATTTCGCACACATAAAATCAACAGCTTGACTGTTTGGCTTTGATTGCGACAGTTGGTCGGAGTCACAAGCGGGACAGTACAACTCTCGGGTACACCATTCCTCACTGAGCACGCGGGCAATTTGCGATCTGGCTTTGTACTTAGAAACAAGGTCAACCCGGCATTGCAGATTCATTCTGTCCGGCTCAGTAATTAACAACGTCTTCGCTGAAGTACGGCTCAATTTCGCTGTCACAAACTGGGCATCTATCGTTACATAAATGGTTTCACTCGTCGCGCCATTTTGTCCCCTCGTTTGGGCAGTGATAGTAGTTGCGAAATTGGAATGACTTCTCCGCCTCTGCTGGAATCATGGTGATGGTTTTTCTAATTACAGTCGTGTTTTCTTGGCTCATTCTGCACCCCAGGAAAGCAGACACAATGACTCTTCGTGGCACTTCGAGCGCCGCTCTGCGCCAGACGTGAATCAGCAAGACCCGAAGTATACAGAAGTGGATTGCAGTTCTGTTCGCGAGCTTGGCGGGCAATCCAATATCTGAAAGAGTCATGGCCCGGACCTGACCTGTTGACTTACACAATATGATGTGTAAGTATCTACACATGGCAACCAACCTGGCCCTGGATGACAAGCTAATCGAGGAGGCGCAGCGCTCCGGAAAACATAAGACCAAAAAAGAGGCGGTCACTGCGGCCTTGGAAGAGTACATTCGGCGCCGCAAACAACTTCGTATTCTGGACGCATTTGGCAGCTTCGAGTTTGATCCGGCTTACGACTACAAAGCGGAACGGCGCAAGCGACGTTCATGACCGTTCTGGTGGATACTCCGGTGTGGTCGTTGGCGCTCCGGCGCAGGCAGGGTGACTTGAATGTCCGCGAGCAAGGTCTGACCCGAGCATTGGAAGAATTGGTCCGGGAAGGGCGAGCGCAGATTATGGGCGCGATCCGGCAAGAACTGCTCTCGGGAATCCGCGAGGAAGAACATTTTCACAAGCTGCGTGATTATTTGAGGGCTTTCGAAGAACCTGGCATTGAGGTTCTCGACTATGAAGAAGCGGCACACATGCACAACCGATGCCGCAGCCGGGGAATCGCAGGATCGGCCATTGATCTCCTGATTTGCGCGGTGGCGAAGCGGCGCGACTGGCACATTTTTACCACCGACCACGATTTTGAACGGTACGGGCGAGTGTTGGGGCTTAGGCTGTACGGGCAATGAATCTCCACTCGACACGAATCTCCGAGCAGCGCGGGCTAGCTCAGGGTTCACCTCTCACTGAATCTGAATGGTTCTTCCGAACACGCGGGCGGGTCGCCCGCGCCACACGAGCTCTTGCTTTTCATGGTTTAATACCGGCTTTAGTCGAACATGGCTGTTCCAGGAGGAATGCCCATGAAGTTGGCGAGCGGGCTGCGATGGGGAATCTGGGTATGGTGCGGGTGGGCGTGCGGCGGTTTTTTTATATCCAACGGGATGGCGCAGACTGCGGCGCAGCCCAATCGGCAGGTGGCGATTACGATCGATGATTTGCCGGCGGGCAGTGCGGGTGGGATGTCGGCGGCGACGATTACGGAGATGACGTCAAAGTTGATGGCGGCGCTGCGGGAGCAGAAGGTGCCGGCGGTGGGGTTCGTCAATGAGAAGAAGCTTTACAAAATTGGAGAGGTGGACGCACGAATCAAAGCACTGGGGATGTGGGTGGAGTCGGGGTTCGAACTCGGTAACCATACTTATAGTCACTTCTCACTGAATAAGGTTGGGTTGAAGGCGTGGGAGGACGATGTCATACAGGGCGAGTCGGTGACACGGATTTTGCTGACCCAGCACAACATGCAGTTGAGATATTTTCGGCATCCATATTTAGATACGGGGAGAGATCTTGAAACCCGGCGTCAGGCGGAGGCTTTTCTCGTGGCTCGAGGGTACCGGATCGCTCCGGTGACGGTGGACGCGTGGGATTGGATGTATGGCGGGGTTTACGAAGACGCCAAGAAACGCGGAGATACGGCGCTCCAGGAGAAGCTCGTCAAGAGCTATCTTTCGTATACCGACGAGGTGTTTGCGTACTCGGAACAGTTGTCGAAGGAATTGGTGGGGTATGAGCCGAAACAGATTTTGCTTTTGCATGCCAATGAACTCGAAGGCGACCATTTCAGTGAGCTGGTTGAGGTGATACGTAAGCGGGGGTACCGGTTCATCACGCTAGAAGAGGCGCTGAATGATCTGATTTATAGTCTGCCGGATACTTACGTTGGCGAGGAAGGAACGGGGTGGCTCGATCATTGGGCGATAACGCGAGGCAAGCCTCCACGGGGAGGGCCGGAATTTCCAGCGTGGGTGATCGAGCGGGCTAAGACGATTCGGAAAACGCCGTAGGGTGGTCCCAGGTCTCGGGTCTCAGGGCAGGAGCCAATGGGCAACGAGTGCCGGTTACATAAGTTGTTGCCTGCGACCTGACACCTGTGACCTGACACCTGATCTTCATGGAGGATCGTATGCGTGTATTGATTATTTTGCTCGTGTTGGTGATCGTTGGGGGATTGGCTGCGCGATTTGCTTTCGCAGGGTCGCCTCCGCAGGTTGGGGCTGCGGCGCCGGAGTTCACCTTGCCATCCCAGGATGGTCAGCGGGTGGGTTTGAAAGATTATTCCGGGAAATGGGTGGTGCTTTACTTCTATCCCAAGGATTTCACCAGCGGCTGTACGATCGAGGCTCATAACTTTCAGCGTGATCAGGAGCAATACGCGAAGAAGAAAGCGGTTGTGCTGGGTGTCAGCGTGGACAATGTGGACTCACACAAAAAGTTTTGCACCAAAGAAGGGCTGAACTTCAAGCTGCTGGCGGATACGGATCATAAAGTTTCGGATGAGTATGGATCGCTGATGAATCTGGGGATCACGCAGATTGCGAAGCGCAATACTTTTATCATTGATCCTGTGGGGAAAATCGCGCGCGTGTACACGGGGGTCGATCCCAACAAGCATAGTCAGGAAGTTCTGGCGGCGCTGGATGAGGTCCAGAAGATTCGATAAATCACGATTGTGGTGGTAACCGGCAAGCTCGTGATCGCGTCCAATAACTGGAGGGAATCCCATGAAACGCAGGGAATTTATCCTGGGCACAGCGTATGGCGTGGGCGCGGTTTGGCTAGGTGCGAGCGGATTCGCGGCGGCGTTGCCTCGTAGATTCAGCGCTACTGATGCAGTGGTGATTGGAAAGACGGGGATCAAGACCAGCCGCCTGGCAATGGGCACAGGAACTGTAGGAGTCGGTCATCATTCGAATCAGACGGCTTTGGGACTCAAAGGGCTGTCGGAGTTACTGCTCAATGGATATGACCATGGGTTGCGATTCTTCGATGCGGCGGATTCTTACGGGAGTCATCCGCATGTGGCGGAAGCGTTGAAGCATATACAGCGCGATAGGGTTACGGTGCTGACCAAAACGTGGGCGCGCGACCCGGCGACGGCGCGAGCCGATCTGGATCGCTTCCGAAAGGAATTGGGAACGGACTATCTCGATATTTGCCTGATGCATTGCCTCACCGAAGGAGATTGGACGGAGCGCTATCGCGGAGTGATGGACGTGTTTTCGGAGGCGAAGCAGAAGGGGATCATTCGGGCTCATGGCTGTTCATGTCACTCGATAGAGGCGCTGCGTGCGGCGGCCAAGTCGCCGTGGGTGGAAGTGGATCTGGCGCGGATTAATCCCATTGGATCGCACACGGATGCTGATCCGGCTACGGTGGTCGGTGTCCTGCGTGAAATGCGGACGGCGGGGAAAGGCGTGATCGGGATGAAGATTTTAGGACAGGGAGACATGCGAAACCGTCAGGATGGGGCGCTGAAGTATGCGTTATCGCTCGACGTGCTGGATGCGTTCACGATCGGGGCCGAGAGTAGGGCCGAGCAGGAAGATTTGATTCGGCGGATTGGAGCAGCGTGAAGGCAGTGGCCCGTGGCTAGGGGTCAGTGCCAGTGAGAACTAGCTAAGCGACTTTTTCGGCTCTCGCCTTCTCCACTTTGGCTAAGAAGGTATCGATGGCCAGGTGGTGGGATTTTCTCGCAGCACGTTTCCGCAGACTGTGAGGGGATGGGTTTCGTAGGCACCGTGTACCACGATACGGCCCGATAACTGCGTGTAGTCGTACAGGCAGACGACTACGCAGGGGAAGCTTCTGCATGCGCCTGTCACCTTGGACTCGAATTCCAAAATGTCCAGATCGGTCGGCCAGTCGCGGTGGCCCCAGCCGAGGTTTCCCAGCAAGCGAACCAGAGCAGCTCCGCCATCGATGGCGCGTTGAAAGGCTCCGCCGACTTCGGTCAGCATGTCATCGCCAGAAGGTTTTCCACCCAGAACGGTCAATCTTCCATCCGTTCCTAGCTTCTCATGATCAAAACCGTGCGATTTCAGGATAGAGAGGACCTTCGCGTTAGCGTCTGGATGGCCGAAGACGACGCCATGATCTGCGCCTCGGAATCCAACTTCGAGAAAACGTACCGCGTCGGCAAACTGTTCTTCTGTTTCCCAGAAATAGGCAATGTGATCCGAGACGGCAACGTGCTCGTCACTGATTCCTAAATCGACGGTCACCTGTCGCGTAGTATGCATGTTTATCTATCTTATATCAGTAATTGAACTAAGTCTGGACCGCGGTCATGAATGGTGTCAGGCTGCTTTGCGCTGCTGCACATCTTCTTCCCTAGTTTTGATCTCTATCTGCTCACTCTTGATGTCGAGACGAAGGCGGTTGTAGATGCTCATGTACTGATTCGCAATCCACACCAAGGCGAACAGCGCGAGCAGATATCCGCGCCAATCTTGATAGAGCAACTTGTAGCGAGTGACGATCAAAAACAGAATTACTACGTAGTGGCAAAAGCAATATTCACAGGTGAAAAGATAGAAAAATTTACGCCTGAAGACGTTGCGGCCCGGCTCGCACTGGCGCTTGCAATACTCGCGTGTCTCGCGAAAGATTTCTTCATGGGTTATGGTCCAGGCAATCGATGCAATTGGTATGGCCAGCACAAACAGCCAAACGAGTTGCAGGACTATAGGCATGGAGCAAATTCGATGCGCTGGTTGGCTGGGGGTTTGGCTGCGGAAGGGCTAATCGCGTCGTGCCGCTGCAACTTCACTCCGAAGAGATTCAAGGAAGGATTTGCCGGTGGTATTTAACTTCTGCTCCAGACGGCTGGTGCAATCGCAGTCTCCGCAAGCCCAGGGTTCCGAACCGTTCTGGTCGCGGCAGCGGCGACGATCGTGCGCGTCTTGCACGCGCGTCAGATCGAAGTATTGCTCCCCGTAGGGACGTTCTTCTTGGAGGGGCAAGGGACAATAGCAGACTTCGACCCATCGCGCGGTTTCGTCTGGGCAGAGGCGGGCATCTTTCATATTCCGGAGGTATTCCCCTTCGGCAACGGAGCCTTCGCCCAGGGTCTGGTTTTCGATAGCTTTCAAAAGTGCCTGCCGGCACTCCTGTTTCACACGGGCTCTTACCAGATATCGCATACGTGTATTCTACGATAGCTTCTGCAGAGTAGGATTCCAACGGTCGAAGAAAGACCGAGCAGTAAATCCAACTTGCCGTTAAACATTAGACAAATGATTACACTTGCGGACGTCAAAGCAGCAGCGGCACGGATTTCAAAGTCGATTTATCTCTCGCCGTGTGCGCGCTCGGAAACCTTTTCGCAGCTGACGGGGAATTCGGTTCATCTCAAGCTGGACAATCTGCAAAGGACAGGCGCATTCAAAGAGCGCGGCGCGCTGAACAAGCTGTTAACTCTGAGTACGACAGAGCGCGAGCGCGGGGTGATCGCAGCTTCCGCGGGTAATCACGCGCAAGGATTGGCCTATCACGCGGGGAGATGCGGGATCCATGCGCTGATTTGCATGCCACTCACTACGCCGTTAACTAAAGTATCGGCGACAAAGTCATATGGCGCGGAAGTCATTCTGCATGGCGCTAATTATGACGATGCCTGCGAAGAGGCTGCCCGTTTGGGACAACAGCAAAATCTGATATTCGTACACCCTTTCGACGATGACGCCGTCATTGCGGGACAGGGAACGCTGGGACTTGAATTGCTGCAGCAATATCCGCAAATGGAAGTGGTGGTGGTTCCCATAGGTGGAGGCGGGCTGATTGGAGGAGTGGGCTGCGCCATCAAGGAGAGCAATCCGAAAGTTCGAGTGGTCGGAGTGCAGACGGCACGGTTGCCATCGATGAAGGTTGCGGTGACCGAGGGGAAGCCGGTAACGCTCGCACCCGCCGCTACGATTGCGGATGGAATTGCTGTGCGGCGAGCAGGAGAACGTACGTTGCCACTGGTGCAGAAGTATGTAGACGACATTGTCACGGTGGACGAGGAAGAAATCGCCAACGCTGTGCTGTTGCTGCTGGAGCGAGAAAAGACGCTCGCTGAAGGAGCCGGCGCGGCGGGCCTGGCCGCATTGATCAATCACAAAGTACAACAGTTGGCTGGGAAGAACGTTGCAGTGGTGATCTGTGGAGGAAACATCGATGTTACGTTGTTATCACGAATCATCGAGCGCGGCTTAGTGAAAGACGGACGCCTGGTGCGCCTCAGAGTTCATCTTCCCGACTATCCCGGTGCGCTGCACAAGGTCACGGGAGTTCTGGCGCAACATCGGGCGAACATTGTTGAAACTTCCTACGACCGGGCCTACTACGGGGTAAATCTCGGAGATACCGCCATCGACATCACGATGGAAACCAGAGGGCCGGAGCACATTGCAGAATTGCGTTCTGCTCTTGAAGCCGCCGGATATGCAAACGAAAGAGTTTTGTGAAGCGACTCTCCGCTATCGTTGGATCGGGTTTCTTCCTGCTGCTTGCGCCGGGCACCGTAGCAGGGCTGGTGCCATGGTGGATTACCCGCTGGCGCATGCAACCGCCACTATTGGGCTTTTCTGGCTTTCGCCTGATCGGAGGCCTGATGATTGCGGCGGGTATTGCGGTGGCGCTTGATTCATTTGCGCGCTTTGCTCTGCAAGGGGTGGGGACGCCGGCTCCGGTCTTGCCCACACGTCATCTGGTTGTGAGCGGCCTCTATCAATATGTGCGAAATCCGATGTACGTCGGAGTGCTGTGGGTGCTCCTGGGGCAGGGCCTGCTGCTCGGCGATGGGCGTTTGCTCGCCTACGGACTTCTACTCTGGTTAGGCTTTCACGTTTTTATTGTTGGTTATGAAGAGCCGACGCTTCGACGCAGCTTTGGGACGGAGTACGAAGCGTTCCGCCGCAACGTTCCGCGGTGGATTCCCCGTCTGAGTCCGTGGCGCGGCGGCGGAAATGAAACATAACCTGATTCAGATGTGTTGCCCCACATCAAGATGGAAACGCTGTAAAATTCATAGCATAACCGCGCGGCCAGCCGCCCTGCGCCAGCTCGTCGAGCAGTCAGAACATAAGGAGAATTATCATGTCATCCAGTGCAAACAAAGTAGTCACCATGTCGGTCAATCCAATTCCCAAAGGCTATCACTCTGTAACTCCCTACTTAATCATCAACGGTGCAGAGCGAGCCATTGATTTCTACAAGAAAGTGTTCGATGCGACGGAAGTGATGCGCATGGCGGATCCGAGTGGAAAGGTGGGCCATGCGGAAATCAAGATCGGCGATTCTGTGATCATGATGGCGGATGAGCATCCAGAGATGGGACATCGCAGCCCGCAGTCGCTGGGCGGGTCGCCCGTCGGCATTCTTCTCTATGTCAAGGATGTAGACGCGACCGTCGAGAAGGCGGTGGCAGCCGGCGCAAAGTTGGAGCGGCCGGTGAAAGATCAGTTCTATGGAGATCGTTCTGGGCAGATAAGAGATCCGTTTGGACATGTGTGGTGGGTCTCGACACACAAGGAAGATGTGCCGCCGGAAGAGATGGAGAAGAGAGCGGCCGCGGCTTATAACCAGAAATAGAGGGCGCGGCTAAAGCCGCTTCTTATTGGCGCTGGATCGAAGCGCTGAAGCGCTGCGCCACCCACTAGGAAAACCGCTCCGAAGGAGGCGAGATAATCGAGGCCTTTCTTCCCTTGTCGGGAGAGAGGTCCTCGCGCCGACGCGGGGCGGGGGCCTCCGCCCCACATACAAGCGGGGCTACTTCAGTGACTTTGGCTCGGAACGATTTTTGGGCGAGTGTTGGTTGAGCAGAGAGATAAGCTCCTGGCCGGAGGCCGGCACTCCCGCTTTTCCCTGGCGCAGGATTTCCTTTACCGTCAATTTGCGACCGTAAAGTTTCTCGTTCGCCCGGTTATCGGGGCGCAGAGTTGAGCCTTCGAGTGAGACGCCGGCGAACAATCCGCGGGAACGGGAGTAGGAAAGAATTTCCGCCCGCATCACTACGTCAGTAGCGCCGGTTGCGGCGCGGCCTTTGGGACCAGCGGCGGCGGCGGCATCGGCGCCGAGCTTGACTTTGCTTCCCATCAGCGACTCCGCGCCTCGGGGATTCATGACCAGCAAAACGAAATCAGTCGCTTGTCCGCCTAATTGTAGGCCGATATTTCCACCTTCCAGAGCGTACATGGCGACACCGCCCCAGGGGCCGGTGAAGTGCTGGCCAGTGCGGCACGTCATCACACCGCGACCATAGCTGCCGCCAATGCCGATGGCGAATTTCTTGACGGAGGGCAGTACGATCACGCACTCGGCACGATCAATCAAATCTTTAGGAATGTTGTCTGGGATGTCGATGATCTCTTTCAACACCTGGCCAGCTTCTTTTATGCGATCCGATTCCTTTTCGTTATTGGCAGCAAGCGCGGGTGTCAGGAAAACACACACCAGAAGAATCGCGGACTGCAGTCTCATAAATCCTCCCTGATGAGCCTTCATTTTACGATGCAAACAACGCAAAAATTTGCTCGCAAAAGGCCATACTCGTAACTGACAGAGCACGCAAGGCTTGTCCACTTATGACCAAACGCGTGCTCCTTTTGTAACTTGGCACACGTAGTAGAGTTGCCTACAGTCGAAACAGTAAAAGCGGCTGGCAGAGGGGCTTTCGGCCCGTCACGTGCATCTATATAAGCGTGGAAGTGTTTAGCCGTGGTTTGCAGTGAAAATTTGGGACTGGTTGGGAATGAAGTACACAGCGTCTTTTTTTTATCTCGGGGCCCTTGTTCTGGCGATGGCGTGCTTGCCATTGCTGGCGCAGTCGCCTTTTGTTGCCGATGCGGGGACAAAATTCCCAGTTGTTTCGCCCGGTGTTGTGTCGCCCAGTATGGATTCTGGCGATTCCGCAGATACCGTCCTTACCATCAAGAAACGTGTAGACGAGGTGAACGTTTTATTCATTGCCACCGACCGGCACGGGAAGTTCGTACGCAATCTGAACCAGGGCGACTTCTCGATTCTCGATGACCACAAACCACCGCAATCGATTGTGAATTTCATCCGGCATACCGATTTGCCGCTCGAACTCGGGCTTTTGGTGGACACCAGTGGTTCAGTTCGCAGCCGGTTTGACTTCGAGCAAGAGGCGGCGATTGGTTTCTTGCAGCACACCTTGCGTCCCAATTTCGACAAGGCTTTTGTGATGGGCTTCAATGGCCGCAGCCAGGTGGTGCAGGACTTTACGGATAACGCAACCTTGCTGGCGACAGGCGTGCATCGTTTGCGTAGCGGCGGCGGTACGGCGATCTTCGATGCCATCTATCGCGCTTGTCGCGACAGACTTATCAAGGGTAAGGCGGATCATCCGGTGCGCCGTGCCATCGTCGTGGTAAGTGATGGCGAGGACAACCAGAGCGATGTCAGCAAGCAGCAGGCGATTGAAATGGCGCAACGGGCGGAAGTGATTATTTATGCGATTTCCACCGATGACAGCGGCTTGATCCTGCGCGGCGACAAAACCCTGCAACAGCTTGCAGATGCTACCGGCGGACGGGCATTTTTCCCGTACAAGATGAAAGACATCAAGAATTCGTTTGCCGCCATCGAAGATGAGTTACGCAGTCAGTATGTGGTTTCATACCGGCCCGCCGATTTCAATGCCGATGGACGCTTTCGCGCCATCGAAATTACCGCTTTGAAGAAAGATCTCCAGGTTCGATCGCGCAGAGGCTACTACGCGCCTCGGCAATAGCTCCCACCTCGCAAGAACTTAAACCTCTAAACCACAGAGAAGCACAGAGGGAATTCTTTTCAAAAATTGCAGGATTAGAGAATCACTCTTTCGTCCCCGACTCGCCGTGTTACGTGCTCACGATCCAGGTACTCGAGTAACGGAATCGCGTATTTCCGACTGACGCCAGCAAAATCTTTGAAACGGGCGACGTCCATTTTGGGTGTGGTTGTCTTTTGTTCTGTCATGCGCTTGCGGAGACTTTCTAGCGCATCCCGGTGAAATACCAGATCCTCGGAAATCTTGACTAACACTTTATCGCGCAGCAACAGAGTGACGATTTTCTGAGCACGGGTTCGGTCCACTTTGAGCCCAGCCAACACGTCCTTGAGGGCTGGCACTTTCAGGCCGGCGGAGGCGAAAGCGCTCTCGATCGTTTTCTTCGATTCCGCCTCTTCATCTTTCATGATCACGCTGTGTCCGGGCAGCCGCACGAATTCGCCGATAACTTCCAACTTTTTGTCGGCCACTAAGCGGGTGACTGCGAGGTCGAAAACCTCGGGGCCCACGTCGAGCTTCTCCCGTAAGGCTTCTTTGCTCATGCCAGCGACCAGCGGATTGCGTCTGTGAAATTCGGTTACGGTTTCGGTCAGGGCGAGCTTCACCGCCTCGATTGCGGCCGTCTGGATTAACAGATCTCCGGCGCGTAGGACGTGTACTTTCTGCGTTGGGTCGGCCAAATGCTTTTCGATTAACTCCCGCCGCATTCCAGTCTCGGCAATAGCCTGGGCGAAGGAAAGTCCACGGTCGGAACGGCGAGCGATTCGCGCTTTCAGAATCTCAGGTGGGTTGTTGCTGACGAGAATCTTTAGGAAAGAAGCTTGCGCATGTTTGATGGGCCGAGGCAGAGGCGAGGCGTCCAACACGATGCCTCCACCGATTGTGATCACGGGAGAAAACTGGCGAATGATGAAGCGGTCACCTGGCAACAGCAGCAAGGGATCAGCGAGGTGGAGGTTGGCAAAGGCAGTCTCTCCGGACGCGATTTGTTTTTGTTCATGGAGCACGATCTGGGCGATGGTTTCCGAGGTATAGACGTGCAGGTGGACGCGGGCATGGTCCTTCAGCGGTTTGGCGGAAGGCAGAAGGGATAACGACACCTCGGCGCGCCGGGTGGAATGAAAAGTCGCGGCAGGCGCCAGCATCTTGCCGCGTTCGAGATCTGCCTTGGCCACACCGGCCAGGTTCAAGGCGGTGCGTTGACCGGCCAGCGCCTGCTCCGCGGGTTGCCCGTAGACCTGGACGCCGCGCACCCGCACGCGTTGTCCCTGGGGAAAGACTTCGAGTTCTTCGTCTTTGCGGATACTGCCGGTCACGAGCGTGCCGGTCACGACCGTGCCGAACCCCTTCATAGTGAAAACGCGATCGATGGGGAGGCGAGCCAGAGCGGTCGAATCTTTGGCTGGTACTTCAGAAGCCATCTTCAGCAACGATTGCTTGAGTTGATCGAGGCCCGCGCCGGTGATGGAACTGACCGGGATGATGGGCGAATGAGATGCGTCGAGAAACGAACCTCGCAAGAAGTCTTCGACCTCGAGTCGAACGACGTCCAGAGTTTCACGGTCAACCAGATCAGATCTGGTCAGCACGGTGATTCCGCGGCTCACGGAAAGCTGGCGGCAGATGTCGAAGTGCTCGCGGGTCTGGGGTTTAATCGACTCATCGGCAGCAATCACCAGCAGGACTAAATCAATTCCACCGATGCCGGCCAGCATGTTGCGTACGAAGCGCTCGTGGCCGGGGGCATCTACAAAGCCCAGGCGAAAGATTTCGTCAGGTCCGGGCAAATCCAGATGAGCGAAGCCGATGTCGATGGTGATGCCGCGGCGTTTTTCTTCTTCCAGACGATCGGCGTCGATGCCGGTTAGAGCCTTGACCAGAGCGGTCTTGCCGTGATCAATGTGTCCGGCGGTACCTACGATTACTGACTTCATGCGTGAACAGTATAGTGGAGCAGAGCGCTGCTGTTGCCGCGGGAGCCTGAGCATTCAGCAATCAGCAACTGCTTTGTTGGAAGAGCTCACATCTTCTCTACACAGCTGTGCTGCGAAATGCGACAATAGTGTTGAACTTCCTATGAACCTGTCTCAAACCCTGGGCATCTCGCCGGAGGTGATCCGGGAGCACGGCCTCACGCCGGAAGAATACGAACAAATCAAGCAACTGCTGGGTGGACGCGAACCAACCATTACTGAGCTGGGAATTTTCAGCGTCATGTGGAGCGAGCATTGCTCGTATAAATCTTCACGCGTGCATTTGAAACGGTTGCCGACGCGCAGCCGTCGCGTGGTGCAGGGTCCGGGAGAGAATGCGGGCATCATCGATATTGGCGACGGATGGGCCTGCGCGTTCAAGATTGAATCGCACAATCATCCTTCGTTCATTGAGCCTTTTCAGGGGGCTGCTACGGGAGTTGGCGGGATTCTGCGCGATATTTTCACTATGGGAGCGCGTCCCGTGGCGGTGATGGATTCGCTGCGCTTTGGGCCGATTCAAGAGTCAAAAGCCGCGGGCGCGGGCGCCCGCGCCACACAAGAAATTCACAGGAATCATTCGGTGCTCGAGGGCGTGGTCAGCGGGATCGCCTCTTATGGAAACTGCTTTGGGGTGCCTAACCTTGGTGGGGAGACAAAATTTGAAGATTGCTACTCGGGGAATCCGCTGGTGAATGCGTTTGCGTTGGGGTTGGTCCGGCGCGACCAGATTTTTTATGCGCGGGCTGCGGGAGAGGGCAATCCGGTGATTTACGTTGGCTCAAAAACCGGACGCGACGGGATTCACGGCGCCACCATGGCCAGCGAGGAATTCAGCGAAGCATCGGAAGCCAAGCGGCCCAGTGTGCAAGTTGGGGATCCATTTCTTGAGAAGCTGTTGCTTGAAGCTTGCCTGGAAGCCATGCAGACTGGCGCCGTTATCGGCATTCAGGACATGGGCGCTGCCGGGCTGACCTGCTCTACTTGCGAAATGGGAGCGCGCGGACACGTGGGTATCGAAATTGAACTTGATCGCGTGCCGCAGCGGGAGACTGGCATGATGCCGTACGAGATCATGCTCAGCGAATCACAGGAGCGCATGCTGCTGGTGGCGCAAAAGGGCCGGGAGCAAGAAGTGTTCGATGTCTTCCAGAAGTGGGGACTGGATGCAGTGGAAGTGGGACGCGTGACCAGCGACGATAAGATGCGTGTGCTGGAGCATGGAAAGGTGGTCGCTGAGATTCCGAACGAGGCGTTGACGGATGATGCGCCGCTTTATAAGCGTCCACTGGAGCGATGGGATCCAGCTCTGCCGCGGGAGATGCCAGAGCATGTCAAGATTGGCGAAATGGGCGACCTTACTGGCAACCTGAAACATCTGCTGGCCAGCCCGAATATTTGCAGTAAGCGCTGGATCTGGCAGCAGTACGATCACATGGTGCAGACCAACACCGTCGAAGGTCCGGGTGCTGGGGATGCGGGCGTGATCCGCATCAAGGGGTCGCAACGTGGGCTGGCGATGGCACTCGATGGGAATGGGCGCTGGTGTTATCTCGATCCGCGGTTGGGGGCGATGCACGCGGTGGCCGAAGCTGCGCGCAACGTAGCTTGTGCGGGAGCGACTCCGGTAGGCGGAACGAATTGTCTGAACTTCGGCAATCCGGAGAAGCCTCACATCATGTGGCAGTTCTCACAAGTGATTGACGGCATGACTAAAGCTTGTGAAGAACTGGAGGTCCCGATCACGGGTGGTAACGTCAGTTTCTACAACGAAACTCTCGGGGAAGGGATCTATCCCACGCCCGTGGTCGGGATTGTAGGCATTCTGGACGATGTGCACAAAGCGATGCGTCCAGATTTCCGCGAGCCGGGACAGGCAATCGTCCTGCTGAGTGGGGCGGCGCCGGGCGATATAACGGACGCAGAATCGGAGTTTGGCTCGTCAGAATATGCTAAAGAAATCTTGGGAGCGGTTTGGGGTTATCCGCCGCAGTTGGAACTCGCAAAGGAAGCAGCGCTGCAAAAGGCTTTGATAGAAACCATTCAGGCAGGGCTGGTGGATTCGGCGCACGATTGTTCGGAGGGCGGAGTCGCCGTGGCGCTTGCCGAATCGGCGTTTCCCCGGGGAGTTGGATTGAAAGTAAATCTGGCTGCACAGGGTCTACCGGCGGAGTTTGTGCTGTTCGGGGAAGACGCGAGCCGGGTCGTGATCTCCTGCGACCGAGGTAACCTGTTGGGAATCCAACAAATAGCGGTAAAATATGGGCTCTCGGCGGATATCATCGGCGAGACTGTTGGGCAGCACGTTGAAATCAATATCGATGGCCAAGTAGTTGTATCCGCATCAGTTGCTGAGTTGAGCGGGGAATACGAAGGAGCGCTCGAAAGACTGCTTAAGAGTGAGCCAGCGGCGGCGGCAGCGGACTGATTTACGATTTACGATTTTCCTTTAGAAAACTCGAAGTGTTTGCGTGCGACTAGATGATTCCTTTCGATAAATTTCGAGAAGAATGCGGAGTGGTGGCGGTTTACGGGCACCCTGAGGCGGAGACGCTGGCCTATCTAGGACTTCACGCGCTGCAACATCGGGGACAAGAGTCGGCTGGAATCGTTACCTCCAATGGGCTGACGTTGAACATGCACAAGGCGATGGGGCTAGTGGCGGATATCTTTACCGAAGAAACGCTGGCCAGACTGCGTGGCACGCTGGCCATTGGACACACGCGTTATTCCACCGCGGGAGATTCGGCGCTGCTCAATGCGCAACCCATCAGAGTGCAGTCGAACAAAGGGATGATGGCTCTGGCGCACAATGGCAACCTGGTAAATGCACTGGAAATTCGTCATCGGCTGGAAGCGCAGGGGTCGATTTTTCAAACCAGCAGTGATACTGAAGTGCTGGTCCATCTCATCGCGCTCTCCAAGGAACATACGCTGCCTGAAGCGATGGCCGACGCTCTGCGCAGGGTGGAAGGCGCTTTCTCGCTGGTGATGATCAGTCCCGACCGCATCTTCGCGGCGCGCGATCCACGCGGTTTCCGGCCTCTGGCCATGGGAAGAATCCCAAGAGTGGCAGGGGAGAAACAAGACACGATCGTTTTTGCTTCAGAAACTTGCGCCTTTGATCTGATCGGCGCCACTTACGAGCGGGATGTTCGGCCGGGTGAGTTGATCGTAGTTGGACCGGAGGGGATTACCTCGCGCATCTATGCAACGCCAGCTGCGCAATCAAGCTGCATCTTTGAGCACGTGTATTTTTCGCGGCCGGACAGCCTGGTGTTTGGACGTCCGGTACAGGACAGCCGCGAGGAGTTGGGCCGGCAATTAGCTAGGGAGTCGCCAGCCGACGCCGATATTGTGGTTCCAGTGCCTGATTCGGGCGTCACGGCGGCCATGGGTTATGCCTCCGAGAGCGGGATTCCGTTTCGCTTCGGCCTGATCCGCAATCATTATGTGGGGCGTACTTTCATCGAGCCGCGGCAAAGTGTGCGCGATTTCGGGGTGAAGCTGAAATTGAATCCGGTTCGCAGCATCCTGGAAGGCAAACGCGTGGTGCTGATTGACGATTCCATCGTTCGGGGAACCACCAGCCGGAAGATCGTGCGCATGATTCGCAGCGCGGGTGCGAAAGAAGTGCATATGCGCATCTCCTGCCCGCCAACCATTTCGCCCTGCTTCTACGGAGTTGACACACCTTCAAAAAAAGAATTGATCGCCGCCAACAAGTCAGTAGAAGAGATTCGCGAATTTATCGGTGCCGAGTCGCTGGCTTATCTCTCGCTCGAGGGAATGAAGAAGGCCTGTGGCGACGGCGAAAAAACTACCTACTGCACCGCCTGCTATACCGGCGTCTATCCTACGAATTGGGTGGACGTGGAAGAAATTCAACCGGCGACGGTACGGCGCTAATATCTAGTGGCTAGTGGTCAGTGGCCAGTCATATTCTGGCGCTGAGCATTGCGACACGCCACTCCTGCTCCTGCCTGATCGAGCTAAAAGTGGAACTTAAGGCTGCCTCCGATCGTTCGTGAAGGAGCGTATTGAATGGGAATCTCTTCACTCTCTTTGGCGATCTGATAAATGCTGTCGGAAACGTTGGTGACGTCGAACTCAAAATCAAGACGGCGTGGTTCGGCAGTCCAGAGTGTAAGTCCCGTGGCAAGATCAGACGTGAAGTGCTGGGGCAGGCGCGGGCCGTGCTCGATGATGGTGCCGCTTCCGTACCGCATCGCACTGCCCATCCAGAAACCACGCCAGCGGTTGTGATAGAAAATCTGCGCCGTGCCGGTGTGAGTCTGATCAAATGCAGGGATGATGCGCTCGCCCGCCACCAAAGGCTCATCGCCGGCAAATCCTCCAGTGATCGGACCGTAAAAGTAGGTTTTAGATAATGCGTACTGGAAACGTCCACTGATGCCGAACCGCTCCAGTTGCCGCATGTTCAGGACCAGTTCGCCGCCTTGGGATCGGGCTGCATGAAAATTGATGGGGACGAAGATCCTGGAGATACTGATCTCGTGATTTTCAAAGCTGTTACGTCCGGTGTGTAAATAGGCGTTCAGTTCCAGGCTTATCCGGGGGTGGAGTTCCTGCGCCCATCCCGCTTCATAATAATTCTGGGTGTAAGGCCGAACATTGCCCACGCGCTGATCGAGTTTGACGGCATCGTGGCCGATGAAACTGGCCAGTAAGGAATACTCGATTGGAGGCGGAGAAAAGTATCGGTTGTATGCGGCATGCAGTACGGACTTAGTTTTGTTGAAATGGTAGGCGAAGCCGATGCGCGGGCTGGTTTGCACGCCTGTGTCGACCAAGTCGAAGTAGTCGTAACGAACCCCAAGATCTACGGTCAAGTCACGGAATGGCGAAAAGTGGTCTTGGACGTACACACTGGCCTGTCCGCCTTTCAATCCGCCACTGAAAGCCGGGAACACATCTGGATCCCCACGGCCATCGAAGAAGAAGCTCTCATTCTCGCGCAGGCGCACCAGGTCCAGGCCGGCTTTGAGGAAATGTCCGTGCCAATAGTAGGATAGATCGCTCTTGATTCCGAGCGTGAGCGGCACGCGCGAAGCGATTGAAACCGGAGTGTCGGGATCGCTGGTCGGTAACGCGCGGTCGGAGCCAGTCCGTTCATACAGCGAAGTGGAAATCAGAGTGTCCGGTGAGAAACTGTGCAGCCAACTCAGGATGGCCGTTTGTTGGCGTAAATGACGCTGCGCATTGCGGCCCACTTCCTGATCTTCGGTAATGTTTGGCTGCTGAAAATTGGCGCCACCGCCCATGAGCAGCAGTTTGAAGACGTCATGATTACCGGAGCGCCAATCAAATTGCGCCGTGGCGCGCGAGCCTTTTCCAAAATCGTAAAGCTCCTGTGGCTGGGGCGGTTCGAGATAACGGCCCGAGGTGAAGCCGTCCACGAAAAAGTAGTAGCCCAGTTTTCCTGCTTGCCCGCCGTAATCGGCGTTGAGATCGTAGTTATCCAGAGTGGCGCCGCGGAAGTTTACGTCGCCATGTCCTGCAAGGTCGGCACCGGAACGCGTAGTGATGTCGAGCACCCCGCCGAAACGATTGCCGTATTCAGGAGTGAATCCGCCGGTCATCAAATCAACGGTCTCGAAAATTTGCGGGCTCACGCCGGGACTGAACTGGGGTTGCGTGTTGTCCAAGAAGGAAACGCCGTTGATGAATTCGTGCAGAGAAAATTCAGTGCCACGAACAGCCAGGAAATTGTCGTGGCTATCGCTGGCGCCGGGCATCAGGTTATTGACCAGATCGTTTGTGGAGTTGGTCAGAGAGTCGGGGAGTATATCGAGATCCCGTCGCGTGAAGGTGTAAGAACTGCCGGTCTTTTCTGGATCTATGGTGAGAGAACTACTCTTTACCTCAACTGTTTGCTGCACTGATTGCTTGTGCTGCAACTCGACGGCGAGCGAGAGCGGTTGACGCGCACGCAGCACGAAGTCGTAGCTGGACACATAAAAGCCGGGAGCTTCAGTCTTCAACGTATAGGCGCCAGCTTCCACCGCAGCAAAACGAAATTTTCCCATCGCATCGCTGGTGGCTTGTTGGACAACGGTGCCTTCGGCGCGTTTCAGAGAGACCGACGCTCCGGCGACGATATTGCCGGTGTTGTCGCGGATGAAGCCGTCAATTGGGGTTTGGGCGCGGACAGCGGTCGACATAAGTCCGGCCAGAAAAAACAAAATCATGAGCTGCCTTCGCACGAATCTACCCCCCCGAGGGAAAGATGCAGCGAGGAAACTAAGGAGCATAGTTTAAATGAATGGAACGCTGCGGCAAAACAAGCCAGTTCTTTCACGTAATGTGCGATCTCGATTTCAGGTGAGCGTGCAGTGCCGTGACTAGCGGAGTGTTTTCTGCGCACTGGCGACCCGGGGAATCTTTTGCAAGTCTTCGGTGAAGCGTACTTCCCTCCAGCTATTGAGTAAATCCTGGACGCCTTCGACAATGCTCCTACTGATTTCAATTACAAGCCAGCCGCCAGGCTTCAACGCGTCGTGCGCTTGCGGGATTAGGCGCTGAATGACTTCGAGACCAGTGGGTCCGGCAAAGACCGCATGACGCGGCTCGAACTTGCGGACTTCAAGTTGTACCTGGTCTTCTTCGGATTCTCCGACGTAAGGGGGATTGGAAACCACACAGTCGAAACGGTTCTGGCCGAGTCTCTGCAGTAAATCGCCTTGGTGAAAATGAACTCGGCTTTCCAGCTGATGACGAGCGGCGTTGGCGCGCGCGATCTCGAGAGCCTCCGAAGAGATATCGGTGGCGAGCATTTCGGCTTGAGGCAACTCTTTAGCGAGTGCGATTGCAATGCAGCCGGAGCCGGTGCCCACGTCCACAATGCGAGGAGTTGTCATAGTTTGAACGAGCGGCAGCACAGTTTCGATCACGTGCTCAGTTTCTGAACGCGGAATAAGCACAGCTGGAGTGACGATAAAATCCATCCCCCAGAATTCCTGATGCCCCGTGATGTACTGCGCTGGAATGCCTTGCGCACGCTGGTCGAGGGCTTGATCGTAACGAGATTTCTCGTCGTCTCCTAATTGGCGCTCGGGATGGGCGTAAAGATAGGCGCGGTCGCAGTTGAGAGTGAACATGAGGAGGAGTTCGGCATTCATCCGCGGGGAGGGGACGCCAGCTGCGGTGAGACGGCTACCGGCGGAAGTGAGGGCGTCACGAAGCAGCACAAAATTAGGAAGTAAGAAATCAGAACGCAGAAGTAACAGGCTACTCACTTCTTCTAACCCGGACTATAAGTTTGCAGTTTTCAGTTTTAGTTCGCAGTTCTCAGTCTTGCCTTTCCGAGTTTTTGATTATCAGACAACGCTGGCGCTTTCCTGCTTCATGTTCTCTGCCTGGTAATGGGTCACAAGCGCTTCGAGGAGTGGCTGGAGTTTGCCGTCCATGACCTCCTGCAACTGGTGAATCGTCAGCCCGATGCGGTGGTCGGTCACGCGATTTTGGGGAAAGTTGTAGGTGCGAATTTTTTCGCTGCGGTCCCCGGAGCCAACCATGGCGCGGCGTTCTTTGGCCAAGGCGTCCTGCTGCTTCTGCATCTCCATTTCATAGAGGCGGGAGCGCAACACGCGCATGCCTTTTTCCCGATTCTTGATCTGGGATTTTTCGTCCTGGCAACTGACTACGGTATTGGTAGGCAAGTGAGTGATACGCACCGCGGAATAAGTCGTGTTCACTGATTGGCCGCCCGGGCCGGAGGAACAAAATGTGTCGATACGTAAGTCCTTGGCTTCGATTTTGATATCCACGTCCTCGGCTTCCGGCAGGACGGCGACGGTTACGGCCGAAGTATGCACGCGTCCTTGCTGCTCAGTGGCGGGAACCCGCTGTACCCGGTGCACGCCGCTTTCATATTTCAGCCGCGAAAAAACGCGCTTGCCTTCGATGATGGCGATTACTTCTTTCAAGCCGCCGACAGAAGATTCGGACGTGGAAAGCACTTCCACCTTCCAGCCCTGAGTTTCCGCGTAGCGAGTGTACATACGGAACATTTCAGCGGCGAACAGCGTGGCTTCATCGCCGCCAGTCCCGGCACGAATTTCCAGGATGACATCTTTTTCGTCGTTGGGATCCTTAGGCAGGAGCAACACTTTTAGTTCGGCTTCGACTCCGGCAACGCGCGCTTCCAGTTTGTCGAGCTCTTCCTGGGCATAAGCGCGCATCTCGGGATCTTTTTCCTCGGCGAGCATGACGCAACTTTCGGCGATGCCTTTCTTCAAATCTTTGTATTCGCGATATCTCTCCACCATAGGCGAGATTTCGCTGTGGGCCTTGGCAGTCTTCTGGAACTTCGCCGAATCGCTCATGATATCGGGCGAGGCCAGAGCCTGCGTCAATTCCTCGTAGCGGGCTTCGATTTGGTTAAGGCGTTCAAACATATTGGTCAGCGGCCACTGATCAGAGGCCAGTATTGCAAGAGTTATTTAATTGTACGCGTTGAGAGAAGCGAGAATGTTCGCGGCAACCCCGCTAGGCAATGACCAGTTCGCCGCCGCGCTGTTTCTCCAGGGACATGGCGTGGTTCAGGGCGACAATGGCGCATTCCGCCTGCTGGTCCGAAGGGGGCTGGGTGGTGATGCGCTGCAGCCAGAGGCCGGGGGCGGTCATCAAGGCGAAGAGTGATCCGCGATGTTTGGCTGCGAATCGAATAATTTCGTAGGACGCGCCGGCAATCACCGGTAACAATGCGATCCGCACGCAGAAGCGCGCCCAGAAGGTGGTCACTGGAATAAGGGTGTATACCAGGATCGATATCAGCATGACGGTCATCAGGAAACTGGTGCCGCAACGGGGATGATAGGTAGTGTATTTCTGCACTGAGGCGGTATCGAGGGGATCGCCATTTTCGAAGGCGAAGACTGTCTTGTGCTCCGCGCCGTGATATTCGTACACGCGGTGAATGTCGCGCCACAATGAGACTCCCCAGATGAATAACAGGAATAGCGCAATGCGGATCGCACCATCTACTAGGTTGAAGATAATCTGCTGGCCGAAAAGCGGGTTCAGGCGTTTCAGTTCGGTGGCGGCCAGCAAGGGGAGGAACTTATACATGAAAATAAAAAAGCCGAGGGAGAAGATAATGTTGACGGCCGCCATCCAGCCACTGACTTCGAGCTTCTTGCCTTTGTCGTCTGCGGGTATTTCGTCGAGGGCGACATTGGCGGAAAAACGGAGAGCGCGAAATCCGAGCGTCATGGCATGTCCCAATGTCATTACGCCGCGAACGATGGGCCAACCGATCCATTTGTGTTTTTCAGAGAGCCGCTCCAGTGGTTCGCTGTGGGTTGAGATCTCGCCGGAAGGTTTGCGACAGGCGATCGCCCAGGCATGAGGGGAGCGCATCATAACGCCCTCGAGCACGGCTTGACCGCCGACGAGAGTCTCCTCGCCGCTCTCCAGTGCGGGCAGGAGTTGAACCGACACGAGGAATCGCAACCATGTTTTCAGAAAGCGCATATGTAATTAGATGATCTTTCTGGAGCGAAGTATCAGGGATAAGGATACCACAGGCGGAGGGCGGTTCCGAAGTGCTGGAATGTTCCTAAATAGACAGAATCACAGAACTTAAGTGCGGTTTTAGAGATGTCGACTAAGGCCGAATGACTTCAATCTTCAGGTCTGAACGAGCAATGGCGACCAAATGCAGAAATTAGCTGAAGCCTGCGAGTGGATTGTAGCCACTACTAAGAAGCTGGAAAAGATCGCGATTGTGGCGGGATACTTGAAATCACGCACCCCAGAGGAAGCGGCAGTTTCCGCGATATTCCTTTCCGGCAGAGCGTTTCCCTTGTGGGAGGAAACCACGCTTCAGGTCGGCGGGTCGTTGTTGTGGCGAATCGTGGGGGAACTCGCCGGAAAGAGCGAAGCGGAACTGACCGCCGCCTACCGCCAGCATGGCGATCTGGGAGCTGTGGCTGGAGAGGTATTGCCCGCGACGGGGCGCGGTTTGAATGTAATCGAAGTGCAAGAAAGATTCCGTCAGATTGCGGCTGCGCGAGGACCGGCGGCGAAGGGCGTAATGGTACGGGAACTGCTTTCGCTATCCGCGCCGATTGAGGCCAAGTACATCGTAAAGATTATGACCGGCGATTTGCGCATCGGATTGAAGGAAAGTCTGGTGGAGGAGGCGATCGCCAAAGCCTACGGCGTTACGCTTAAAGATGTGCAGCGCGCCAACATGTTGTTGGGAGATATCGGTGAGACGCTGAAGTTCGCGCTGGCTGGGAAACTGATTGAAGCAAAGATGCGGTTGTTCCATCCTCTCGGATTCATGCTGGCCAGTCCGGCGCAGTCCGCGGAAGAGGCGCTTAGTTACTTCGAAGAGGCGGCGGTGGAGGACAAGTACGACGGCATCCGTGCTCAGGCGCATAGCGCGGACGGAGAGGTTCGCATCTTTTCGAGGACTCGCGACGACATCACTGAGTCTTTTCCCGAACTTCCCAGTGTGCTGGCGGGCCTGCCTGAGGACGTGATTCTTGATGGAGAAATTGTGGCTTGGAGTTACCTTGCGGCTGAATCGAACGAGCCTGGGCGCGCTCTTCCCTTCAGCGCACTTCAACAGCGGTTGGGAAGGAAGAAGGTCAGCGAAGAAATGATACGGCAGGTTCCAGTGGCCTATCTCGCATTCGATGTGCTCTATGCCAGAGGCGAATTGCTGCTGGACCGTCCATGGCGTGAACGGGCACAGATTCTCGATAAGTTGCTATCTGCCAGCCGAGTGCCGCTGACAAAACGTTCTTCGGGCGCGCAAGGCCAATTGACATTTGAGGACCGAGAGCAAGTGGCAACCGCGAAGGTGATTCGCGCACCGGTGTTTCGCGCCTCTTCCGCACAGGGGCTCGATGCTTTGTTTGAGGCCGCGCAGGCTCGTGGCAATGAAGGATTGATGATCAAAGATATGGGCTCGATATATGCCCCCGGGCGACGGGGAAAATCATGGCTGAAGCTCAAGCGCGAACTGGCGACGCTCGACGTGGTGGTTAGCGCGGTGGAGTATGGACATGGCAAACGCATTGGCGTCCTGAGTGATTACACTTTTGCCGTGCGTGACGGCGAGCGGCTGGTGAACATCGGCAAAGCGTATTCCGGACTCACTGACGCTGAAATCGCTGAGATGACGAAATGGTTTCTGGAACACACAGTCGAAGATCTGGGTTCCCGGCTGATGGTGGAACCGAAAATTGTCCTGGAAGTGGCATTCAATAACATGATGCGCTCCGAGCGTCACAACAGCGGCTTCGCATTACGCTTCCCACGCATTGTGCGGATACGTCATGACAAGCTGCCGGAAGAGGCGGACACGATTGAGAGGGTCAGGGAGATTTATGAAGCGCAGAAGAATTGACGAATTTGAAGAATTTACGATTTTCGATTTACGATTGCCGATTGAAAATCCATGCCGCCAGGTTCCGTGAGCTCTTAAATCGACACTCGTAAGTCCTAAATCGAAAATGCCTAGTGCTGTTCCGTCACCGGAATCACGCACCCGTGGGCGACTTCACAGACTGCGTGTTCGAACTGGATCGTGGTGTGGTCGATGCGGAACTCTGTATGCAGGCATCCCCTGACATCACGGAGGATACGTTCGCTGACTGACGGCGGAATGTCGGCGATTGAAATGTGACAGGAGAGCGCGCGAGTCTCGGAGCCGAGGTTCCAGACATGCAGGTCGTGGACGTCGTTTACTCCATCAATTTCACGAATGGCGGCTTCCACGCGTTCAAGTTTTATTCCCCGAGGCGTGCCTTCGAGCAGGATGTTCAAGGTTTCCCGCACGATGCCGAAGCCTGACCAGAGAATCAGAGCGCCGATGCCGAAGGAAAGCGCTGAATCGATCCAATTCTGGCCTGTGGCGAGGATGGCCCAGCCGCCAGCGATCACGGCCGCGGTGGAAAGCGTGTCGCCAATCTCGTGCAGGAAGGCGCTGCGCAGGTTCACGTCGCGTCCCGTGCGATAGAGCAGCACCGCGATCACACCATTCATCACTACTCCGGCGGCGGCCACACCGATCATGACTTCGGCATGAACCTGCTGGGGATTCCGCCACCGCCTGAAGGCTTCGTAGAAAATCAGGAGAGAAACCGCGACCAGCGAAGCTGCATTGGCCAGTGCGGCCAGGACCCCGGCACGGTGATAGCCATAGGTCTTGGTGGCGCTGGGAGGCCGCGATTGCAGGTATACCGCTATCAGCGACAGCAGCAGAGCAAAGAAGTCGGAGAGATTGTGGCCTGCCTCGGAAAGCAGCGCCAGCGAGTGCGAGCGAACTCCGGCAACCACCAGCAGCACGATGTAGGCCAGGGTTACGACGAGGGAAAACCGCAGAATGCGCGTGGCTCGTTCGTTTCCGTGGTGGCGGGCATGCGCGTGCATACTTCAAGTTTAAGGTGGGCGGGAGAACGGTTCAAGACGCAACAGTAACTCGGAGGAATTTTCGATTTACCATTGCCGATTGTCGATTTAAGGCCTCAACCTCACTTGACCGTGCTGCTCTACAATGCTTCGTCAGCTTCGACTTGAGGTCGAGGTAACTTAATGCAAACAGCCGAGGTGGTGATTATTGGCGGGGGGATTGTGGGGTCGAGTATTGCCTATCATCTCATCGCAGCTGGGTGTAAAGACGTTTTGGTTATCGAGCGAGAAAGCGCGCAGGGCAAAGGATCTACGGGCAAGAGCATGGGCGGGGTGAGAGCGCAGTTCTCTACCCCGATCAATATCCAGATGTCGCTCTACTCGATTCCGTTCTACGCAAGCTTCGATGTGCGCTTGGGACATCCCGCCGGCTATCGTCCGCAGGGATATTTGTTTTGCGCCACCAACGCCGAACATCTTGCATACCTGCGGACGAATTTCGAGAAACAGGTTGCAATGGGACTGAAAGATGTCCGCCTGGTGAATGCGGGGGAAATTCGCAAACTCTTTCCGCAGCTTCGCTCGGATGACATTGTCGGGGGCAGCTTTTGCCCTACCGACGGCTTTGTTGATCCTTACAGCGCGATGATTGGTTTCATGTCGTGGGCAAGCGATCACGGCGCCAAGCTATGGAAGAACGCCACTGTGAGCGCCATTCAATGTGACTCCCGCGGAATTGCCAGCGTGGAAACCACAAAAGGGTCGGTAGCCACGCGCACTGTCGTCAACGCGGCGGGACCATGGGCGGTAGAAGTAGCGCGCATGGTGGGGATCGATCTTGCCGTGAAACCGCTGCGGCGCATGCTGGTTCCGACTGAACCCTTCGATGGATTTCCTCATAGCGCGCCTATGATCATTGATATGTCGAATGGATTTCATTTTCGGCCAGAAGGCTTGGGATTCCTACTGGCATGGAATGATCCTGAGGAGACTCCTGGATACAAAACCGATTTCGATCCAGGATTCATTGAGAAAATTCTGACACGGGCGGCGGACCGGGTGCCGGTGTTCGAAAATCTGGCAGTGAATCCCAAGCGGGCGTGGGCAGGGTTGTACGAGATGACTCCGGATCACCATCCGATTCTTGGGGCGGTGCCGGAAGTGCCGGGATTTTATCTGGCGAATGGTTTCAGCGGGCACGGAGTAATGCATGCGCCGGCGACGGGAAAGATTTTGGCTGATCTCATTCTCACCGGGAAGACCGGTCTAGTCGATGCACGGCTGCTGGATTTGGCGCGCTTTGCAGAAGGCAGGACGATCCACGAGACAGCAGTGTTGTAGCAGATGTCTATTGCGGCAGACCCGGACACCCCAGTTGCCTTAAATAGGAACTCTACTTTGTCGTTGGTTTAGCTGACGTTACATAATAGTCGGAGTCTCCAGAGAGCGGAGAGTTGGTCGTGGGTATGGGTGTCCTGGGGGCTTGGTCCAGCTCAAATCTTGGATTAATCATGGTTTTGTCGAAAGCTTCCCACCCGCTCTTGACAGCTCGGTAGAACGGAATCACGCGAATATGCGTAGGCTCTCCGTTCCGATCAAATTCGATGGCGCTACCTATGGGATCGTCGGAGAGTTTCGTTCAGGCATGATGATAGCTTGGTGCGCAGGAAGATTACGATACCAGTTTTTAAGATGCTTGATCTGTTTGTCCGTCAGATCCGGAACGATGAAGCGGGCTCCGCGTAGCGTGTTCTTCGCGTGGCCGCCGTAATTGCCAAGAGCGTCGATGATGCAGCAAAGCAAAAGAACAGCTGGATAACCATAGAGACCGCCGTTCGACTTGCGGGTGCTGACGCAGTGTTTGGCAATCGCAAGATATTCCTCAATCGCTTCTACGGACATAGATCGGAGATCGCTGCGGATGGCCATTACTTAATTTTACCGGATGCCCCCGGACGCGTGCATATTCCATCCCGTCATGCTCTCAGCCACGACGGTCTTGAGGGTTGAAGAATAACACTCGCGACAATCGGCTAGCTTTACAGGTTCGCGGGCGAGGGTGCCCGCGCCACATAATCACATAATCAAAATAAAAAGCCTCTTGCTTGCGCAAGAGGCTTTTTTGGGGGAGGGCTGCGGGCGTCGGTACCCGCTCCCTAAACTATTTCGGAGGCGCCTGCTGGTCCTGAGTTGCAGGAGCAGGGGCGCTGGAAGTGGAAGCGAGCTGTTCCAGATCGTTCTTCAGCAAGCTGATTTCCACGCGACCACCGCTGATTCGCTTGTTCTTGCCCTGTTCGTCAGCGGTTGCAACCGGAGCGTTGCCCATACCGACGACAAAGATGCGATACACGGGGATCTCGTGATTGAGCACCAGGTAACGTACGACCGAATCCGCCATCTTTTGCGAGGTGGCAATTGCGGCCTGGCCACGACCTGAAGAGAAGCCCTGCACTTCGATGATGTAGCCGCGCTGACTCTTCAGCGGGGTTGCCATCTCATCAAGGGCGGTCTTGGCATTCTGGCTTAGGACGCTCTGGCCGGGACGGAAGCGGATCTCGGTCTGAGTAGCGGCCTTATATTGATCGATGTTGCCGACAACCTGCTCAACCGTGGACAGCCGAGTGTTGGCCTGGGTGGCAGTCTGCTGCGCCAACTGGGCCTTGTTTCCCGCGTCGATGGCATGCTGATCAGCTTCGTTGGCCTTGGTCGAGGCCAGACGGATGCCTTCCTGGGCGCGCGAATCGACGTCCTTGATCATCTTGCTGTTGGCGGAGGTCAGTTCGTCGAGCTCGTTGACGCGATCCCGGATGGGCTGGGTTTGCCGCTGGACATACTTCTTGCGAGCAAAAGGATTCAGCTTGCCCCAGAAACCTTCATGGGTGTCTGGCTGCAAAGGCTGTTTGCCGCTGGCTCCAGCTTGAGCGGCTGCGGGAGCGTTCTGATCAGCTGGGGCGGCTTGAGCCGGTTGAGCGGCCGCGGGAGCATTCTGGTCAGCCGGAGCGGCTTGAGCCGGTTGAGCTGGGGCGGCTTGAGCCGGTTGAGCGGCCGCGGGAGCATTCTGGTCAGCCGGAGCGGCTTGAGAATTCTGAGCCGGTTGGCTGGCTGCGGGTTGACTCGGCGTGGTCGAGGTGGTTTGCTGCGCGAAGGCCGGCAATGCGAGGACAACGGCCAAGAGCAACGCTACGATGAGTCTGTTCTTCATTTCAACTTCCTCCGAATGGGGGAGCATTGTTGGCTCCACTCCAGCACGCCTTACGGGCGTGTTGCGTTTTTTTTTGCGTCCCCTAACGGGTGAACTAAAGGCAAGCTTTTCAGCATTGCTGGCTCTACGCTGACGCGGCATGGAGCCAAACCCTAAAATAATCGGTACCCAATGGTGCTGATACCTACGTCTATCTATAACAGGTCAAATGCCAAACCGCTGGAAAGCTAAACCCTTGGTTTTCAACAAGATTGTAGACCTTTGCGGGATTCCGCGGGGCAGAAAACGTCTGCGCAGAGTAATTTTGGCAAAAACTGATATAAAAACTGCGTGGGCCACAAAGCCGAAAATCATGTGAGGGAACGAATGCACAAGAGCCATAGATTTGACTGTCTGATCGCGATTTTCTGGTTGGTGACTGTCAGTTTGGGTTCGTCGCAAGCGGCTTCGCCGACGCCTGATCAGAACTTTGCGTCGGCTAAGATTTCTGCCGACCGTCTGAAACAGTACTCTGACTTGGCCCTGCAATGGGAGCAGGAGTATCTGCGTATCGATACCACGAATCCTCCTGGCAATGAGACGCGGGCGGCGGCTTTCTTCAAAAAGATTTTCGATGCCGAAGGAATCGAAAACCGCGTATTTGAGTATGTACCCGGTCGGGCCGATATATGGGCCAGGGTTCCACACAATACGACGGAGGCAAAACGTCCGATCATTTTGTTGAACCATATGGACGTGGTCACCAGCGATGCCTCGCACTGGAAGGCGCCGCCGTTCAGCGCTGCAATCCTCGGCGACTCGATCTATGGACGCGGTGCGCAGGACATGAAAAGCGAAGGCTTGGCTCAGTTGGTCGTAATGGTCATGCTGAAGCGTGAGAAGGCGGCCCTTGATCGCGACATCATCTTTTTGGCGGTGAGCGACGAGGAAGCGGCCGGCACTGGCACGGATTGGATGATCGCCCACCAGCGGGACCTGCTGGGGAATGCCGAGTTTCTGATTAATGAAGGCGGCGAGAACCTGCTGGAAAACGGGAAGGTAAAGTACATTGGAGTGGATGTCGGCGAGAAATCACCATTTTGGCTTCATGTGGTGGCACATGGCCGGCCCGGCCACGGATCGCGTCCTATTCCAGACTCGGCACCTAACCGGCTGGTAAAGGCGCTGGACCAGATCATTGCCTATCGCACTCCGTTTAAAGTTCTGCCGGTGGTGGAGGAATTCCTGCAGGTCATGGCGCCGTATGAGCCGCCTGAACGGGCACGCCGGTTCCAGAATATCCAGCAATCTCTGCAAGACAAGAATTTCCAAAACGAAGTGGAACGCGACGAATCGCTCAACTTCCTTCTCCGCAACACGATTTCATTAACCATGTTGGGCGGCTCGGCGCAGACGAACGTCATTCCCCCGGAGGCGTGGGCGAATGTCGACGTCCGATTGCTGCCGGGAGAGGATCCGAAAGAGTTCCTGGAATCCATCCGCCAGGTGGTGAGTGATCCCCAGGTGGGCGTGGAACCATTGAATGCCGAGTTCCGCAAAGCCAACTACTCTCCCACGGACACCGCTTTGTATAGCGCGATTCGTCAAGTCTCGTCACATTATTTTCCGGGCACTCCAGTCGCTCCGCGGTTGACCAGCGGGTACACCGAAAACCAGCGCTACCGTCCGTTGGGAATTAATGCCTATGGATTCTCTCCGTACACCGCGACGGCGCAGGAAGGCAGCACCGAGCATGGGAATGACGAGCGCATACGCGTGGAAGAGGTGCGACGCGGGTACCGGGTACTGTATGACGTGGTAACACTGGTAGCAAAGTGATGAGCAACAGACGCAACTGAAATAACTAGTGCATCCTGCGCTCAAAAGCGTGGCACATCGGCCGTGGCGTTTGCCCGCCGGGCCGTGGATCATGGCGCAGACCTGGCATGATCTGTTATTTGCCCATTGGCCGATAGAGTCCGCCGTTTTGATAAAGCTGGTTCCGCAAGCGCTGGCGCTGGATACTTTTAACGGCCAGGCGTGGATTGCGGTAACTCCTTTCCACATGAGCGGGATTCATCTTCGCGGCTTGCCGGCGCTGCCTGGCCTGTCACGTTTTCCCGAGCTGAACGTCCGCACCTACGTGACATTCGACGACAAGCCGGGTGTCTACTTTTTCAGCCTTGATGCCGCTAGCGCCGCGGCGGTTTGGGGCGCAAGAACCTTCTACCATTTGCCTTACTTTGCTTCGAACATGTCGGTGGAAACCCGCGAGCAATGGATTAGGTATCTATGTCGACGTAGGCAGTCGAGCGCGGAATTCCACGGTCGATATCGCCCGATTGGCGCGGTGCAACTCCGGCAGGAGGGCAGCCTCGAGGCCTGGTTGACGGAGCGCTACTGCCTCTACAGTGTGGCCGAAGGGCATGTCTATCGCGCCGAAATCCACCACGAGCCATGGCCCTTGCAAGACGCCGAAGCTGAGATCGAGATCAATACCATGGCGGCGCCTTCCGGCATTTCACTATCGGGAAGACCCGCCCTCTTGCATTTCGCGCGAAAATTGGGAGTTCTGGTGTGGCGGCCCCATCGTGTAAGTTCCTCCTGAAAACACATAGCAGTGAACCTGGCCAGTGCTGGAGTTTTGTTGCGACCATCTCTGCCTTCCCATATTCTGCATTTAAGTTATGAATGGTCCCGAAGAACTCCTCCTGGAACTATTTGCCATCTTTGTGGCGGCAAAGGTGATGGGAGAAGTATTCGAACGGCTGAGCCTGTCTGCCGTGCTGGGCGAAATTCTGGCAGGGATTTGCCTGGGCCCCTATGCGTTGGGCTTGATTCATCCCAGCGACACACTGCATTCGGTGGCCGAACTGGGCGCCATTTTCGTGCTGTTCAGCGCCGGCTTGCAAACCAGTCCACGCGACTTGATAAGCGTAGGTAATAAGGCGCTGCAGGTGGCAGTGGCGGGCGTTATCGTGCCTTTTGTTCTGGGCTTCACATATATGAAGCTCCGCGGAGATGCTACCCGCGAAGCGGTCTTCGTAGGCGCGGCCATGGTGGCCACGAGTGTGGGCATCACCGCGCGCGTGCTCGGCGACTTGCGCGTACTCGCCACCCGAACGGCCAAAATCATCATGGGCGCGGCAGTCTTTGACGACATCCTCGGCATGGTGCTGCTGGCGGTTGTAGCTGGTCTTGCCTCTGGGAACGGATTGGGTTGGCTGCATCTGAGTGTGCTGATCGTTGAAGCCGCCACTTTTGCGCTGTTCATGATCTTTATTGCTCCCCGGATCGTGCATCGCATGCAGCCCCGAGTTGAGCATCTTTCCACACAGAATGCTTCGCTTGTGGTTGCGCTTGCCTTGTGCCTGTTCCTTTCCTGGCTAGCCTCAAAGATTGGGATGGCCGCTATCATCGGCGCATTTTTTGCGGGTTTGATGTTCGCCGATTACGCTCCAGAATGGAATCTGATGCCGCGCGTGGGGGGTATTAATGAGTTCTTGTCGCCTTACTTTTTCTTCATCATTGGCACGCGGCTGAACCCGCAATTGTTCACTAGCAAGGTGCTGGACGCGGCGATCATCGTGTCTCTGCTGGCGATTGTTTCCAAAGTAGCCGGGTGCGGACTACCTCTGCTACGCGAAGGGCGGGCGACGGTTTTGCGAGTGGGATTTGGCATGATGCCGCGAGGCGAAGTCGCTTTGATCGTCGCCCTGGTGGGTTTGCAGTCGCAAATCGTTACTCCGACGACCTATGGCATTGTGGTTTTCATGACCGGTATCACTACCCTGCTGGCTCCGCCCATATTGCGTTATCTGTTCCATGGCGAGACCCGCGAACTCGAAGAACACGCCAATGCTGCTCACGTACATTTATAATTCCGGGTTTCTACCGCAAGGAGAGATCCATGTCCCTCGCAGGACGAGTGGCGCTGGTCACTGGTGCATCCCAAGGGATTGGGCGGGCCTGCGCTGTGAGGTTGGCCGGCGAGGGAGTTACTGTGGCGGTAGCGTCTCGCAATCAGGAAAAGCTTAATGAACTGGTGAGCCAGATTAAGGCAAGGGGTGGAAATGCCGCGGCCTTTCCTCTGGATGTTTCTGATGAAGAGCAGATCAAGGGCACCTTCAAAGCGGCATTGGGAGAGTTCAGTAAGATCGATATCCTGGTGAACAACGCCGGGATCACACGCGATCAGTTAGTCATGCGGATGAAGCGTACGGACTGGGACATGGTCCTAAACACAAACCTCACATCAGCCTATTGCTGCATTCAGCAAGTGATCGGTTCCATGCTCAAGCAGCGCTGGGGACGCATTATCAATGTCAGTTCGATCTTCGGGCAGATGGGACAGGCTGGACAAGCCAATTACGCCGCCTCGAAAGCAGGTCTCATTGGATTGACCATGGCGATCGCCCGGGAAGTCGCATCGCGAAGCATTACTTGTAACGCTGTGGCCCCGGGATTCGTCGAAACGGCTATGACCTCGGGGCTCCCGGATGACCTCAAGCAGACCGCGCTGAAGCTCATCCCCCTGGGTCGCATTGGCACGCCGGAAGATGTGGCAAACGCGGTGGCGTTTCTTGCATCCGACGAAGCTTCCTACATCACCGGGCATGTGTTGAACGTGAATGGAGGAATGCTGATGGGGTAGCGCGTGCCATCTCCGGGCTGTCAATTGTGCGGGTGGAGTCGCCGGTTCACATTGCCCAGGCTCGCGAACTTTTTCTGGAATATGGGAACTCGCTGGGTTTCAACCTTTGCTTCCAAAGCTTTGATCAGGAACTCGCGGGACTGCCAGGTGACTACGCTTTTCCAGAAGGAAGGTTGCTGCTGGCGCAATATGACGGCGCATTGGCTGGATGTGTCGCGCTGCATCAGCTCGAGCCGCATGTGTGCGAGATGAAGCGGCTGTATTTGCGTCCTCAATTTCGGGGCAAGGGTGCGGGACGCGCGTTAGCTGAAACCATAATCTGGGAAGCCCGCGCCATCGGATATCGTCGCATGCGACTCGATACGGTTGTGCCGGTCATGCAGGCTGCAGTGGCAATGTATCGTCGCTTGGGATTTACCGAGATTGCGGCCTATCGTCCGAACCCGATCCCAGGGGCGATGTACATGGAGCTGGAACTCTAATCTCAAGTCCATCTTTAAGCAGGAGTGCGATATGAAAGTTCTTTTGCTGATCCTCACGTTTCTTTTTGCCATCTCCTCATTTGCGGCTACTGGCAAGTCTGTCTCTTACAAAAGCGGTGACGAAACGGTGCAAGGCATGCTGTACACACCAAGCGGTAAAGGTCCGTTCCCGGGCATCGTTGTCATCCACGAATGGTGGGGGCTGAACGACTGGGTAAAGGAACAGGCCTCGAAACTTGCTGATCAGGGATATGAAGCACTGGCTGTCGATCTCTACCGCGGAAAAGTTGCGACCACGCCCGATGAGGCCCATGAATTGATGCGTGGAGTTCCGGAAGATCGCGCCACTCGCGACTTACACGCTGCCTTTGAATTTCTGAAGTCCCAATCCAATGTGAAGAAAGACCGGATTGCCTCGATTGGCTGGTGTATGGGCGGAGGTTACTCGCTTGATGTGGCAATTCAAGAACCGACCTTGACTGCTGCCGTGATCCACTACGGCCACCTCGCCGTCGATGCTGACTCGTTAAAAAAGATCAATGCGTCAATACTCGGCATTTTTGGCGGACAGGACCGTGGTATCCCTGTGGATGACGTAAAGAAATTTGAACAGAGTCTGAAGCAGCTGGGCAAGAAGGTCGAGATAGTTATTTATCCCAATGCCGGACACGCCTTCGAGAATCCCAACAATAAAGACGGGTATCGCCCAGATGACGCCGCCGACGCTTGGAAACGCACTATTAAGTTTCTGGAGAGCACACTGAAAAAATGAACGAACCTCAATCTTTAATTCCAAAAGCTTCTGGCGAGTGCTGAGTACTATTGATTTACACGCTCGCACTTTTTCCACGAGATGAGGGTTGAATTTCCACTTGCCAGAAGGTACTACTCTGGTTACTATTCGAGCCATCCACGGGAGCCTCACTTGGAAGTTTTTTCTATGAATATCGGCGAAACCATCCGGAACTTCCGGTTGCATAGAGGGATGTCCCAGGGAGACATTGAAAAGCGCACCGGCCTGCTGCGCTGCTATTTGTCGCGGGTGGAGAACGGGCATACCATCCCGTCGCTCGACACACTGGCCAAGATCGCAGGCGCGATGGAGCTGCCTCTTTCTCAGTTCTTCTCGGAATCCGGGCACAGCAATGGTAGCAAGGGGCTTCCCCAACTGTCGGATGATGAACTCCGCTTCCTCAGCCAGATTCGGCGCTACTCCGTAAGTCTTAACGACAGTGACCGCAAGTTGGTGCTGGCCATGGTTAAGAAAATGGCGTCGAATGCGGTGAAGTAAGTAACGCAGCATTCAGCACTCAGCCAACCCTCAGCGACAGCATTTAGCGCTTGGCACTTACACACGCCAGGTCCGCCTTCTTCCCTTTCCTAGATCGATGACTGAATGCAGAATGCTGAATGCTGACCGCTGAGTGCTGTTTTTGAGTACTTTGGTTCTATGCCCTCTTGTGCCCAACGGGAACCTCGTCTGCTTGTTCTTTAAGCTCTACACTATCTGCTGGAGAATTTGTGACCATCGATGAAGAATTGTCCTTGCTCGATACGCAACTGCGCCGATTGAAGATCGAGTACGAGATCTACTTCAGCAATCCCACGAAAAGGCCGCCCACGGACGTTGAGTGGAAGGTGCTGAGCTTACTGCGCAAATTCAGCGATGGGACGCGAATGAGTTTCTCGCAACGATTCCGCTACAACGAAATTGCCCAGCGCTACGCCATCTATAGCGATCTATGGAGAAAGAAAGCTCGCATACGTGAGGAAGGCTACCGTCGTCCCCAGGATGCACTGCTCTCGGTGCAGGGTGTTCGTCCGGAGGAGCATGAGCCAGAGCACAAAGTATACGGAGTGCGACACAAAACATCTGAAGAGCAGCCTTTCGCCGTGGAATGGTCGGATGCTCACGCGGAACAAGATCAAGTAGAGAAGCTTTACAAAGTGCTTACGGAAGCTAAGAAAAAAGCGGGCGAAGCGGTCTCGGGCAACATCGATAGCTTTACCACCTTCGTCCAAAAGAAAACCAGCCAGATTCGGAAGCAGTACAAATGCGAAAAGGTGGAATATTCAGTCGAGGTGCAGGACGGCCACGTCAAGCTGAAGGCTAAGGCAAAGGTTTAGCGTTATCCCGCCCGTTCCATTCTGTTTTATTCCATCGAACAAATTGGCGACTTCTCCTTTCGTGAGCCGGTAAGTGTTAGAATGCGTTTTTCCAGGACAAACCATGTTTGCATCGGTCACCCGCCTGCGCGTTCGATCTCTGAGGTATGTGCCAGGATTCCTATGGATGACTTTTCTAAGTCAACGCCAGGTTGTGCGCGCGCTTGAGTTTGTTGGTGGAAAACTGCTGATAGACGCACGTCGAACATTCTGGACGCTGACGGCCTGGGGGAGCGAGCGGGCCATGAAGGCATTCCGTGGCTCTGGGCCGCATGCCAAGGTTATGCCAAAGCTCCTAGAATGGTGTGATGAAGCCTCCTATGCTCATTGGATCTCAGAGAGCGATGCCATCCGTCCTGGCCGGAGGCCTATGAACACTTGCAGAGTGAGGGACGCCTATCGCGAGTGGCACATCCCTCGCGCAATCACGAAGCCCGTGAATTTGCGAGGCCTCGTCTCAGTCCTCTGATCGGGCAGGATTTGAAGCCAGTGCGTTCAAGCGAGGCGGTGTCCGCACGCTAGCACTGCCCCCGGACACCTCTCTCTGCTGATAAAATTTCCAGTTGCTCGTTCCAGCACTTATCTTTCAGCATTCGAGGCGGTGAATGTCCAAAATCCAGCGTGCCATTCTCAGTGTCACCGACAAGACAGGATTGGTTGACTTTGCCCGCAAGCTCGAGGGTATGGGCGTAGAGCTCATTTCGACCGGAGGGACTGCAAAACTTCTGCGGGATTCCGGGGTTGGCGTGAAGGATATTTCGGAACTCACCGGATTTCCCGAGATGCTCGATGGGCGAGTTAAAACACTCCATCCCAACGTGCACGGAGGCATCTTGCATCGGCGCGAGAATGCGTCGCACCGGACCGCGGTGGCGGAACACGGTATTGAACCGATCGACATGGTGGTGGTCAATCTGTATGCCTTCGAGAAAACTGCGGCCAAGCCAGACGTTCATTTTGAGGAACTGATCGAGAACATCGACATTGGTGGGCCTTCGATGATCCGTTCTGCGGCTAAGAATTTTCAGGATGTCGCTGTGGTCACTTCGCCTGCAAACTACGACGCCATTGCAGAGGAACTGGCTGAATCATCTGGCGAGTTATCTCCCGCGACCAAGTGGCGTTTGGCGCAGAAAGCATTTGCGACCACGGCGGCTTACGATTCCGCCATTGCTTCCACCTTGGAGCGAGTCAGCGCCAACGGCCGCTTCGAATTTCACTCGGAAAGTGGATTTCCAGAGACCCTGCGTCTTTCTTTCCACAAGATTACCGATCTTCGTTACGGAGAAAACCCTCACCAGAAGGCCGCAATGTATTCCGACGGCTCCGGCGTCGGCGTAGCGAATGGACGGCAGCTCCAGGGGAAAGAGCTTTCTTACAACAATATTGTGGATTTGCAGGCGTCGTGGGATCTGGCTCAGGAATTCGAGGAGCCGGTTTGCGCCATTATCAAGCACACCAATCCTTGCGGAACCGCGACGGCCAAAACGCTGGCGGAGGCTTACAAAAAAGCGCTGGAGTGCGATCCGGTTTCTGCTTTCGGAGGAGTTATTGGTGTGAACCGAACCGTCGATGGCGAAGGGGCGGAAGAAATGGCCAAGCTTTTCCTGGAAGTGATTGCGGCGCCTTCGTTCGACGATGCGGCTAAAGCTAAATTCGCCTCCAAGAAGAATCTGCGCCTGGTGGAGATAAACCATGCCCCGCAAAAATGGGTATTGAAGAATGTTTCCGGCGGGATTCTGCTACAGGATGCGGATCTGCGGTCATTGCAAGAAGGTGACTTGAAAGTCGTTACCAAACGCCCGCCGACGGCGGAAGAAAAGCGTGCTCTGCTGTTTGCATGGAAGGTTAGCAAGCACGTGAAGTCGAATGCCATTCTCTATGCCCGGGACGGGCAGACGGTTGGGGTTGGGGCAGGACAGATGAGCCGGGTGGATTCCTGCCGCATCGGCGCCATGAAAGCCGTGTTGCCATTGAAGGGCACCGTCGCCGCTTCCGACGCCTTTTTCCCCTTCCCTGATGGTGTGGAGGAGATCGCCAAGGTCGGGGCCACTGCCATCATCCAGCCCGGAGGTTCAGTCCGCGATAAGGAAGTGATTGAAGCGGCCGACCGGTTGGGAATGGCCATGATATTTACCGGAGTCAGGCACTTCAGGCACTGATTTGAGGGTCGATGGCGAGCTGAGAATCTCGATTTTCAGTTTGTCAATCGTAAATACCAGCAGCTCACCCCAGCAGTCCTTGTACCCTGGTCATTGCCTGTTCCGGTTCAACCGCCTCCCGTGCCATCCGCCATCGGCGGCTAAGGTTTACAATATTCAAGCACCCACCCGTGGCGGTTCAGCATCCAATCGCTTTGGTTTTGGGAACTCGGAAGGTCCTTGATGAAAAGCATTTATCGCCCTTTTTTCTTAATGTTGGTCGCCGCCACCGCTTTCGCCCAGCAAGCCGCACCGGTCTCCAATGCCAAATCGGCCACACAGACTCCCGCGCACAAGCCGGACAGGGCTGCCGCTTACTACCATTACGCCATGGCCCACATGTACGAAGAGCAAGTGGCGATGTATGGCCGCAGCGAACTGGCGAACAAAGCGATCGAGGAATATCGCCAAGCGATTGATGCTGATCCCACTTCAGAGTACTTGACTTCGGGACTGGCGGAACTCTATGCCAAGACGGGGCGAATCAAGGACGCAGTGGTCGAGGCCCAGGATATCCTCAAGCGCGATCCCAACAATCTGGAAGCACATAAACTACTGGGGCGCATTTATTTGCGGTCCTTAGGCGATGTGCAAGCTGGCAGCGGATCGCAGAACATGCTCAAGCTGGCCATCGACCAATACGAGCAGATGGTCAAGATCGAACCTGACAACGTAGATAACCACCTGCTTTTAGGCCGGCTTTACCGCCTCAACAATGACCTGCAAAAAGCGGAGAACGAGTTCAAGATCGCGGTCAAGATGCAGCCGGATTCCGAGGAAGCGGTCACCACGCTTGCGTATCTCTACAACGAGGAAGGAGACACCAACCGCGCTGCCCAAGTGCTGGCTTCCATCCCCGACGCGGCGCGTTCGGCCAAGTTGTATTCCGCGCTTGGATACACCTATGAGCAGCAAAAGCAGTACAAGAATGCGATCGATTCTTACAAGCGGGCGATTGAACTGGATCGCGACAATCTCGATGCCATCCGGGGCTTGGCCCAGAACTTGATGAATGATGGTCAAACCAACGCTGCGCTCGAGCAATACAAGATTATCGCCGATGCCAATCCTGAAGATGCGCAGACTTATCTGAAGATGGCGGAGATTTATCGCAAGACCGGAAAGTTCGATCTGGCGCTGGAAAATTTGAAAAAAGCCGAGTCCATGGTGCAGGACTCGATCGAGGTTCCGTACAACATCGCTGCGGTTTATCAGGCACAGGGGCGCTACGACGAGGCGATCCAAGTGCTTCAGAACCTGCTAAAGAAAACCGAGAAGGCGGATAACAGTTACACCCAGGGCGAGAAAAACAATCGAGCCGTGTTTTTGGAACGCCTGGGAACGATTTATCGCGAAAACAACAACAACCAGCTCGCGATCGACACGTTCCGCAAGATGCTGGCACTAGCCGATGAGAATGCGGTACGCGGCTATCAGCAAATCATCGACACCTATCGTGAAGCCAAGCAGTGGCAACAGGCTACGGACGCGGCGAGAGAAGCTTCGCAGAAGCTGCCCAAAGACCGCGGCCTGAAGATGGTGTATGCCGCCCAACTGGCGGATATGGGAAAAGCGGACGAGGGCTTACAGCAGGTAAAGGCGCTGCTCACCGGCAAACCTGACGACCGCGAGGTATATATCACGCTGGCCCAGATGTATAGCCGGCTAAGACGTTGGCCGGAGGCCGAAGAAGCTGTGGACAAGGCAGAACAGCTTTCCACTAAGGCGGATGACAAGAAAGACGTGTACTTTCTGCGTGGGTCCATCTACGAGCGTCAGAAGAAATATGAGCAGGCGGAAGAAGTGTTCCGTAAAGTTCTGGTCGGCGATCCCCAAAATGCAAACGTTCTGAACTATCTTGGTTACATGCTTGCGGACCGGGGGATGAGGCTGGACGAAGCGCTGAATATGATCAAGAAGGCTGTGGACCTGGATCCGGCGAATGGCGCCTACCTTGATTCACTGGGTTGGGCTTACTACAAGCTGGGAAAATATGACTTGGCGGAAGATACGCTGATGAAGGCTTCGCAGCGGATCGGCACTGATCCTACCGTCCAGGACCACCTCGGAGATCTCTATCAGAAGACCGGGCGCTTGAAGCTGGCGGCGGCACATTGGGAGCGGGCTCTGCTGGAGTGGAACAAGACCGTGGCTGCGGAAGTGGATCAAAATGATGTAGCACGGGTGCAGAAAAAGCTTGAGTCAGCCAAGATGAAGCTGGCCAGGGAAGATTCTCAGAACAAGTAAGGCCTTTGTATCGGCGCTACGGTTGCAATGCTAGACTCACTGCATGCTCGCCGAATATGCGGTGCGAGTGGAGCAATCCGGCGGACGCCGTTTTGCTGAACCAAGCCATCCTTATCGCAACGATTTTCAGCGCGACCGCGACCGCGTAATCCACTCCCGCGCTTTTCGCCGGCTGGAAGCCAAGACACAGGTTTTCACTCGCCGCTACTCCGATCATTTCCGTAATCGCCTTACCCACACCATCGAAGTAGCGCAGATCGCACGAACCATTGCCTTACAACTAGGCTTGAATGGGGATTTAGTGGAAGCTCTGGCGCTGGTGCACGATGTCGGGCATCCGCCTTTCGGTCATGCCGGGGAAAAAGCTCTCGACTCCGCCATGCGCGCCCACGGGTCGTTCTTTGACCACAACTTGCACGCGTTGCGGATTGTGGAAGATTTCGAAATGCGTTATGCCGCTTTTCGAGGATTGAATCTGACATTTGAGGTGCGCGAAGGCATCATTAAGCATTCGCACGACTATGATGCCAGCCAGTTTCCTGAACTGGCGGAGTATCTGCTCGATCAACGTCCGCCGCTGGAAGCTCAACTGATTGATCTGGCGGATGAGATTGCCTATTACACCGCCGACTTGGACGACGGTTACGAAGCTCATCTGCTTAGGCTCGAAGATATTTGCGAGGGCCTTCCCGTCTTTGCCCGTTTCTATCGCGAAGCCGAGCGGACGTATCCGAGTGTGATGGAAAAATTGAAGTTCAACGAGGCGCTCAAGCGTTTGCTCGACCACATGGTCGGAGACCTGATCCGCAACATCGAGAAACGAATTCGGAACGCAGGGATAAAGTGCCTGGAAGACGTGCGAGCCTGTCGCCACCGGCTTGCCGCGTTCAGCTCGGCAGTGGAAAAGGAACGAAGTGAGACCAAGAAGTTTCTCTACGTCAATCTGTATTTCAGCGCGGCTCTGGATGCGGAGAAGAACGACGCTGAACGTGTCATCAGCGAATTGTTCGACCTATGGATGGCGCATCCAGAAAACCTGCCGTCCAGTTATCAAGAAAAAGCCAAGCAGGAACCTTTGTCGCGGGTGGTGTGCGACTACATAGCGGGGATGACCGACAACTATATTTACGAGCAATATGAAAAATATTGCCCCAAATTTAACGTTGCGGCGGGGACCACAGAGAAAGGGTGAATGCCAGGATTAGAATCTTGTGATCTGCGTAGCCATTGTGGCATTACCGACCGGCCGATAGTCACTGTGGTAGATGTCCACGATGGTACGTCCGACCAGACGGGTGCTGGCTTCGGAGTGGATGTGCATCGGCAAGGTGAAGGAACCGATATCAGTGTAATCCTGCACGAATTCAATCTTCTTGATGAAGAAAGACGGCGATTTGACCGCGCTCCCCTCGGCCCGAACCAGGCTTCCGGTATAGACATCCAGGTAGAGGCGGCCTTTAAACAATCCGACTCGCTTCTTGCGCGGCTTCAGTTGATAGACGTGCACGATGCGTCCGTCCAACTGGCTCGTCCCCTTAAAAGAAAATTTGTAATTCGCGGGGGTCATCGCGGTTAATGAGGTGTCGTCCTTCTGAACGTGATCGACTTCGGATTGCAGCAAGCGGGTAATGATGTTGCTCTTGACGAAGCCATCTCCCGTAAAATTCACTGCCTTAAATTCCAGAGTGTGGGGCGCGGAGTAGTGCCGTTCGAGCTCGAACTCTCCATATTGTGAAGTGTCAGGAAGCTGAGCGCTAATCCGCGTGTTTGCGGAATAGGAAATCAGTGCCGCTGCCTGCAAAACGGATCTCCCTTGGTATGTTTGCAGGGCCAACTCGGGAGACATCCGGGGCAGCGAGGCCGGAGCCGCCAGCACGGCCGCAGTACGATCGGCTGCTGGACCGCTGGTGGCAAACATACTTGAACCCTCGCCATATAGAAGAGCGATCGGGGACAGACCATCGACAGCGTTGCCCTTAGCAACCAGAACTGGGGCTTGCGCAGCCGCGCCAACCGTCAGACACAAAAACAGCGCCGTAATGAAAAAAAACTTCATGAGCTAAAATGAGTACTTACGTTATAATTGATTCACCCACCCAAGGAAAAGTAACAAAAGTTAGTCCAGGTGCGCCCGACGGTACCCTTGCGCATTCGTACTTTGCGACGATTTCGAAACCCAAGAGGCTGCACTTAACGGATGCGTATGTCGTTGATACGAGGCCATGCTGCGCTTTGGTCCGCAATCCTGTTCCGCAGGGCTGTTGTGTATCGGGGTGAGAGCAATTAAGATTCGTAGTCTCAATCAAACTGAGGTCACCATTCGGCATGCCTGAAGTCATCGTCACGCCCAGTTCTGCCAACAGCGACATCGAGACCGCGGATGCGCCAAGCGTAGAGGTTTTTGCTGTGTACGGCGTGGAGCCTGAGGTCCAGGCCTATGCCATGGCGAAGTATTCGCGTTCGGCGCTGTCCATGAAGGAGTCGCTGCAGGAGATCAACCAGCAGAAGGCGGAGAAGTTTCTCAATACCTTCTACTTCCAGTACGGACATCGTTCGATTGCGGATCTGGCGCATATTGCGCTCGCTATTGAGAAGCTTTCCATTCTCGCTGCCATTACAGTTGCCGACGAGCAACGTTGGGACGGGCAGGAACGCTCTACGCGCTATCAGGATTTCAAGAAGAGTGGCTACTTCACCCCTAGCTTTGGGGAAGACGAGCCGGCGTGCTCTTTGTACAAGAACACAGTCGATAACCTTTTTGCGGAGTACGAATCGCTCTCCGAGCAGATGTTTCGTTACCTGATGGGGATAACTCCGAAGCCGACGGAGATGAAGCAAGAGGGCTATGAACGTACGCTTCGGGCCAGGGCGTTCGACATCTCACGCTATCTGCTGCCGCTGGCGACGAACACGTCGCTGGGAGAGATCGTCAATGCGCGAACGTTGGAGGGTCAGGTTTCCCACCTGCTCGCGCATACCCATCAGGAAGTCCGGCGCCTCGGGGAATTATTGAAACGCGCTGCCATTTCGCCGGCGTACAACGTGAATCGTGAATCGCTGGAGCGGTTGGTGGAAGACATTCGCGCGGTGTCGGCCGAACTGGGTATGCGTGCGGAGCAGGAACTTTTGCGGGAAGTCCGTGTAGCGCCGACACTGGTCAAATATGCCGACCCGAACAAGTATGAAATCGAGACTCGGCAAGAACTGCAAGAAGCAGCGGCAGCCCTGATGGGGAACTCGCCTATCGATGTCATGAAACCCGTTGATCTTCAAGACGACGAACCGCTTGAAGTGGAACTCGCGAGCACACTTCTCTACGAGCACTGTCATTATCCCTATCGCCAGATTCGTCAAGAGGTGGAAGCGGCAGGCGAGAAGAAACGACGAGAAATTATTGACTTAGGTCTTCGCCATCGCGGCAGTCACGATGAAGTGTTGCGCACGTTCTGTGCCGGGCAACAGTTTCGCTTCGATATCTTGATGGATATTGGCGGCTTCCGCGATATGCATCGGCATCGGCGCTGTATCCAGGTCGGCCAGGGATTCACCATCAAACATGGCTACGACTCGCCTCCAGAGCTGGCAGCTGCGGGATTGCAGAAAAACTACGACGGCATCATGCGACGCACGGCCGATTCAGTGAAGGACCTGAAGAAACGTTCCGGGGCGGAGGCGAAGGAAGATTCGCAGTATGCAATTCCGTTGGGATTTCGCAAACGGACGCTCTTTAAGATGGACTTCGCCGAGGTCGTGTACATCTCCGAACTCCGGAGCGGTCCCGCCGGACATATGTCGTATCGCAAGGTTGCCTATGCGATGTATGAAGCCGTGGTGAGGAAATATCCGGCGCTAGCGAAGTATTTTCGGGTACATGACGTGCGAGAGCCAGTGGATTTGCTGAGACGCTGATGAAATCAGCACTCAGCATTTGGCACTTAGCATTTAGCCATTCGAGAACAGTGCAAGATGTCCAATAAATCCGCACAAAAATGCCAAGCGGTCAGTTGCGGGGCCTTGCCAGCCATGTACTGGCTAAATGCTAAGCGCCAAGTTGTCACGTATACAGCACCTTGCGATCGCCCTTCACGATGCGTCCCACCGTGTAGCCTTTTTCGCCGGCGCGTTCCAGAACAGTCTGTGCCTTTTTAAATTTCTTCGATGGCACCACCAGCAGCATCCCTAAACCCATGTTGAAGGTGCGGAGCATCTCGTCCTGAGGAACGTTTCCCAGGTTCTGCAGGTGCTCGAAGATCGGCAGCACAGGCCAGGAACCCAGGTCGATGACGGCGGCTACGCCACGCGGAAGAACGCGCGGCAGATTCTCGGTAATGCCTCCTCCAGTAATGTGGGCCATGGCGGAGACGCATTCTGCATCCACCAATCTTTTTATTGCCGGCCAATAACTCTTGTGTGAGCGCATGAGTTCATTGCCGACCTTGCCTTTGAGTTCGTTGACGTAGGTTTCGGGAGTGTAGTGCGCGACTTCAAAGAGCAGCTTGCGGGCCAGCGAATAGCCGTTGGTGTGCAGTCCATTGGATAGAAGTCCTAGAATGACGTCCCCGACTTCCACGGTCTTGCCTATCACCATTCGTTCGCGTTCGACGACGCCAACGATGAAGCCGGCGAGATCGTACTCGCCCTCTTCATAGAAACCGGGCATCTCCGCCGTCTCGCCGCCGATCAGCGCGCATCCGTTGTGCTTGCACGCCTCGGCTAAGCCTTCGATGATTTTCTCGGTCACTTCGGGCTCGAGCTTTCCGGTGGCCAGGTAGTCCATGAAGAACAGGGGCGCGGCGCCTTGCACCGCAATATCGTTTACGCAGTGGTTGACCAGGTCGGCACCCACGGTGTGGTGAACGTTCATCTCGAAAGCGACTTTTAGCTTGGTACCCACGCCATCGACGCTTGAGACCAGCACTGGATTGAGATATTTCTTGGTGTCGATGGAAAACAAGCCGCTAAAGCCGCCAACCTGACTAAGCACACCACGAGTGAAGGTCTTATGGGCAAGATACTTGATTCGCTTCTTGGTACGGTTGGCGCGGTCGATGTCTACGCCAGCGTCGGCATAGGTGATAGTGCTATTCGAGGGGTCGTGGGCCACGGCAACCAATCCGTCTTTATGAGACGTGGGGAATGCGCTGGGTGTCCGTCAAACGGGAGAAACGTTCAAGCGCGGCTCATTGTAGCACGTTCGAGTCAGCACCCGATTCGCACAGAAGCCTTAGCCATTGCTTCATGGCAGCAGACCAATGCCGCAGCTATCGAGTGATGAAGTCGGAAAAGTAATACGCCAGAATGCCAAACAGCGCCAGAGCGCAAGCTCCGTAGGCGGTCAGGACCCAGACATTGCGGTCCTCCTGCCTCGACTGGCTAGATTGACGACTTGCCACGTTAGTCGACGAGCTTTCAAAGTTCCGATCGTCCATGAATTCCCTCCAGACGCAGCGTCGTTTTGCCACGAGCTAGCGTCCTACATTGCCGGATAGCGAATCGACGAGAAATTTTACTCCCGATGCAGAGCTGGAAGTGCGGAAATTCGAGCTCAGGATGGCGCGGGCAGACTCACCCCTCACAACAGAGCCTGGGGGTTTTCAATTTGGGAACGTTTTCCTCAGTTTTCTGAACTGTATCTTCATAATTCGCCTTTTCTTCGCTCTTGTCCCGTTATATAATCCGGCCATAAATCATTCTGCATTCATAAAAGGAGACCCATGGCCGATGAACGGACCAAAGCGATTGACCTGGCATTTGCTCAGATTGAGAAGCAGTTTGGCAAAGGATCCATTATGCGGCTGGGGTCCAAGGAAGCGATCGTCCCCATCTCAGTGATCCCTACGGGCGCGATTTCTTTCGACGCGGCATTGGGCGTTGGAGGATTCCCGCGGGGACGGGTGGTGGAGATCTTCGGACCGGAGTCGTCAGGTAAGACGACGATTGCATTGCAAGTGATTGCCGAGGCGCAGAAAACCGGCGGCATGGCTGCGTTTGTGGACGCGGAGCATGCGCTTGACCCGGCCTATGCCAAAAAACTGGGTGTGGACGTAGACAATTTGCTGGTCTCGCAGCCGGACTATGGCGAACAGGCTCTGGAAATAGCCGAGGCGTTGGTTCGCTCGGGAGCAATCGACGTGCTGGTCGTGGATTCAGTCGCGGCATTGGTGCCCAAGGCCGAACTTGATGGAGAAATGGGCGACAGCCACATGGGGCTTCAGGCGCGTTTGATGTCGCAAGCTCTACGCAAGCTGACCGGCATTGTTTCCAAATCGCGCACCTGCCTGATTTTCATCAACCAAATCCGGGAAAAAATTGGCGTGATGTTCGGCAATCCCGAGACTACAACTGGCGGTCGCGCGCTTAAGTTTTACGCGTCCGTCCGGATTGATATCCGTCGAATCGCTGCCATTAAGGAAGGCGACATAGTGACTGGTTCGCGAACCAGAGTGAAAGTGGTGAAAAATAAAGTGGCCGCGCCATTCCGCGAAGCTGAGTTCGACATTATGTACGGCGAAGGAATCTCGCGCGAGGGGGACCTCATTGACCTGGCGGCGAACAACGGCATAGTGGAGAAGTCGGGGGCTTGGTACAGCTATAAGGGCGAGCGCATCGGCCAGGGGCGAGAGAACGCCCGTCAGTTCCTCAAAGACAACAAAGACACGATGGCAAAGTTGGAAGCTGAAGTTCGAAAACACCTGGGCCTGACGCCACCTGCGGCCCAGGCGGCAGCGGCTTCCGCGCAGAGTCCGGCCCAGGTTAGCCGGGTGACAACCATGCCGAGCGCTGCCCCGGAGATGGCGAGCAAGGTTCCGGCGGCGAGGCGCTAGATTTGTAACTCGGGCAAACTGGCGTCATTTGGATTCCACTGTTCATACGGGACGACTTATCGGAAAACGGGTCGTCCCCTCTTCTCCAACTCTGCGATTGCTAGCCGAACGCAGCATCGATTTATTCAGCCTTCACCTACAATGATTCGTGACAGTCGGGTAGAAGTCCCTTGTCAGGCTGATCTGCGTCCGAATGCAGGTTCAGGAGCCGGTTCATGGAACGACGGTCTTTTCTAAAACGCACGGGCGCGATTTCTATCCTCCTGGCTGGAGGAATCGTGTGGCGTGCCTGTGACCAGGGCGTTTTCAGTACCGGCAAGGGACAAGCTTATGAGCCGTGGCAAGGGTGGCGCAGCAACCCAGGGGCCGGACCGATTGCCTTGGTGCGTGCCGCCATTCTGGCCGCCAGTCCGCACAACACGCAACCATGGTTGTTCCGGATAACCCATGGCAGTGTGGAACTCTATGCGGATAGTAGGCGCAACCTGGGGATGTTCGATCCTTACCTTCGTGAAATGTACGTTGGGTTGGGCTGCGCCGTCGAAAACATGATGCTCACCGCGGCCGCGCAAGGCTACAAGGTGGAACTAAATCTCACGTCCGGAGTCTTAAGTCACATTCCTGAAAAGCCTGAGCCGGTGCTGGCGGCACAGCTAGGTCTCACTTTTGGGGGCGCGCAGAGGAGCAGTTTGCAGCAGGCCATTCCGCGACGACACACCAATCGGGCGGGCTACGATATGAGCAGACCTTTACCCCCAGAGACACTCCGAAGCCTCGCCAATCTTGCGAAAGACGAAACTGACTTGAAACTGTTCGTGTACGACAGCGACGCCGACCGGAAGAGAGTGGGCGAAGTCCTGGTGGAAGCTACCAAGACAATAATTTCCGACCAACAAATGGAGGCGGACAGCCAGCGCTGGATCAGAAATCGTTGGCCCGATGTGCAGAAATATCGCGATGGATTGACCTTGGATTGTCTGGGATTACCACGCCTCGCGGTAGCCGCTGCCAAGATCATGCCCGCGCTGCCTGCAAAAACCGCAGGTAAATACTGGCTGGATCAGACCCGTGAGGTGCACGCGGTAAGGTCGCCATTATTTGGCATCATCGCGGTGCGGGACCGTTATGACCGCGCGCAGAGCATGCGGACTGGACGCGTGTGGCAACGGGTACACCTATGGGCAACAACTCAAGGCTTGGCCGCGCAACCCGTTAATCAGCCGACCGAGGTAGTGGATCGGCAGCGTACCCTCAACCGCTCGCCTCAAATGGCGCAAGCTTTGGCGGGAATTACCGGCGATTCCTCTTGGCAGGCCACATTTATTTTTCGCATGGGCTACCCCACAACCGAAGCACCGCCTAGCCCGAGGCGTCCGGTTGAAGATGTGATCGTGTGATATCGGAAATCAGCCTGCGGCAAACAACAATTGCTATCCTTTTTCATGCCGAATAGAATCTTCTTTAACTCCAGCCGTCGCTCTGTTGCCCGCACAAATTGAAAGAGGACTATTGAGAAAAGTCATTGCGATCTATCCCGGCTCGTTCGATCCACCGACCAACGGGCATCTGGACTTGATCGAACGCGGGAGCAAGATTTTCGACGAGCTGGTGGTGGCGATCTTGCGGAATTCGGACAAGGATCCACTATTCAGTCTGCATGAGCGGCGGCACATGCTGGAAGCTTTGACGGGGAACTTCAAGAATGTGCGGGTGGACGTGTTTGATGGATTAACCGTGGACTATGCGGCCAGAGTGAAGGCCAGCGCGGTATTGCGCGGTATCCGGGCGCTCAGCGACTACGAATATGAACTGCAGATGGCATTGATGAATCGCAAATTACAGCCCGAACTGGAAACCGTGTTTATGATGCCGGCAGAACAGTATTCTTATCTCAGTTCACGTCTGGTGCGCGAAGTTGCACAACTCGGGGGATCGATCGAAGATCTGGTTCCGGAAATGGTAGAACGCAGATTGAAAGAAAAGTTGGATCCGGCTCTCAAACTACAGAACGCAAGAAAATCCAGAACAGGAAAGCGAGCATGACACCAGTAACGGAAGCACCTTTGGCAGTGAAACTTACTGAGCGAATCAACCGCATCGAACCCTCGGCTACCATGGCAGTCGTCGCCGAAGCTGACAAGCTCCGCCAGCAAGGCATTGACGTGGTGGACTTCGGCGCGGGCGAGCCCCATTTTTCGACGCCGCAGCACATCAAGGATGCCGCCATCGCCGCTATCCAGGCGAATTTCAGCAAATACACGGCGGTGGGAGGCACGGCGGAACTTCGAGATGCAATCGTGCGTCGTCACGCGGCCGATTTTGGTTCGGACTATCGGCGCGAGGAGTCGATTGCCTCAGTGGGCGGCAAGCATGCGCTGTTCAATGCTATTCAGGTGCTGGTGGATCATGGAGACGAAGTTATTCTGCCGGTGCCGTACTGGGTTTCGTTCAAGGACATCGTGCGATACGCGGGTGGCAACTGCGTGTTGCTGGAAACGGACGAGCAAGACGGCTTTCGCGTAACAGCGGAGATGATTGAGCGGCTAGTAACTCCACGCACCAAGCTCATCATTCTGAATTCGCCGTCGAATCCGTCGGGCGCTGTGATGTCGCCGGAAGATCTCGCAAATGTGGTGCGGCTCGCGGCGCAGCGAGGGATCTGGGTGATCTCCGACGAGTGCTACGTTTACCTGAACTACGCAGGAAAGAATTTCTCGGTGGGATCGTTGCGTGAGTACCGCGACCGGATGGTGGTTGTAGGTTCCCTGTCCAAAACGTACGCCATGACCGGCTGGCGGTTAGGCTATGCGCTGGCGCCGGCGCAGATTGTGGCCGCTATGCAGAAATTGCAAAGTCAGTCCACTTCTAACCCCACGTCGATCATCCAGAAAGCGGCCGTTGCCGCCCTGAATGGGCCGCAGCAGTGTGTCGAAAGCATGCGTCTGGAATACATCCAGCTGCGCGATCATGTGGTCAAAGGGCTGCGCTCGATTCCTGGGGTGAAGTGCACGCTTCCCGAAGGAGCGTTCTACGCTTATCCGAACATTTCGGCATTCCTGGGGCGCGGCGGGATAAAAACTGCGTCCGATCTAGCAGGAAATTTGTTGCGCCAGGGGCACGTCGCGACGGTCCCAGGGGAAGGCTTTGGAACGCACGAGCACATACGGGTTTCCTATGCCACGTCTGTCGCAGAACTCGATCGCGGACTAGAGCGGATGCGTAACTTTCTTTCGGCGCTATAAGCTATTTTTGCAGGCAGCCTCTCTGCCCTAGTAGGCCTCTAAGGGGAGTGACTGAACCGGTCTACTCCCCTACGGCCGGGTTTCCCTCACATCTCGTCTCGCATGAGCGAACTATATCCATTGTTGATGACGCCTGCCTTCGACGCTCGCCCTTGGGGAACGCTGGATCTGTCTCCCATCTACACCAATCAGCGTTTCGAAGAAAAAATCGGGGAAGCATGGCTGACCGGAGACGCCTGCAAGGTCGCGAACGGACCGTTGCGTGGAAAATCGCTAGCCGAAGTAAGTACGGAATTTGGACGGGAACTGGTCGGGGAAGCTGCCAGAGATCCGAAACGTTTTCCCCTGTTGCTGAAATTTTTGTTTCCGCACGAGAAACTTTCTGTACAAGTCCATCCCGATGACGAAGCAGCGCGCCGGGTGGGCGAGCCATGGGGAAAAACAGAATGTTGGTATGTGGCACATGCCAAGCCGGGCGCGCAAATCGCGCTAGGATTAAAGCCCGGAGTCACGCGCCAACAATTCGAAAAAGCGATCCAGGAGAATCGCGCCGAAGACCTTCTAAACTGGATCAATGTTTTTCCTGGGGAAATGATTTACGTGGCCGGAGGCACGGTTCATACTCTGGGACCGAATTCGATCATCGTCGAAACTCAGCAACAGTCAGACACGACTTATCGGCTGTACGACTACGGCCGTCCGCGCGAGTTGCATCTCAAGGAAGGATTGGCGGCAGTGAAGGAGAACGTAAAGTCGGGCAAAGTGGTTCGTCCTGCGCCTACGCAGGTGAACGGAAATCGACGGGGTTCATTGATTGCCGCGCCCTATTTTTCAGTTGATATGTTCGAACTTAAAGAGCCCTACAAGTTTGAAGCAGAATCGGGCAAGAGCTCAGTACAGATTTTAGTGGCGGTGGAGGGTTGTGGGGTGGTCGAGGCAGACGGGACGGAACCGGTTACGCTGGCAAAAGGCGATGCCGTGGTGATACCTGCATCGATCGGTGAATTTCGGGTGCGGCCGCAGTGGGCCGTGGAATTTTTGCAAGCGAAAGTTCCAGGGAAGATGCTGCCGGAACCGATGACCAGGATGTAAGGTCGCGGCGTATCAGTCTTTTAATTCTTGAACATTTGAACGTGGCCAAATCTAATTTTTATCCGGTAGTCCTCGCAGGCGGACGCGGTACGCGCTTCTGGCCGCTGAGTCGCAAGCGCCGCGCTAAGCAGCTGCTCGCGCTCGACGGCAAGCAAACCATGATTCAGCGCACTGTGTCGCGTCTGCTGCCGCTCGCGCCCGCCCGCCAATTTTCGGTAATTACCAACGAAGATCTGCTGAGGGAAATTTCGCGTCAACTTCCGAAGTTGGGCAGAGCGCAAATTATCGCTGAGCCAGTAGGACGCAACACCGCACCTGCAATCGGCCTGGCGGCATTCATCCTCATGCGAAATGATCCGGATGCAGTTATCGGTATGTTTCCGTCCGATCATGTGATCGGAGATGAACAAAGATATCGTGAAGTTCTGAAAAGAGGGATTGCAATCGCCGCTTCGGGGGAAAACATTGTGGTGCTCGGAATCCGCCCTACGCGCGCGGAAACTGGCTACGGCTACATCGAGGCCGGATCTGTATGCGATGCAGACGCGCTGCCGATCCGCCGCTTCACCGAAAAGCCTGATGCGGAGCGTGCAGCCGGATTCCTGAGCGCAGGAAATTATTTCTGGAACAGTGGGATGTTCCTGTGGAGCGCGCGGACGCTGGCGAATGCATTGCTTGAGCATTTGCCCAAAACCGCGACCATTTTAGAAACGATTGCCGCCGCATTCGGCACGCGAAGGTTTGCCGATACGTTTCGACGGCTTTATCCCCGCTGCGAGAACATCAGTGTTGACTATGCCATTCTGGAGCCGCGTTCAGCTAAGGGAGAGCGGCAGTCCAATATTATTTGTCTGTCGTCGGATTTCGGGTGGAATGATCTTGGCTCGTGGACGGCTCTGCATGAACATCACGTGCGGAAGAGTCAACCGCTCAATGGCAACCTCATCTCCGGCGATGGCATCTTCACCCTGAATTCGGAGGGGAATTACATTCATGCGCCGGGGAAGTTCGTGGCCGCCGTGGGCGTGAATAATCTAGTCGTGGTCGAAACGGACGATGCGCTACTGATCACCACCCGCGAGCAGGCCCAGGATGTAGGAAAAGTTGTGAAGTATCTCGATGAGAAGAAGCTCTCAAAGCTGGTGTGAAACAGGTGGTCAACGCTCCTATTAAACGGAGCCCAGACTGACCACTGGCTACTGACCACAGCTCTTAATGACACAGGAAATCAAATTCGGCACCGATGGATGGCGCGGGATAATCGCCGACGACTTCACCTTCGACAACGTCCGCCGGGTCGCCGGTGCGATCGCCTCTTACGTTTTGGATCATGAAGAGCCGGGCCGTGGAGTTGTGGTCGGGTATGACACTCGTTTTGCGTCACAGCGTGCTGCACGTATAGCCGCCGAGGTCCTCGCGGGGGCAGGAATCGCGATCAAACTAGCCAACGATTACACGCCGACTCCGGCCATTTCGCTGGCTGTAAAGAGTATGGGAGCCGCAGGCGGAGTCGTCATCACTTCCAGCCATAATCCGTGGAACTGGAACGGTGTGAAGTTCAAAGGTAAGTTCGGAGGCTCGGCCACCCCGGCAATGATGAAAGTGATCGAAGCCAAAGTGCGAGCCGGAGCCATGCCCAATGGGAAGAAGGGCAGCATCGAAGAAGTAGATTTAAAACGGGCTTACATTGAAGCGGTTTGTGGCTTTGCGGATATGGAATTAATCCGCAAAGCCAATTTCAAATTCGCAATCGATTCGATGTATGGTTCGGGACGAGGCGTGCTGGCTCAGATCTTCAACGATCATGGCATCCAGCACGTTGCCATTCGTCAAGAATTGAATCCACTCTTCCCCGGCATCAACCCTGAACCTATCGAGCCACATATTGCGTTGCTACAGCAGACAGTGGTTAAACATGGCTGTCATGCGGGTTTTGCCACAGACGGAGACGCGGATCGCATCGGCGCAGGGGCAGAAGATGGCAGCTTTGTGGATTCGCATAAGATTTTTGCCGTCCTGCTCCGTTGGTTGCTGGAACGTAAGAAATGGCCGGGTGATGTGGTACGAGCTTTCAATACCACTCTCATGCTGGACCGGATTGCCGCCAAGCACCGCCGCAAGCTTCATGAGTGTCCCATCGGATTTAAGTACATCGCAGATCTGATGATGGAACGCGAAATTGTGATCGGCGGAGAGGAATCGGGAGGCATCGGCTATTCCCGCTATCTGCCGGAGCGTGACGGCATTCTGAATTCTTTGCTGTTGGCCAATGTGATGGCCGAAGAAGGAAAGCCTCTCGGGCAATTGGTAGCCGATCTGCAGCGTGAGTTTGGGCCGCATCACTACGGCCGCCGGGATTTGCATATTCCGGAAGATATAAAACAGTCGGCGATTCAACGTGCGCGATCCGAACAGACGAAACGTTTGGGACGTTATTCCGTCTTAAGGAAAGACGGGTTGGACGGAATAAAGTTCTTTCTGGACGCGTCTAGCAATGGAAACGGTGCAGAGCCATGGATTCTCTTCCGCGCGTCAGGCACAGAGCCGTTGCTGCGGGTGTATGTGGAAGCTGCCTCGCCTGAACTGGTAGAGGAAATCCTGAGCAGCGCCGAGGCCTTTGTGAATGGCCAGTGATTGACACTGATAACCGCAAAGCCGCACGGCGCGCCGGGTCATTGTACTTTCAGTGCTCGCACCGCGCGGGCTTAACCCGTAGGATAATCAACTAGACAATGGGCGCAGCAAGCATCACAACTACCATTCCCGTCGATTCTCCGCAGACCCGGCGGTACAACCGCATCCGCCGCTGGCTGGGGATTGCCGACTTTATACTCGGCGCGGTTGTGCTCGTCGTGCTTCTGGCCACCGGTTGGAGTGGGACTCTTCGGGATATTGCGCTCGGTGATGCCGCTCAGAACTATGTACTGGCAGTGTTCTTGTACGTATCAATGCTGATGACGATCACGAAACTGCTTGGACTGGGCCTGGATTATTACGGTTTTCGTTTAGAGCATCGCTTTCAACTTTCGAACCAGAGACTGCGGGCATGGTTGTGGGACGAGGCGAAAGGATTCCTGGTTGGCTTGGTCTTGGCAGCGATCGTCGCCGAATTGTTGTACTTCATCATGCGCCAAGCGCCGCAGCATTGGTGGCTGATTGCCTGGGCTGTTTTTCTCGGACTCTTTGTGCTAATGGCGCAGCTGGCGCCTCTGATCCTGTTTCCCATCTTCTATAAATTCGAACCACTGCAGAATGAGGAGCTAAAGGCTCGGCTGGTACGGCTCAGCGAGCGGGCGGGAACAAAGGTGCGTGGGGTTTATCAGTGGAAGCTTTCTGAAAAGAGCAAAAAGGCCAATGCAGCATTGACCGGATTGGGCAATACGCGGCGCATCATCCTGGCCGATACACTGCTCGACAATTACTCTCCCGATGAGATCGAGGCCGTGCTGGCGCACGAACTGGGACATCACGCCCATCGCCATATCATGAAGAGCATTGCTGTCCAAGCAGGGACCACATTGCTTGGGTTTTGGGCCGCCAACTGGGTGCTGCACTATGCGGTAGACCGGCTTCACATGTTCGAGACGCTGTCGGATTTCGCAAACTTGCCATTGCTTGTATTGGTTACGATGCTGCTCTCATTCCTGCTTTTGCCGGCGTTGAACGCCTATTCGCGCTTTAACGAACGGCAGGCAGACCGCTACGCTTTTCAATCCATCGCCCGGGTGGGGCCGTTTATTTCATCTATGAACAAGCTCGCCGAGCAGAATCTGGCGGAGCGCGCTCCGTCGCGATGGGTGGAGTGGTTCTTTCATTCGCATCCCGCGATTTCGAAACGGGTGCAAGCCGCCGAAACCTGGGCGAAAGTCAGGTCGGCCGCAGATGCAGGCGGATAGAAGCATTAAGCTCGCGAAGAGCATGTCCCCTCCGGCGGTCAATTCTCAGCGGCCCCGCAGGAGCATCTCCACGCGGCGCAAATCCTCTTCGGTATCAATTCCAATCGTGTCGTAAGGCGTATCTCCCACAAAGATTGGAATTCCGTTCTCCAAGAACCGCAACTGCTCGAGGCGTTCGCTGCGCTCGAGTGACGACTCGGGCAAGGCTACAAAGCGATCTAACGCGGGTTTGCGGTAGGCATACAAGCCGAGATGCTTGTAGTATTGCGAACCCAGCCCATCGCGATCATGCGGAATCGTGGCACGAGAGAAATAGAGCGCCCGTTCCATCGTGTCAGTCACGACTTTCACGGCGTTTGGGTTGGTGATGTCCGCAGCGGACGCGGTTGTTTTCAGGGTTCCGACGTGGACACTCGAATCTTGCATCACATCGATCAAGGTGGCGATGTGCTCCGGCCGGGTCAGGGGCTCATCTCCCTGTACATTGAGGTAAATGTCAGCAGCAATCGAATTGGACACTTCGTGTACGCGCTGAGTACCGCTGCTGTGCGCAGCAGAAGTCATTTGCGCCTTCCAACCGTTGCGGCGGCAGACTTGGAGGATTTCGTCAGAATCCGTCGCAATGATTACGTCGTTGAGCAGAGGGGAGAAACGAACGACCTCGTAAACAGCGCCCACCAGGGGCTTGCCGGCGATCTCGCGCAACATTTTGTGCGGCAGACGAGTGGAAGCGAGCCGGGCGGGGATGACGGCGATGGCTCTCATGCGGTCCTAGTGTCATTTTTTTGAACGATACTTGCAAGACCTGCCCGAAATGCGATGGCGCTATCCGAAAGCTATTCTCCGATCCAGGTTCCGAATGGCTTCAGAGATTCCACGTGGTCGAAAACAATCTTCATCGCGGCCGTAATAGGAATGGCAAGCAAGAGACCCATTGCTCCCCACAACCAACCCCAGACCAGCAACGCCATCGTGACTGCCAGAGGGTTCAGCTGCAAACGGTTGCCCAGGAACTTTGGGTAGAGAACGTTTAGAGCAATCATGTGCAGACTCAGTACAGTGACTACGATCCCGATCAAACCTCCGGAGCTGGTGTGTCCGATTCCCATGAAAACCGGGGGCGCCATTGCGAGCAGCACTCCCATGTAGGGAACCAGGCTCAGGAATCCGCTCATAAAGCCGATGAAATAAAAGAACGGGACATGCAAGAAGCCAAAAACAATGGTGCTGATCCCTCCCATGAAAAAGCCGATGATCAGATTTCCGACCATGAATCTGCGAATCATGGCGGAAATCAGCCCCAGAGTTTTGTAGGCAACATTGCGGCTCTCCAAGCGGAACAGCATTACGGTAGCTGAGCGCACGTGGTGTACCCAGGTCAGCATGAAAAACACAAGGAAAGGAATAAAGGAAGCTGCCAGCACAGCCTGGCTAACGGAACCGAATCCCCGAGTGAGGATGTCGGTCCAGTTGGAAGTGGTGTGAACGTTCATCACTCCTTTATCTTGCCCGGGATTCAAAGCTTGTAGAGTTTCTGCTTTCTTACGAAATTTCATAATCTGTTCGCGGATTGTGCTGGTGTATTTCGGCAAGTCCTCCAAAAAATTCGCGGCCTGGTTATAGGAGAACGAGATGACGCCGGACACAATGACGAGCAGCAGAAGAACAGCGACAGCAGCAGCGACGCCTCGAGGCAAACGAAGCCGCATCAGCAACTCGACAACGGGCGCGAGGATGAACGCGAGCAGCACCGATACCAGCATCACAGCCAGGACAAGCTCAGCCCAGTAGCAGAACCCCAGAATGGCGCCGATTCCGATCACTGTAAGCGCCCAATGAGGCCTCCGGGGCTGACGCCGTCGCGCGGTCGCTCGTTCTTTGCTCGTCAGTTGCGATTCGTCGCTGGCCATCACGGTATCGTAATCCAGTTCGTGTATTTTGCATGGGACATATAATTGCCGGGTGCCTTCTCCTCCAACTGGATCTGATCCAAAGCCACATTCCCCGCGAATCCTGGGGCTGGATGTAGGGTCAAAAACCATTGGCCTGGCAGTTTCCGATCCGCTGGGAATAACCGCCCAGGGACTGGAAACCATTCGCCGGCAGAATAAGCGTCTGGATTTCGAGCAATTGGACCGTGTGATACGCGAGTATCAAGTGACAGAAATTGTCGTCGGCCTGCCGCTGAGGATGAGCGGCGCCGAGGGCATACAAGCGGAGAAGATGCAGGGCTTCGCCGAGCAACTGCGGCAACGTTTTCAAGTTCCCGTACACTTGTGGGACGAACGTTTGAGTTCCGCTCAAGCCAACCGTGTGCTTAGAGATTCAGAAATGTCTATCAAGCGAAGAGGAGAGGTGGTAGACCGGTTGGCCGCGGTTCTAATTTTGCAGTCATGGATGGACCATCGCGAAATGAAGCAGAATTCTCAATCGCCGCCCGCCTAGCCTACGCGCAAGAGAACGTGACTTCCGGTCACGAACCAGTGGGTAACGCCCACGCGCTACCCTTCATCTAAACTACTTAGCTTGCGCACCTTTTTCGCACTTTTATTGCTGGTTGCCCTTGCCATCGGCGGATGGCTGGCTTGGGCGCTACGGATGCCGCTTCAACCGGAGGGGCAGAAATTTGTGCTGTTGCGGCCGGGATATTCAACCTGGCGAATTGCATCTGAACTGAAGTCCGCGCAGGTAATCCGCAGCGCGAACGCATTTGTTCTTTGGCATTATTTTCACCATAAACATTCCCTGAAGGCCGGTGAGTATCTGTTTGATCGTTCCGCGACCGCGATTAATGTCCACGATCGCGTGGCCCGTGGTGACATTTACGTGCACACATTGGTGATTCCTGAGGGATACACCATCTTTGACATCGCGCAGGCAGTGCAGGATGCCGGCTTGGGGTCGAAACAGGAGTTCCTTCAACTCTGCACAGCAGACATCACGCTGATTTCCGACATCGCACCAAACGCCAAGTCTCTCGAAGGATATCTGTTTCCGGCAACGTATGAGTTCACGCGCACCGAAAGCATGCACGATATGCTGGCGGCGATGGTGAAACAATTTCGCGAGGTCGCAGCTTCGATCGGCTTGAACGCTAATGTGCAAGAAATGGTAATCATGGCGTCAATTATTGAAAAAGAGACGGCGGTTTCCGAGGAACGTCCTCTGGTGGCCAGCGTTTATTACAATCGCCTGGCCCGGAACATCGCGCTGCAAGCCGATCCCAGCGTGATTTATGCGGAGCTGCTTGCCGGAACTTATAGGGGAGCGTTGCATCACGAAGACCTGCAAGTTAAATCGGCCTACAACACCTATCGCTATCCTGGGCTTCCGCCGGGGCCGATCGGGAACCCCGGGAAGACGTCGCTGCAAGCCGCCATGCAACCCGCGTCAACCGACTATTACTATTTCGTGAGCGATGGCAATGGTCATCATCGCTTCGCCAACAGTCTGGAAGAGCACAACCGGAACGTCGTTAAATTGCGCCAAGTGACGAGCAAAAGATAAGCGCGAGACCGCCTATGCGTCGTCTGATGCGCTGTATACTATTTTTTAGTCTGGCGTATACTTTTCGTGAACTTCCTCTACCGTTTCCGTGCTCTCCTTGTTTTGCTGGCCATTCTGCCCTTAAGCGGCTGCTTATTCCGGTCGCGCAAAGTCGAGCGGCAATACAGCACCGCTCCTCTGAAAACCGCGACCCAGGCCCAACTCATCGAATACATCAACACGCAGTCGGGCAAGATCCACTCCCTACAAGCCACGGTGGATATTGATACCTCAGTCGGGGGATCCAAGAAGGGGACAGTCACGGACTATAAGCAGATCCGCGGATATGTGCTGATTCGCAGGCCGGCCATGCTGCGGATGATTGGTCTAATGCCGATTGTCCGCAATCGCGCTTTCGACATGGTTAGTGATGGGCACATCTTTAAACTTTGGATCCCGCCCAAGAACCGATTCATAATCGGGCGCAACGATATCGAGACCCACAATCCAAACCAGGCGTTGGAAAGCCTGCGTCCTCAGGTTATTTACGACGCTCTGCTTTTACGGGAGGTCGATCCCAAGTCCGAAATCGCCGTCATGGAAAGCGGTTATGAAACCGTGACCGACGCGAAACGGCACCACCTCCAACAACCTGACTATGAGCTTGAAATTATTCGAAAAGGAGGAAATGGCTGGTTCCTTTCCCGCAAAATTATCTTCAGCCGGACCGACTTGCTGCCGCACCGCCAACTGATCTACGACGAGAATGGAACTGTTGCTACAGACACTCGCTATGAAGGGTACAAAGATTACAACGGAATAAATTTTCCAAACCAAATCCAGATAGATCGCCCGCAGGAGGAGTACAGCATCACGCTTACCATTGTGAAGTTGCAGATCAATGAACCTCTTCCCGATGACAAGTTCGCGCTGGAACAGCCCCCGGGAGCTGAGGTAGTACGCCTCGACCAGCCCCAAGCTCCTCCAACGAAGGGAGGAGATAGCCGGTAGTGAGTCTCGGCACTCAACGCTCATCATGATGAACCGAATGATTGTCGCGAATCTGGTTCACCGGCCCATACGGTCGCTGATCAGTATCGTTGCCATTGCGCTTGAGGTCACGCTGATTTTGCTCATCGTCGGACTTTCCATGGGCATCCTGAACGACGCCAAACAGCGGCAGGTTGGAATCGGCGCCGATGTGATGGTTCAGCCACCTGGCTCTTCCTATATGGCGGGGGTAACCGGGGCTCCGATTTCGATTAAAGTAGGAGATATTCTGGCGAAACTTCCTCACGTGGTGGCAGTGGCTCCGGTGATCTGGCAGCTTTCGACCGCGGGTGCTGTGGAAGTGATTTACGGCATCGATCTGAAATCGTTTGAACGATTGTCAGGCCCGTTCCACTATCTGAGCGGCGGACTTTTTCAGGGTCCAAATGACGCGTTGGTGGATGACTTCTTCGCCCAGTCCCAGCATGTGAAAGTGGGCGACACTCTCGAAATCCTGAACCATAATTTTCGCGTGGCGGGGATCGTGGAGCACGGCAAGGGGGCGCGCAAGTTTGTCCCCATGGCCACTATGCAGGACCTGATTGGCGCCCAGGGCAAGGCGTCAGTCTTCTATTTAAAACTCGACGATCCGAACAACGCCGATGCAGTCGTCAAATCAGTTAAAAGCGTTCCTGGCATGGAGCGTTATTCGGTTCGCTCGATGAAGGAGTATCTCTCCATGATGACGCCCAGCAACCTGCCGGGATTTTCCAGCTTCATCAATGTGGTGATTGGCGTATCTGTGATTATCGGCTTCATTGTCATCTTCCAGGCCATGTACACGGCAGTGATGGAACGCACGCGCGAGATCGGTATTTTGAAATCGATGGGTGCGTCCAAGTTTTACATCGTGAACGTGATTCTGCGAGAGACGGCACTTTTGGCAGTCACGGGAATTGTGGTCGGAATTATTTTCAGCTTGGCCGCGCGCGGGGCGATCGTTAATCGGTTGCCGCTGCTGCGAGTAGTGGTCAGCGGCGAGTGGATCCTGAATGCAACGATAATTGCTCTTGTGGGAGCGCTCATGGGGGCGCTTTATCCCGCTTACAAGGCGGCCCAGAAAGATCCGATCGAGGCGCTGGCCTACGAGTAGCAATTACATTGGTTCTGGGCGACAACCGCGTCTTAGCGCCTTGATAAGAGCCGGCGGGACGCCGGCGCTACCGTTGACAATCACCGCTATCCTACGGTATCTTTAGCCTTTAGCAGTCCTGCGGTTGCCCGCCTGATCCCTTGCGCTTTCGACGCGAGGGGGCACTCAGCGGTCTTCTTTGCTTTTTTAATTTTCTGGGAGACTCGTAATGTCAACCTATTTCCCCAAAGCGGGGGAAATTGCGCGCAAGTGGTACGTCGTGGATGCTTCGGGACAGACTCTGGGCCGATTGGCCTCGCAAGTCGCCCACATCCTGATGGGGAAGGAAAACCCCAGGTACACGCCGTTTCTTGATACTGGCGATCATGTGGTGATCATCAACGCCGACAAGGTGAAGGTGACGGGCATGAAAGCGGAGCAGAAGTCGTATCAGCATTACACCGGATATCCGGGTGGGCTGCGTTCTGAGGATTTCCGTGAGCGCTTCGCGCGTAGACCGGAGATGGTAGTTGAGGACGCGATCAAGCGCATGCTCCCCAAGAGCAAACTGGGGCGGCAAATGATCAGCAAGCTGAAAATCTATCGCGGCGACAAGCATCCGCATGAGGCTCAGAAGCCTGAGACACGGAAGCTGGCGGTGCGAGTTTAGGATCCTGTTGGATTGATGTAAGAATTTTTTGGAAAGGTTTGAAGCACCGGGTTAGCTGAAGGCTGACTGCTGAGTGCTGAATGCTATCAATGGCAGAGCTTGTGCAATATTACGGTACGGGACGCCGCAAGTCGGCAATCGCGCGCGTCTATCTGCGTCCGGGCAGCGGTGAGTTCAAGGTTAACGGGCGTCCATTTGAACAATATTTCGTGACGCCGGCGCAGCGTTCCGCAGCCAAGCAGCCGTTGCTGTCGACCGACACGGCCGCTGGGTTCAATGTCATCGCCAGGGTTTCCGGAGGCGGAGTGAACGGCCAGGCCGATGCGGTGAAGCTTGGCATCGCTCGTGCGCTCATGCTGTTCGATGCCGAGCTGCGCAAGAAACTTAAGGCCGAGGGATTGGTTAGCCGGGACTCGCGCTCCAAAGAACGCAAGAAGTATGGACAAAAAGGCGCGAGAAAGCGATTCCAGTACAGCAAGAGGTAGAGCAGTGTCTAGTTTCTGGTTTCTAGTTTCCGGACTAGAAACAAGAAGCTGGAAACAAGAAACTGGTGTTAAATTCTTCCCGTACCGCGCGTGCGGGGACGGGAATGGCAATCTGGAGCAGCCGCAAGGTATGCGAAAGATGCAGACCAAATGAGGAGGTTGATTGGCTAACATCACCATGAAGGAGTTGCTTGAAGCGGGCGTCCACTTCGGGCATCAGACCAAGCGCTGGAATCCCAAGATGAAGGAATACATCTTCGGAGAGCGCAACGGGATTTACATCATTGACCTGCAGAAGACGCTGAAGATGTTCAAGGAGGCGTCGAAATTCATCCAAGAGCTGGCAGCCGAAGGCAAGATTGTGTTGTTCGTGGGCACCAAGCGCCAAGCCCAGGACGCAATCGCCGAAGAAGCGCAGCGCTGCGGTGGTTTCTACGTGAACCAGCGCTGGCTGGGCGGATTGCTCACCAATTGGGTGACGGTTCAAAAGTCGGTGAAGCGGCTTAAGGAACTCGACGAGATGGCCACCGACGGCCGTTACGAGTTGCTGCCCAAAAAAGAAGTCATCAAACTGGAGCGCGAGCGCAAGCACTTGCAGGCCAATTTGGCCGGCATCAAGGACATGAATCGCTTGCCCGACACGGTTTTTGTGATTGACTCCAACAAAGAGCAGATCGCGGTGCGCGAAGCGCGCAAGCTTGGAATTCCTGTGGTCGCCGTGGTGGACACGAATTGCGATCCCAGCGAAGTGGATTATGTAATTCCGGGCAATGACGACGCATTGCGTGCGATCCGGCTGTTTGCCTCTAAGATTGCGGATTCGGTTGTAGAAGGCGCTCAGGCTATGAACGACAAGCAGACAGCGGAATTGGCTGCGGGCGTGGCCCGGCAGGCCGAACTGGCTGCGAGCGAGGCCCCGGCTGAAGGATCGCCAGACGTGGGTGGAGATTCTTCCGCGGAAGACATCAGTATGGAAGATGTCCTTGGCGCTGGCACGCGCAGGAAGGCTGCCGCAGCCAAAGAAGAAGCGGGCGAGGACGTCCCGCAGGTTGAAACCCAGGCATACTAAGTTCAAGTCAACTCGCTTGAACGGAAGAAAGACCCGCGCGGGTCGTCTGGCGCGGGTCAAAGTTTGTAAGGAAGGTTTTTGAGAGGAAGATTTTTAGCAATGGGCACATCTACCGTGAATATTTCCGCCAACCAAGTGAAAGAGCTCCGGGAGAAAACCGGAGCGCCAATGATGGACTGCAAACAGGCGCTGACTGAAGCCAAGGGCGATCTGGAACAGGCCGTGATCCTGCTCCGCAAGCGTGGTGTGTCGGTCGCGGCCAAGAAGGCGACCCGTGTGACCAGCGAAGGATCGGTCGCCAGCTACATTCATGCTGGAGGCAAAATCGGAGTACTGCTCGAAGTGAACTGCGAAAGCGACTTTGTGGCACGCACCGAAGACTTCAAGGAGATGGTGCACGATATTGCCATGCACATTGCGGCCAGCGATCCGAAGTTTGTCCGCAAAGAGGACGTTACGTCCAAAGCTTACGAGCGAGAAAAAGATATCTACCGTGCTCAGGCCGCTGCCACGGGCAAGCCCCCACAGGTGGTGGAAAAGATCGTGGAAGGCAAGATGAGCAAATTCTATGAAGAGGTCTGCCTCTATGAGCAGCCCTTTATCAAGGACCAGACCATCAGCATCGGACAGCTCATCGCGACCAAGATTGGCAAGCTGGGCGAGAACGTTGCGGTGAGTCGTTTCGCGCGCTTCAAGGTCGGTGATGCAGGCGCCACGGTTGCCTTCAGCAGTAACAAAGGCGAAGAACCCGGAGAATCCGCGCCAGTCGGCAAGTGAGATTTAGAAACTGGAGATCTGATGTCCGCACCCGTATTCAAGCGCATCCTGCTTAAGCTCTCCGGAGAGGCTCTGGCGGCAAACCAGGGTTTCGGCGTGGATCCGCTGCGGATTCACGAGATCGCTGCCGAGCTGGCGGATGTTCATTCGCTTGGGGTGCAGATCGCGATTGTGGTCGGAGGCGGGAACTTCTTTCGGGGAGTCACTGAACAGGCCCGAGAGATGGATCGCGTTTCGGCCGATCACATGGGCATGTTGGCCACGGTCATCAACGCGCTAGCGTTGCAGGATGCGCTGGAAAAGCAGGGCGTCTTCACTCGTGTGCAATCTGCAATCGAGATGAACCAGGTGGCTGAGCCGTTTATCCGACGCCGCGCGATACGACATCTGGAAAAGGACCGGATAGTGATATTCGCCGGTGGTACGGGGAATCCATACTTTTCGACCGATACCGCGGCATCGTTGCGGGCGATGGAGATCAAAGCTGACGCTATCCTGAAAGCCACGAAGGTGGACGGGATTTACGACGCTGACCCGATGTTAGTGAAAGACGCCAAGAAATTTGCAGTGATCAGCTACATGGAAGTGCTGAAGCAAGGCCTGAAAGTGATGGACTCCACCGCCATCTCGCTGTGTAAAGACAACAATCTGCCGATTATTATTTTCAATCTGAATCAGCGCGGGAACATTCGCAAGGTGGTCATCGGAGAGAAAATCGGGTCGCTGGTGAGTGCTTAAAATCCCGCGCCGCGTTTATAATTCAGAGTTTTGATTCCTTCATTTTGCGGAGCTGACTATGGCTCAAGCCACAATGGCCGCAATTCCTGGGCTTCGAGAGATTTATTCTCAACTTAAGTCGCGCATGGACAAGGCGGTCGAGGATTTCCGCAAGGCCATGGCGGCCACCCGGACCGGACGCGCCTCGGTGCACATGCTGGATTCTGTCACCGTCGATTACTACGGTTCGCAGATGCCGTTGAATCAGATCGCGCAGGTGCACGCGCCAGAAGCACAGCTCATTACAGTGCAGCCCTTCGATCCCACTTCGCTGGCGGCCATCGAAAAGGCAATCCGCACCGGCGATCTCGGATTAAATCCCATGAACGACGGCAAGATTATCCGCGTCCCGGTCCCGGCGCTCACCGAAGAGCGCCGGAAGGACATGGTGAAACATCTGCACAAGGTGCTGGAAGAGCACCGGACAGCAGTCCGCAACATTCGCCGCGACGGTAATGACGCCATCAAGAAGGCGATGAAGGACAAAAAGATTACGGAAGATGAAGAGAAGCGCGGATTGGACGAAATCCAGAGGCTCACCGATGACGAAATCAAGAAAATGGAAGAGTTGAGTAAAGGAAAAGAGAAAGAAGTGATGGAAATAAAGTAGGCAGCCAGCAGTCCTGAGGAAGCCGCGTGTTAGAACGCGGCTTTTATCTTTTGGCGGACCTTATAATTGCAGGGACCATGAAGAAAGTTGTCCACGCTGCCTGTCCGCATGATTGCCCCGACGCCTGTGGGGTGCTCATTACAGTCGAGGACGGGCACGCGACCCGAATCCAGGGTGATCCTTCCCATCCGGTAACGCGCGGCTTTCTTTGCGCCAAAGTAGCCAAGTATCTCGATCGTGTCTATTCACCCCAGCGAGTGTTGTATCCCATGCGGCGGGTTGCACCGAAGGGGACAAACGGTCCGCAGACAACTGACTTCGAACGCATCACCTGGCAGCGGGCTCTTGAGGAAATTGCTGACCGCTTCAAGGGCATAGTCGCCGAGTTCGGCAGCGAGGCAATTCTCCCGTACTCCTATGGTGGGACTTTGGGAGTGCTCAACGGCGCTTCCATGGATCGCCGTTTCTTTCATCGGTTAGGAGCTTCACAACTGGCCCGTAACATCTGTTCGGCGGCAGGCGAGGCGGGGCTCAAATCGGTGATCGGAGTAAAACTCGGCACTGAGCCGGAACAATTCCGGCACTCGCGTTACATCATTGCCTGGGCATCGAATATTCATGGCAACAACGTGCATTTGTGGCCCTTTATTCAGGAAGCCCGCCGTGCCGGCGCGAAACTGGTGGTGATTGATCCCTACCGCACTCGGACGGCGACCTGGGCGGACTGGTTCTTGCCCATCAATCCAGGAACAGATGCGGCGCTCGCGTTGGGCATGATGCACGTCATCATCAACCAGGGACTTCACGACGCCGATTACGTTGAACAACACACGCTCGGCTTCGAACCGCTACGGCAAAAGGTGCAGGAGTATCCGCCAGAGCGCGTGGCGAAGTGGACGGGGATATCTGTATCCGACATAGTGAAACTGGCCCGCGAATACGCTACAGTACGTCCGGCCGTGATCCGTGTGAATTACGGAGTGCAGCGCTCGGAAGGTGGCGGCATGGCAACTCGGGCAATCGCCATGCTGCCTTGCATTACAGGCTCATGGAAAGAGGTTGGTGGGGGGGTGCAGCTCTCCACAAGTGGCGCCTATGGCCTGAATCGCGAGTCGCTGGAGCGTCCTGACCTGATGGTTCAATCGCTGGGCCGGCCGGCACGCACCGTGAACATGGTGGAATTGGGCACGGCACTGAATGCGCTCGAGGATCCGCCAATTAAGGCCCTGTTCGTTTACAACTCCAACCCTGCGGCAGTTTGTCCTAACCACAACGAAGTTGTGCGTGGACTGCGGCGCCCGGATCTTTTTACGGTTGTCCACGAACAGTTTTTCACCGATACAACAGATTATGCCGACATCGTTTTGCCAGCAACTACGTTTTTCGAGCACAAGGAGTTGCAAACAGCATACGGACATTACTATCTGCAAATGTCCCATCAGGCGATCGAGCCGCCAGGTGAGTGTCGTTCCAACGTCGAACTCTTCCGTGCGCTGGCTGAACACATGGGATTTGAAGATGAGTGCTTCAAGGATTCAGTGGACCAGATGATGGATGGCGCGCTCGCGTCAGAGAACCCATGGCTGAGAGCCATCAACCGTGATCGATTGGAGCGAGAAGGGCATGTGAGACTTAGTTTCGAAGAGCCGAGAGGCGATCAGGGTTCCAAGAAGTTCAGCTTCTTTCTTCCTTTTGCGAAGGGTAACTTTGCCACACCGAGCGGAAAGGCAGAGCTGTACAGCGAATCGATTAAAGCTCAGGGCTTGGATCCCATGGTGGAGTACAGGCCGCCCGGCGAATCGCGACACGGCGTCGAATTCGAATCGTTTCCACTGGAGCTGTTGGCGCGTAAAGCAGACAATTTTCTCAACTCCACTTTCTCGAACTTGCCAGTGACACAACAAATGGAAGAAATTGGCCTGCTGGAAATGAATGGCACAGATGCGCGAGCGCGGGGAATTGCAGATGGAGACCGGGTACGAGCTTTCAATCGACGAGGAGATATAGTGCTCACTGCTCGAGTAGACGGTGCGGTGCAGCCTGGTGTAGTGTCCGCCAAACTTTTTTGGGCCAAACTCAGTGCCGGCGGAAAAAACATAAACGTTCTCACTTCCGAAAAACTTACCGACCTAGGCAACTCCGCCACGTTTTATTCCGTCTTGGTTGAAGTAGAGCTCGCAAAATCGACTTCCTGAGGGCAACTGAGAGGTCAGTTTTTGGACGGTCTCTGCGGCACTACCGTATAATTGCGCTTTTCCATCATCCCAGAATTTGAGGTAGTCGCGATTCTTCGTTTTCATCAGGATAGCCCTGTCGCAACGAAGAGCGGGCACCGCCCCGTGTGGCCTGACCCGACTTCTGGGCCGACCCCATCCCATTCATTTACAAAGTTTTACATAGTAGACAGAAGATTTCTGATGGGATGGTTGATATGCCTTCTAGGGCTTTGCTCCCTCGGCAGTGGGCAGCAGGACGTCATCACGGAAATTGTAGTTCATGGCAACCGACGCATTCCGGCGGAGACGGTTCGTGCCCGCGTCTTTAGCCGATCCGGCGATGTGTATGATCCCGCCGCAATCGAGCGCGACTTCAATTCTCTTTGGAACACCGGATATTTCGAAGACATTAGGTTCGAACGTGAGCAGACGCCCAAGGGTTGGCGCATTCACATCTACGTGAAGGAACGGCCGACAATTCGTGAGATCGATTACACCGGCCTGAGTTCGGTCTCGAGAAGTGACGTGCTCGATCGCTTCAAGGAAAGGAAAGTTGGGCTGACCCCGGAGAGCCAGTACGATCCAACCAAGGTGAAAAAGGCCGAAGTCACTCTGAAAGAATTGCTTTCCGAGCATGGACGGCAGTTTGCGACGGTCCGCACTGAGGTTCGCCCTATTCCACCGGCTGCCGTAAGTCTTACCTTTGTAGTCAAAGAAGGGCCCAAGGTGAAGGTGGGCAAAATCCGTTTCGAAGGCAATAAGCACATAAACAGCCGCACCTTGCGCGCGGCAATGAAGAACCTGCGACCAATAGGAGTTCCGCACTCAATTTTCTTGGAAAATCTGTTCTCAAAGACATATGACGCCACCAAGCTCGAGGAGGACGCCGAGCGGGTTCGCAATCAATTTCAGAATCGCGGCTATTTTAAGGTGGTGGTGCAGGAACCCAAGACGGCGATTCGCGATTCCGGACACAAAGGTTTTCATATCCCCCTGATCATGAAGGGCGCCGGCAAGTCCGTGGACATAACCATCCCAATCGAGGAAGGCGATCAGTATCGCCTGGGCGGCATTACCTTCAAGAACAACAAGGCAGTGAGTAACGTGAAGGCATTGCGCGCGCTGTTTCCTCTCAAGGACGGCGAAATTTTAAATCGGGAGAAGATCGCCAAAGGGCTGGAAAGCTTGCGCAAGGCTTATGGTGAACTGGGATACATCAACTTCACTTCGATTCCCAACACGACCTTTGACGAGAATAAAAAGCTGGTCTTCCTCGACATCGACGTGGACGAGGGCAAGCAATATTATGTCCGGCGAATTGAATTCGCAGGAAATACCACCACACGCGATAAGGTGATCCGGCGCGAAATCGCTCTGGAAGAAGGCCAGGTTTACAACCGACGTCTTTGGGAGCTCAGCCTGCTTCGCCTGAACCAGCTAGGTTATTTCGAGCAGCTGAAACCCGATGATCCCAACGTCACTGAGCAGCATCTGAACGAAAAGGATGGCACGGTTGACCTAACCCTCAAGCTCAAGGAAAAAGGCAAGAATCAGATCGGATTGACTGGGGGGGTAAGTGGTTTGTCGGGGTCTTTCATCGGACTTAGTTACAGCACGAATAATTTTCTTGGTCTCGGCGAGACTCTTACTGTCCAGGCCAACATCGGCAACCGCCAACGCGACCTGATGTTCGGCTTCACCGAACCCTACCTGCGCGACCGGCCGTTGCAACTGGGTTTTACGGTTTACACGCGAAAGTTTAATTTTGACCAGGCACGAAATGCGGAGATTTTCAGCGGCCAAAGACTGAACTTGCCTTCGCCATTCCTGCAGAATTTGCAGAATTACACGCAGGCCAGCACAGGTTTTTCCCTGTCCCTGAGCTATCCGCTGCATCGCTCATTCAAGCGCGTGGGTTTGACTTACGCGTACGACCGTTCGTCCGTAATTGCGGTCAGCGACGCCTCCAAGATTCTGTTTACAAACCTGGCCTTTCGCGGCATCTCCGGCCCAAATTCTCTCTCTGGCATCGTCACGAGCAAGATTCTGCCGAGTTTTTCGTTTAATACAGTGGACAGCCCGTATTTCCCAAAGACCGGGACCAGTTTGTACCTGGGAGGTGAAATCTCGGGACTGGGTGGGACGGTGCGGGTGGTGCGCCCAATCGTACAGTACAAGCACTTCATCCCCATGCAGAACCGACGAAACACCATCGGGTTTAATCTTCAAGCTTCTTTTCTCAGCGGCTATGGCGGGCTGGTCGCGCCTCCGTTCGAGCGCTTTTACATGGGCGGCGACAACGATCTGCGAGGCTTCGATATCCGCTCCATCTCACCGGTCGCATTCCTTCCCGACAAGAGTGTGATCAGTCTGCGCAACCCCGACGGCTCTATCGTTCCCAAGGATCCGAGTAATCCTCTACGCGGCGCCTACACGATTCCACTGCCACTGCAGCGGATTGTCTTCCCTGGGGGCGACACCAATGTGGTCACCAACCTGGAATACCGAATCACTATTGCTGGCCCTGTTGCGCTGGCTCCGTTCGTGGATATAGGCATCAACCCGATTCTCAGAAACTCACAATTGCGCATCAACCCGGGTCAACTGAGCGATATTAATAACACGGCGTTTGGATGTCCCGCGCTGGATGTTGCTCTCAACTGTCTCGGGGGACAGTTTCAAAATTTCTCAGAGTTCCTGAAGCCGGTCAGCAACACAAACTGGATTCCGCGGATGTCTACCGGACTGGAATTGCAAGTTTTTATGCCGGTGATCAATGCCCCGTTCCGCCTTTACTGGGCATACAATCCGCTGCGCCTGGATACCATCACCTCGGCCGCAGTTCCCATAACTAGGGACATGTTCCCGCCCGGGGCCGCGGGCGACTTTACTTTCCAAAATGCTGCCGCGGCGTTTTCTCCCAAGTTCTTTTTGAGAGAACCGCGCAAGACGTTTCGGTTCTCGGTTGCAACCACGTTCTAGAAGCTCGGATCGCGCGGTTTGACGATGGGGCGCAACTGTTCCTATAATGGTAAACACTCACCCCTGCAATTCGCATGATAGGGTGGTTATTACGCCTTGAATTCTGGCGTGGGACGCTGGTACGTCCGGCGATCCTCTCCAAGGAGTCTAGCAACCTCATGACAAGTAAGTTTTTACGATGTCTTACGCTTACCGCCTTCACGTTCTCACTGGCAGCTGTGGCCCAGACAGGGAGTCCTTCGGCGGCACTACCCGCAGCTCCCAGTGCCGCAGTGCCTAGCACCACAGGTCCCATGGCCACTAGCGCCGGGGGAACCAAAATCGGGACCATCAACGTTGAGCAAGCCATCTTTGCCAGCAATGAAGGCCAGCGCGATTTCGATGCCCTCAGCAAGAAACTGGAACCGAAGCAGAACGAGCTGAAGGGGCTGAACGACGAAGTAGATAATTTGAAGAAGCAGCTCAATACTCAGGGAGAGAAGCTCAACGAGCAGGCTCGGGCCACACTAGTGAAACAGATTGAGCAGAAACAAAAATCTCTTGAGCGCGCCGTTCAAGACGCGCGGGATGATGCCCAGAATCAACAGAACGAGATCGCACAACGCATATTGCAGAAGATGGCGCCCCTGTTAGTGAAGTACGCTGGGGATAACGGCTTTGGAGTGATCATTGATACTTCCAACCCATGGCCCAATGGACCGGTGCTTTGGGCTGGGCCATCGGTGGACATCACCAAGCCCGTTGTGGAAGCCTACAATGTACAATCTGGTGTGCCTGCGCCTGTTCACCCTGTCACGGCACCGAAGCCAACCGGAGCGGCGACCAAGCCTGCGGTCCCGCCGGCGGCCAAACCACAAGGTGCGCAGCCTCCGAAATAACGGCGACACTTCTGCCGTCAAAAAAGTTCCCGCCGGCCGCGTTTCGACGCGGCCTTTTTTCTTTCCGTAAGCAGGCCAGAAGACTGTTAGACGGTGTCCTTAGAGATGAGCTTCCCTATCTCAGGAGGATACGATGTTCGCCGATTCTGTTTGGCAGTCTCAGGGGAGTGATTCGCATCGCGGCTGGATAACGCTGGCCTCTTTCGTTGTGCAGACGCTCGCTGTTGCCACGTTGCTGGTTCTGCCGCTTCTTCATACCGAAGGGCTCCTGCCAATGCATTCAATAGTAGAACCAGTTTTTTCGCCGTCACTGGCAGGCGGGACATCAGACATTCGGCGCCCGAGGAACCAGCGCAGCAACCTTGCCAATACCACGCTGGTGGTGCCCAGGCCGACTTCTCACGAGATGAAGTTGATCTCGCCGGAGGATTCCCAGCCGCAGCTTGATGTCAGGCAGTTCGGCGTTCCAGGCGGAACCAGTAATCGCTGGAGCGACAACTCAATCATCAATTCGATTGCGAATCCGGCTTCTAATTTCGCTCTGCCCCCAACGCCTGTGGTCCAACGGCCGCGGATTTCCCGGATGATGGAAGGCAACCTCATCAATCGTGTGCAGCCGCTATATCCGGCGCTCGCAAAACAGGCGCGCATACAGGGACAAGTCGTATTACGCGCGGTCATCAGCCGTAGCGGCGCGATTGAAAATCTGCAGGTGCTCAGCGGTCATCCCATGCTGGTGCAGGCTGCCATGGATGCGGTGAAGCAATGGCGGTACCGTCCGTACTCTCTCAACGGAGAAGCCGTGGAAGTGGAGACGCGGGTCACGGTGAACTTCGTACTATCGGGCGGCTAATGAACAACACCTTCGCTGGTCCGGAGACGCATAGGCGTAGCACATGGGTAACGTCGGTGGCATAGGACGCCAGGCTATAATCGGCTGAAGTGGCAACCATCGAAATCTCGAAGCGGACCGCAACTCGACCGACCTGGGCCGAGATTTCACTGGCAAATCTGCGCCACAACCTTTACGTAGTCGAGCAACATTTAGGCCCTGACGTCACCGTATGTGCAGTGGTGAAGGCAGATGCTTATGGACACGGAGCTTTGGAGTGCGCCCAAACCCTTGAACAAGAAGGAACACGATGGTTGGGGGTGACATCTCTCGATGAGGCTATTCCGCTACGCGAAGCCGGGATCCGGACTCGCATTCTGTTGATGACTGGATTCTGGCGAGGCGAAGAGGAAGAAATCGTTCGTCTAGAGCTAACGCCCACCATTTGGGAAGCATCGCAAATTGAATTATTGGAAAAAGCCTCCGTCCGGCTTAGTGTTTCCAAACACCCCGTCCACTTGAAGGTGGACACCGGGATGGGACGTTTGGGTGTGACACCGGAAGAGCTACCCGGCATATGTTCGATGCTGAAGTCCTCATCCCACTTACGGCTCGAGGGGCTCTCGACTCATCTGGCCTCGTCTGAAGTGCTGGATGCACCTTCCGTAGACGAGCAATTGAAGTGCTTTGAAAATGTTCAACGACTGTTGCGAGACAACGGACTGCGACCTACACTGATTCACGCTGCCAATACCGGCGCGGTAATCTCACGCCCGAAGTCCTGGCATAACATGGTGCGGCCGGGCATCGCCTTGTACGGTTACTATCTGCCTTTTGAGCGAGCAGGCAGAGAGGTCAGCGGCAGCAAGTTGCGTCTGCCTGTGAAACCGGTTCTTACATGGAAGACACGGATTCTGTCAGTACGTGAGGTGCCTGCGAAACAGGCGCTCGGCTACGGCGGAACCTATGTAACCAAAGCTTCCGCACGCATCGCAGTCCTTCCCGTGGGTTACGCCGATGGATTGAACCGGGGGCTTTTCTCTGGCGGCCGAGTGATTGTGCGGGAGCACTACGCCCCGATTGTCGGGCGAATTTCCATGGACCTCACGCTGGTGGACGTGACTGGTCTACCCGGCATCTCGGTGGGTGACGAAGTCGTGCTGCTGGGATCGAGTGACGGACTTAGCGTGGACGCTCGCGAGCACGCTGCGTTGGCCAAGACCATTCCTTACGAAATCCTCTGCGGAATTTCAAAGCGGGTTCCGAGGAGATACATCGTTTAGTCCGTTCAGCCGCTGGATGTTGAATCTAAATCCTGCTCGTTACCGTTCAATTGCTTTCAGGTCAATCATCCAAAACGTTTTGCTAATATTTTTACAATAAACATGTCCTCACGCTACATGCAATGGATGCATGACTGGGAAACCGGGCTCACGTCGGTAGACAACAATCGTGTTGTCCGTCCGCTGGACTGGGGCATCGAATGGGCGCGGGACTGGCCTTGCCGCAACGGATTCCCGCCCGGGCACATACCTCAGGACGGCGAGCAGTTCCTCCAGGATTTCAATCGGCGGATTGTAGCCGGGAGCGATGAATTCTATTCCCACGCCACACCCCGTGATTTTCGCCTGGAAAAACGGGAAATTCAGGTCTTCAGCACTCGCCAAAAGCCAGATCTGAAACTGGAAAGACAAGTACGTGGAACCTATGCTGAATTCTTGCGGTTCACTTCTCCTGCGCGCACGCCCTATCCCGAGAACAACCTGATGAACGCTCGCTGGTTTCCGGCACGCGGCAGGCGCGCTGTCGTGCTGCTGCCGCACTGGAACGCTGACGCGGTAGCCTATACCGGATTATGCCGCGCACTGAACTTGCTGGGCATTGCGGTTCTACGCATGAGCCTTCCGTACCACGATATCCGCAGACCCGCTGAGATTGATCGCGCTGATTACGCAGTATCTGCCAACATTGGGCGCACGCTTGATGCCTGTCGCCAGAGCGTTATTGATGTGCGCTCCTGCTTGGATTGGCTGGAACACCAGGGATACAACCGGTTGGGCATTCTGGGCACAAGCTTAGGCTCTTGCTACGCTTTCTTGGCGAGCGCTCACGACCCGCGCATTCGGGTGGCAACGTTCAATCATGCTTCCACCCACTTTGCCGACGTGGTTTGGCACGGCCAGTCTACACGTCATATTCGCCAGGGCCTGGAATCCCAAATCGATCTGGATCGTCTGCGCGTACTATGGAGCGCCATTAGTCCGATGTCCTATTTCCCCCACTTTGCGCGCGCGCCGAAGAAATCGCTCATTGTATATGCGAAATATGATCTCACCTTCCTTCCTGAATTCTCGCGCCATGTGGTGGAGCAATTTGAGCGGCTTGCGCTCGATCACAAGGTAGTCATCCTTCCCTGCGGCCACTACAGCACAGGCGAGACGCCCTACAAATACATGGACGGCTGGCACATAGCATCTTTTTTCCGCACAGCGTTTGAAAGCTAGACATTGGCATTCAACATCTGGCCTGGTAAAAATGCGTGCAATCCACCCGCCTGGGTGGTCCAATGCGGAAGTGCTAATTCCTCGACGCTTAGCTAGAATGATTGGGATTTAGCACCTAGCCAAAGCTTGAGTAGCGAACCTTTGATAGCTAATTGCTAAGTGCTAACTGGTGACTTGAGAGCTCAATCATGAAAAACATCTCCCAACCGCTGTCCGAAGTGGATCCCCAGATCGCCGCAGCCATCGATAACGAAGTACGCCGGCAGCATGAAGGCCTAGAACTGATTGCGTCGGAAAACTTCGTGAGCGAAGCGGTCCTGGAAGCCATGGGTTCGGTATTTACCAATAAGTATGCCGAGGGTTATCCCGGAAAGCGCTATTACGGAGGCTGTGAATTTGCCGATGTAGTGGAAGATCTAGCACGCGAAAGGGCCAAGAAACTTTTTGGAGCGGAACACGCAAACGTGCAGCCCCATGCCGGATCGCAGGCGAACATGGAAGCATATGCGGCGGTGTTGCAGCCTGGCGATACTATCCTTGGATTGAATTTGGCGCACGGCGGACACCTTACTCACGGTCACCATCTGAATTTCTCCGGCAAAACTTATCGGATCGTTCCTTACGGTGTCACCAAGGACAGCGAAACTATTGATTATGACGATCTCGAAAAGCTGGCGGAGAGAGAAAAGCCGAAGCTGATCATCGGAGGTGGAAGCGCATATCCACGGATTATTGATTTTGCCCGCATGCGCCAGATCGCCGACAAAGTTGGCGCACTCTATCTGGTTGACATGGCACATTTCGCCGGGCTGGTTGCGGGCGGAGTGCATCCGTCGCCGGTGCCACATGCACATATTGTGACTTCAACAACGCACAAAACGCTCCGTGGGCCCCGTGCCGGCATGATTCTTTGTCGGCAAGAGTTTGCCAGCGCCATTGATAAAGTGGTTTTTCCCGGCATGCAAGGAGGGCCACTGGTTCACATCATTGCCGCCAAAGCAGTCTGCTTTCATGAAGCAATGCATCCCGATTTCCGGGAGTATGCGCGCCAGGTCGTGCTCAATGCCAAAGTGCTGGCCGACGCTTTGGCGGGGGAAGGCTTTCGAGTGATTTCCGGCGGAACTGACACTCACCTGATGCTGATCGATGTTTTTTCGCAGGGAATGCTGGGAAGTGAGGCTGAGAAGGCGTTGGGCGAAGCGGGCATTACCGTCAACAAGAATGCGATTCCATTCGACACCAATCCTCCCATGAAGCCCAGCGGTATCCGCATCGGCACGCCGGCGCTCACCACACGTGGTATGAAGGAACCGGAGATGCGCCAGATCGGGCGGTGGATCTCTGAGACATTGCATCAGCGCAACGACGGGACGGTCCTGCGGAAAATTCGCGACCGGGTAGTGGAGATGGCAGAAGCTTTTCCCTTATATGCCGAGCGAAGGGCCAAGGCGCAGGCGGAAGTCCGCGCCTAAGACTGAAGGACGTTAGCCGCTTAAAATCTTTTCGTGAAAGTCGCCATCGATATCCGGAGGATGACCGAGTTTGGAGTGGGCACTTACACGCGCAATGTGGTGCGCGCCCTAGGCCGGCTGGATCAACATAATCAGTATTTCCTTATGGGTCCTCCGCAAAAGATGGCAGAGATCGGCCCGCTGCCATCAAATTTCCAGTCTGTTCCGCTGCTTGATGGCGACACGACGGTAAAGGGGTCATTGGCATTCCGCAGCATTCTCAGAAATCTGAGTTGCGATCTGGTTCACATTCCCCATCTGTTCTGGTTGCCCAGAGCCCTGCCCTGCCCGTATGTGATGACGGTGCACGATGTGCTCGAACACATGTACCGCGCCCACGGCCACTCCGGGCTGCGGCGCTTTCTGCATTTTCAACTTACACGCAGGATGCTCAGAGGTGCGGCTCGGATCTTCGCAGTTTCCAGATTCACTAAGGGGGAAATCGAGAAGCTATTCGGTATTCCGGCGTCGCGGATCGAAGTTGTTTACAACGCCATTGACGAACGCTTTTTGCGTGGACATACAAACGACAGCGATCGCCAATTTCTGGCCGAGCGGTACCTCGTAAACTACCCTTTCATCCTGTATGCCGGGCGAATTAGTCCCCATAAGAACGTGGTTCGAATCATCGAAGCCTTTTCGGCTCTGAAGGCTGAACTCGATAAGGAAAGCAAATATCCCGATCTCAAGCTGATCATTATTGGGGACGAGCTCTCGAAGCATCCCGATCTACGTCGCACCGTCATCCGAGGCGGAGTGCAGAACGATGTGCGCTTCATGGGATTTGTTCCTATTGAAGTACTTCGCATTTTCTACGACTCGGCCAAGACTTTCGTCTTCCCGTCTCTGTATGAGGGATTTGGTCTGCCTCCGCTGGAGGCCATGGCGCACGGCACTCCGGTACTGACATCAAACACCTCCTCCCTCCCCGAGGTTGTGGGCAACGCGGCTGTGCTGGTCAATCCTGAAAATGTTTTCGAAATCATGCGCGCACTACATCGCGTATTGCTCGACCAGACATTGCGCGAGAGGATGAAGCAACGAGGTTACGACCAAGCCAAAAAATTCTCCTGGGACGCTTCCGCGCGGGAAATTCTTAACGTATACGAGAACGTGATAGGGCAGCGAAGCGAAAAAGTGCGATCACGCAACGATGAGGAATCGCTGCCGAAAGTAGCCAACACCTAACCAATCGCCGTGTGGCGCGGGCCCTCGCCCGCGGCCTTTGACCGGTTAGAATTGCTTCAGGGCTCAGTCTTTTTTCAGTAGCGACTGCCCAGGAGAGTTGACAGCCATCCGTTGCAACTTTCCCGAGATGCGCGCGCGCTCCGCTTCAGTCGTAGCAGCGGCGTGACGCTTTCTCAGCTTAACAATTTTTTCGTTGCGCGTGCGACGGCGGCGAATCTCGGGGCGACGGCTTGGTGCTGACATGTATCTCTCCTCATTGTTTCGGATATGGCAGCCAATATTGATCGGGAGGGCAAACTGCCTAGCCACAGATTATAGTCCACCCCCTCTAAGTTACTTCTAGAGCGCCGCGACTTGTGAGACTCCAAAGACAGCTCTAAGAGTCCCGGTAAATCACACGCGGAAGTGCGCCGATTTCCTCATCCATCGCGACCCGCCCATAAAGGCGGCTTATCTTCTCCATAAATTTAAGTTTTCAAAATATTTGTGATGCAAGTGAGAAGAATTATGTATTGGACTCTCACAGAGCGCGACCTGTAGTGTGCGCTCACTGGTCACGAGGTCATGAAGTCGTAGATGAGATGACCGTGCGGCCCAGGGGAGAAAGCGAGCAGTCAAAATGAATCGTGCTTCCTGGATAATCGTGGCCGTGTTGGGATTCTGTGTCGCATTTGTACCGCCTCCGCTATGCAGGGCTCAGAATCAGTCGTCGGCAATTGAACCCGCTCCATCGGAAATTTCGCAACGAATGCAGGAACTTGAAAAACAAGTTAGCGATCTTCGCAGCGAGCTTGCTGCACTGAAGCAAAACGACAGCATGGCCTCGAACACCAAAACTCCGACTCCAACCGAGGTTCCGCAGTCGAACCTCGTAACCACCGCGCCCGCGACTGCTTCGCCGACACCTGCGATGTCAATTGCGAGCCTCCTGGGTCCCACTTCGGTGAGCGGGTTCGTGGATACCTATTACAACTACAACTCTAACCAACCTTCTTCGCGGACAAACGGATTCCGCAGCTTCGACGTTGCCTCGAATCAATTCGCGCTGAATCTCGTCGAGCTAGTAGTGGACAAAACTCCGGATCCCGCGAACAGCAGGACGGGATATCACATCGCACTGGGGTTTGGGCAAGCCATCAACGCCGTCAACGGAAGTGATCCCGGCGGGTTGGGTTTTGATCAGTATCTAAAGGAAGCCTATTTCTCCTACCTTGCGCCTGTTGGCAAAGGTTTGCAGATCGACGCCGGCAAATTTGTCACTCCGCATGGCGCCGAAGTGATCGAGACTAAGGACGATTGGAACTACTCACGCGGCCTGCTTTTCTCGTATGCCATTCCCTATTTCCATTATGGCTTGCGTGCGAAGTATGCATTCAACGACAAGTATTCAGTCACCGGTTTCGTGGTCAATGGTTGGAACAACATCGTGGAGAACAACACAGGGAAGACTTATGGAGCAAGTTTTGGATGGAATCCCACGAAGAAGGTCGGCTTCATTCAAAACTACATGGCTGGTCCGGAGCAGACTAACGACAACTCCAATTGGCGGCAGCTTTGGGACACCGTGATCACCTATTCGCCGACGAGCAAGCTTTCGTTCACCGTCAACGGCGACTATGGCCGGGGCGATCATCCCATTCTGGCTACGTCTCCGACTCTGATCTTCGGTCCGAAACCTGTCTTTTGGACCGGAGTTGCGGCTTACGTCAAGTACGCCCTCAATGACAAATACACGGTTGTGAGCCGGTACGAGTATTACGACGATCACGACGGATTTACTACCGGAACGCCGCAGCACTTCAACGGCATCACGGGGACCTTTCAGCGCATGATCGCAAGCCACATCATGAGCCGTCTCGAGTTCCGGCGCGATATGTCAAATCTGCCGACATTCGTGAAAGGGAATGGGTTGCCCGTTACAGCTCAGAACACCATGACCGCGGGAGTTGTATTCATGTTCGACAGTCGCGAGGCAAGGTAAGGTGAAAGTCTTACATATGGATCTGCATGGTGAAGCTATGGTCGCAACCGGGGATTTCGAACAGTTGCGAATCCTAACACGAGATGCGGGCAGCGCCGAAACTTGTGCTGCTCTCATGGGGGCGATCGGCTTGGGTTCAAAACCAAATTACCCCTGGGACCAGTACCCAAGCCGCGCCCGAACCAAAGATTTTGCAACTATTGCCTACATTGAACGGATATTTGTCGGACCCGACAGTGCACGAAGCTTGAACAAAATCAATTAACTCTGATTAAGGAGCGATCTATGTTTGCCAGGCTGCAAAAAGGAAGGAAGCTACCAATGGCGGAGAAGTTGACTCGCCTGAAAACTCGTTTGGGTGATCCTGAATGGCGTCGGTATGGGAAGCTCCTGTTTGCCGGCAAAGCTATGGGCATAGGTTTGGTACTGCTCATCATCACTGTAATCACCAGTCTTTTCTTCGGGCGGGTCCTTGCTGCGGATGTAGAAGTTAAAGCCGCGGACGTGGTCAATCCGCTCAACACAGTCTGGACTTTAGTGGCTGCCTTCCTGGTGTTTGGAATGCAGGTTGGCTTTACCATGCTGGAAGCCGGGTTCTGCCGATCACGCGAGACTGTAAATGTCCTGATGGAATGCATCGTGGACACCTGCCTTTGCGGTTTACTTTTCTTCGCCTTTGGTTTCGCGTTCATGTTCAGCCACGGCAACGGCTTCATCGGCTATCACTGGTTTTTCCTCAAAGATGTGCCTGCTACTTATGAAAGCACCGGAGTAGCATTCCTCGCATTCTGGCTATTCCAATTTGCTTTTGCCGACACCTGCTCGACCATCACTTCGGGCGCGATGATCGGTCGCACTGGTTTTGTCGGAGATCTGCTCTATAGCGTTGCGGTGTCGGGATTCATCTACCCCATCGTCGGTCACTGGGCTTGGGGTCCAGATGGCTTCCTGGCTGCGATGGGCAGCACCGGCCATTTCTTCTCTTCGCTGGGAATGGGCTTCCACGATTTCGCGGGTTCCACCGTCGTGCATACCATTGGCGGCTTCATTGCGCTGGCAGGCGCGATCGTTCTAGGTCCGCGACTGGGCCGGAAGTTCAAGCGCGATGGTGGCGGTCCCATGATGCCCCATGATCTAACGATCGCAGCCAGCGGCGGTCTCCTTCTCTGGTTCGGATGGTATGGATTCAATCCTGGCAGCACGCTTTCCGCGATGGACTTCGAAGGCATCGGGCGGGTTGCCACCAACACCACGCTGGCGGCGTGCGGAGCCGGCTTGACCGCGATGATCTACGCTTACATCCCGAACAAGAAATGGGACGTGAGCTTCACGGTAAATGGATTCTTAGCCGGATTGGTTGCGATCACTTGTCCTTGTTACTGGGTTAGTCCGACCGGCGCCATCCTGCTTGGGGGTGTTGCTGGAGTGATTGTGGTGGCAGGCGTCGAATTGCTGGAATGGCTCCGTATTGACGACCCGATCGGTGCTGTGCCGGTGCACGGCATATGCGGCATCTGGGGCACATTGTCGCTAGGCTTGTTTGCTTGCGGCAAATATGGTGCGACCGGACCGGTCGCACCGGACAACTCCGCTCCGCTGACCGGACTCTTCTACGGCGGCGGCACACAAGTGTTGATTGCTCAGACGATCGGCAGTTTGATTGTAACGTCCGCTACGTTTTCGGTGGCCATGGCGGTGATGTATCTGGTCAATTTAACCGGAACGCTACGCGTTTCAGCCGAAGGCGAGGTCTATGGATTGGATCTTCACGAGCATGGCATTTCGGCGTATCCGGAATATGTCATCTCAGCTCTAGCTTCACCCGCAGGTGTGACGGCGCAACCCCGCGCCGCCGAATCATCACCGAGCTTGGCAGCAGCTAAGGCGTTGCAGCGGGTGGCCATGGAGACGAAGATCTCGTGAACCAATCCGAGGATTTTTACAGCCGGTATTTCCTGTTAAGAAGTCGTGCGACTTCGAGGGAAAGGACAAGATGACCAAACTTGAAGCGATTATTCAGCCATCCAGATTTGAAACCGTGAAGGAAGTGCTTTCCGAACTTGGCGTGGAAGGCATGACCATATCCGATGTACGCGGGCACGGTCGCCAGAAAGGTCACACGGAGAATTATCGGGGCCGGGAATACAGTGTTGACCTTTTACCAAAAATCAAGCTGGAAGTGGTGTTGGCGGACAACCTGGTGGACGCCGTAGTAGACGCCATTGTGCAGACCGCCGGTAGTGGAAAGATCGGAGATGGCAAGATCTTTCTCTATAAAGTGGAGGAGGCGATCCGTATTCGAAATCAGGAACGTGGAGTCGCTGCATTGTAGTTGTTCGGCTGTCTTGAGCGGGACGGACACTAAAATCCGCGAGCTGATGTGTGCTGGTTGGGCACGCGCGGTATTGTGTCCCATAACCTTTCCTGATAGGAGTCATAAATAGATTCAATTTCCCCAAGTTTGAGTGGCTGGTTAAAGTAACGGTCTTGCAGCGCCTTTTACCGTTTCATCACGGCAGATAACGGTGAATCGTTAGTATATTGCGCGGGCGCGGGTTTATTCGACCTCCTGAGCCAAAGGAGCAAGACGAATTGTTCGCAGACACACGGGGCCTCAGCAGAGCTTTGCCTTAATGGCGATCGTCACAATCCTCTGGGCGCTGATTGGTTACAGTCTCTCGTTTGGATCAGGCAACAGCTTCATTGGCGCATTCGACCATATCTTCTTGCGAGGTGTGGGCGTCCAGACGGATGCAGCTTATTCCGCCACCATTCCGCAACAGACCTTCATGGTGTACCAGTTAATGTTTGCCATCATCACCCCTGCGTTGATCACTGGAGCATTCGCCGAGCGGATGAAGTTCAGTGCCATGGTTCTCTTCATGATTTTTTGGTCGATCGTAGTGTATGACCCGATGGCCCACATGGTCTGGGGAAAGGAGGGTCTGCTGAACGCGGCTTTGGGCGGACGGTTCCCGACACTCGATTTTGCCGGAGGAACCGTGGTCCACGTGACGTCTGGAGTGTCTGCGCTGGTGTGTGCCCTGTATTTGGGAAAACGCGTCGGTTATCCGCGAGAGCCCATGCCGCCGCACAGTGTGGTATTGAGTTTTATAGGGGCCTGTTTGCTTTGGGTGGGATGGTTCGGATTCAACGCCGGAAGCGCACTGGCCGCAAGTCCACTGGCAACGAGCGCTTTTGTAGCTACGCATTTCGGAGCGGCGGCAGCTGCCCTGGGTTGGGGATCAGCGGAGTGGATCAGAAATGGCAAGCCCAGCACCCTCGGTACTATTTCTGGAGCCGTGGCTGGACTCGTGGCCATCACGCCGGCGGCGGGATTTGTCAGTCCCATGTCTGCTCTTGCGATCGGCTTGATCGCCGGAGTGGTGTGTTACCTGATGGTCGCGCAGGTAAAGTCCAGATTCGGCTACGACGATTCCCTGGATGCTTTCGGGGTTCATGGTGTAGGTGGAACCATTGGGGCCATCCTCACAGGGGTATTCGCGTCGCGCGCAATCAATCCTATTTTCAAGGACGCGCGAGGGAACGCCATGGGGCTGGGCATCCTTGATGGAAACGCCGGTCAGTTGCTTAATCAGTTTGTGGGTGTGGTGGTCGGCTGGGTTCTAGCCGCAGTGGGAACACTGGTTATATTGAAAGTTGTCGACTTAGCGATCGGATTGCGGGTTACGGAAGGTCACGAGATTCAAGGCCTGGATCTGTCGCAGCACGGAGAAGAAGGCTACAACTTCGAAGTGTCAGCTTAAGGCGGGACGACGGAGCAGCGGCATTATTGGCGACGAGCTCTATTCTTCAGACGGAATACGATGACAAAAATTGAAGCTGTGATTCAGACGTCGAAATTGGAAGCGGTGAAAACCGCACTTCACGAGATTGGTGTGGAAGGGATGACCGTGCTCGAGGCTCGAGGTCACGGAAGGCAGAAAGGACATACGGAGTTTTATCGTGGACGAGAGTACACGGTGGATCTGATTCCCAAGATCAAGCTGGAAATGGTATTGGCTGACGACATGGTGGAGAGAGCAGTAGAAGCGATCGTGAATGCCGCGCGCACCGGACAGATCGGCGACGGCAAGATTTTCTTATCAAAGATTGACGAAGCGATCCGCATTCGAAACCAAGAGCGAGGGGTGAGCGCGCTCTAGATCCCAAGTTCTCTGCTCCGCATTCACTGGATGCTCGGCTTATCCGTTTTGTTTCATACTCGCAACAAGACTGAAATCGTATGTCATTCACGGCTGTCACTTTTACAACGCAGGACTTTTTCAAAACCGAGTCCGAGAAGATCCGGGCTAGATTTGAAGATTCGCACAATGGCCAAGCCGCTGTTCGCGAGCGTTCGGATCTGGTCGACAAGGTCACAACGCAGTTGTGGGACTCCGCTATAGAGAGCTCGGAAGAGTTGGGAAACGTTTGCGTGGTGGCCCTGGGAGGTTACGGGCGCCAAACATTATTTCCGTGTTCCGATGTCGACCTCTTATTCTTGTCTCCAACATCGCCGGACGAACAGGCGCAGAAGCAGATCCGCAAGCTTTGTCAGGATCTTTGGGATTTGCACCTCCGCGTCAGCCCAACTACGCGAACCTTGGCTGATTGCGGCAAGCTTCATCGTGACAACGTGGAGTTTAATATCTCGCTTCTCGATTGCCGGTACATCTGCGGTGACAAGGATCTGTTTGAGCAACTTCGGGAACAGATCATTCCGAAGATGGTGGCCCGGGATGCCACCGAATTGATGCAGAGGCTCGCCGATCTGACGCGGGCGAGGCACCAAAAATACGGGCAGACGATTTTTCACTTGGAACCAAACATAAAAGATTGCCCAGGCGGGTTGCGCGACTATCAGGTTGCGTACTGGCTTACGCTGATTTCAGAACTTGAGAAAACGCGTGTCTGGCCCAAAGCAGGGAATGTTTTACCAGCAACGCTACGCGAAGATTGCGGCACAGCTCTGGATTTCCTTTCGGCCGTGCGATGTTTCTTGCATTATCGGCAAGGGCGAGACCTCAACGGGCTTACGTACGAGCTCCAATCTGAGGCCGCCGCGGCTGGAATCGGTTCTGCGACAGCGACGCGAATTAGTCCGAGCGAGTGGATGCGAGGTTACTTCCGGCACGCTCGCGCGCTTTACCGGCTTACGGTTCTGCTGGATGAAGTGCCTCAGGCACGCTCGGGCCTGTACAGGTTTCTTGAAAACAGAAAGTCGCGGCTCTCCAATGCTGATTTTTCGGTGGTGGATAGCCGAATTTTCTTACGGCAGCTCTCCTCGGTGGAAGACCCAGCCGTGCTCTTCAGTCTTTTTGAATTCGTCGCTCGGCACGGACTGAAACTAAGTGCTGAAACTGAGCGATGCGTCGAGGCTGCAATTCCTAGCATGCAGCAGAGGGCAAATCAACATTCGGAACTGTGGGCACAATTACGCCGAATATTGATATTGCCTCATGCCGGTGCAGCTCTGCGCGCCATGCACCGGACGGGCTTGCTGGTCCTCTTCTTTTCAGAATTCGGAGCCATCGATTCGCTGGTCATACGGGACTATTACCATCGCTACACTGTGGATGAGCATTCCTTTGTCGCCATCGAAAATCTGCACGCGCTTCGCGACCCTGGCGACGACCTGCAGCGGCGCTTCCGGGACGTTCTGGATGGAATCGAAAAGCCCGACCTCCTGTTTTTGGCTCTTCTCTTACACGATGTCGGCAAAGGCGTCGAGACGCCGAATCACATCGAAGGAAGTCTCCAGGCCGCGGACAAGATATTCCAGGGCCTTCGCCTGGAAATAGACGATCAAGACACAGTACGCTTCCTGATTGGAAGTCATCTTCGAATGTCGGCAACAATGACAGGGCGCGACATCTTCGATCCTAAGGTCGTGCAGGAATTTTGCGATTCGGTAGGCACCACAGAACGGCTGAAGATGCTCACTTTACTAACCTATGCCGATATCAAGGCCGTGAATCCAGAAGCTCTCACTCCGTGGAAAGCGGAAATAATCTGGCAGCTCTACGCCGCCTCTTCCAACTATCTGAGCCGAACCGTAGACGACCAGCGGGTGGATGCGCAGACCTCGAACGAAGATCACATTAAGCGGATTGTTTCGGCCGCGTCGCCAGACGTCGACTCCAGACAACTGATCTCATTCCTCGAAGGATTCCCCAAGCGTTATCTGCTGACGCATACTCCGGACGAAATCGTCTCTCACTTCCGAATGCATCAGCACTGGGACGGTGTGGAACCTCAGGTTGACCTTCTGAAACAGAATGGCTACTACCAGGTTATTTTGCTGACCGTGGATCGTCCTTCGCTTTTCGCCCGGGTAGCGGGCACGCTTTCCTCCTGGGGCATGAATATCCTGAAAGCGGAAGCGTTTGCCAATAAAGCTGGAACCGTGCTGGATACGTTTCGCTTTGTCGATCTTTTCCGAACCCTGGACATGAACCCGACTGAAAAGGCACGTCTGAAACGAAGTCTGGAAGATAGCCTCTCCGGTGAAAGTGACGTCAGGGAAACGATGGAAACGAAATTCAAGCCGGCTACCAAAATCCCCAAGGTGAAAATTCAACCTAGCGTTCGCATCGACGACGAGAGTTCCTCCCACAGCACCCTTATCGAAATTACAGCGCAGGATCGTCCCGGGCTGCTGTACGACATCAGTTCCAATCTTGCTGGGCTGGGCTGCAACATCGAGGTAGCAATCATCGATACGCAGGGTCAATCGGCGATCGACGTGTTTTATGTTACGCAAGGCGGAGGAAAGCTAGACCCTTCAATAGAGAGCAGGATGCGGGACGTTCTCCTGCAACTGCTCTGAAGCAAAAATTCGCGTTTCGTGATCTATTCCGCGAGAAGGACATCCAAGGTTCGTGCCAACTCTGCTTTTTCCAGTTTCAAACCAGGGCTTTCATCGTGAGTACCGTCTGTAATTCTGGCGAGTTGTTGCGCGAACAACCGCGCGGCATCGTCGCGAGATATGTAAATGACGGCCTTCGGCAAATCCAACTGCCAAGTTGTTTGGTCGTGGTTGTTAATTGTCCAGCGTTGCCGGTCGTGGCGATTCTTCTGATCGAGCTGGCCGTCGGAAAACGTTAACGGCCCATCGATACGGATATCGACTGTTCCTTTTTTGCCTTTAACTTTTAGCCGCTCCACTTTGATCTGGTCGAACACTACCAGGGGCACCCGCAGCTTTGATAAATCCTGTGTGCGGAGAGAATCCCCATAGTCGTTGGACAGTTTGAGAAACGCATTACGAATCTGCTCCGGACTCAGACGCATAGAGTCCACTGCCAGTGTGTCCATGATCGAAAAGTTCGCGGTCTCAAGAACCGTTGAGGAGTCGGATTTTTCTTCGGCTCCGATGTCTTCCACGCTTTGGTCTCGATTCGACGCCTCTGCCATCAGCGTACGTTTTACATAGCGATAAAATCGCGGTCTCCCCCGTCCTCTCCAATACGACGAATCGTAGAAATCCACTCCTACCCCCGAGCGCAGTGAACTGTAGAAAGAGTGCTGAGCCGGGCTAACTATGATTCCCACGTGTCCTGGCCAGACAATCAGGTCGGCAACTTGCGGGGTCGTTACCCGTTGAAACTCATTAATTCCGGAATAAAGATCGGAGGAGCTGGAATAACGATATGGAAATCCTGCGCGGCTATAGATCTCGTGCACCAGATGCGAGCAGTCTGGCTTGGAACGAGACACTTGGCGGCCAAGCGCCGCGCTCACCACTAATAGCCTATCGTCCGAGCTCATTAAAACCGAAGATGTCGCGTGTCGGTTGTCACTTTCACCGCGGGCTCGGGGAGCCAACATCGCGGAATTCTCACGCCTTTCAGGAGTTTGTTGGGCATGCGGAGTGGCAGCAGCAAACAATACGATCAACAACAGAGTTCGCGCTTTGACAAGAAAGTGCATAGCTCAATTTATTGTGATGCGATCCGAATGGCGAGCAGGGCTTACGGGAGTACCGAAATCAGCATGTCCTGAGGGACAATCGGAAGTGAATGATCGAATGTTTCCAACAGTTTAGACGTTGACGAACCGGCAAAGAAAGATTAGCAGCCGGACCTGTAAGCCGAATTCTGTCCACCGGATTGCTCCGGCAGGACGGTCATTCCTCTGGGCCACGCATTGCTGCGGAGCTCAAGCGACCTACCCGGAGGTGAAACGTGCCGAGCCGGCACGTGCTCAAGCGAACTTGAGGCTCCCTCCCTATTTGGTCTTGCTCCGTGTGGGGTTTGCCTTGCCTGCCGCATTGCTGCGGCAGCGGTGCGCTCTTACCGCACCTTTTCACCCTTACCCTGGTGTTGCCACCAGGGCGGTATGTTTTCTGTGGCACTCTCCGTCGACCGGGATTGAACCCGGGCTCCCGGACGTTATCCGGCACACTGCTCTGCGGAGTTCGGACTTTCCTCTCCCACCACTTGACGCGGCGAGAGCGACCGTCCGGTCCGGCTGCCAACTGGTTCATTATATTCGATCCGGACTCCACCTGCGGACTCTTGCACCGCTCCTGTTAGACTTTAACCGAGTTCTCGACTTACCTCTCATGAACATCGCAGAAGCCATCCGCATCGCCTTGCAATCCTTGTGGGCGAATAAATTGAGGTCGGTCCTGACCCTGCTCGGTGTGGTGATTGGTGTAGCCGCAGTCATTGCTGTGGTCACTTTTGTGAATGGCATCAATGGTTACGTGGCAGAGAAAATCTTCAATCTGGGCGCCGACGTTTTCATCATCAGCAAGGTCACACCAGTCATTACCGACGTCGACCAGCTCCTTGAGGGCCAAAAGCGCAAAGATTTGACTATGGAGGACTACCACGCCGTACTCGAGGCTTGCCGGCATTGCGTGATGTTGGGTGCCTCTACATTCAATCCCAATGGTCACGTGAAATATAACGAACAATCAGTCAGCGACTCCTGGATACGAGGTCTGACGCCAGCTATGGCGCAAATTCTTGATTTGGATCTGGCTTCTGGCCGCATGCTTAACGACAACGATGAGAACAACCGTTCTAATGTCACCGTGATTGGGACTGACATTGCGGACAATCTTTTTCCAGGCACAGATCCCCTGAACAAAGAGATTCGTGTCGAAGGTCAGATCTATCGCATAGTCGGGATCGGCAAGAAACAGGGCAAGACACTGGGACAGAGCCGCGATAACTACGTGGCAATCCCGATCACTACTTATCTGAAACAGTTTGGTGCGCATACCAGCATTCGGATCTCGGGCAAAGCCAACGGTGTGGGCACTCAGTTGGAATCTGCTATTGATGAAGCCCGAGCCATCCTGCGAGCTCGTCGCCATGATCTTCCTGGCCGGCCGGATAGCTTCGTCGCAGAAACCAACGCAAGTTTCCTGAGCATCTGGGCGAATCTGAGCGGAACGTTCTTTATTGCGATGATCGCGATCGCCGCCATTTCTCTGGTCGTGGGCGGTATCGTAATCATGAACATCATGCTGGTCTCCGTCACCGAGCGTACGCGCGAGATCGGCATCCGCAAGGCGATGGGCGCACGTCGTCAGGATGTGATGATGCAGTTCCTCATCGAATCCGGAACTATGGCATTGGTTGGCGGACTGCTAGGTGTACTGTTTGGAATCACCGTTGCCAAGGGAATTACCGCCATTATTGGAATGCCTTCGGCAATCAAATTGTGGGCGGTGGCCGCGGGTTTGATAGTTTCTGCGAGCGTCGGTGTTTTTTTTGGCGTGTATCCCGCGCGACGCGCAGCTCGGCTGGATCCTATTGCTGCGCTGCGCTTCGAAATGTAGATAGGTGTCATGATACGGAGAGGAGATTACGGCGAGATCGTGCGGATGTCGCTGGACACTATCCGCAGCAACAAGCTGCGCTCAGCGCTCACCGTGCTGGGCATCGTTATCGGGGTGGCGGTTGTCATCGGTATTTCATCCATCGTGCGTGGGATGAACGATAACTTTCGCCAAGTGATCAGCAGTATGGGCTCGAATATCATTTTCGCCTTTCATCTCGAGCCTTTTCACTTCGGCAGGCCCACTGAGGAAATGCGGACTCGCAAAGAACTCACTTTCGATGATGCCCTGGCCATGCGAGACCTCCCCCATGTGAAAGCCGTAACCGCGGGGATTCGTTACTTTCTGCCCGAATTCGGCACCGGAACCTATGTTGTGAAGTATGGCGACCGCAAGACCAAGAACACCATTCTTGAAGGCGATACGGCAGCGGTAAAAGATGTTTACGATCTGCAGATGACGTCAGGCCGATGGTTCAGCGACATTGACGACCAACGCCGCGCCAATGTGATTATTCTTGGCGCTGACACCGCGGATGAACTGTTCCACAACCAGGAGCCTGAAGGTAAAGAGATCAACATTGAAGGCCAGATGTTTACCGTCATCGGCGTAGCCGAGCGGCGTAAGAGCGTTTTCGCTGGAGGAAAAAATCCGGATGACAACATCGTCTTTTTCCCGCTCAGCACTTTCAGGAAATTGCACCCGGAATTGAAGCAGCACTGGATCAGTGTTAAGGCTACTTCGCATGAGGACATGCCCAAAGCTATCGATGAGATCCGGGAATTGCTGCGACGACGACGAAAAGTGCCCGCGGCCAAGCCTGATAACTTTGCGGTCTTTACTCAGGATTCGCTTTCTGATGTCTGGAACCAGATCTTCGGAGCGGTTTTCATCTTCATGTTTGCCGTGTCCAGTGTGGGTCTGATTGTGGGTGGGGTTGGCGTGATGAACATCATGCTGGTTTCAGTCACCGAGCGAACCCGTGAGATCGGCGTGCGCAAGGCCATTGGTGCGCGCAAGCGCGACATCCTCCTTCAGTTCACTTTGGAGGCGATTACTCTGACTGCCATGGGCGGAATCATCGGGGTGCTGCTAGGCGCATTTATCACCTGGACTATTCCTGTCATTTGGAGTTCACTCCCCGCGCGGATGTCGCTGTTCTGGGCCAGCTTCGGTTTTGGGGCCGCCGCCGTGGAAGGTTTGTTGTTCGGCATTTATCCAGCCTGGAAAGCCGCGAACCTGGATCCCATCGAGTCTTTGCGTTACGAGTAGAATCTTCGTCGCTGATGCTTCCTCACACTGTCAAATTCATCCAAGTCATCGCAGTGCTGGGCACGCTGTCGAGTCTTGGTTACTACCTGATGTGCCTGTGGGCGGCCGCAAACTTTCTGCGAGAGAGAAAGGCCTCGATCACCGGCGGCTCTGATGGAACTCCCCTCCCGGTTTCCATTCTGAAGCCTCTCAAGGGCACCGACCCTGAGATGTACGAAAGCCTTCGCAGCCATTGCCTGCAGGATTATCCAGACTACGAAATCTTGTTCGGAATTAAGGATGCAAATGACCCGGCGGCAGAAATAGTGACGCGCCTGAAGGCGGAGTTCCCACAGCGCTTCATTCGGCTCGTAGTCTGTCCCGAGAATTTTGGGGCCAACACAAAGGTGAGCAATCTTGCCCAGATGTTGCCCAGCGCACGATATGAGTTCCTCCTCGTGAATGATAGTGATATTCGTGTCGAAACGGACTATTTGCGGCGGATAATGGCGCCGCTGGGCGATCCTAAGGTGGGCATGGTCACGTGCCTTTACCGTGGCGTTCCCGCTGGCACTTTGGGATCAAGGCTGGAATCGATGGGGATCAGCTCGGATTTTTCAGCTGGAGTGCTGGTGGCGCGCCAAGTTGAAGGAGGCATCCGTTTCGGATTAGGGTCCACGCTCGCGTTTCGTCGGCACGACTTAGAAGCAATCGGTGGTTTCCAGGCTTTCGTGGACTACCTGGCTGACGACTATGAGATTGGCCGCCGCATGGCTGCGCGAGGCCTCGAGGTGAAGCTTTCTGAAACGGTAGTCGAAACCTTCGTGCCTCCGTATTCTGTGCGTGAATTTTTGCTCCACCAGTTGCGCTGGGCACGCGCCGTGCGTGATTCACGCCCTTGGGGATACGTCGGGCTCGGACTGACTTTTGGACTAGCCTGGGGTCTGATGACTCTGGCCTTTGCTCGCGCTGCAATGTGGGCATGGATGGTGCTCGCCGCCACGCTGGCGATGCGCATGTTAGTAGCTATTATGGTTGGCCGGGTGGTATTGCGTGATCGTCACGTACTCCGGTTACTGTGGCTTCTCCCAATGCGTGACTTGGTTGCAATGCTGCTCTGGATAGCCAGCTTTACGGGCCATACGGTCGCCTGGCGCGGAGTCACTTTTAGGTTGAAAGACGGCAAATTGGCCCGGATTAGCTCCTGATTCCCCTTTCCAGCTACAATAAAAGGAGTTAGCACGACCACAATTCGAAGCAGGTTAGAGAGGCCCATGCGAATGAGGAAAGTTCTGGTTACCGGTGGCGCCGGCTTCATCGGCAGCCATTTATGTGAGACTCTGCTCCAACGCGGAGATGAAGTATTCGTTCTCGACGATTTATCTACCGGCCAGATTGAAAATATCGCTCATCTTAGGAATCGCAAGGCCTTCCATTTCACGCTCGGGTCCATTCTCGATTTTCCGTTGCTCGAATCGCTCATAAAGAAAACGGACCTGCTCTTCCATATGGCGGCGGTCGTAGGCGTGCAGAAAATCATTGAAGTCCCCGTAGATACGATCGAAATCAATGTTTTGGGCAGCCACAATGTACTGACCTTGGCTGCGCGCTATCAGAAGCTATGCCTGCTGGCGTCAACCTCCGAAGTCTACGGGAAAAGTACAAAACACCCGTTCACCGAAGATGATGATGTAGTTTACGGACCTACCACTAAAAGCCGCTGGAGTTATGCCTGCTCCAAAGCGATCGATGAGTTCCTGGCTCTCGCGTACCATAATGCCCAAGACCTGCCGGTGATTATCGCCCGCCTGTTCAACACCACGGGCCCGCGTCAGACTGGGCGCTACGGGATGGTACTGCCGCGTTTCGTTGACCAGGCGCTCCGGGGTGAGCCGATTACTGTATTCGGGAACGGACACCAGACCCGCTGCTTCGCCGACGTGAGCGACGTGGTCCGGGCCTTACTGTTGCTGGTGGACCATCCGGCAGCCCTCGGCCAAGTTTTCAATGTGGGCAACCCTGAAGAAGTTTCGATCCTGGAATTGGCAAAGCTGGTGAAGAAGTCGACCAGGAGCGACTCAGAAATTCGCCTCATTCCTTACGACCAGGCCTATCAGCCAGGTTTCGAGGACATGCATCGGCGCGTGCCCAACATCGGAAAAATTTCCAAACTGGTGGGATTTAAGCCGAGTTTACGATTACGCGAGATTGTCGCTCGCATAATTGAGAGCCGGCGAGAGCAAGTGGAAGAGTCAGCCGCTCTGCCGGTTACAGCCGATGTGCAACTGCACTCTTTGCGCGCCGGTGCTGGGGAATGATCCTCCCTCCGTCGCTGAAACGATAGATTTCCCCTCTCCACAGGAAACTTCGGCTGGTAAAGCTGCCCACCCAGGTCAGGAAACCCTGGAAATCCCGCATTGGGTAGAGCCAGCACAAGCCCAAAGCGCGCGGATCGCGAATTACTCCCCATCCCACCGCAACGCATTGGATCACGCGGTTGAAGAAGGCCCAGGCGAGCAATCCGATCCCCAGCTGCAAATGACCGAGAGCCGCCGCAGATGCGAGTCCGAGAACGCCAAACGGCATGGCGAAGGTCAGAACTGATCCGACATGGCCTTTGGGGCGGGAATAGCGGGTGCTTTTCATCCACCGCAACTGATCGCCGAATGTCTGCTGGAAAGATCTCGGGACAAGAACGTGCCCTACCACATGATGCGACAAGACGACCTTGTATCCCGCTCCCCAGACTTCATTGCCCAGCACAAAGTCATCGGAGTAAAAGTCAGCAGTTGAAGCGATCCCCCCAATTTTTGCCAGTGCATCGCGCCTGGTCGCCATGACGGCGCCCATGGCGAAGCGCATGCCTTCCATCATGTCCGCCACCATTACGCCAGAAGGCATTTCCACCGACATGCCCAATGCCTCCAGGGACGACCAGAAGTCCGCCGCAGGAATTCCCCGATAAGGACAAGTCACCAACCCCACTTCGCGGTCAAGCAGAGGTGGAATCACATTTCGCAAAAAATCCGGTGCTACTACGACATCGCTGTCGCTGATTACGAAGTAATTATTGGATGAGGCTGCAATCATCCTGTCCAGGGAGAAAACCTTGGCATTGGGCCAGGTTGGAGGACCGGAAATAACAATCCGGCATTTCACCTGAGGGAATCGCTGCCGCACTTCTTCGGCAGCCAAGAGAGCGGCGTTATCCGCTTCCCGGGCTCCCAAAACGATTTCATATTCGGGATAGTCTTGTTGAAAGAAACTCGCAAGATTCTCTCCCAGGCGAGGTTCCATTCCATGCACAGGTTTCAGAATAGTTACAGACGGCAGCGACGTTGGATCGATGGATGCTGCCTGATTACGGGCGGTTCGCGCAAGGCGGAGGTAGCGGCGCGAAGCAGCCAGAACCATGATAAGAAAAATTGTCGAGCTCAGGCTGCCGGCTACGGCGATAGCCAAAAGAACTCGCCAAACCACGGTGGGCGCCAGCAGAATGGCCGTGATTATGCTCATCAGAGTTAGAGAAATTATACCTGCGATGCCGCTGGCTACCGATTGGTCAAAATCGATTTGCCACCACTACGGGCCAGCACCAGACGCGGCAAGCCAAGCAGTTCCTTCGGGTCCTCCTGGTCGGTCCAAAGGAACACGCGGCCCGGCCCCGACCACAATTTGATAAATGAGTCCCGCGTTTCGAATACTCGGAGAGCGTCGGGGAATTGCGTTCCGTACCACAAATTGCCGCTAGGCTCATGCAGAATACGTAAAGGAATGCCAGTGTAGAAATTCAGGCTTGACCCATCCTCGTATTCTCCAGCGACCACAATCGTATCCCCTGGGCGATAATCCCCCTTGATAGCCAGAGCGAGTTGCTGGGAAGAAATTATAGGTGAAAAAGTCACGAAGGCTGAGTGAACACAGGCGAGCATCACCACCATCATGCCGGCAAGAGCGAGATTGCCTCGGCCGGGACGACCATTTTGCCGGAAGATCCAATTTAAGCCCGTTCCCGAGAGAAAGGCGAGGACGAATACCAGCAGCGGGGCTCGAAAAGCTCCCAGCGCCTGCGGGGTCAGATCGAGAAAGTGCCCAAACGAAAGCGCGTAAGCATCAGGGTTTTTCTTCAGCAGTTCCGCTAAATCCACTCCAGGTGAGGGAGTCTTTGCCACGCGAAGAAGTAAAATGCCGATAACGAATGCCGTCGCGCCAGCTACCAGCAGGCCCACTGACGAGATCCTTCCCGCCCGCCGCTCAGGACTGCCCACCACGGAATCCGACTCTTGCGCCAGCCAACCGCCGACCAGCAGCGCCAGTGCTGGAAGAGCAGGGATTGTGTAGTACTCCTGGCGGGTGGAAAAACTAAAAAAAAGCAGGATCACGATCGCCCAGAGCAGAAAAAGCAGGTTTGCGCTCTGCCGGGCATTAAGGACAGATCGCAGGTCGCGCCAGCGAACCGGAACTTTCTTCAAGGCCTGTGGCAGGAACGCAATCCAGGGAAGAAGCCACAGCAACAAGAGTCCCCAGAAAATCATCAGCGGGACGGTATCGTAATCGCGTGGCACACGCTTGTTCAGATAACGCAGGAAATGTTCATTGACGAAATAGAACCAGAGGAATCCGTGTACGACTCCTTGATCCGGATTACGCAGCGCCGCCAGAATATGCCATGGCGCGGAGACCGCAAAGAAGATAAGGGTGCTGGAGAAGAGCCGCATGCGTAGCAGGTGACGCAGCTTCCCAGTAAGAATTAAATGCAGTCCGATTACGGCGATTGGGAAAACTAGTCCAATTAGACCTTTGGTGAGTACGTTCAATCCACAGGCTGCTGCCAGTCCCCAGCACGACAGCCGTGAAGGCGGCTCTTCTTTCAGTGTCCGCAGAAAAAAATAGAAACTGAGTGCAAGCCAAAGTCCGACCAAAATGTCAGGAATCAGGAAGCGGGTAAAAAGATAAGGACCTAACGCGGTGCCCAAAACCAGTGCGGAATAGAATCCGCCTCTGTCGCCATACGATTGAGAGCCCAGGGCATAGGTGGCAAACAGCAAACCGAGCACCCCGAGCATCAAGGGCAGCCGAGTCGACCAATCAGATACTCCAAATAGTGAGTAGCTGCCCGCGACTCCCCAGTACATGAGCGGCGCCTTCTCAAGATAGCGAATGCCATTCACGTGCAATGTGACCCAGTCATGCCGTAGAACCATCTCACGCGCCGCTTCAGCGTGCACGGAATCCGCATCATCCAGCAGCGCAGGAGTGAACATTCCAGCGAGATAGATTGCTGCCCAAAGCGAAGCAATGGCCGCAATTGAACCAATGGAATATTTCGTGTGGTTGGTCGACGAATAAACGGCAGTTGGATGGATTTGATTTTGAAACGCGGCAGACTGATTCATGCAAAGTTCAACCAACAATTATACGTGAGAGTGGTTTAGCTGGCTTTACCCGAAGCAGTAGCCGCGGATGCTCGCGGATCAAGAACTGTACGAATCTTGCGCGCCAGTTCTTCCAGGCTAAAAGGCTTCTGCAAAAAACGGGTCATAACGTCGGTCGGGCTGTCCAGCCTACTCCTTTTCTAACGAGACGGTCTAAGAACTTCGTATACTCTGATTTTGGGACGGCAAATGGCGTTCGCCGTCGAACGATACTCATCGCCAAGAAGTCTGTCACGGTTCGTGCCTGTAAACCCCAAAAGTAAGCAATATTGAACAGATTCCAATACACGAGACTCGCTGCGGGCACCGGAGCTGAAGCCCTCGAATTGTTCCGAGAAGCGGCGGTCTCCCTCGTTCTTTCGGACCACATGCTACGTGGAACCACGGGCGTCGCACTCGCCAACCAATTGAAAGCAATCAGGCCGCAGGTGCCCTTCGTACTCTATTCAGGGACGGTGCCGAAATAATGGGCAACGTAGATTGCTTCATCAGCAAGGACGAAACTGTTCCAAATTTTCTCTCCATAATCAAATCCCTCATTAAAAGGTATGAAGAATAAGGGACTGGCATTGTTGTTTCCACCCAGCCCCTTGATTTGAGTCAGACCAGTTTGCGCCCATCGTCGCAGATGCAATCTTCGTCAGATGTGAGCATCTATATCGGCAGCAGCGTAATAGAGCGTATGATCGTCGCATGATGGATGCTAACTATGTCTCGGAACGCCTCACCAGCTTAAAGCAAGAGATGCGAGACTTGCAGGACTTCAATGGCCGTCATTCCATTCGGAACAAACATACCGCTCTGG
>WNGL01001991.1_pt1 | contig 102040 bp, 104 predicted proteins | sample 5400591 | NCBI WGS metagenome assembly WNGL01 (sample SAMN13153377, study PRJNA577476) | soil metagenome | isolation source: 80 cm soil or saprolite under Garry oak tree replicate 1 | place: USA:California | collected 2016-06-15 | reverse complement strand
GGGCAACGGCGGGCCAAGACGCGGCGGATCGCACGCGCCCGTATATATAACTGCACCGCCATACCGGGGACGCCTGCGTCTGTCGGTCCCCCGTGGCAGGATCATGCGGCGTGTTCCACGCGGACTTGCATGTCCACTCGCGGTTCTCCCGTGCGTGCAGCAAAGACTCGGAGATCGGCAACCTTGCCTGGTGGGCGGCCCGTAAGGGCCTCTCGGTGATCGGCACGGGCGATTTCACCCATCCCGCGTGGGCGGCCGAGCTGGCCGAGTCCCTGACGCCGGCGGAGCCGGGGCTGCTGGCGCTGCGGCCCGAACTGGCCTCCCGGCTCCGGCGCACCCTGCCGCCAAGCTGCCAGCCGGAAATCCGATTCCTGCTGTCCACGGAGATCTCCACTATTTACAAGCGCGGCGGTGCGACCAGGAAGATCCATCATCTGCTCTACGCCCCCACCCTCGAGGCCGCGGCCGCCATCACCGCGGCGCTGGCCAAGGTGGGCAACCTCGCTTCCGATGGCCGGCCAATCCTCGGCCTGGACTCCCGTCACCTCTTGGAAATTACGCTGAACGCCGGGCCGGGGTGCTTCCTCATTCCCGCCCACATCTGGACGCCGTGGTTCGCCGTTCTTGGGTCGAAGTCCGGGTTCGACACCGTGCCCGACTGTTACCTCGACCTAGCCGAACATGTCTTCGCCGTGGAGACGGGACTCTCCTCGGACCCGCCGATGAACTGGATTTGCTCCCGCCTTGACCACTACCGGCTTGTGAGCAACTCCGATGCGCATTCGCCGCCGATGCTCGGCCGGGAGGCAACTACGTTCAGCACAGCGGTGGACTACTTTGCGATGTTGCGGGCGTTGCGTACAGGCCAGGGACTCGCCGGGACGCTGAACTTCTTTCCCGAGGGCGGCCGTTACCACGCCGATGGGCATCGCAAGTGCGGAGTCCGGCTCTTGCCCGCGGAGAGCCTGCGCCACGCGGGTATCTGTCCGCAATGTGGGAAACCCCTAACGATTGGCGTGATGAACCGGGTGGCGGAACTGGCCGACCGCCCGGAAGGGTACCGGCCGCCGGGAGCGCCGGCGTCGGCCAACCTGGTTTCCCTGCCCGAGATCATCGGTGAGGTCCACGGCAGCGGGCGGCAGAGCAAGAAGGTCACCATGGAGGTGGACCGTCTGGTCGCCGCGCTCGGGCCGGAGCTGCACATCCTGTGCGAGGCCAGCACGGCGGATATCGGGCGCACCGCGGGCGGCCTGGTCGCCGAGGCCATTACCCGGCTCCGCAGGGGCGAGGTGATCAAGGAAGCGGGTTACGACGGGGAATATGGCGTGATCCGCATGTTCCGGCCGGAGGAACTGGCCGGGACTGAGGCATTGTTCGACATCCCGGCACCGCGGGCGGCGGCGGAGGCATGGCCGGGAGGTACGGGGGAGACCGGCCTGACCGGAGCGGGGGACGGCCTGACCGGAGCGGGGGACGGGCTGACCGGAGCGGCGGACGGGCTGCCCAGAGCGGCGGACGAGCTGCCGGGAGCGGGGGACGGGCGGCCGGGAGATGGCCCGGCAACCGGCATCCCGCCAGATGGCATCCAGGCGGATGGCGGCCGGCGATCGGGACCAAGGCCGGGAGCGGCCGCCGTTCGGCATGAAAATGGGCGCGCCGGCGAACTGCTGGCGGGCCTTGACCCGGCCCAGCGGGAGGCGGCGCAGGCGCCCGGGCCGCTGATGATCCTTGCCGGGCCCGGGACGGGCAAGACGCGCACGCTGACCCGCCGGATCGCGGTCCTGATCGCCGAGCGCGAAGTGCCGCCCGAGGCGTGCCTGGCGCTCACCTTCACCCGCCGCGCGGCCGCGGAGATGCGCGAGCGGCTTGCGGGGCTGCTGCCCGCGCAGGCCAGCCGGTTGGCCATTACCACATTTCACGGGCTCGGCCTGACGATCCTGCGCGAGCACGCCGACCGGGCCGGCCTGGATCCGGGATTCACGGTGGCCGACGAGAGAACCAGGCTCGCGGTGGCGGTGGCGGAGGCCGGTTCCGCGGCTGCGGGGCGGCGCCTGCTCGGCGAGGTGTCCCGCGATCCCGCGGCGGCGGCCGGGTTCGCCAGGCTGCTCGCCGCGCGCGGCCTGGTGGACTTCGACGGGCTGATCTCCCGGCCGCTGGCGATGCTCCAGGAGGATCCGGCCCTCGCGGGCGCCCTGGCCGCGCGCTGGCGGTCCATCAGCGTGGACGAGTACCAGGACACCGATGCCGCTCAGTACGCCCTGCTGCGGCTGCTGGCCGGCGACGGCGGCGGGCTGGCCGTGATCGGGGACCCGGATCAGGCGATCTACGGCTTCCGTGGCGCCGATGTGGGCTTCTTCCTCAGGTTCGGGCGCGACTATCCCGGGGCCAGGACCGTCGCGCTGACCAGGAACTACCGCTCCTCGCCTGTGATCGTCTCGGCCGCGATGCAGGCCGTGGCGCCCGCCACCCTGGTCCCCGGCAGGCGGATGAGCGCCGCGGCCGGGCCGGGTCCTGATGCCGCCGGCCGGATCACCGTGCACGAGGCGGCGACCGACCGGGCCGAGGCCGCGTGGATCGCCCAGGCCATCGACAGGCTGCTGGGTGGCGCGTCGTTCCATTCGCTGGATACCGGCCGCGCCGACGGGCACGCCGGCGGCAAACTCGCGCTCGCGGACATGGCCGTGCTCTACCGCACCGACGCCCAGGCCGTGGCGCTCGGCCAGGCCCTGACCCGGGCCGGGCTGCCGTTCCAGAAGCGCTCACACGACCTGCTGGGGCGCCGGGCGGCCGTCCTTGACATCCTCCGGGAGATGGCCCTCGCGGGCGGCCAGCGCGCGGGCGGGGACGCGGCGGGCGATCCGGCGGCAGGCGCCGCGGTGGCCGGGGCCGGCCCGGGAGAGACGGACCGGGGCAGGGCGTGGCCGGGCGAGGCACGTGCGGGTGCGGCAGGCCGGGGCGGGGCCGGGCCGGGCGAGGCACGTGCGGGTGGCGCGGGTGCGGTGGGCCAGGGCGGGCCCGGGCCGGGCGAGGCGCACGAGGGCGCGGGCGAGCCGGTTGCGGGTGCTGGTGTGGCCGGGCGACTGCGGGCCGCGGTCCACGCGCTCTCGGCCCGCTCGCCGGGCCGCCGGGCGTCCGGCGACGGGCCTTCGCCTGTGGATGTGCTCGCGGCCGGGGAGGTGCTGGCTCCGCTCGCCCGGCGTTGCGGCGACGACTTCGAGCGCTTCCTGACCGAGATCGCGCTTGGCGCGGAGGTGGATGCGCTGGATCCCCGGGCGGACGCGGTCACGCTGCTGACCATCCATGCGGCCAAGGGACTGGAGTTCGGCGTGGTGATCGTGGCCGGCTGCGAACGTGACCTCCTGCCGCTCTGGCTCCCCGGGAAGCGGGCAGGCCGCGGTCCGGTGAGCGGCGCCGGGCCGGGGGCCGACGGCACGGCCCCGGAGCCGGGCGGCGCGGCCCCCGGAGCCGGCGACACGGGGCCAGGGGCCAGTGGCGCGCCAGCAGCGGCCCGGAGGGCGGCGGCACGGCTCCGGAGGGCGGCGGCACGGCTCCGGAGGGCGGCGGCACGGCTCCGGAGGGCGGCGGCACGGCTCCGGAGGGCGGCGGCACGGCTCCGGAGGGCGGCGGCGCAGCTCTGGAGGGCGGCGGCACAGCCCGGGGAACCCGCGGCACTGACCTGGCGGAGGAGCGGCGGCTGCTGTTCGTCGCGATGACGCGCGCCCGGTCGCACCTCTTCCTCACCTGCGCTGCTCGGCGGCGGAGGCACTCGAAGGTCGTGGATACCGGCCCGTCGCCGTTCCTCGCCTCGATCGACCCGCGGCTCCTCGACCGCCCGGCGGCGCCGCGCCCGCGCCCGCGCCGGCCCGAGATGAGCCAGCCACGCCTGCTGTGAGCCCCGGCCACACGGCCCCAGGCGGCGGCTAGCGGTCCGGGAACCGCGCACATAAGCCCGGGGGCACCCGTAGCGCCCGGGGCCGGTAACCGGCCGCGTATCGCGCTTACGCGCCGCGCCGCGCCGATCGCCGGCACCACTGCTACCGGCCGAGCACCACGCCGCCGTTGGGCGACAGCACCTGGCCGGTCACCCAGCCGCCGTCCGGCCCGAGTAGCCAGGCGATCAGCGAGGCCACTTCCTCCGGGGTTCCCTCCCGGCCCAGCAGCGTCTGCGCCGCCCGCTGGCGCCGGGAGTCGTCGGTGAGCCGCCCGGCCCAGAACTCGGTGTCGGGCACGAACCCGGGCGCGACCACGTTCGCGGTGCCGCCGTGCTCGCCAAGTTCCCGCGCCAGGTCATAGACGAAACCGTGCAGCGCGGCCTTGACCGCCCCGTAGGGGCCGCCACCGCCACCGCGAAGCGCCGCGACCGAGGACAACAGCACCACCCGGCCGCCGTCACGCTCGATCGTCTCCCGCAGCGCCGCCACGAGCAGGACCGCGGTCAGCACGTTGGACTCGAAGGATGCCAGCCAATCCTGGCGAACACCGTCCAGCCCCGCCGCACCGCCCGGCGACAGCCCGCCCGCCGCGGCCACCACGCCGGCGCAGCCCCGCGCCGCGCCGCGGACCTGGTCGGCGACCGCGGTGGCCCCCGCCACGGTCGCCAGGTCGGCGCTGGCCACGTCCAGGTGCGGTGCCAGTTCCTTGGCGAGCTGGTCGAGCGGCTCGGGGCGCCGCCCCACGGCGAGCACGTGAAAGCCGTCGCCGGCCAGCCGCCGGGCCACCGCCCGGCCGATGCCCGTGCCCGCGCCGCTGACCACGACAAGATCACTATCTGTCATGCCATTCCCCTCGGTTCGGCGGTCCGGCACGGTGACTGACCATGCCCCGGCCGGGGCCGGTTATGCCTGATCGAGGTGGCCTCCGGGGAATCACAGATGCAGCAGCATGCGGTGGTTGCCGAGGGTGTTCGGCTTGACCCGGTCGAGATCGAGGAACTCGGCGACGCCCTCGTCGTAGGAACGGAGCAGCTCGTCGTACACCTCGGGGGAGACGGGCGTACCGTCGATCTCCGCGAAACCGTGCCGCCCGAAGAAACCGGTGGCGAAGGTCAGCACGAACACCCGGCGCACGCCCACCTCCCTGGCGCTGCCGAGCAACGCGGCCACCAGCCGGTGACCGATCCCGTGCCCCTGGCAGTCCGGGTGCACCGCCACCGTCCGGATCTCGGCCAGGTCCTCCCACATCACGTGCAGGGCGCCGCACCCGGCGACGGTGCCATCGGCGGCCCGCTCGGCCACCCAGAACTCCTGCACGTCCTCATACAGCGTCACCGTCGCCTTGCCGAGCAGCCGCCGCGACTCGACGTTGGTGTTCACCAGGTCGGCGATCGCGCGCACGTCCCGGGTCCGGGCCCGCCTGATCACGTAGTCCATCGCGCCGCACACCCTAGTGGAGCCACCGGCCCGCCGGCGGGCAGGCCCGTCGGACGGGACATCCGCGCAGGTCAGCGTCACCATACGGGGCCTTTACCTGTGCTTGCACGTCCGGTTACCGGGCAATCACCAGCGGCGCTGATCTCAATACGGCATATCACGGGCAGATCACGCCGGTTACCGGTCTACAGTCAAGCCAGCTACCTGGGGGAACGCGGCTCCGGTAATTCGCCGCTGACTTACAAGGACCCCCTAAGGGGGGGCCCGCATGTTCAGACCAGGCCGCCCACCACCCAGGCGTTATGCAAAGATACAGCCGTTCCGGTTGGTGGCCCCCCGCAGGCCCCATTACCCTTGCGGCGCCGCAACCACACTGATCGCACCCCGGCAGCACGGCCAGACAAGCACGGCCCGGCGTGTGCGGCGGTTTCGCCGAGGAGAGGAGACCGGGTGGGGCACTTGCGTTCCCGCAGGTACGTGCCAAGTGGTCCACGAAACGCACACGGGGGGTCCGGGCGGGCCTGGCGCCGGGCGGTGACCGTGATCGGGGCGGCCGCGCTGGCCAGCCTCGTCCTGCCCAGCGGCATCGGGGGCGCCGCGCCGAGCCAGCCCATGCCCAGCCTGAAGGACCTGGTGGCCAAGGCCAGGGCACTCTCCAACGAGATCAACAGCCTCAACGAGCAGTACGACGGGCTGCGGATCCAGCTCACCCAGGCGCAGACCGAGGCGAAGGTGGCCGAGGGCACCTACGTACGGGACCTCTCCCGGCTCGGCGCCGGGAAGCTCGCCGTGGGCCAGCTCGCGGCGCAGAGCTACATGAACGGCGGCATGACGACCCCGCTGGCAGTGCTGACCACGAGCTCGGCCTCGACCCTGATCAGCCGGGCCGCGTTCATGCAGGTGCTGCAGCAGGAGAACGGCGACCAGGTGAGCCAGATCGCCGAGGGCGTCGCCGCCGCGGAGCGGGCCCGCGCGAGCGCCGAGCAGCAGACCCGGCGGGCGAAGCAGCTCGCCGCGCAGATGGCGGGCAAGCGCCGGCAGGCCCAGTCCAAGATCAACATCTTGAACAGCTCCGTGTTCACCAAGGCCATGCAGGTCTTCAACCAGACCGGCCAGTACCCGAACATCAACATCCCGACCACCAACACGATCGGCGGGCAGGCACTGCGCTGGGCGCTGACCCGGCGCGGCGACCCCTACGTCTGGGGCGCGGCGGGTCCCAGCTCCTTCGACTGCTCGGGCCTGGTCCTGTGGGCCTACGCCAAGGTCGGCATCAGCCTGCCGCACTTCACCGGTGACCAGTGGAACACGTGCACGTGGGCCAGAACCAGCTCGAGCCCGGAGACCTCGTGTTCTTCTACCCGGACATCGGCCACGTGGGGCTGTACATCGGCAGCGGCCTGATGGTGGACGCGCCCGACTTCGGCGAGGTCGTGCAGGTCCAGCCGATCATGTGGAGCGTTTACGTGGGCGCCGTCCGGATCGTGGGCTGAGAGACCCGTAGCGGGCCCGTTGGCCGTAGCGGGCCCGCTACGTATCGGCCGCTACGCGGCCCCGCTACGCTCCGCCGTTACTCTGGCCGGACCATCGGGAACAGGATCGTCTCCCGGATGGTCTCGCCGGTGAACATGATCAGCACCCGGTCGATCCGGTCGATGCCCATGCCCATCCCCCCGGTCGGGGGCATGCCGTACTCCAGCGCCTGCAGGAACTCCTCGTCGACCACCATGGCCTCGGGGTCGCCCCCGGCGGCGAGCAGCGACTGCGCGGTGAGCCGGGCCCGCTCCTCGACCGGGTCGACAAGCTCGGAGTAGCCGGTCCCGAGTTCGGTGCCGAACGCCACCAGGTCCCAGCGTTCCGCCAGCCGCGGATCCTCGCGGTGGGCCCGGGTGAGCGGGGACACCTCGACCGGGAAGTCGCGGTAGAAGGTCGGCATGACGGTGCGCCGCTCGACCAGCCGCTCGTACATCTCCAGCAGGACCTGGCCGCGGTTCCACTTCGGCTCGGCCGGCACCCCGGCCCGCGCGCAGAGCGCCCGCAGCCGCTGCTCGCTGGTGTCCGGGGTGACCTCCTCACCGAGCGCCTCGGACACCGCGCCGTGCACGCTCTTGATAGGCCAGTCCCCGCCGATGTCGGCCTCGGTCCCGTCCGCCCGGTGCAGCTGGGTGCCACCCAGCGCGTCCTTGGCGGCCCGCTGGATGAGTTCCCTGGTAAGCGAGGCCGCGGTCAGGTAGTCGCCGTAGGCCTCGTAGGCCTCCAGCATGGTGAACTCCGGGTTGTGCGTGGCGTCCACGCCCTCGTTCCGGAAATTGCGCCCGATCTCGTACACCTTCTCCAGGCCGCCGACCACCAGCCGCTTGAGATAAAGCTCCAGCGCGATCCGCAGGTACAGGTCCATGTCGTAGGCGTTGATATGGGTGGCGAACGGCCGCGCGTTCGCCCCGCCGTGCACCCGCTGCAGGATCGGCGTCTCGGCCTCGATGAAGCCGCGGTCGTTCAGTTCTTCACGCACCGCCCGCGTCACTGCCGCTCGCAGCTCGGCCATCCGGCGTGCCTTCGGGTTGACGATCAGGTCTACATAACGCTGCCGGACCCGCGACTCTGGATCCGTCAGGCCATGGTGCTTGTCGGGAAGCGGCCGAAGGGCCTTGGCCGTGATGGCGAACCTGTCGGCCAGGACGGACAGCTCACCGCGCCGGGACGAGATGACCTCGCCCTCCACGCCGATGTGATCCCCCAGGTCCACATCGCGCTTCCAGGCCGTGAGCGCGTCCTCGCCGAGCCGGCCGGCCGAGAGCATCACCTGGATGTCGCCGGTGCCGTCGCGGATGGTCGCGAAGCACAGCTTCCCCGCGATGCGGGACAGCATCACCCGGCCGGTGACACCGACGGTCTCTCCCGTGGCGGTGTCCGGCGCCAGGTCCGGGTGCCGGTCCCGCACCTCCGCGATCGTGGCGGTCCGGGGGAAGCCCACCGGGTACGGGTGGGTGCCCTCGGCGAGCAGCCGCCCCCGCTTGGCCAGCCGGATCCGCATCTGCTCCGGCAATTCGGCCAGGTAATGCTCGGGAAACTCGGCTAGGTACTCGTCGTCCTCCACGCCGACGAGGGTACCGGCGCCGCGGCGCGGCCAGGACGGATTTTCGGCGCGGTGGCCAGGGGCCGGGCGGATCAGCCGCGGTGCGGCGGCCGGCGCGGCGAAGCGGTCAACCGCCGGCGAGGTTGCGCTCGAACACCAGGCGCAGGCCGATCAGCGTCAGCCAGGGCTCGTGCGCGTCGATCACGCTGATCTCGCCGAGCACCAGCGGGGCCAGGCCGCCGGTCGCGATGACGGTGACCGAGTCCGGATCGTCCGGGGCCAGTTCGGCGACCATCCGCCGGGCGATCCCCTCGACCTGGCCGGCGAAGCCGAAGATGATCCCGGATTGCAGCGCCTCGACAGTGTTCTTCCCGATCACGTGCTGCGGCCGGGCCAGTTCGACCTTGAGCAACTGGGCGGCGCGGCGGGACAGGGCATCCACGGAGATCTCGATGCCGGGCGCCAGGGCGCCGCCGACGAACTCCCCGCGGCTGCTCACCGCGTCGAAGTTGGTGGAGGTGCCGAAGTCCACCACCAGCGCCGGGCCGCCGTAGAGGTGCACCGCGGCGACCGTGTTCATGATCCGGTCGCTGCCCACCTCCTTCGGGTTGTCCATCCGCACCGAGACGCCGGTGCGCACCCCCGGCTCCACGATCAGCGCGGGGATGTCGCCGTAGTAGTGCTGGCACATCTCGCGCATCTCGTGCAGCACAGAAGGCACCGTGGAGCACAGCGCGATCCCGCTGATATCCGGGTCCTTGAGGACGGTGCTCTGCCCGATCAGGCCCTGCAGCACCACGGCGATCTCGTCGGCGGTGCGGGCCGGATCGGTGGCGATGCGCCAGTGCTCGACGACCTCCTCGCCCTCGAACACCCCCAGCACCGTGTTGGTGTTGCCCACATCAATCGTCAGCAGCATGGCACCCCCTCACCACGCGAAGCCCAGCCAAACAGACCCCAAGACCCCAATGGCCCCTCCTGCCCACGACCCGGGCAACCCTGGTTCGTGATCATGACTTTGGTGGGGTGATAGGCCCACCAAAGTCATGATCACGTTAGCGGCGGGCGGGCGTGTTGTGACGCGGGCCTCCGGCGCTGGGGCAGGGGCCGGCGGGGTCAGCGTGGCGGGCGGGGTCATGGGGTTGCCTGGCCGAGGGTCAGCGGGGTGTTGTCGATCAGGCGGGTCTTGCCGACCCGGGCCGCTGCCAGCAGCAGGCCGTCGCCGGCGAAGCCGGGCTTCACCGGGGTGAACGTGTCCGGCTCGACCAGGGCCAGGTAGTCAAGGACGAGCGGGGGATCCGCCTTGGCCGCCTCGTCCAGCACGGGCTGGGCGGCCGCGAGCACCGCGTCCGGGCCGGACGCACCGGCCTGGCGGCCGGCCCGCAGGGCACGAGACAGCGCCAGCGCGGTGGCCCGCTCGGGCGCCGCCAGGTAGGCGTTCCGGCTGGATACCGCCAGGCCATCGGGGTCACGGACGGTGGGCACGCTGGCGATCCGCACGCCGAGGCACAGGTCCTCGGTCATCCGCCTGATCAGGGCGAGCTGCTGGGCGTCCTTCTCGCCGAACACCGCGGCCTGCGGGCCGACCAGCTGGAACAGCTTGAGCACGACGGTGAGCACCCCGGTGAAGAACCCCGGCCGTGACGCGCCCTCGAGCACCTGGCCCATCGGGCCCGGGTCCACGGTGATCAGTTGTTCCCTGGGATACACCTGGGCGTCGCCGGGCGCGAACACCAGCGCCACCCCCTCCCGCTCGCAGATCGCCATGTCGGCGTCCAGGTCGCGGGGGTAGCGGTCGAGATCCTCACCGGCCCCGAACTGGAGCGGGTTGACGAACACCGAGACCACGGCGCTTCCGTTTGGCTGCGAAAGAGCAGCGGCGCGGCGGAGCAGCGCGATGTGACCGTCGTGGAGCGCGCCCATGGTCGGCACCAGGACGATGGGAGAGCCGAGCAGCTTGCGGGCGGCGGTCATGCCGAGCCTGGTGCGGGCCAGGACGGGGGTCACCGCGGCGCTCCGGCGAGCACGTCAAGCAGGCGCTGAGCGTCCGGCGGGGCCAGCAGCCCCGCGGCCATGGCCCGGTCGGCGGTGAGCCGGGCCAGCGCGACGTAGGCGCGCAGCGCCTCGGGCGAGGCCTGCTGTAGCGCCCGCACGTGGCTGGCCACGGTGTCCGCGTCGGCCCGGGCAACGGGCCCGGTCAGGCCCGCGTCACCGAGTACCAGGGCGTTGTCCAGCGCGGCGGTCAGCAGCGGCCGCAGCATCCGCGCCGGGTCCCGCACCCCGGCCATGCCCAGCAGTTCGGCCGCCTCGACCACGAGCGTGACCAGGTGGTTGGCCCCGCTGGCCAGGGCCGCGTGGTACAGGCCGCGGTGGTCCTCGTCGATGAAGACCGGCTCGCCGCCCATCTCGATGACCAGCGCCTCCGCGACCGGGCGCAGCGCGGCCGGGGCGGTGACCCCGAAACTGATCCCGGACAGCCGGTTCAGGTCGTCCGGCCGGCCGGCGAACGTCATGACCGGGTGCACGGCAAGCGGCAGGCCGCCCAGGCGGGTGGTCGCGTCGAGAATGCCGACGCCGTAGCGGCCGCTGGCGTGCGCGAGCAGGCGGCCCTCCACGGGGGCCTCGGTGGCGGCCAGCCCGTTGATCAGCCCCGGCAGGGCGTCGTCGGGCACGGTCAGCAGGACCAGGTCGGCGTCGGCGAGAACGGCGGCCGGCCGCCGGACCGGCACACCGGGCAGCATCGCCGCGGCGCGGCGGACCGAGGCGTCCGACACCGCGGAGACGGCCGTGACCGTGTGCCCGGCCCGGGCCAGCGCGGCACCGAGGACGACGCCGACCTTGCCGGCCCCGATCACGCCTACCCGGAGCCGAGCAGGATGCGGTTGGCTCGGGTCCACCGGGCTCGCCATGGATTCGCTTCCCTCTCGGTCCAGTCCGCACGTGTGGCCGGGGAACAGGCCCCTGCGACAGGGTCAGTGGACGCCGGACGGCAACGATCAGCATAGCCGCGGCGTCTTCCCGGAATCGCGGTGCGCGCCGCGGGCCGTGTCTCGCGGATCCATCCCGGCGGAGAGCCACGGCCACGGCCTAGAGTCGGCGTTGTGTGGATGACCTGGCGTCAGGCCATGCAGGCCGCGCTCTACGGCCCGGGCGGTTTCTACGCCAGGGGAGAGCCGCCTGCCCGGCATTTCCGCACCTCGGTGCACGTGTCCCCGGGGTTCGCCGGGGCGGTGCTCGAACTGCTCCGGCAGGTGGACGCGGCGCTCGGCCGGCCGGAGCGGATCGACCTGGTGGACGTCGGGGCCGGCCGGGGGGAACTGCTGGCGCAGGTGCTCACCGCCGCGGCGGAGCCCGGGCAGGCCGCGCCGGGGCTGGCGGGGCGGATCGCCGCGTGCGCGGTGGAAGTGGCGCCGCGGCCCGCCGGGCTCGATCCCCGGATCCGCTGGCAGCCGGTGCCGCCCGCCGGAATCACCGGGCTCGTCGTCGCCAGCGAATGGCTCGACAACGTGCCGCTGGACGTGGTGGAACTGACCGCCGCGGGCCCCGCGGTGATCCAGGTGGACCCGGCCACCGGCGCCGAACGGCCGCACGGCGACCCCGGCCCGGCGGACCTGGCCTGGATCCGTGCCTGGTGGCCGCTGCGGGCCTGCGGGGAGCGCGCCGAGGTGGGCCGTACCCGGTGCGCGGCGTGGGCGGGGGTGATCCGCGGTATCGACCGCGGCGTCGCGGTCGCCGCCGACTACGGGCACGTCAAGACGGCGCGGCCATGCTGCGGGACGCTGACCGGTTACCTGGAGGGACGAGCGGTGCCCGCGCTTCCCGACGGGTCCAGGGACATCACCGCGCACGTGGCGCTGGACGCCTGCGCGGCCGCCGGGACGACGGCGGGGGCGAGCGGGACCGTGCTCACCACGCAACGGGCGGCGCTGCGGGAACTGGGCCTGGACGCACGGCGCCCGCCGCCGGCGCTCGCGGCCAGCGACCCGGAGGGTTATGCCCGGGCCCTGTGCCAGGCGTCGCGGGACGCCGAACTGCTGGACGCCGAGGGGCTCGGCGGGTTCGGCTGGCTGATCCAGGCCGTGGGCATGGCGCTGCCCGAGCCGCTGGCCCGCCTGGCACGCCGAGCCGGCCGAACCTGATTGTCGTGGTTGTGACAACCACGACCAAAGAAGGTTGTCGTTGTCACAACGACGACAAACGCGCCAGGGACTGGCGGCGCTTGGCGCGTGGCAGCATGGGCGGATGCGCGAGCGCCACGCCCCCGGGGACACCGGCCCGGGCCGGTCTCCCCGGGGAACGGGCCCGGGCCGCCGGGCGGAGGCGGTCACCGGCGCCTGGCTGCCCGGGGCCGCCGCGGGGCCGGGCGGAACGCAGCCCGGCCCGGCCGGGGCGGGCGGGACGCCGGCCGGGGCGGGTGGCGGCCCGGAGTTCCTGATCAACCTGGGGGCGTCGCACCCGTCGGCGCACGGGATGCTGCGGCTGCGGCTCACCCTCGACGGCGACCGGATCACCGCGGCCGAACCGGAGATCGGGTTCATGCACCGGGGCGCGGAGAAGCTGTTCGAGGCGCGGGACTACCGCCAGATCATCGTGCTGGCCAACCGGCACGACTGGCTGGGCGCCTTCGCCAGCGAACTGGGCGTGGTGCTGGCCGCGGAGCGGCTGGCGGGGATCGAGGTGCCGCCCCGGGCCGTCTGGGCCCGCACGATGCTCGCCGAGCTGAACCGGGCGCTGAGCCACCTCGCCTTCCTCAGCTCGTACCCGCCAGAGATCGCGGCCGCGGCGGGCGGGGAGCCCGGACCGGCCGGGCCGGGCGGGGCTGTTGAGCAGGCCGGGGCCGGTGGCGCGGGCGACCGGGACCAGGCGGGCGACCGGGACCAGGCGGGCGACCGGGACCACGCGGGCGACCGGGACCACGCGGGCGAACCAGCGGCGGCGCATGCCGCGTTCCGGGCGCGCGAGGCCATCCAATCGGTCATGGAAGAGATCTCGGGCGGCCGGATGCACTACATGTTCAACCGGGTCGGCGGCCTGAAGGAGGAGATCCCGGCCGGCTGGCTGTCCCGGGCCCGCCGGGTCATCGACGAGGTGCGCGCGGCGCTGCCCGCGATCGGGGCCACCGTGGGCCAGGACGCCTTCCGGGCGCGCACCAGGGGCATCGGGGTGCTGACCCCGGCACAGGTACGGCAGTACGGGGTGAGCGGGCCCGCCGCGCGTGCCTGCGGAGTGGACTTCGACCTGCGCCGCGACGAGCCCTACCTGGCCTACGGCGAACTGGCGCAGGTGCTCCGGGTGCCGGTCCGCACCGAGGGGGACTGCCTGGCCCGGTTCGAGTGCCTGCGGGACCAGCTCGCGGTATCCCTGGACCTGGCCCGGGAGTGCGCGGACCGGCTCGCCGGCCTGCCCCAGGGCCCGCTGAGCGCCCGGTTGCCCAAGGTGTTCAAGGTGCCCGAGGGGCACGCCTACGCGTGGACGGAGGGGCCGCTCGGGCTGAGCGGGTATTACCTGGTGTCCCGGGGCGGCAAGACGCCGTGGCGGCTCAAGCTGAGGTCGGCGTCGTTCAGCAACATGGCGGTGCTGCCCGACATGCTGCCTGGGCACCGGGTCGCGGACCTGGCCGCCATCCTCGGGTCGCTGTTCTTCGTCGTGGGCGACATGGACAGGTAGCCACCGCGGGCGGCGGCCGGCCAGCGGGCGGCGGCGGCCAGCGGGCGGCGGCCAGCGGGCGGCGGCCGGTTAGCGGGCGGCGCCGGAGTTCGGCGGCTGGCCGGGCTCCGCGTCCTGGTCCCTGTCGCGGCTGGTCGGGACGCGGCAGCCGTACTCCAGGTACAGCGCGGCGCCGATGAGCAGCACCGCGGCGCCCACCGTCGCGCCGGACACCAGCGCGTCGGACCGGTAGGCCGACTTGTCCAGGGATGCCGAGACGTAGATCAGGAACCCGGCGGCCAGCCCGCCGATGAGGGCGGCCGCCAGCGAACTGGCCTTCGCCAGCGCGGCGATCCGGGCCACCGCGATCGGCGGGATCGGGGTGCCGCGGCCGGCCAGCCGGGCGCGCACGTTCCGGCCGGTGATCGCCTCGGCGACGGCGAGCAGGGCCAGCGCCGGAACCCCGCTCCACGGCAGCGGGGGCAGCGACTGGTACACCTGCCGCAGCAGGAACCACATCCCGACGGCGCAGATCAGGGCGGTCAGCACCAGGGTGCGCGCCCGGGTGGGAGTCACCGTGACCTCCCCGCCGCGCAGCCGGCCCGGACGGCGGTCATGCGGGCGGGTGCAGCAAGGCGCCGTCCAGCCGGGCGACCCCCGCCATGCCGATGGCCGCCAGCAGGTCCGCCACCCGCCCGCGGCCCGGGATTTCCGCCTCGGGGTCGGCGTCGTGCCAGGGGGCGAGGACGAAGGCGCGCTCATGCGCGCGGGGATGCGGCAGCGTCAGTCCTGGGCTGTCACTCACCTCGTCACCGTAGACGATGAGATCCAGGTCCAGCGTCCGCGGTCCCCAGAGTTCCGCCCGGACGCGGCCGAACGCGTCCTCGAGGCTGTGGCAGCGTTCCAGCAAGGCCCGCGCGGGCATCGCCGCCTCCGCGATCACCACCGCGTTCAGGTAGTCGGGCTGCTCCGGCCCCCCGACCGGGGCGGTCTGGTAGACCGGCGACACGGCGAGGAAGCGGAGCCGGGGGGTGTCGAACAGCCCGTCCAGCCCCGCTTGCAGATAGTCCATGCGGTCACCGAGGTTGCTGCCCATGGCGATGACCGTGCGCCGGTTCACCCGGGCCGCCGGGGAGTGGCCGGCGTCCGCTCCCGCCGGATGACGACGGCAACGTCGCCGAACGGATGTGCGATGGGTGCCTGGGGCTTGTGGACGGTGATCTCAACCTCCGTGACCATGGGTTCGGACAGGCAGTCGGCCGCGAGCCGCTCGGCCAGCGTCTCGATCAGCCGGACGGGCGGCTCCTCGGCCAGGCGCACCAGCCGGTCGGCGAGCGCACCGTAGTCAACGGTCTTGGACAACTCGTCCCCCGCCGCCGCGGGCCCGGTGTCCAGCCAGAGCACCGCGTCGATGATGAATTCCTGGCCGGACTGGCGCTCGGTCTCGAGCACGCCGTGCCGGGCGAAGACCCGCAGCCCCCGCAGCTCAATCCGGTCCAAGGTGGTCATGCACCGCCTCGATCCGTGACCGGCCCGGCCGGCGTTCTCACCTGGCCTCCAGGGCGGCCGATCGCCAGGCTTCGGCGACGCGGACCGCGTCGGCGTTGCCGGGCACCTCGTGCACCCGGGCACACCAGGCGCCCGCGGCGGCCGCCAGGGCGGTCACCGCGACCGTGGCGTCGTCGCAGCCGGCAAAGGGCCGGGGGGTCCCGTCCGGGGCGGCGAGCAGCCGGCCGAGGAACCGCTTGCGCGATGCCCCCACCAGCACGGGGAAGGCATGCCCGGGGCCGCCCAGGCCGGCCAGCCGGTCCAGGTTCACCAGGAGCGCCCAGTTGTGCTCCGGCTGCTTGGCGAAGCCGAGCCCCGGGTCCACCACGATCATCGACGGGTCCACGCCCTCGGCGATCACCGCGTCGATCCGGCGGCGCAGTTCCTCGCACACCTCGCCGACGACATCGGCGTAGACGGCCCGCTCCTGCATCTGATGGCTGTGCCCGCGCCAGTGCATGACCACGTAGGGCACGCCCGCCTGGGCCACCAGGCGGGGCATGTCCGGGTCGGCGAGGCCGCCGCTCACGTCGTTCACCAGCCCGGCACCGGCGTCCACCGCGACGGCCGCCACCTCGGCCCGCATGGTATCCACGCTGACCGGCACGTCCTCACCGGCCAGCCCGGTGATCACCGGGATGACCCGGCGCAGCTCCTCCTCGGCCGTGATCCGCTGGGCACCCGGCCGGGTGGACTCCCCGCCCACGTCCACGATGTCGGCGCCCTGCGCGGCGAGCTGGCGGCCGCGGGCGATCGCCGCCTCCGCCCCGAACCACGCGCCGCCATCGGAGAACGAATCGGGGGTGACGTTCACCACCCCCATGACCAGGCACCGGCCGGCCGCCGGGAGCCCCGGCGGGCCAGCGCCGCGCCCCGGGCCGGCCGCCCGGGCAGCGCCGGCCGGCCGGGCAGCGCCGGGCAGCCCCCCGGCGGGCGTGCCGCTAGTCACACTGGTCACCCTATGCGCGGAGGGCGACATCGACACAGCCCGGCGCAGCGGCCGGGAAGACCGATTCCCGCGGCCAGGCTCAGCGGTGGCGGCGCAGCGGCCGGGCCAGCCGGGTCAGGCCCAGCCGGCGGGCGATCCGGCGCACCTCCACCGTGGGCCAGACCAGGAACGCTTCGGCTTCCAGGGCGGCGAGGGCCACCCGGGGCGCGTCCCTGGTCCCGGAGAACACGAAGAAACGCGGCACCCAGAGCGGGCAGAACTTGGCGTTGAACTTGTAGAGGGACTCGATCTGGAACCACCGGGAGGCGAACAGCAGGATGCCCCGCCAGGCGCGCAGCACCGGCCCGGCGCCGATCCGCTCGCCGCGGGCCAGCGCCGACCGGAACACCGCGAAGTTCAGCGACACCCGCTTGATGCCGAGTTCCTGTGCCGCCTTGATCGTCTCCACGATCAGGAAGTCGTTCACGCCCGGCTGCGCGGTCCGCTCCCGGCGCATGAGGTCGAGGGACAGGCCGTCGGAACCCCACGGCACGAAGTGCAACAGGCCGCGCAGCACCCCGTTCTCCGTGGCCGTGGCGATCACGCAATTCCCGTCGCCGGGCCCGCCGACCCGGCCGAGGGCCATCGAGAACCCGCGTTCCGTGGGGTTGCCGCGCCACGAGTCCGCCCGGCGGACCAGCCGCCCGACCTCGTCGGGCGGCACCTCGGAAAGCCGCCGGACCTGCGCCACGTACCCCTGCCGGCACACCCGGGCGGCCATCTGCCGCACGTTGCGCATCTGCCTGCCCTGGAGGCTGAAGTCGGCAACCTCCACCACGGCCTCGTCGCCGAGTTCCAGCGCGGTCAGCCCGCCCTCCCGGCACCAGACCTCCGCGCCGAGCTCGCTGCAGCCCATCACCGCCGGGGCCCAGGCGTGCCTGGCCGCCTCGTCCAGGAACGCGTGGATCGCGCCCGGCCAGGCCTCGGGATCCCCGATGGGGTCGCCGCTGGCCAGCATGACCCCGGAGACCACCCGGTACCCGACGCAGGATTTGCAGCTCGGTGACCAGATCACGCTCTTGTCGCTGCGGAGCGTGAAGTAGCCGAGCGAGTCCCGGTGCCCGTGCCGGTGCAGCAGTTCCCTGATCTCCCGCTCGTCCTTGGGGCTGAGCCGGCCCTTCGGCTTGGCCGGGCGCAGGAAGAAGTAGCCGGTGACCAGCAGCGTGAACACGCCGAGCGAGCTGGTCAGGATGTTGAAGAAGTCGCTCCGGCCCTCGGGCACGAACCGGACCGGGCCGGTCACGCCGACCAGGCCGTAGGTGACGTGCACGATCCGCTGCCACACCGAGTAGTCCTCGGCCAGGCCGCGCACCATCAGCATGTAGGTCAGGCCGATGGCCACGTCCGCGACCAGCAGGCAGACGAAGACGCGGGCGGCGCGCCACCGGGTGCGCGCGTCCCCCACCGCGTAGAACTCGTCCCGGTAGAACAGCAGGGCGCCGAGCATCAGCGCGGAGACCACTCCGGGCACCAGATAAGGCGCGTGCACCACGTGAATGAGCACGCTGAAGGCCAGCAACAGGCAAGTGGCTTGCCAAGCGCGGCGCTTTCTGCGGCGCAGCCCATGCGAGAGCATCAACAGGAGCAGGCCGATGATCGCGTCCGCGGTAAAGGTGACATTGGACAGGACGCCGGGGACGAACGGCGTGATCCGGTGCAGCCGGTGCACCAGCTGGAGCCGGGGAATGACCGCGCTGACCACGTCGGCCAGGCCGATCAGCAGGCACAGCCAGCCCGTGGTGATCGGCACCCAGCGGCGCCGCTGCCTGCGGTCGGGCTCGCGGCCCGGCTCCGGCCGGGCCTGTTCCCCCGCGCCGCCCGCGGCAGGCAGGGCGCTCGGATCGCCCGCTTCAGACATGTGTATGAGGCCCTGCGTCACGGGGAATCAGCGTAGTCCCGCCGACGCTTTTCATGGGTAATCTCCCGCTATTTGCAAAGTACCCATGAGCGCGCCACTTCCGTCTGTGGCTGGAGGTTCTCTCCCAGGCCTTTGTTGCAAGGCTAGCTTCCCCGGTGCGAATTTCTATGCCTGTGCCGCGGGCCGGCGCTTCGCGGGCCGCCGCCGCGCACCCACGTGCACGGGGCCCGCGGGCAGCCGGTTCAGCCGCGGTGCAGCAGCAGGCTCATCGCCTCCGCGCGGGTGCTCGCGCTGTCCCTGATGATGCCGCGCACCGCCGAGGTGACGGTCTTCGCGCCTGGCTTGCGCACCCCGCGCATGGACATGCACAGATGCTCCGCCTCGATCACCACCAGCGCCCCGCGCGGCTCGAGCACCCGCATCAGCGCGTCGGCGATCTGGCTGGTCATCCGCTCCTGGACCTGCGGCCGCCTGGCGTAGATGTCCACCAGCCTGGCCAGCTTGGACAGGCCGGTGATCTGGCCCTTCTCGTTCGGGATATAGGCCACGTGGGCCCGGCCGAAGAACGGCACCAGGTGATGCTCGCAGGTGCTGTACACCTCGATGTCGCGGACCAGGATCAGCTCGTCGTGGTCGGCGTCGAACACCGTCCCGAGCACGTCCTCAGGGTGCTGGGACAGCCCGGAGAACTGCTCCGCGTAGGCCCGGGCGACCCGCGCGGGCGTGTCTGCCAGCCCGTCCCGGTCCGGGTCCTCCCCGATCGCGGCCAGGATCTCCCGTATCGCCCGCTCGATCCGCGGCAGGTCGATCGGCTCGGTCAAAGCGGTTCGCCGGGCACGGCGTCATCCGAGCCGAACGGTGGCAGCGCGGGCGGCGTGCCACCCAGCGAGCCCGCCGCGCCGGCCGACTGGCCGTTGCCGGCCGAGGGCAGGTCCTTGCCGTCGGAGGCGGCGGTCAGGGCGAGTTCCTTGGGCGTCAGCACCGGCGGGCGGTCCGAGGGCAGCCGCTTCCCGTAGCCGGTGTAGGAGCCGCGGGATGGGCGCGTCTGGATCGGCGCGAAGATGCGGAGCACCTCATTCCTGCTCAGGGTCTCCTTGTCCATGAGCTGGAGGACCAGTTCGTCGAGCACCTCGCGGTAGGAGACCAGGATCTCCCAGGCCTCGTCGTGCGCCGCCTCGATGAGCCGCCGTACCTCCTCGTCGATGGTGGATGCGATCTCTTCGGAGTAGTCCCTGGTGTGCGACATCTCCCGGCCGAGGAACGGCTCGCCGTCCCCGGTGCCGAACTTCCGGGCGCCCAGCCGCTCGCTCATGCCGTACTCGGTCACCATGCCGCGGGCGATCTGGCTGGCCTTCTCGATGTCGTTGGCGGCGCCGGTGGTGGGCTCGTGGAAGACGAGTTCCTCGGCCGTGCGCCCACCGAGGAGCATGGCGAGCTGGTCCATCATCTCGGACCGGGTGACCAGGAACTTGTCCTCCTGCGGCGCCGAGGCGGTGTAGCCGAGGGCGCGCCCGCGCGGGATGATGGTGATCTTGTGCACCGGGTCGGCGTTCGGCAGGGCGTGGCCGACCAGCGCGTGCCCGCCCTCGTGGTAGGCGATGAGCTTGCGCTCCTTCTCCGACAGGAGCACGCTTTTGCGCTCGGGGCCGGCCATGACCCGGTCGATCGACTCTTCCAGCGCGGCCATGGTGATCTTGGTGCCGTTGGCGCGCGCGGTCAGCAGGGCCGCCTCGTTGATCACGTTGGCCAGGTCCGCACCGGTGAAGCCGGCCGTCCGGCGCGCGATCAGGTCGAGTTCGACCCCGTCGGCGAACGGCTTGCCGCGGGCGTGCACCCGCAGGATGCCCTTGCGGCCGTTGAGGTCGGGCTGCGCGACGACGATCTGCCGGTCGAACCGGCCGGGGCGCAGCAGGGCCGGGTCGAGGATGTCGGGCCGGTTGGTGGCCGCGATGACGATGACGCCGCCCTTGACGTCGAAGCCGTCAAGCTCGACGAGCAACTGGTTCAGGGTCTGCTCGCGCTCGTCGTGCCCGCCGCCGAACCCGGCGCCGCGGTGGCGGCCGACCGCGTCGATCTCGTCCACGAACACGATCGCGGGCGCGTTCGCCTTGGCCTGCTCGAACAGGTCGCGCACCCGGGAGGCGCCGACACCGACGAACATCTCCACGAAGTCGGAGCCGGAGATCGAGTAGAACGGGACCCCGGCCTCCCCGGCGACCGCGCGGGCCAGCAGGGTCTTGCCGGTGCCCGGCGGGCCGTAGAGCAGCACGCCCTTGGGGATCTTGGCGCCGATCGCCTGGAACTTGCCCGGGGTCTGCAGGAACTCCTTGATCTCCTGCAGTTCCTCGATGGCCTCGTCGGCCCCCGCCACGTCGGCGAACGTGGTCTTCGGGGTGTCCTTGGTGATCAGCTTGGCCTTGGACTTCCCGAAGTTCATCACCCGGGAGCCGCCGCCCTGCATCTGGTTGAGCAGGAAGAAGAAGATCAGGATGATCAGGATGTAAGGCAGGAAGCTGAAGATCACGCCGATGACGGTGTTACCGCTGGGCACCTGGACGTTGTAACCGTCCTTAGGCGGGTTCTTCTGCAGTTCCTCGGCGATCTGCTGGCCCTGGTTGCCGACCCAGCTCGCCTGGAGCCGCTGGCTGGGGTTGCCGTTCGTCACGATCTCGATCGTCTGGTTCTTGTCGATCAAGGTGGCCGACTTGACGTGGCCCCCGTAGATATCCGCGACAACCCTGGACGTCGAGGCCGGGGTGTAGGTGACGCCGCGGTTCGCGTAGGCGAACACGATGAAGAACAGCAGCAGCATCACGAGGACCGCGACGAACGGCCCTCGGAAGTAACGCTTGAGATCCATGGATCAACGACCCCGCCTGCTCTGGGCGGGTCCCTCCTGACCAGCCTGCCTTGCCCGCCGACCTCCGGCGGGACTGCCATGCGCCCCAGTGACCATGCCGGCTTCCTTGTCATTCCCGGTGGAGGTGCGGGTTAGTTGACGTTACACCGAGCCCGGGACTCCTCGGGCGGCCTCGCCGCCCCAGTTTCCCGACGGTCCTCTCCTCGCATCAACGCTCCCCATCGCTGACCGTGTTCCCCGGTCCTACCCGCTGTGTCCCGGGTCAGGCCTTGAGGCCCGGTTTCCCCTCTCCCGCGACGGTCCCGCCGGGCCCCGCCGGGGGCTCCCCGGTCCCGCCGTAGACGTGCGGGGCGAGCGTGCCGATGAACGGCAGGTTCCGGTACCGCTCGGCGTAGTCCAGCCCGTAGCCGACCACGAAGTCGTTGGCGATCTCGAAGCCGGTGTAGGCCACCTCGACGTCCATCCGCGCCGCCGCCGGCTTGCGGAGCAGGACGCATAGCCGCAGCGAGGCGGGCTGCCGCGAGCGCAGGTTGCCCACCAGCCAGGACAGCGTCAGGCCCGAGTCGACGATGTCCTCCACGATCAGGACGTCCCTGCCGGATATGTCGGTGTCGAGGTCCTTGAGGATCCGCACCACGCCGGACGACCTGGTGCCGGAACCGTAGGAGGAGACGGCCATCCAGTCCATCTCCACCGGCAGCCGCATGGCCCGGGCCAGATCGGCCATGATCATGACCGCGCCCTTGAGCACCCCGACGAGCAGCAGGTTGCGCCCGGCGTAGTCCGCGTCGATCTCGGCGGCCAATTCCGCCACCCGGGCCTGCAGGCGGTCTGCCGGGATGAGGGTCTCCTTGAGATCGGCTCCCACGTCAGTCGCGTCCAACCGGGCCCTCCGATGCGCCTCGTCCGGCCGGCTCGCTGGGATGACCGGCGGTGAAAAGCAGTTTGTCATGCTGGCGCATGCCGCGGACACCTCCGGGCAGGTCCGCCCAGCGCTGCCCGTGCCAGGAGGTGACCAGGGCATCCAGGGCCTCGACGTGCCCGGCGGTCAGCGCACCGGGCGGGCAGCCGGCGGCGATGGCGGCCCGCCGGAGCACCCGGGTCCTGATCGCGTCCGGCAGGCCGGCCAGCAGCCCGGTCTCCCAGCTGCCGTCCGCGCCGCGTGCCTGCTCCGCCTGGCCGGCGGCGAGGTCCTCGAGCACCTCGGCGTCGGCGCGGAACTGGCGGGCGCTGCGGGCCAGGGCCTCGGCCACCCCTGGGCCAAGCGCCGCCTCCAGGGCGGGCAGGGCCTGGTGGCGCACCCGCGCCCGGGCAAAGGCGGGGTCGGCGTTCTGCGGGTCGTCCCAGGGCCGCAGGCCAAGCGCCGTGCAGGCGGCCCGCAGCGTGGCCCGGCCGACCCCGAGCAGCGGCCGCCGGTAGGGCCCGCGGGACTCCGCCATGCCCGCCAGCGACCTCGGCCCGGAACCCCGGGCCAGCCCGAGCAGGACGCTTTCCGCCTGGTCGTCGCGGCTGTGGGCGAGCAGCACCGCCACCGCGCCGGTGCGGTGCGCGGCGTCGGCGAGCGCCGCGTACCTGGCGGTCCGCGCCGCCGCCTCCGGCCCGCCGTGGCCGGGTTCCCTGGACACGGCCACCCGCAGGCAGGCCACCGGTTCCAGGCCGAGCCCGGCGAGCACCCCGGTCACCTCGCCGGCCCGCCCGGCGGATCCCGGCTGCAGCCCGTGATCCACGGTGACGCCGCCGGCCCGCAGCCCGCACCGCGGTGCCTCATGCGCCAGGGCGGCGGCCAGGGCGAGCGAGTCGGCGCCGCCGGAGCAGGCGGCAAGCACCAGATCCCCCGCGGCGAACTCCCCCAGGCAGCGGCGGACGGCGGAACGGACCTCCGCGACCTCCGGAGGAGGGCCCACCGGCCTCAGCCGTTGCCGGCGGCCAGGGCCCCGCCCTCGCCCCCGACGCGGGCCAGCCACAGGTGCGGGTCGGTCAGTTCCGCGGGCACCGGGAGGGTCTCCGGCGAGGTCCATACCCGGTTGAACACCGCCATGCCAGCCTCGCCGACCACCGTCTGGACGAACCGGGACCCCTGCGCGTACTGCTTCATCTTCAGGTCGATCCCCAGGATCCTGCGGAGGGTCTGCTCCACCCGGCCCGCGCCCGACCTGCGGGCGTTGAACCGGGACCTGATCTGGGCGACCGTGGGCACCACCTGCGGGCCGACGGCGTCCATCACATAGTCACCGTGCCCCTCGACCAGCGTCATCACGCAGGTCAGCCGCTCCAGCACCGCCCGCTGCCGCGGCGTCTGGATGGCCTCGATGAGGCTGTCGCCGTGCCCGTTGCCGCGCACCGCCCCGGCGACGGCGTCCGCCGCGGACCGCATCCGGGTCACGATCGTCGCCGGATCGAGGTCCGAGGCGAGCAGGAAGTCGGTCATCTGCTGCTGGACGTAGCCGCGCAGCCAGCTCACCGAGGTGAACTGGGTCCGGTGCGTCTCCTCGTGCAGGCACACCCAGCGGCGGAAATCGTGCGGGTCCACGTCAAGCTCCCGCTCGACCATGAGGATGTTCGGCGCGACCAGGGTCAGCCGGCCGGCCGGCGCGGTGTCCTCCGGCGCGGCCGGATCCGGCGGCAGGAACAGCTCGTACTGGCCGAGGACCCGGCCGGCGAGGTAGGCCAGGATGAGGCCGGCCTGCATGCCGGTGACCCGGGACCCGAACGACGCCACCATGGAGCCGGGCGGCGGCACCCGGCCCTGCTCACGCAGGTGCTCGACCAGCGGGTCGAGGACCACCCGGAAGCCGTCGATGTTGGCCCGGATCCAGCCGGGCCGGTCCACCACGGCCACCTGCCCGCTGTCCTCCGCGCCGGCCATCCCGGTGACCTGGCGTACCGGCTCGGCGACCGCGGCGGCGAGTTCGTGCAACTCGGAGACCACGCCCCTGGCCTCGGCCAGGCTGACCTGTGGCCCGGGCCGGACCCACCGCACGCCTGTGGAAATGGCCAGGTCCCAGTCGATCATCTGTGCGCTGCTCACCACTCCACGGTACGACCCCCGGCCGGCTCCCGGGGACACGACCGTGCCTCAACGGCAGCCGCAGCCCGCCAGCGCCGTCGCCATGGCGTCGATCGTGCCCGCCGCGGCGGGCAGCATGCTCGCCTTGGGGATCTGGTCGGCCATGAAGGCGAACGCCAGCACCTGGCCACTGGCGTCGTCGACGATCCCCGACAGGCTCGCCACCTTGCTGAGATTGCCGGTCTTCGCCCGGACCACGCCCAGGGCCGCCGGGCCGAAGCTGCCGAACACGCTCTGCCCCGGTGCCAGCGTGCCGGAGAACCCGGCCACCGGCATCCCGGTGACCGCGGCGCGCAGCGCGTCCGGCCCGCGGGCGGCCGCCAGCCGGACGACCGCGGCCAGCGCGGCGGGGGTGAGGAGGTCCAGCGGAGACAGGCCGCTGCCGTCGACCAGGTGGATGCCGTGGCCGGCGCCGAGCCTGCCCAGCGCCGCGGTCACCGCGGCGGCGGCGCCGCCGAACGAGGCCGGCCTCCCGGTGCGCAGCGCGACCTGCCTGGCCAGGTCCTCCGCGATCACGTTGTTGCTCTCCCGGAGCATCCACCCGACGATGGCCGACAGCACGGGTGAGCGGACCGCCGCGACCGGGGCCGCGTGCCGGGGCCGGCGCCCGGGGGCGGCGTGGCCCGTCACGTGGATGCCGTCGCGGCGCAGAAATCCCGCGAAGGCGCCCGCGGCGTCCGCCGCCGGGGTGGCAGACCTGGGCCGGAAGTTGCCTGGGTCGTCGGCGTCCTGCGGCGCCCCCGAGCGGGTGAGCCGCCCCTGGTCCACCTCGAGCGAGGTGATCGGCGTGACGTTGCCCGTGCTGATGTAGCCGGCCGTCCAGCCCGGCGCGAGGGACGGGCCGGTGAACAGCGAGGTGTCGTAACTCAGCCGCACCGTCCGGGTACCACGGGCGGCCAGCCAGCGGGCGGTCGCGGCGGCCAGCGCCGCGAGCGTGGCGGGCTGCGGGTAGCCGGTGCGCGGCGGCGGGCCCGCGGCGAGGGTCGGGTCACCGCCGCCGACCAGGGTCAGCAGGCCCGGCCGGGAGCCCGCGACCACCCGGGTGGTGAACCGGGCGGAGGGGCCGAGCGCGCTGAGCGCGGCCACGGCGGTGAGCATTTTCGCGTTGGAGGCGGGGACGAACGCGGAACCGGCGTTCTGCGAGTACAGCACCGTTCCGGTGCTCAGGTCGGTGACCACCGCCCCGACGTGCTTGCCGAGCGGCCGCGCGGCGGTCAGCGGCGCGAGCTGGGCGGCCAGCCGCCTCCGGCCCGGCACCGGGCCCCGCGGGCCGGCCGGGGCCAGCACCGGGCCGGGGGCTTCCAGGCTGGCCCTGGTCACCCGGGGCACCTGCCACAGGGCCAGCCGCGCGGGCAGCAGGTCGGCGACTGCCAGGCCCGCGCCCAGGGTAAAGACGTTAAGCATCGCGAGCGTGGCCAGCGCGGTGACACCGGCGCGGTTCGCCACGGGCTGTCCTCTCACGAGATGCTTGGCTTACCGGGCGCGCGCGCCCGGCCAGCGGCCCGGGGCCGCGATGCCCCCCGAGGGCGGGCTCCCGGCGATGGAGTCACATCATTGTCGCGCCGAGGGAGGCGAGCAGTGCAGTTCGAGGTAATCATCGAGATCCCCAAGGGCCAGCGCAACAAGTACGAGATGGATCACGAGACCGGCCGGATCCGGCTCGACCGGATGCTCTTCACCTCGACCCGGTACCCCTCGGACTACGGGTTCGTCGAGGACACGCTCGCCGACGACGGTGACCCGCTCGATGCCCTGGTGATCCTGGAGGAGCCCACATTCCCCGGCTGCGTGATCCGCTGCCGGGCGATCGGCATGTTCCGGATGCGGGACGAGAAGGGCGCGGACGACAAGGTGCTCTGCGTCGCGGCCACCGACCCGCGCATGGATGCCCTGCAGGACATCCACGACGTTCCCGCCTATGACCGGCTGGAGATCCAGCATTTCTTCGAGGTGTACAAGGAGCTTGAGCCCGGCAAGAGCGTGGAGGGCTTCACCTGGGTGGGGCGGGAAGCGGCCGAAGCGGAGATCGAGGCCTGCCGGCGTGCCGCGGCGGAGGCGCATGGAACATGATCGGTGCTCGCGCGCGCTCTGGCCTATGCGCGACACTGGACGCAGGGACATGCCAAGGAGGGTCCCGTGGCTGAATCAGACGATGTGCTCGGCCGGGCGCCGCTGTTCGAGGCGCTGGACGAGGAGGGCACGAAGGCGCTGCGGGCCGGGATTCACGACGCCACGCTCGCCCGGGGTGACCGGCTGTTCGACGAGGGCGATGCGGGAGACCGGCTGTACGTCATCCTGGAAGGCAAGATCAAGCTGACGAGGACCGCGCCGGACGGCCGGGAGAACCTGCTGTCCGTGCTCGGCCCGGGCGAGATGTTCGGCGAGCTGTCACTGTTCGACCCGCGCCCCCGGACCGCGAGCGCCGTCGCGGTCACCGACGCCCACCTGGCCGCGCTCGGCCACGACTACCTGCGCAAGTGGCTCACCGGGCGGCCGGATGTGGCGATGCACCTGCTTCGCGCCCTGGCCCAGCGGCTGCGCCGCGCCAACGACGTCATGGCCGACCTGGTGTTCACCGACGTGCCGGGGCGCGTGGCCAAGGCCCTGCTCGACCTGGCGGACCGGTTCGGCGAGGAACAGGACGACGGGCTCGAGGTGCACCACGACCTCACCCAGGAAGAGCTGGCCCAGCTCGTCGGGGCCTCGCGGGAAACCGTGAACAAGGCTCTCGCGGACTTTTCCGCCCGGGGCTGGCTCCAGCTGCACGCTAAGTCAGTGCTGATCCTGGACAGGGATCGTCTCGCCCGCCGCGCCCGCTGACAGCTCTGGCGCTGGCTGCGGTTGCTGCTCCTACTCAAGAACGCCAGGGGGGAGCGCACCTTGGTCCGCCAGGTACCGGAGTGCGGCGTTGACGGAGAAGGCGGCGAACGGCCAGAGGGCCTGGTCCACGTCGTGGTAGATGCGGGCGACGATCTGGTCCGGGGTGCGGTCCCCCGCGTCCAGGGCAGCCTGTACCTCGGCCAGCCTTTCGCGGCGATGGGTTATGTAGTAGTCGAGGGTGGCCGCGGGGTTGCTGAGCACCGGGCCGTGGCCGGGGAGCAGAGCCGTCAGGCCGGCCTGGCCGGTGAGATTCCTGAGGCGGTCCAGGGAGGCCAGGTAGTCGGTGAGGCTGCCGTCGTCGGCGATGACCGTGGTGCCCCGGCCCAGGACGGTGTCGCCGGTCAGCAGGGCGTGGTCGGCCGGCAGGTGCAGGCAGACGGAGTCCGCGGAGTGGCCGGGGGTGGCGACCACGCCGATCTCGCAGCCCGAGACGGTGATCGTGGCCCCGGGGGGCAGGCCCTCGTCGCCCAGGCGGTAGGCGGGGTCGGCGGCCCGGACCGGGGCGCCGGTCAGGGCGGCGAAGGCGGCGGCGCCGGCGGAGTGGTCCGAGTGGGAGTGGGTGAGCAGGATCTGGGCGACCCGCTGCCCGGCCGCGGCGACCTGGTCCCGGACGCGGTGCAGGTGGCCCGCGTGGGCCGGGCCCGGGTCGACGACCACCGCCCGGGGCGATCCGGGCTCGGCCAGGATCCAGGTGTTGGTGCCGTCCAGGGTCATCGGCGAGGGGTTCGGGGCCAGCACGCAGCGGGCCCGCGGGGTCCCGGTGCCGTCGATCACAGCGCCGGCGATCACAGCGGGTACTCGACCCCCTCGGGTACGGTCAGCCACGCGGCGCCCTCGGCGATCATCACCTCGGGGATCAGCGCGGTCATCCGCCGCCGCGCGGCGAGCGCGGCCCCGACCGTGCCGCACGCCCGCAACTCACCGAGGGTGACCGCGGTCGGCGGAAACAGCGAGATCTCCCGCCGCGCGGCCGCCTCCAGCGCCGCGGCCGGCTCCAGCCACGCGGTCTCGTCCGCCTCGCCGCTGACGTCCCGCGCGATCTGTCCCGCGGGCAGGGCGGCGGCGAAGAACCTCGTGTCGTAGCGCCGCGCCTCGGTCACCGGGGTGATCCACCGCGCCCAGGGCCGCAGCAGGTCACTGCGCAGCACCAGGCCCCGGCGGTTCAGCAACCGGGCCAGGGAGAGCGAGCCGGCCAGCAGTTCCCTGCGGTCGGCCTCCCAGCCCTCGTCCCCGGTCGTGGCCAGCACCGTCCCGGCGTCCGGCCCGGCCAGCAGCACGCCGGACTCCTCGAACGTCTCCCGCGCGGCCGCGCAGACCAGGGTGCGGGCCAGGTCCGCCGGGGCGCCGAGCAGCCTGCCCCATGCCGCGGCGTCCGGGCCCGCCCACGCGATGCTCTCGTCGGCGTCGGCGGAGTCCACCGAGCCGCCGGGGAACACGTAGGCGCCCGCCGCGAACGCCATGGAGGACCGGCGCCGGAGCATGTAGACGCACACGCCGGGCCCGTCGGCGCCGCCTTCCGGCTGGCCGTCGGCCGGCCGCAGCAGCATGACCGTGGCCGCGTCCCGCGGCGTCACCGGCGGCACGGTGCCGTCGAGCACCTCGCGGGCCCGCTCGGCGAACTGCGGGGGCAGCCGGATGCCGGGCCGGGCCGGTCGTTCAGTCACCGACCTCTACGATCAGCTCGATCTCGACCGGTGCGTCGAACGGCAGCACCGCGGTCCCGACCGCGCTGCGGGCGTGCCTGCCTGCCTCGCCGAACACCTCGAGCAGAAGCTCGCTGGCACCGTTCACCACCTGCGGCTGGCCGGTGAACCCGGGATCGCTGGCCACGAAGCCGGTCATCTTGACCACCTGGGTCACCGCGGACAGCCCGCCGGCGACCGACGCGACCGCGGCCAGGGCGTTCAGCGCGGCGGTCCGGGCCAGGGCCGCCGCCTCGGCGGCGGTGACCTCGGCACCGACCTTCCCGGTGAGCAGCAGCTTGCCGTCCACCATGGGCAGCTGGCCGGCCGTGTACACGTACCGGCCGGTGCGCACCGCGGGCACGTAGGCGGCCAGCGGCGCGGGCACCGCGGGCAGTTCCAGCCCCAGCGCCGCGAGCCTGGATTCCGGGGATTCGGTCATTCTTTGGGCCGTTTCATGTACGCGACGAGCTGCTCGGGGTTGGGCCCGGGGATCACGGCCACCAGTTCCCAGCCGTCGTCTCCCCAGTTGTCCAGGATCTGCTTGGTGGCGTGCACCAGCAGGGGCACGGTCACGTACTCCCACTTGGTCATTGGCAGTCAGGGGCGCATCGGCCGGCAGGCCGGTCCCCAACCCCCTCTCCGGTCACAGGTGAGCTGGCTGGCTAGCCGACAGCGTACGGGGTCGGGCCGGCCTTGGCCGGGCGCGGCGGTGAGTCGGTGCCCCTTGGTGGCCGGGCACGCGAGCCGGCGCGCCCGGCGCGAGTGGCACCGGGCGCGCCGGCGGCGCCTTGCTAGGCCGTTTTCGTGGTCCCCTTGGGCGGCTGGCTGGGCGGAGGCTCGCCGGGGCGGTCGGCCTCGGGCAGCGGCGGGATCTCCGGGTCGGCCAGCTCCGCCACGGGCGGGGGCGGGATCTCCGGGCCGGCAAGCTCCTCCACGGGCGGGGGCGGGATCTCCGGGCCGGGCGGCGGTGCGATCTCCGGCGGCGGTTCGACGCCGGAGATCTCCGCCTCCGCGGCGGCGACCTCGGCGTCGCCGGTGTCGGCGAGAGACGGGCCGACGACCGCCCGCTCGGTCGGCGTCATCTTCTCGAAGAACCGCAGCAGTTCGACCGGGACCGGCATGACCAGGGTGCTGTTGCGCTCCGAGGCGACCTCGACCACCGTTTGCAGCAGCCGGAGCTGGAGCGCGGCCGGGTCCCTGGCCATGACGTTGGCGGCGGCGGCCAGCCGCTTGGACGCCTGGTACTCACCGTCGGCGGTGATGATCCTGGCCCGCCGCTCGCGCTCCGCCTCGGCCTGCCGGGACATGGACCGCTTCATGCCCTCGGGCAGGTTCACGTCCTTGATCTCCACGCGCTCGACGCGGATGCCCCAGGGCCCCTCGGTCGGCTCGTCGATGATCCGCCGCAGCTCACGGTTGACGGTCTCGCGCTCGGCAAGCAACTGGTCCATCTCGGACTGGCCGATGATCGACCGGAGCGAGGTCTGCGCCTGCTGGGACACCGCGAACATGTAGTTCTGCACGTTGATGACGGCCTTGATCGGGTCGACCACGCGGAAATACACCACCGCGTCCACCCGGACGCTGACGTTGTCCCTGGTGATGCCCTCCTGGGCCGGCACGGCCATGGCGATGATCTGCATGTTGACCTTCTGCAGCCTGTCGCCGACGGGCCGGATGATGGTCAACCCCGGGCCGCGGGTCTCCGGGAGGACCTTGCCGAACCTGAAGATCAGCCCGCGCTCGTACTGCTGCACCACCCGCAGCGAGCGGCCCACGACGGTCAGACCGCCGACCACGATGATGATGAGAACCACAAGGAGCGCTGCGAGCATTGGGAACACCCCTTCTCTGCCGCTGCGCGCGGCCAAGGCGGCCGCCTGTTGCGATCCAGCCTAGTGACAATCCCGGATGGGCGTATCGCGGGCAGGCCCGGGGCCCCGCCGCGGGCCGGAGCGGAGGAGAGCGAGGATAGCCTGATGCCGGTGAGGGCTCGCGACACCGACTGGGAAGGCGTGCGGCTGCACGTCGTCACCGGCAAGGGCGGCACTGGCAAGACGACGGTGGCCGGCGCGCTGGCTCTTGCGCTCGCGTCGTCGGGCGGCCGGGTCCTGCTCATGGAGATGGAGGGCCGCCAGGGCATCGCCCAGTTGTTCGACTGCCCGCCGCTGCCCTACGGGGAGCGCAAGGTGGCGGTGGCGCCCGGCACGTCGGCGGTACCCGGGGGCGATGTCTACGCGCTGGCCGCCGACGCCGAATCGGCGCTCATCGAGTACCTGGAGATGTTCTACAACCTCCGCCCCGCCGGCCGGACCCTCACCAGGCTCGGCATCGTCGACTTCGCGACCACGATCGCGCCGGGGCTGCGCGACGTGCTGCTGACCGGGAAGGCCGCCGAGGCCACCCGGCGCCGGGTGAAGGGCCAGCATCTCTACGACGCGGTGGTCATGGACGCGCCGCCGACCGGGCGGATCAGCCGTTTTCTCAATATCGCGACCGAGGTCTCCGGGCTGGCCAAGGTGGGGCCGATCCGGGGCCACGCCGACACCGTGCAGCGGGTGATCCGCTCGCCGGAGACCGCGGTGCACTTCGTCACGGTGCTGGAGGACATGCCGGTGCAGGAGACGCTGGACGGGATCGCGGAACTGCGCGGCCTGGCCAAGGGCGGCCTCCAGCTCGGTGCCGTCATGATCAATATGGTGCGGCCCACCGCGCTCACCGACGACCAGCTCGCGGCGGCGGCGCGCGGCGGCCTGGACCGGGACGAGCTGGTCCTGGGGCTGAAGGCGGCCGGCCTCGAGGGCAGCCTGGGGAACTCGGCGAGCACGCGACCCAGGTGCTGAACCAGCGGGAGCACCGGCGCGTGCTGGCCGAGGCCGGCCAGCCCTGCTACGACCTTCCGCTGGTCACCGACGGCATGGACCTGGCCGGGCTGTACCGGCTCGCGGCGGCCCTGCGGGAGCAGGGCGCGGCGTGAGTAGCGAGGGGACCAAGGCGCCGCCGCGGCTGGACACCGACAGGCTGCTCGATGACCCGCGCACCCGGATCATCGTGTGCTGCGGCTCCGGCGGGGTGGGGAAGACCACGACGGCGGCCGCGCTGGGCCTGCGGGCGGCCGAGCGCGGGCGGCACGTGGTGGTGCTCACCGTCGACCCGGCGCGCCGGCTCGCCCAGTCCATGGACCTGTCCAGCCTGGACAACACGCCGCGGCCGGTCCCGCTGCCGGACGCCGCGGCCGGGAGCGGCACGCTGCACGCCATGATGCTGGACATGAAGCGCACGTTCGACGAGATCGTCGAGGCGCACGCCGACCCGGACCGGGCCGGGCAGATCCTGGCCAATCCCTTCTACCAGTCGCTGTCCTCGAGCTTCGCCGGCACGCAGGAGTACATGGCGATGGAGAAGCTGGGCCAGTTGCGGCGGACCGACCAGTGGGACCTGATCGTGGTGGACACCCCGCCGAGCCGGTCGGCGCTCGACTTCCTCGACGCCCCGCAGCGCCTGTCCCGGTTCCTGGACGGCCGGCTGATCAAGCTGCTCACGGCGCCCACCAGGGCCGGGGGACGGGCCTACCTGAAGGTGGTCAACGTCGGGTTCGGCATGCTCACCGGCATCGTCACGAAGGTCCTCGGCGCGCAGGTGCTGCGCGACGTGCAGACCTTCGTGTCGGCCTTCGACACGATGTTCGGCGGGTTCCGGGAGCGGGCCGAGGACACCTACCGGCTGCTGCAGACGCCGGGCACGGCGTTCCTGGTGGTGGCGACCCCGGAACCGGACGCGCTCCGGGAGGCGTCCTACTTCGTGGAACGGCTGTCGGAGGACCGGATGCCGCTGGCGGGGCTGATCCTGAACCGGGTGCACCGCTCCCCGGCGGCACGGCTGTCGGCGGCACGGAGCCTGGCCGCCGCCGAGGCCCTGCTGCCCGCGGCCGGGGAGAACTCGCACCCGGCGAACGGCGGTGGCGCGGCCCCGGCCGACGCGACCAAGTACCCGCTCGCCGTGGCCGCGCTCCGGCTGCACGCCGAGCGGATGCAGCTCATCGCCGCGGAGCGCCGCCTGGCGCAGCGCTTCAGCGCGGCACATCCGGGGGTGCCGGTGGCGCGGGTGACCGCCCAGCCGGAAGACGTGCACGACCTGGCGGCCCTCAAAGTGATAGGCGAGGCCCTCAGCCGCGACTAGCACTGGAGGCTACGGCGAGCTATGCGCTTCGCCGCGAACCGCAACCGGCAATCGCGGGGGCTCCGGGGGGCTCGGCCCCCGGGCAGATACTGCGGCCTCCGGCGAAGCTGATCGAAGATCAGCGAGCATGCTTAGCCGGCTCGTGCCTTCTTCAAGACGCGACGAGCTGGGCTTCGTCGGCGGTGCGCTCGTAGGCGTTCCTGGCGTTCTCGAGCAGCTCGCGCCACGAGGTCACGTCGGGACGGCGGCGGAGCAGGGCGCGGCGCTCGCGCTCGGTCATGCCGCCCCACACCCCGAACTCGATGCGGTTGTCCAGGGCGTCGGCGAGGCACTCGGTGCGGACGACGCAGCCACGGCAGATCAGCTTGGCCCGGTTCTGCGCCGCCCCCTGAACGAAGAGCTCGTCAGGATCCGTTTCCTTGCACGCGGCGCGGGCGGTCCAGTCAGCGATCCACATGTGGTCCAACTCCTCCTGATCGTCACGCCCTCGGGGGGTCGTCACGCCGGGTGGCGTTTCACGAGCGATCCAGGCCGGCCGCGGGGAGCACCGGCTCCTGTTGCTTGTTGCGAAACCGTAACTTACGCAAAGTCCGGGGTCAGGCGCTAGACCCCGTTCGGTCCATTTCCCAGATAGCCCACATGGGCCATGCCGCGCACAGTCAGTAGTCCTTCGCTGGACGACGAGTAGTTTCCGCAGGATAGCCGCCTGCTGTGCGGCCGCGCTAGGGGCCAGTCGGCGACAGCAGCCACTCCCATTAGCCGCCGGGCGTACCCTGAGTCCGTGCGACTACCGAGCTTCATGGCTGAAAGCAAGCTTCTGGTCAAGGCCAGCGTGGTCGTCCGGCTCGTCGTTGCCGCCGTCGTCGGCGGCGCCCTGGTAGCCGGCATTTCCCTGCCCGCGGTGGGCGCCATCGGCACGATCGTGCGCAACTCGGCGACCAAGTTCAACACGCTGGGCACCCCGGAACTGCACCAGCTTCCGGTCCGCTCGGCGATACTCGACCGGCACGGCAAGGTGCTCGCCTACTACTACCCGCGCGGCATCGACCGGGTCCCGGTGGCGTACGCACAGATCTCCCCGGTCATGCGGCAGGCCATCGTCGCGATCGAGGACTCCCGGTTCTACCAGCACGGCGCGATCGACTTCCGCGGCACCATGCGGGCCGTGGTCAACAACCTGGAGCACAAGTCGGTCCAGGGCGGGTCCACGCTGGCCCAGCAGTACGTGAAGAACGTGGAGATCCTCTCCTCGCCGGACCCGGAGAAGGCGTTCGCCAACGCGACCGCGGACACGGTCGGCCGCAAGATCCGCGAACTGCGGATGGCCGTGCGGGCCGAGCACACGATGTCCAAGGACCAGATCCTCGCCGGGTACCTGAACGCCGCGTTCTTCGGCAACCAGTCCTATGGCATCGAGACCGCCGCGCAGCGCTACTTCAGCACGCCGGCCGCCAAGCTCACGCTGCCGCAGGCGGCCATGCTCGCGGGCATCGTGGAGAACCCCAGCCAGTACAACCCGCTGGGCACCGCGGCGGAGGTCCTGGCCACCCAGAACCGGCGGAACACCGTGCTCGCCCGGATGGCCCAGCTGCACTACATCACCGCGGCCGCCGCCGCCGCGGCGGAGAAGGCAAAGCTCGTGCTGAACCCGCAGGTGCCCCAGTCCGGGTGCACCAGCAAGTCGGCGAAGTACGCCGGCTACCTGTGTGACTACGTGGTCGCGATCATCCGTCATGACACCGCCTACAAGCAGGTCTGGAACCGGCTCAACGGCATCGGCGGGCTGACCATCACCACCACGCTCGATCCCAAGATGCAGCACGCGGCCAACCGCGCGGTGAACTACGAGATGCCGCCGCCGCCGGACCGGGCCAACCCGGGGAGGAACGCGGACACCGAGGTGCTCATCCAGCCGGGGACCGGCAAGATACGGGCCATCGCCATCGACCGGCCGTACGGGGTCGGCGGGCACCGCAACCCGGTCAACTACGCCGTGGGCCCGCAGTACGACGGCACCGGCGGCGTGCAGATCGGCTCCACCGGCAAGGTCTACGTCATGGTGACCGCGCTGCTGCAGGGCATACCGTTCGGGTACGCCAAGACGGTGGGTTTCTCCGCCAATGTCTCCGGCTACACCAACTGCAAGGGCCAGACGGTGGGCACCCCGATGCCCAACGGCCAGACCGGGTGGGCGGTGCACAACGACGAGAGCGAGAAAGGCGGGCACTACTCGCTCTACACCGGCACCACCGCCTCGATCAACGTGTTCTTCGCCTACCTGGAGCAGAAGGTCGGCCTGTGCAACGTGGTCAAGACCGCCGACCAGATGGGCCTGACCTGGCCGGACGGGAAGTCGCTGCTCAAGCCCGACCGCAAGGAGGGGCACACCCTGAGCGCGGACAACGACCCGTCGTTCACGCTCGGCGCCGATGACGTCACCCCGCTGGGGGTCGCCGCGGCCGACGCGACCCTGCCGGCCCGCGGCATCTTCTGCAGCCCCATCGCGATCACCAAGATCGTCACGAACACCGGCGCGAGGCTGCCGGTGGAATCGGCCAACTGCCGCCGGGTGCTGCCCGCGGTGATCGCGGACGCGGCCAACTACATCCTCCAGGGTGACCTGAACGGCCTCGGCACGGCGACGGCGGACAACATCCCGCGGCCCGCCGCGTCCAAGACCGGCACCGCGGACAACTACATGTCGGCGTTCTTCGTCGGCTACACCCCGAACCTGCTGGGCGCGGTCTGGGTGGGCAACCCGGTCTCCCCGAAGAACCACCCGATGCTCGGCTACCCCGGGTCCTGCTACCGGACGGTCGGCTACTGCGTGGGCGCCATGTACGGCTCCGAGGCGCCGGGGAACACGTGGCAGTACACGTTCCTGCACGCGCCCCTGGGGCCGCCGCTGAGCTTCGTGCCGGTGCCGCAGGGCAACGCGCTGTTCTCCATGGGCGGCGGGATCGTGTCCCCCACCCCGCCGCACCACCACCACCACGGCGGCGGGGGCGGCGGTGGCGGTGGCCACCACGGCGGTCCCAGCCCGCCACCCACGCCCCCGCCACCCACGCCGTAGGCCGGGCCCCGGCAGCCTCGGCCCGCGGCCCGCGCTACCGATCCGGCGGCCGGCGCCACCGGCCCGCTAGCGGTGGGCCGGGGCCCCGCGCATCCGGGCCCGGCGGTCGGTGATCGCCTTGACCACCCTGACCCGGAGCAGGATTTTCGTCGCCACGACACCATCGCCCCAGGTGAGCTTCTTGCCCTCCTCGCGGCTGCGCGCCTTGTAGGTGATCGGCACCTCATACGGGCGCACGCCGCGGGCCAGCAGCATCGCGGTCAGCTCGGTGTCCAGGCCGAACCGGTTCTCCGACAGCGGCAGTTCCCGGAACAGGCTCGCCGGAAGCAGCTTGAGGCAGGTGTGCAGATCGCTGATCCAGGTGTTGAAAAGGGCGTTGGCGGTGAACGTGTTCACCCGGTTGCCGATGACGAACCAGAACGAGTGGGCGGTCGACGCGCCGAACTTGCGGACTCCGTACACCACCTCCGCGTCGCCGCGCGACACCGGGGCGAGCAGGCCGAGGATGTCGTCGGCGGAGTACTCCAGGTCGGCGTCGAAGACGAGCAGGTAGTCGCCGGTGGCCAGGGAGGCCGCGGTGCGCACAGCCGAGCCCTTGCCGCGGTTGGCCGCGTGCCCGGTGACCACCACGCGAGGGTCGTCGATGGTGCCAAGCACCTCGCTGGTGTTGTCCACGCTGCCGTCGTTGACCACGACGACCTCGATATCGCACGGGTAGTGAATGTCGAGAACCCGCTTGACCGCGATGCCAACGGTCGCGGCCTCGTTGTAGGCGGGCATCAAGATCGACAGCTTCACCCTTTGTCCCCGGTCTGCAGGCTTGATCCGGCTTGGGTAGTCGGCAGTGTAATCCGCTGATTTAGGGCCAAGGGCGAGGATTGTGCATCCTCGCCCAGGCCGGAGCGGTGCGAAGGGCTCACCCGTGCCGATCCATTACTGGCCGGGCCGGTACACATCGACCCCGTCGGCGCGGTAGCCGAGCCGGAATCCGGTCGCGGTCAGGTAGCGGGCGATGTCGGCGTAGTGCAGCCGGGCATGCGGCCGGCCCGGTGCCATCCACTGCCTCCCCCACACCAGCACCCAGCCTATGGGCAGCCGGGCCAGGTCCTGGCGGGCGGCGGCGAGCCGGGCCGGGGGGATCCGCTGGCCGAGGCGGGCAACGGTGAGCCCGGCGTAGAAGGCGTGGCCGCGGATGCCGTGGAGCGTCGAACGGGGCACCCACGACGTGTAGGAGTCGCCGCGGGGATGGCCGTCGGCGGTCGCGAGGACGAGCGCGAACGGCGAGATGTTCTTGCCGTACCAGGGGATGCCCTTGATGCCGAAGGGCACGTCCACCACGATCGAGCCGGAACGGTCCGCCGCGATCGGCCGGTCGAGTGCGGGCAGCGCGGTGGGCATCGCGGCCGGCGGCCCGGGCCAGCCCGCCTCCAGGGCGGCGAGCAGGGCCGCCCCGGCGAGCAGGAGCCGGCTGCGGCGCAGCAACCAGTCCGCGGCGGCACCGGCCAGCAGGGCCGCGCCGACCAGGCCGAGCAGCGTGAACCTGTCCGGTTCCCGGAACGAGGACAGCCCGGGCAGCCGGATCAGCCAGGTGTCCGGCATGAGCAGGGACACCTGCTGCCCGTGCCAGTACTGGGCGAGCGGCACGTACGGCCGGCCCGCCAGGTAGAGCGTGGGGCCCAGGGCCAGGGCGGCGGAGCCCAGCCAGAGCAGCGCGAGCAGCCGGGCGGACCGGCGGTGCCAGCTCACCACCAGGCCGGCCACGGCGAGCACGGTGAGCACCACGCCGAAGGTGGCGAGCGCCTCGGTGGGCGTGTGCTCCTGGTAGAGGGAGGCCAGGCCGGTCAGCCCGTCGTGGGCGAGCCTGGGCGACGGCGCGAACAGGCCGGGCAGCCCGCCGGCGAACTTGGCGTACTGGCCCGGGCCGGGGTTGGCGTGGCCCTGGGTCAGCCCCTGGGCCATCACGGCGAGCTGCGGGCCGGCCACCACGATGCTGGTGACGGCGCCGGCCGCCACCGCGCGGTAGGCGGCGGCGCCGGGGCGGCGGATCAGCCACGGGATCAGCGCCAGGGCGGCGAGGATGACCGCCACCACCGAGAACTCCTGATCGACCAGCATCGACGCGCCGAGCACCACGCCGAAGATCACGCCGCGGCCGATCGTGGGGGCGCGGCGCAGCCGGACCACCGTTTCCAGGGTCATCGGCAGGAACACGCAGCCCGCCGCGGTGTGCAGGTGATACCAGTCCTGGAAGGCGATCATCCCGGACAGCCCGTAGCAGGCCCCGGCGGCGAGCGGGCCGATCAGGCCCGGCAGCCACAGCCGGGCCACCCGCCACATCGCGTACCCGGCCAGCCCGGGCATCACGATGGCCAGCAGGTTGTACGAGGCGGCCGGGCCGAAGGCCAGCGTCACCGGGGTGAACAGCACCCCGGGCAGCGGGGTGAGCGTGTCGAACCCGAGCCGGATCCCGACGGGCGCGGCGAGATAACTGGTGGACCACGGGTTGCCGAGGTGAACCACCTGGTGGGCGACCCACCACATGTTCCAGACGTACTCCGCCTGATCCTGCCCGAACGGCAGCCTGCCGGTGAGATACGCGGCCCGTGGCCAGGTGGCGGCGATCCCGGCGGCGACGAAGCCCGCCAGCACCAGGACCTCGAGCAGCCAGGGGCGCAGGCCCCCGGGGCGGGCCGCCGGCGGCGGCACGGCGGGTGCCGCGGGGTCCCCGGGCGGGGGCTGGCCGGCCGGCCCGGCCTGGGTCACCGCCGCCGGGGCGGCCGCCATGATCGCATCGGGTTCCGCGGTGCCGGTGGCACCGGCCTGGCCGGAGCCGGCGGGCGCTGCCGGGCTCCGGGCGTCCGGCTGGCTCACCCGGCTCTCCCGGTGTGGCCGCCCGCGGCAGGGGCCAGCCGGAACAACGCGGCGTGATTGACCTCGTGGACGAAGCCGAACCCGACCAGGCGGAGGTACTGGATGGCCGGCCCCGCGGTGGCCGGCTTCCACACGATCGCCCAGCCCGCCCGCATCCGGAGCGCGTCCTGGCGGGCGGCCCGCACCTGGGCCACGGTGAGCTGGCCGGCCTGCCCGTGCTCCTCGACGGCGACGAGGTAACGGTAGAACGGGTGCGCCTTGATGTCGCGCACCGTGGTGGCCGGCTCCCAGGAAATCTCCGAGACGGCCCGCGGGTGACCGTCCGCGGTGGCCTGCACCAGGGCGTGCGGCGACACCTCGCCCCCGTAGGTGCCCAGCCCGCCGTCCAGGCCGAACGGGACGTCCACGACGATCGAGCCCGAATGGTCGGCGGCGATCGGTGCGTCCAGCCGGGGGATCGCGGTGGGCATGGTCTTGATCTGCGGGCTGCCGGTGAAGCCGGCCTCCAGCGCCGCCAGGGCCAGGGCCGCGACGAGCAGCACCGGCGCCTTGTGCAGCAGCCACTCCACCGCCGCGCCCGCGAGCAGGGCGGCGGGCAGCAGGCCGATCAGCATGAACCGGTCCGGCTCACGGAAGCCGGACAGCCCGGGGAGGTGAATCAGCCAGGTGTACGGCATCAGCATGGACATGGCGGCGTGGTGCGAGACCACCGCGAGCGGGACGAAGCGCCCGTGCCCGATCCGCAGCACCGAGCCCAGCGCGATGACCGCGCTGCCCAGCCATGCCACGGCGAGCAGGCGGGCGGGCGGCCGCCGCCAGGCGACCGCCAGGCCGAGCAGCGCGAGCAGCGTCAGCATCGCGCCGAAGGTCGGGATGCCTTCCTTGTGGGTCTGGTAGTGGAAGACCGACGCGACGGCGCGCAGGCCGAAGAAGCTGGTCCGGGGCGAGGGCGCGAACATGCTGTCCAGCGGCACGCCGTACCTGGTGTCCTGGTGTGCCAGTAGCCATGCGGGCAGGCTCGCTCCGCCGGCCAGCGCCTGCTGGGCCATGGCGACGATCTGCGGGCTGGCCACGAGGACGGCGACACCGGCGGCGAGGGCGGACTGGCGCAGCGCGGTGGCCGAGCGGGCCCGGGCCAGCCAGCCCGCCAGCACCACCGCGGCGAGTGCGGCCGCCATGATCGCCGTTTCCTGGTTGACCAGGAAGGCGGCACCGAGCACCGCGCCGAGCAGCACCGCGCGGCCGCGTCCCGGGCGGCGGCGCAGCCGCACCACGGTCTCCAGGGTGAGTGGGAAGAACAGCGCCCCGATAGCGATGTTGAGGTGATACCAGTCCTGCCAGAGCAGCATGGTGCCCAGGCCGTAGAGGGCGCCGGCGGTCACCGCGCCGGTGACGGTGGCCAGCCACAGCCGGGCTGCCCGGTAGGCCAGGTAGCAGGTCAGGCCGGGAATGACGATCGCCAGCAGGTTGTAGCTCGCGCTCGGCCCGAACGCGAGCGTGACCGGCGTCATCAGCAGGCCCGGCAGCGGCATCAGGGTGTCGAAGCCGAGCTGCGTCCCGGCCGGGGCGGCGAGCTGTGCGGTGAACCACGGGTTGCCCAGGTGGGTCACCTGGTGCGCGATCCACCAGAAGTCCCAGACGTAGCTGCTCTGATCGAGGTTGCCGGGCAGCCGCCCGGTCAGGTAGCTGGCCCGTGGCCAGGTCACGGCCACCCCGGCGGCGAGGTAGCACAGCAGCAGGATCAGCTGGAAGGGCCACCGGTGCGCCGTGGCCGCGGCGCGCCACCGTGCCGCGGCGGGCCGCGGCGGGGCGGCTGGCGGAAGGGCTGCCCGGCCGTTCCCCCCGGCCCGGGCCGGCGCCCCGGTGGTGCCACCGGAATCCGGCGCGACGGCGCCGATGGTCGTGCCGGGTGCTTGTTCCATCCCGCCTTCTGATCGTGGGGGCCGGGCAGATGTCAACTGACCCCGGGCGGCCGGTTCACGACGTGGCCGCAAGGCGGGCGCATCCTGCCGTGGGCGCCAGCCAGGCACCGATTCTGTCACATCTGGGGAACGAGCTCGCATTCATCGGAGATTCGCCGTACCGGCTGATTTAGGGAGATTTTGTGAGGTCATGGCGGCACCAATGGCGTGTTTGCCTCGCCGTGCGGCCACCGTGACGGCAGTGGGGCCGGGCCGGGGCCCTGCCCGCTAGTGCCGCGCCGGCCTGGCCCGTCGGGTAGACTCGTAGCGCTTTCACCTGCGCCCGCGGGCCCCGCCCGCGCGAGGTGAGCCGGTCACCTGGCATCGCGGTCCGGGTACTGCGCCGGTGAGCCGAGGTTTCTCCACTGAAGCCCGGGTTCCTATGAAGGAGTACTGCCGTGCCCGAGGTCCGCATCGTCGCCGAGCCGCGCACCGAGTTCGGCAAGGGGGCAGCCCGCCGCGCGCGGCGCGCGGGCCGGGTGCCCGCTGTCCTTTACGGGCACGGCACCGACACCCGGCATATCACGCTGCCCGGCCACGAGCTGCTGATGGCGCTGAAGACGCCGAACGTGCTCATCCAGGTGGAGGGGCTGTCCGGCCGCGCCCAGCTCACCCTGCCCAAGGCGGTGCAGCGGAACCCGATCAGGGGGCTCATCGAGCATGTGGACCTGATCCTGGTCCGCCGCGGCGAGAAGGTCACGGTGGAGGTCCCGGTGCAGGTCACCGGCGAGGTGGAGCCGGGTGGCCTGCTCGACCAGCAGATGGTGCGGCTGGCCGTCGAGGCGGAGGCCACGCAGATCCCGCAGGCCATCGAGGTCGACGTGGAGGGCATGGAGATCGGGTCCGCGGTGCACGCGAGGGACCTGACCCTGCCCCCGGGCGTCACGCTCGCGGCCGAGGCGGAGGCGCTCGTGCTGCACGTGCTCGCGGCGCCGACCGCGGAGCAGATCGAGGCCGAGCTTGGCGAGGCCCCGGCCGCCGAGGAGGTGCCGGCCGCGCCGGATGCGGTGCCGGACGCCGCCGAGGCCGAGGATTCATCTGACTGACCTCCCGGCGCATGACCGGTGACAGGTGGCTGATCGCGGGGCTCGGCAACCCGGGCCCCGGCTACGCGGGCAACCGGCACAACGCGGGCTTCCTGACCGCTGACGTACTGGCCGCACGGGCCGGGGCGCGCTTCAAGGCCGGAAAGTTCCGCGCGCTGGCCGCCGACGGGCGGCTCGCGGGCCGGAGCGTGACCATCGTCAAGCCGCTCACGTTCATGAATGAGTCCGGCGGCCCGGTGACCGGGATCAGCGGGTTCTACCGGCTCGCGGCGGGCCAGCTCGTGGTGGTGCACGACGAGCTGGACCTGCCGTTCGGCTCGGTCAGGCTCAAGCTCGGCGGCGGGGACAACGGGCACAACGGCCTCAGGTCGGTGACCGCCCGGCTGGGCACCCGGGACTACTACCGGGCCAGGATCGGCATCGGCAGGCCGCCGGGCCGGATGGACCCCGCCGTGTACGTGCTGCGGGACTTCGCCGCCGCGGAGCGCAAGGAACTGCCCCTGGTGCTCGAACGGGCCGCGGATGCGGTAGAAATGCTGCTCGCCGACGGCCTGGCCGCCGCCCAGAACGCCTTCCACGCCGGTGTGCCGCCCGGTGATCCCGGTCCGTGATCCCCGCCGGTGATCCGGCAGCCGGTCGGGTCGCCGCCGCAAATGCCCTACCCTGGTGTGGCCCTGCCAGGCCTGCAGATGGAGCCCTTATGACGCCGGATGACCACCACCTCGCCGCCGAGCTCGCGGAGCAAGCCGGAAAGCTGCTGCTCGGGCTGCGCGCCGAGGGAGGCGATCCGTCCGTCCTGCGCAAGGCGGGAGACCGGCTCTCCCACGAGTTCCTCACCGCCGAGCTGGCCGCGCGCCGGCCGGGGGACGCGGTGCTGTCGGAAGAGGGCCGCGACGACCGGGCGCGGCTGTCGGCCGGCCGGGTCTGGATCGTGGACCCGCTGGACGGCACCAGGGAGTTCGGCGAGGCCGGCCGCAGCGACTGGGCGGTCCACGTCGCGCTCTGCGAACGCGGCGAGCTGACCGCCGGCGCGGTGGCGCTGCCCGCCCAGGGCCAGGTGCTGTCCACCACCGCGCCGCCGCCGGCCGGCGACGGCGCTCCGGGGGCGGCCGGGAAGCTGCGGATCGTGGTCAGCCGGACCAGGCCGCCGGCGTTCCTCGAGCGGCTCAGCGAGGAGACGGACGTCACGCTGGTGCCGATGGGCTCGGCGGGGGCGAAGGCCGCCGCGGTCATGCTCGGCGAGGCCGATGCCTACATCCACGCGGGCGGGCAGTACGAGTGGGATTCCGCGGCCCCGGCGGCGGTCGCGCTGGCCGCGGGCCTGCACGCATCCCGGCTGGATGGCTCGGCCTTGCGATACAACCAGCCAGATCCGGTGCTGCCGGATATCCTGATTTGTCCGGTAGTGCTCGCGGAGTCACTGCTGGAAGCGATCGGCGCCGCCGGGGCGCACCGCCCCCAGTGAGGTTCTGGCGCGTCGTGCACAGTGCTAGCCCTGACCCCGCCACCCCACCCATTGCCCTGTCAACACTCCGGAGACCACTCGATGGCCCCAGTGCGTAACGACTATTCGCTGTCCCAGCTCGATTCGCTGGAAGCCGAGTCCATCCACATCATCCGTGAGGTCGCCGCGGAGTTCGAGCGCCCGGTGCTGCTGTTCTCCGGCGGCAAGGACTCGATCGTCATGCTGGCGCTGGCGGAGAAGGCCTTCTGGCCCGCCAGGATCCCGTTCCCCGTCATGCACGTCGACACCGGGCACAACTTTGCCGAGGTGATGGAATTCCGGGACCGCCGGGTCGCCGAGATTGGCGTGCAGCTCGTCGTGGCCTCCGTCCAGGAGTCCATCGACGCGGGCCGGGTGGCCGAGGAGACCGGCCGGTGGGCCAGCCGTAACCGGCTGCAGACCACCACGCTGCTCGACGCCATCACCGAGCACCAGTTCGACGCGGTGTTCGGCGGTGCCCGGCGGGACGAGGAAAAGGCCCGTGCCAAGGAACGGGTGTTCTCCTTCCGTGACGAGTTCGGCCAGTGGGACCCGAAGAGCCAGCGGCCCGAGCTGTGGGGCCTCTACAACACCCGGATCCACCGGGGCGAGCACATCCGGGTGTTCCCGATATCCAACTGGACCGAGCTGGACGTGTGGGAGTACATCGCCAGGGAAGAGCTGGAGATCCCGTCCATCTACTACGCGCACACGCGCAGCGTGTTCGAGCGGGACGGCATCCTGCTCGCCGACAGCCCGTACACCAGGCGCGCCGACGACGAGCAGCCCTACGAGGCCAAGGTCAGGTACCGGACGGTGGGCGACATGACCTGCACCGGGGCCGTGGAGTCCACGGCCGGCACGATCTCGGCGGTCATCGCGGAGATCGCGGCGACCCGGATCACCGAGCGCGGCCAGACCCGTGCGGACGACCGCACCAGCGAGGCCGCCATGGAGGACCGCAAGCGGGAGGGGTACTTCTAATGCCGGGGGAGAGCGCCGAAGCCGTGGTGAACGCCTGGACACATCACACCGACATCCTGCGGTTCGCCACCGCCGGGTCGGTGGATGACGGGAAGAGCACGCTCATCGGGCGGCTGCTTTACGACTCGAAGGCCATCTTCGAGGACCAGCTCGCGGCCGTGGAGCGGACCAGCCGGGCCCGCGGCGAGGAGTACACCAACCTCGCCCTGCTCACCGACGGGCTGCGGGCCGAACGCGAACAGGGCATCACGATCGACGTGGCCTACCGGTACTTCGCCACGCCGCGGCGGAAGTTCATCATCGCCGACACCCCCGGTCACATCCAGTACACCCGCAACATGGTGACCGGCGCCTCCACCGCCGACCTTGCCATCGTCCTGGTGGACGCGCGCAACGGGCTGACCGAGCAGAGCCGGCGGCACGCCTTCCTGGCCACCCTGCTGCGGGTGCCGCACCTGATCCTCGCGGTCAACAAGATGGACCTGGTCGGCTACGACCCCGCCGTGTTCGAGCGGATCACCGAGGAGTTCTCCTCGTTCGCCACCAAGCTGGAGGTCGCCGACCTCACCTTCATCCCGATCTCCGCGCTGCACGGGGACAACGTGGTCCAGCGGTCGGCCAACATGGGCTGGTACGACGGCCCCTCGCTGCTGCACCACCTGGAGCATGTGCACATCGCCTCCGACCGGAACCTGATCGACGTGCGGTTCCCCGTCCAGTACGTGATCCGGCCGCACCAGGCCACCGATCCACAGCTGCACGACTACCGCGGCTACGCCGGCCAGGTGGCGGGCGGCGTGATCAAGCCGGGTGACGAGGTGATGCACCTGCCGTCCGGCTTCACCACCACGGTCAAGCGGATCGACACCGCCCGCGGCCCCGTCCCCGAGGCGTTCCAGCCGATGTCGGTGACCCTGGTGCTGGACGACGACATCGACATCTCCCGCGGCGACATGATCTGCCGGCCGCACAACCAGCCGTCGGTCACCCAGGACGTGGACGCGATGGTGTGCTGGATGTCGGAGAGCCGCAGGCTGTCCGCGCGGGACCGGCTGATCGTCAAGCACACCACCCGGACCGCCAAGGCCATCGTGCGCGACCTGCACTACCGGCTGGACGTGAACACGCTGCACCGGCACGAGGGGGTCAGCGACCTGTCCCTCAACGAGATCGGCCGGGTCACGCTGCGGCTGACCCATCCGCTGTTCTGCGACCCGTACACCCGTAACCGGCAAACGGGTGGCCTGATCCTCATTGACGAAGCGACCGGGGCCACGGTCGGCGCTGGGATGATCGCTGAGAAGGGGTAACTCTGGGTACCCAGAGCAACCGTGATCGCACGATCTCCGTACAGGGTTAGCGTGATGACTAAGGCCAGTCTGGATAAGCGTCCGGGCGACGTCCGGGCCATGTTTGACGCGGTCGCGGAGCGCTACGACCTGCTCAACGACGTCCTGTCGCTCGGCCAGGACCGGTTCTGGCGGCGGTTCGTCGCGGCGACGGTCGCGGCCCGCCCCGGCGAGCGCGTTCTGGACCTGGCGGCAGGCACGGGCACCTCGTCGCGGACGTTCACCACGGCCGGATCGTCCTGCATCGCTTGTGATTTTTCCCTGGGCATGCTGCGGGTGGGCGCGCGCAGGGCGGACAGCCGGCGCCGGCCCGGCGGACCGGCCCCGGGACCCGTGCGCTTCGTGGCCGGGGACGCGCTCGCCCTGCCGTTCCGCGACCGGGCCTTCGATGCGGTGACGATCTCCTTCGGCCTGCGCAACGTCGCCGACCCCGATGCCGCCCTCGCCGAGATGCTCCGGGTCACCAGGCCGGGCGGCCGGCTGGTGATCTGCGAGTTCGGCCACCTGCCCGCGGCCCGGCTGGACGCCTGGTACGGCCGCTACCTCAGCGCCGCACTGCCGGCCGTGGCCCGGCGGCTGTCCCCGTCCGGGGACGCCTACTCCTACCTCGCGGAGTCGATCATCCAATGGCCGCGGGCGCGGGAACTGGCCGGGCGCATAGGTGCCGCCGGATGGTCGGCGATACGCTGGCGGAACTTGACGCTCGGGGTGGTGACCGTGCATGCGGCACTCCGCCCGGAGTGACCATGGCCAGTGCCGCCCGGAGGACAGCGCGCCCGGATGGCCGGTGGTGCCAGGGCCGGGATCCCCGGCGCCATGGGCAACGGTTTAGACTCCTCCAGGAAGCACTTGTGAACAGCTTCACAAGACAGTCGGGACACGTTCGGATGCACCAGCACATTTCCCCCGCAGATTCGGCTGACGTCATCGTGGTAGGCGCCGGGCCGGCGGGCTCGGCGACCGCTTTCCACCTGGCCCAGGCCGGGCTGGATGTGCTGTTGCTCGAGAAGAGCCAGTTCCCCAGGGAAAAGGTGTGTGGCGACGGGCTGACCCCTCGCGCGGTCAAGCAGCTTGTCGGCATGGGGATCCCGCTGAACGCCGAGGACGGCTGGTTCCCGAACAAGGGCCTGCGCATCATCGGCGGCGGGGTCCGCCTCGAACTGGACTGGCCCGACCTGGCCGCCTACCCGGGCTACGGGCTGATGCGCAGCCGCCGCGGCTTCGACGAGGCCCTGGCCCGCGCGGCGGGCAAGGCCGGCGCGCGGCTGCTCGAAGGCGTCAGCGTCACCGGCCCGGTGCTCGACGAGGCGACCGGGCGGATGACCGGGGTGACGGCGCGCGCCGGCGCGGACGGTGACGGGCCGCCGCGCACCTACCAGGCCCGGGTGGTGGTCGCGGCGGACGGCAACTCGTCCCGGCTGTCCCTGGCCATGGGCCTGGCCAAACGGGACGACCGGCCGCTGGGGGTGGCGGTCCGCACCTACTTCACCAGCCCCCGGCACGACGATGACTACCTGGAGTCCTGGCTGGAGCTGTGGGACGGCGACCGGCTGCTGCCCGGTTACGGCTGGGTCTTCGGGGCCGGCGACGGGACCAGCAACGTGGGCCTGGGGCTGCTGAACACCAGCGCGGCGTTCCAGCACACCGACTACCGTGGCCTGCTGCGCCGCTGGCTGGCCGGCATGCCCGCCGAGTGGGGCCTGACCGAGGAGAACCGGACCGAGCCGGTCCGCGGCGCCGCGCTGCCGATGGGCTTCAACCGCACCCCGCACTACACCCGCGGGCTGATGCTCGCCGGGGACGCGGGCGGGATGGTCAACCCGTTCAACGGAGAGGGAATCGCGTACGCGATGGAATCCGGCGAGATCGCCGCGCGGGTGATCACGCAGGCCCTGGCCCGGCCCGACCGGGCCGGCGCCGAGCGGGTGCTGCACGGTTACCCGCAGGCGCTGCGGGACGCCTACGGTGGCTACTACACCCTGGGGCGCAAGTTCGTCGGGGCCATCGGTCATCCGTGGGTGATGAAGGTCGCGACCCGGCACGGGATGCCCCGGCCGGCGCTGATGCGCTTCACGCTCAAACTCCTGGCGAACCTGACCGAGCCACGGGGCGGTGATGCGGCCGACCGCGTGATCAACGCGCTGTCCCGGCTGACGCCCGCGGCCTGACCGGCCGTGGTCACGAACAGAGGAGGAAGGAGAGGCATCCGGTGCTGAGCTTGTACGTGCCGATCCTGATACTGGCGGCGCTGGCCGCGGTCTTCGCGGGCTTCTCGCTCGTCATGGGCTCGCTCGCGGGCCCGAAACGGTGGAACCGGGCCAAACTCGAGGCCTATGAGAGCGGGATCGAGCCGACCCCGCAGCCGCGCGGCGGCGGCCGGTTCCCGGTCAAGTTCTACGTGACGGCGATGCTGTTCATCCTGTTCGACATCGAGATCATCTTCCTTTACCCGTGGGCGGTCACCTTCACCAGCCTCGGCGTGTTCGGGCTGGTCGAGATGGTGCTGTTCATCGCCACCGTGCTGGTCGCGTACGCCTACGTGTGGCGGCGCGGCGGGCTGAACTGGGACTAGCAATGGGACTAGAAGAGAAGCTGCCAAGCGGCATCCTGCTCACCAGCGTCGAGAAGCTGGCCGGATACGCGCGCAAAAGCTCGGTATGGCCGGCCACGTTCGGCCTGGCCTGCTGTGCGATGGAGCTGATATCGACCGGTGGTCCCCGCCACGACATGGCCAGGTTCGGCATGGAGCGCGCGTCGAACACGCCGCGCCAGGCCGACCTGATGATCGTGGCCGGACGGGTAAGCCAGAAGATGGGACCCGTGCTCCGCCAGATCTACGACCAGATGGCCGATCCCAAGTGGGTCATCTCCATGGGCGTCTGCGCGTCCAGCGGCGGCATGTTCAACAACTACGCGATCGTGCAGGGCGTGGACCACATCGTCCCGGTGGACATCTACCTGCCGGGCTGCCCGCCCCGGCCGGAGATGCTCCTCGACGCGATCGTCAAGCTGCACGACAAGATCCAGAACATGAAGCTGGGCGCCAACCGGGTGGCGGAGATCGAGGAACTGGAGCAGGCCAGGCTCCGCCGGCTGCCGCTCGCCCAGGGCACCGGCCATCCCGGCATCGGCGGCGGCAACCTGGGCAGCCCCGGCGCCCTGCCCCAGGCGGGAGAGCATTCGTGAGCGAGAACGTTCCCGGCACCAGTGGCGAGCCGGACCCGGCCGCGGCGGCCGGTGAGCACCGCCTCGGCCAGCAGGTCGAGCGGACCGGCATGTTCGGCACCGGGACCACGGGCGACACCTCGGGCTACGGCGGGCTGCAGGTGCGGCGCCAGGACCCGGTGGCCACCGGCCGCCCCTACGGCTCGTACTTCGACGAGATAGCCGACCGGCTCACCGAGGGGCTGGAGCGCGACGGCACGGCGTTCCCCGAGGCGGTGCACCGGGTGGTGGTGGAGCGGGGCGAGCTGACCCTGCACGTGCCGCGCGAGCACCTGGTGGCGGTCGCCAGGCTGCTGCGCGACGAGCCCGCGCTCGCGTTCGAGATGTGCCTGGGCGTCAGCGGGGTCCACTATCCCTGGGACACCGGCCGCGAACTGCACGCGGTCTACCCGCTGCTGTCCATCACCCACAACCGGCGGGTCCGGCTCGAGGTGACCGCGCCCGACGCCGACCCCCGGATTCCCTCGCTGGTGGGCGTGTACCCGACCTGTGACTGGCACGAGCGGGAGACCTGGGACTTCTTCGGGGTGGTCTTCGACGGCCATCCCGCGCTGACCCGGATCGAGATGCCCGACGACTGGAAGGGCCACCCGCAGCGCAAGGACTACCCGCTGGGCGGAATCCCGGTCGAGTACCGCGGCGCCACGGTGCCGCCTCCCGAGGATCGGAGAGCTTACTCATGACGGCGGAGACCGAGGGCCGCGTCTACGAGGATCGGAGAGCTTACTCATGACCGCGGAGACCGAGGGCCGCGTCTACAACGTCGGCGGCCAGGACTGGGACGAGGTCGTCAATGCCGCTGGCGAAGCCGGCGGCGCGGAGCGGCTCATCGTCAACATGGGGCCGCAGCATCCCTCCACGCACGGTGTGCTCCGGCTGATCCTGACCCTGGACGGGGAGACCGTCACCGAGCTGCGACCGGTCATCGGGTACCTGCACACCGGCATCGAGAAGAACATGGAGTTCCGTACCTGGACGCAGGGCGTCACGTTCTGCACCCGGATGGACTACCTGGCCCCCATCTTCAACGAGACCGTCTACTGCCTGGCCACCGAGCGGCTGCTCGGCATCGAGCAGGAGATACCGCCGCGGGCCACCGTGCTGCGGGTGCTCATGATGGAGCTGAACCGGATCTCCTCGCACATGATGGCGATTGGCACGTTCGGGCTGGAACTCGGCGCGACCACCGTCCTGCTTTACGGGCTGAGGGAACGGGAAAAGGTGCTCGACCTGTTCGAGCTCATCTCCGGCCTGCGGATGAACCACGCCTATGTCCGGCCGGGCGGGGTGTCCCAGGACCTCCCGCCCGGTGCACTGGAAGGGCTCAGGGAGTTCCTGCGTGTCATGCCTCGGCAGATAGGTGAGCTGCGCGCGCTCCTCGACGCCAACCCGATCTACCTGGCCCGCACGAAGAACGTTGCCTATCTCGACCTGGCCGGGTGCATGGCGCTCGGCGTCACCGGCCCGGTGCTGCGGGCCACCGGGCTCCCGTGGGACCTGCGCAAGAGCCAGCCGTACTGCGGTTACGAGACCTATGAGTTCGACGTACCGACCCAGACCACCTGCGACGCCTACGGCAGGTACCTGATCAGGATGGACGAGATGGAGGAGTCCCTCAAGATCATCTCCCAGTGTGTGGACCGGCTGGCGGCCAAGCGGCCCAAGGACGACCCGGTCATGATCGACGACCCCAAGATCGGCTGGCCGGCCCAGCTCGCGGTGGGCGCCGACGGCCTGGGGAACTCACCGGATCACATCGCGCACATCATGGGGGAGTCCATGGAGGCGCTCATCCATCACTTCAAACTGGTGACCGAGGGCTTCCGGGTGCCGGCCGGGCAGACCTACACGCACGTCGAGTCGCCGCGCGGGGAGCTAGGCTGCCATGCGGTCAGCGACGGCGGTACGAGGCCGTTCCGTGCGCATTTCCGGGATCCGTCGTTTACCAACCTGCAGTCACTCGCGGCGATGGCCGAGGGGGGCATGGTCGCTGACGTGATCGCGGCCGTGGCGACCATAGACCCTGTGATGGGAGGGGTGGACAGGTGAGGCAGTCAACCTCCCCGGGCAGAAGGCAGGTGGACCAGTAATGCCCTTCAGCAATGAGGTGCTTGCCCGGCTGGACGCGGAGGCCGCCGGGATCATCGGCAGGTACCCGCGCTCGCGGTCCGCCCTGCTTCCGCTGCTCCACCTGGTCCAGTCCGAGGAGGGCTACGTCTCCGACGACGGCATCGCCTTCTGCGCCCGCCACCTCGGGCTGACCGAGGCCGAGGTGAGCGCCGTGCTGAGCTTCTACACGATGTACAAGCGCCGCCCGGTCGGCGAGTACCACGTGGGCGTGTGCACCAACACGCTGTGCGCCATCATGGGCGGCGACCAGATCCTCGCCGGGCTGCGCGAGCACCTCGGCGTGACCGACGACGAGCCCACCGGTGACGGCAAGGTCAGCCTGGAGCACGTCGAGTGCAACGCCGCCTGCGACTACGCGCCGGTGGTGATGGTGAACTGGGAGTTCTTCGACAACATGACCCCGGACTCGGCCAGGCAACTGGTCGACGGCCTGCGGGCGGGCAAGGATGTCGCGCCCAGCCGCGGTGCCCCGCGCCTGGTCACCTGGAAGCAGGCGGGACGGATCCTGGCCGGGTTCCCCGATGACCAGGCCACCGGCGGCGACACCGCCGGCCAGCCCACGCTGGCCGGGCTGCGCATCGCCAGGGAGCACGGCTGGACGCCGGAGGACGCGGAATGACCTCGCTGCTGGTGCCGACACTGACCGCGCGCTGGGACGAGCCAGACTCGTTCACCCTGGAGGCATACCGGCGGGCCGACGGGTACCAGGCGCTGCCCAAGGCACTCGGCATGGACCAGGGCGAGGTCATCCAGGCGGTGAAGGACTCCGGGCTGCGCGGCCGGGGCGGCGCCGGCTTCCCCACCGGGGTCAAGTGGGGCTTCATCCCGCAGGGTGACGGCAAGCCGCACTACCTGGTGGTCAACGCCGACGAGTCCGAGCCGGGCACCTGCAAGGACATCCCGCTGATGCTGGCCACCCCGCATGCGCTGGTCGAGGGCGCGGTCATCGCCGCCTACGCGATCAGGGCGAACCGGGCCTTCATCTACGTGCGCGGCGAGGTGCTGCACGTCCTGCGCCGGGTGCACCACGCGGTCGCCGAGGCCTACCAGGCCGGGTACCTGGGCGCGAACATCCTGGACTCGGGCTTCGACCTGGACGTGACCGTGCACGCGGGCGCCGGCGCCTACGAGTGCGGCGAGGAGACGGCCCTGCTCGACTCGCTGGAGGGCTTCCGCGGCCAGCCGCGGCTGAAGCCGCCGTTCCCGGCCATCGCCGGGCTGTACGCCTGCCCCACCGTGGTCAACAACGTGGAGTCGATCGCGAGCGTGCCCTACATCCTGCGGCACGGCGCCGCGGCGTTCGCCGCGCTGGGCACCGCGAAGTCCAAGGGCTTCGGCATCTTCTCGCTGACCGGCCACGTGGCCACGCCGGGCCAGTACGAGGCGCCGCTCGGGGTCACCCTGCGCGAGCTGCTCGAGGAGGCCGGCGGCGTCCGGGCCGGTCACTCGCTGAAGTTCTGGACGCCGGGCGGGTCGTCCACCCCGATCTTCACCGACGAGCACCTCGACGTGCCGCTCGACTTCGAGGGCGTCGCCGCGGCCGGGTCCATGCTCGGCACCCGGGCGCTGCAGATCTTCGACGACACCACCTGCGTGGTCCGCGCGACCCTCCGGTGGACCGAGTTCTACCAGCACGAGTCCTGTGGCAAGTGCACGCCGTGCCGTGAGGGGACGTACTGGATGGTCCGGGTCCTCGACCGGCTGGACCGGGGCCAGGGCACCGAAGAGGACCTGGAGAAACTGCTCGACATCTGCGACAACATCGGCGGGCGCGCGTTCTGCGCGTTCGGCGACGGCGCGATCAGCCCGGTGGTGTCCTCCATCAAGTACTTCAGGGACGAGTACATCGAGCACTTCAAGCGCGGCGGCTGCCCGTTCGATCCGGCCGCCGCCACGGCCTGGGCCGACGGAGGTCAGTGACCTTATGACCGCACAAACCGAAACGGAAGCCGCTCGCCTCGTGCACCACCACCTGCACCGACGGGATGAAGGTGCGCACCCAGCTCACCTCGCGGGTGGCGGACAAGGCGCAGCGCGGCGTGATGGAGCTGCTCCTGATCAACCACCCGCTCGACTGCCCCATGTGCGACAAGGGCGGCGAGTGCCCGCTGCAGAACCAGGCGATGTCCAACGGGCGCGGCGAGTCCAGGTTCGCCGAGACCAAGCGCACCTTCGCCAAGCCGGTGGCGCTGTCCAGCGAGGTCCTGCTGGACCGGGAGCGCTGCGTGTCCTGCGCGCGCTGCACCAGGTTCGCCGAGCAGATCGCCGGGGACCCGCTCATCGAACTGCTGGAGCGCGGGCCGGAGCAGCAGGTCGGGACCGCGGACGGGGTGCCGTTCGACTCCTACTTCTCCGGCAACACCGTGCAGATCTGCCCGGTGGGCGCGCTCACCGGGGCCGCCTACCGGTTCCGCAGCCGCCCGTTCGACCTGGTGTCCACGCCCAGCGTCTGCGAGCACTGTGCCTCCGGCTGCCGCCAGCGCACCGACCACCGGCGCGGGGCGGTCACCCGCCGCCTGGCCGGCAACGACCCGCAGGTGAACGAGGAGTGGAACTGCGACAAGGGCCGGTGGGCGTTCACCTACGCCACCCAGCCGGACCGGCTGGCCACGCCCCTGGTGCGGGACTCCGGCGGGCTGCTGCGCCCGGCGTCCTGGCCGGAGGCCATCGGCGCCGCGGCGGCGGGCCTGGCCAGCGCCCGCGGCCGGGCCGGGGTGCTCACCGGGGGCAGGCTCACCCTGGAAGACGCCTACGCCTACGCCAAGTTCGCCAGGGTGGCCCTGGGCAGCAACGACATCGACTCGCGCGCCCGGCCGCACTCGGCGGAGGAGGCGCAGTTCCTCGCCGCCGAGGTGGCCGGCGCCGGGCTCCGGGTCAGCTACGCCGACCTGGAGCACGCGCCCGCGGTGCTGCTGGCCGGGCTGGAGCCCGAGGAGGAGTCGCCGATCATCTTCCTCCGGCTGCGCAAGGCCGCGCGGGCCGGCCGCCTGGCCGTGTACGCGCTGGCCCCGATGGCCACGCACGGCCTGGTGAAACTGGACGGAACCCTGCTGTCCGCCGCGCCCGGCACAGAGACCGAGGTGCTCAACCGGCTGGCCGCCGAGATGGGCAGCGATGCCGCGGAGGCCGCGGCCGCCCGGGCGCTGGGCGCCACCGGCGCGGTGATCCTGGCCGGCGAGCGGCTCGCCGAGACGCCCGGAGCGCTTTCCGCGGTCGCCCGGCTGGCCAGCGCGAGCGGTGCCAGCCTGGCCTGGGTGCCCCGCCGGGCCGGTGAGCGCGGGGCGGTGGAGGCCGGGGCCCTGCCGGACCTGCTGCCCGCCGGGCGCCCGGTGGCCGACGCGGCGGCGCGGGCCGAGGTGGCCCGTGCCTGGGGCGTGGCCGCGCTGCCCGCCGAGCCCGGCCGGGACGGGAGGCAGATCCTCGCGGCGGCACTGGCCGGCGACCTGGACGCCCTCGTCGTGGCCGGCGTGGACCCGGGCGACCTGCCCGACCCGAACGCCGCGCTCGGCGCGATCGAGGCGACCCCGTTCGTGGTGAGCCTGGAACTGCGGGCCAGCGCCGTCACCGACCGGGCGGACGTGGTGCTGCCGGTGGCGGCGGTGCCGGAGAAGGCCGGCACGTTCCTGAACTGGGAGGGCAGGCCCGGCTCGTTCGAGGCGGCGCTTGACGTCCCCGGCGTGGAGTCCGACCTGGAGGTACTCGGCCAGATCGCGGACGAGATGGATGTCCATCTCGGGCTGCCCGACGCCGCCGCGGCCCGCCGCGAGCTGGGCACGCTGGCCGGCTGGCAGGGCATCAGGACCAGCCCGCCGGAATACCCGCCGGCCGCGCGGTCCCTGCCCGGGCCGGGCGAGGCGGTCCTGGCCACCTGGCACCAGCTGATCGACACCGGCCGGATGCAGGACGGCGAGCCATTCCTGGCCGGCACGGCCCGCCCGGCGGCGGCGCTGATGTCCGCGGCCACCGCGAGTGAAGCGGGCACCGCCGACGGCGATAGGGTCTGCGTGACCACGGCGCGGGGAGCCATCACCGTCGGAGTGCGGGTGTGCGACATGCCCGACCGGGTGGTCTGGCTGCCCGCGCACGCGCAAGGCTGCGAGGTCCGGCGCGAACTCGGTGCCGGGAACGGCACCCTGGTGACCCTGAGGAGCCCGCAATGATCAGCATGGCCGGCACCGCGGGCCTGGCCGCGCGGACCGCCGCGCTCGGCACCGCGGCGCACGCCACTGCCCCGCACGCCGCCGCTGCCCCGCACGCCGCGGGCACCGGGAGCCGCAGCCTCCCGGTCACCGTGCTCAGCTTCTACGGCCAGCCGTGGTGGCTGATCCTGCTCAAGGTCGTGGCTATCTTCGCGTTCCTGATGCTCACCACGCTGTTCATGATCTGGGCGGAGCGCCGGGTCATCGGCCGGATGCAGCAGCGGCCCGGGCCGAACCGGGCCGGCCCGTTCGGCCTGCTCCAGTCCCTGATGGACGGGATCAAGCTCCCGCTCAAGGAGGACATCGTCCCCCGGCACGTGGACAAGCTGCTGTTCTGGCTCGCCCCCGCGATCGCGCTGGTCCCCGCGTTCGTCAGCTTCGCGATCATCCCGTTCGGCCCGGAGGTGTCGATCTTCCACCACCAGACCCCGCTCCAGCTCACCGACCTCCCGGTCGCGGTGCTGCTGGTGCTCGCGATGAGCTCGATAGGCGTCTACGGGATCGTGCTGGCGGGCTGGGCCTCGGCCTCGCCCTATCCGCTGCTCGGTGCCCTGCGCTCGTCGGCGCAGGTGGTCAGCTACGAGATCGCGATGGGACTGTCCTTCGTCGCGGTGTTCCTGTACTCCGGCTCGCTGTCCACCTCGGCGATCGTGAACGCCCAGGCGCACGGCAACGCGTTCGCGGTGGGCGGGGTGACCCTGCACTACCCGTCCTGGTTCGCGGTGCTGCTGTTCCCCTCGTTCTTCATCTACCTGATCACGATGGTGGGCGAGACCAACCGGCTGCCGTTCGACCTCCCCGAGGGGGAGGGCGAACTGGTGGGCGGCTTCCACACCGAGTACTCCTCGCTCAAGTTCGCGCTGTTCTACCTGGCCGAGTACATCAACATGACCACGGTGGCGGGCCTGGCCACCACCTTGTTCCTCGGCGGCTGGCGGGCACCGTGGCCGATCTCGGTGTGGGCCGGGGCGAACTCCGGCTGGTGGCCGTTGCTGTGGTTCCTGGGCAAGGTGTTCATCCTGCTCTTCTGCTTCGTCTGGTTGCGCGGGACGCTGCCCCGGATCCGGTACGACCAGCTGATGACGTTCGGCTGGAAGATCCTGATCCCGGCCTCGCTCGCCTGGATCCTGATGATCGCCACCATCCGGGTGTGGCGGCAGCACGGCGGCAGCACGCCCGTCTACATCGTGGGCGGGGCCATCCTGGGGGCCCTGCTGGTGCTGGCCTGGGCGGGCGACGTGGCCTCGGAGCGGCGGCGCGCCGCCGCGGCCGGGGCCGCCGGGCCAGCGGCTGGGACGTCCGCCGGGACGTCCGCCGGGACGTCCGCCGGGACGTCCGCTGCGGCGGACGGGGCGGATACCGCCGGCCCGGGCTTCCCCGTCCCTCCCCTGGATCTGCCGCACTACCACGGCATTGGCGTGACCGCCGGCCCCGGTGGCGGGCAGGCCGATCCCGACGCCGTTCCGCGCGCAGGAGTCAAGGAGGTCACCGGTGCCTGAGTTCCTGAACCCGGTGAAGGGGTTTGGCGTGACCTTCCGGCAGATGTTCCGGAAGGTCGACACGGTCCAGTACCCCGAGGAGAAACGGCCCACGGCGCCCCGGTTCCACGGCCGTCACCAGCTCAACCGCTGGCCGGATGGCCTGGAGAAATGCATCGGCTGCGAGCTGTGCGCCTGGGCCTGCCCCGCCGACGCCATCTACGTGGAGGGCGCGGACAACACCGAGGAGGAGCGGTACTCCCCCGGCGAGCGGTACGGCGTGGTCTACCAGATCAACTACCTGCGCTGCATCCTGTGCGGGCTGTGCGTGGAGGCCTGCCCGACCCGCGCGCTGACCATGACGAACGAATACGAGATCGCGGACGACAGCAGGGAAAACCTGATCTGGACCAAGGAGCAGCTGCTGGCGCCGCTGGAGTCCGGCATGGAGGTGCCGCCGCACCCGATGCGGCTGGGAGACACCGAGCGGGACTACTACCAGCTCGGCTCCGCCGGAGTGGCCCCACGGGGCCGGGAGGACCAGGGCGCCCGGCCGGGCCCGGCCACCGAATCCGGGCCGGACTGGACCCCGGGCGAGGGCGGGGCGGGCCAGTGACCGCCGGGCACCTGCTGGCCGCCGGGCAGGCCACGTCGACCGGGGCGTCGGTCGCGTTCTGGGTGCTGGCGGTGATCTCGGTGCTGGCCGGGCTGGGCATGGTGCTGGCCAGGCAGGCGGTGCACTGCGCGGTGCTGCTCGCGGTGGTGATGCTCTCGCTCGCCATCCTCTACGCCGTCGCCGGTGCGCCGTTCCTCGCGTTCGTGCAGATCATCGTCTACACCGGCGCCGTGCTGATGCTGTTCCTGTTCGTGCTGATGATCGTCGGGGTGAGCGCCGCGGACTCCATGCGGGAGACCATCCCGGGGCAGCGGCTCGCCGCGGGCGTGGCCGGCATCGCGCTGCTCGTGCTGCTGAGCCTCATCGTCGGGCACGCGGCGATCGGCCCGGCCGCCCCCGCCGGGGCCGGGTACGGCATCGGCAACGTGCGCGGGCTGGCCACCTTGATCTTCACCAAGTACGTCTTCCCGTTCGAGGTCACCGCCGCGCTGCTGATCACCGCGGCGCTGGGCGCCATGGTGCTCGCGCACCGCGAGCGGACCGCGCCCAAGCCCACCCAGCGGGACCTGTCCCGGCAGCGGATGGCCGGCGGCCACCCGAGCCCGCTTCCCGGCCCGGGCGTCTACGCCAGGCACAACGCGGTGGACTTCCCCGCCCTGCTCCCCGACGGGTCGCCGTCGGAGCTTTCGGTCAGCCCGATCATCGTCGCCAGGGAACGTGACCTGGGCACCGGCCCGGCCGCGGCCCTTCCGGCGGGCGGCGATGCCGGCAACGGCACGGCCGGCCACCAGGAGCAGGCGGGCAGTGCGCCGGAGGAGGCGCGGCCATGAGCCCGGGGAACTTCGTCGCGCTTGCCGTGATCTTGTTCGTCATCGGCGCCGTCGGCGTGCTGGTGCGCCGCAACGCCCTGGTCATCTTCATGTGCGTGGAGCTCATGCTGAACGCGGTCAACCTCGCGTTCGTGGCCTTCGCGAGGCAGCACGGCAACCTGGACGGGCAGGTCATCGCCTTCTTCGTCATGGTCGTCGCCGCCGCCGAGGTCGTGGTGGGGCTGGCCATCCTGATGGCGATCTTCCGTGCCCGCAGGTCCGCGTCGGTGGACGACGCGAACCTGCTCAAGTATTGAGGGGAACTGGGGTGACAAGCTCTTTGCCGGCTGCGCACGCGGCGTTCGCGACGACCACCCTGCCGGCGGTCGGCGTCCAGCGGGCGGCCTGGCTGCTGCTGGTGTTCCCGCTGGCAGGCGCGGCGATCCTGCTGCTCGGCGGCAAGCGCACGAACCGCTGGGGTCACGTCGTCGGCGTTGCCATGCCGCTGGCGGCGTTCTGCTACGCGGTGATCGCATTCATCGCCATGCTCGGGTACCCCGCCGGCCAGCGGGCCAGGGTGCTCACCCTGTTCACCTGGATCCACGTGGCGCGTTTCAACGTGCCCGTGGGCCTGCAACTGGACCAGTTGTCCATCTGCTTCGTGCTGCTGACCACGGGGGTCGGCTCACTGATCCACATCTTCGCGGTCGGATACATGTCGCACGACCCGGAGCGGCGCCGCTTCTTCGGGTACATGAACCTGTTCGTGGCCTCGATGCTGCTGCTGGTGCTGGCCGACAACTACCTCGTCCTGTACGTCGGGTGGGAGGGCGTCGGCCTGGCCTCGTACCTGCTCATCGGGTTCTGGCAGTTCAAGCCCGCGGCGGCGGTGGCTGCCAAGAAGGCGTTCGTGGCCAACCGGGTCGGCGACGCCGGGCTCTCCGTGGCGATCATGCTGATGTTCGCCGTGTTCGGCTCGGTGACGTTCGCCGGTGTCTTCGGCCAGGCCGGAAAGGCCGGCCAGGGCGTGGTCACCGCGCTCGGGCTGCTGCTGTTGCTGGGAGCCTGCGGCAAGTCGGCCCAGCTGCCGCTTCAGTCCTGGCTGCTGGACGCGATGGAGGGCCCTACCCCGGTCTCGGCCTTGATCCACGCCGCGACCATGGTCACGGCAGGGGTGTACCTGATCGTCAGATCCGGCCCCATCTTCGATCTCTCACCGAACGCCCGGCTCGTGGTCACCATCGTGGGCGCCGCCACCCTGCTGTTCGGCGCGCTGATCAGCTGCGCGAAGGACGACATCAAGAAGGCGCTGGCGGGGTCGACCATGAGCCAGATCGGCTACATGATGCTGGCCGCCGGGCTCGGGCCCCCCGGATACCCGTTCGCGATCGCGCTGCTCCTCGCGCACGGCTTCTTCAAGGCCGGCCTGTTCCTCGGCGCGGGCTCGGTGAAGCACGAGATGAACGACGAGGTCGACATGCGCCGCCTCGGCGGCCTGCGCACGGTCATGCCCATCACCTACGTCACATTCTTCGCCTGTTACCTGGCGATCATCGGCATCCCCCCGTTCTCGGGCTTCTTCGCCAAGGACACGATCATCGACGCGGCGTTCAGCAAGGGCGGCACCTCGGGCGCCATCCTCGGCACGGCGGCGCTGATCGGCGCCGGCCTCACCGCGTTCTACATGACCCGGGTGATGTTCATGACCTTCGCCGGGGAGCGCCGGTGGGACGCCGACGCCCACCCGCACGAGGCGCCGCCCATCATGACCTCGCCGGTGATCCTGCTCGCGGCCGGCGCCGTGGGCTGGGGGGCCTATGAGGTCCTCGGTGACCGGCTGGCCCACTTCCTCGGCCCGGTGACCGGCTATGTGCCGCCCGAGCCTGCCGTCTTCAGCGCCTCGGGGATCGTGGCCCTCGTGCTGGTGGCCGCCGCGGTAGCGCTCGCCTGGGCGATGTACGGCCGCCGGCCGGTGCCGGCCGTGGCGCCCGCGGCCCGGTTCCCGGTCACCGCCGCGCGCCGGGACCTCTACGGGGACGCGTTCAACGAATCGGTGCTCATGCGCCCGGGACAGTGGCTGACCAGGCTGTCGGTGTACTTCGACAACCGGGGCGTGGATGGCCTGGTCAACACGCTCGCGGCGGCCGTCGGCGGCACCTCCGGGCGGATGCGGCGGATTCAGACCGGCTTCGTCCGCTCCTACGCCTTGTCCATGTTCGTCGGCGCGGTGCTGCTCGTCGGCGCCTTCCTCCTGGTGAGGATCTAGATCGCTATGACCTCGTTCCCCTGGCTGACCGTCATCGGCGCGATCCCCCTCGTCGGCGCGCTGGTGATCGCGATCATTCCGGCCGCCAGCTCCGACGAGAAGGCCGTCCTGGGCCCCCGCGACCTGCTCAGCAAGCAGATCGCCTTGGTGACGTCGCTGGTGACCCTCGGGCTGACCGTCGCGATGGCGGTGAAGTTCTCCCCGGGCGGCCCGGCCTTCCAGTTCGTCGAGATCCACCAGTGGATCCCGCAGTTCGGGGTGCACTACGCGGTGGGCGTGGATGGCATCGCGCTGGTGCTGATCGGCATGACCGCGGTGCTCATGCCGGTGGTCATCCTCGCCTCGTGGCATGACGCGGATCCCGGCGGGCATGGCGATTCCGCGCCCGCGCCGAGACGCAGCGTGAAGACCTACTTCGCGCTCATGCTGGTGCTGGAGACGATGGTGATCGGCGTGTTCGCCGCCACCGACGTGTTCCTGTTCTACGTGTTCTTCGAGGCCATGCTGATCCCGATGTACTTCATGATCGGGAGCTACGGCGTCGGCCAGCGGCAGTACGCGGCGGTCAAGTTCCTGCTCTACAGCCTCCTCGGCGGCCTGCTCATGCTGGTCGCGGTCATCGCGCTGTACGTGTACTCGACCCAGGGCGGGCACCAGGGCACGTTCCTGTTCAGCCAGCTCAGCCATCTGGCGCTGTCCACCAACGCGGAGCGCTGGCTGTTCCTCGGGTTCTTCGTCGCCTTCGCGATCAAGGCGCCGTTGTGGCCGTTCCACACCTGGCTGCCCGACGCGGCGACCTCGGCCCAGCCCGGGGCGGCGGTGGTGCTCGTCGGCGTGCTGGACAAGGTCGGCACGTTCGGCATGATCAGGTACTGCCTGGAACTGTTCCCCGCCGCGTCCCGCTACTTCACCCCGCTGATCCTCACGCTGGCCGTGATCGGCGTGCTGTACGGGGCGGTGGTCGCGATCGGCCAGGCCGACATCAAGCGGCTGATCGCCTACACCTCCATCTCCCACTTCGGCCTGATCGCGCTGGGCATCTTCGTGCTGACCAGCCAGGGCCAGGCGGGCGCCACCCTGTACATGGTCAACCACGGCTTCGCCACCGGTGCCCTGTTCCTGGTCGCCGGGTTCATGATCGCCCGGCGGCGCTCGCAGCGGATCGCCGACTACGGCGGCGTGCAGAAGGTGGCGCCGGTGCTGGCCGGGGTGTTCCTGATCTCCGGCCTCGCCGGGCTGTCGCTGCCGGGGCTGTCCACCTTCGTCAGCGAGTTCCTCGTCCTGGTCGGCACGTTCACCCGGTACCGGGCGGCCGCGGTGGCGGCCACGGCCGGCATCATCCTCGCCGCCATCTACATCCTGTGGCTGTACCAGCGCACGATGACCGGGCCGGTGCGGCCGGAGACGGAGAAGTTCCCCGACCTGAAGGCCAGGGAACTGTGGGCGGTCGGCCCGCTGATCGCGCTGCTCATCTTCTTCGGTTTCTTCCCCCAGCCCCTGCTCAACATCATCAACCCGGCCGTCCGGCACACGCTGGTGCAGGTGCATGCGACCGACCCGGTTCCGCCGCACCCGGCGGCCGTGACCCAGAAGGGAACGACCCCGTGACGCGCCTCGTCAGCCTTGCCGCGGCGCCGCCGCCCACGATCGCGCCGCCGCACATCGAGTACTGGCAGCTGTCGCCGACCCTGCTGGTCTTCGGCCTGGCCGTGGCCGCCGTGCTGGTGGAGGCGTTCGTGCCGCGGGCCCAGCGGCGGCCGCTGCACCTCGGCCTGTCCCTCGGCGGCCTGGCCGGCGCCTTCGCGCTGACCATCGCGGTCGGCGCCACCTCGCACTTCGCGCTCGGCAAGCCCGGGCACGTGGTGGCCATGGGCGCGGTCGCGGTGGACGGCCCGGCGCTGTTCATCCAGGGCACGATCCTGGTCCTCGCGTTCGTGAGCGTGCTGCTGCTCGCCGAGTCGTCCCACGACGGGAGCCCGTTCGTGGCACAGGCCGCCGCGGTGCCGGGCAGCGCGGCGGAGCGCGAGGGGCTGCTGGCGGGCGTCACGCACACCGAGGTGTACCCGCTGACCCTGTTCGCGGTGGCCGGGATGCTGCTGTTCCCGGCGGCGAACGACCTGCTGACGATGTTCGTGGCGCTGGAGGTCCTGTCACTGCCGCTGTACCTGCTGTGCGGCCTCGCCCGGCGCCGCCGCCTGCTGTCCCAGGAGGCGGCGGTGAAGTACTTCCTGCTCGGCGCGTTCTCGTCGGCGTTCTTCCTGTTCGGCGTGGCCATGCTGTACGGGTTCTCCGGCTCGGTGAACCTCGGCGCGATCGCCGCGGCGGCCGCCGCCAACGTGGGGAGTGCCACCCTGCTTTACGCGGGCATCGCGCTGCTCGGCCTGGGCCTGCTGTTCAAGATAGGTGCGGTGCCGTTCCAGGCCTGGAAGCCGGACGTGTACCAGGGCGCCCCGACGCCGGTCACCGCGCTCATGGCCTCCTGCACCGTGGTGTCCGCGTTCGGTGCCCTGCTGCGCGTGTTCTACGTCGCGTTCGGGCAGCTGACCTGGGACTGGCGGCCCGCGATGTGGGTCGTGGCCATCCTCACCATGGTCGTCGGCGCGATCATCGCGATCACCCAGACCGACGTCAAGCGACTGCTCGCCTACTCGTCCATCGCGCACGCCGGGTTCATCCTGACCGGCGTGATCGCCGCGTCCACCCTGGGGCTGTCCAGTTCGCTGTTCTACCTGGCCGTGTACGGCTTCACCACGATCGGGGCGTTCGCCGTGGTGACCCTGGTCAGGGACGCGACCGGCGAGGCGGCGCACCTGCGGCGGTGGGCCGGGCTCGGCAAGCGCTCGCCGCTGGTGGCGGGGATCTTCGCGTTCTTCCTGCTCGCCTTCGCCGGGATCCCGCTGACCAGCGGCTTCATCGGGAAGTTCGCGGTGTTCCAGGCCGCGATCGCGGGCGGCGCGCTGCCCCTGGTCATCGTCGGCGTGCTGAGCAGCGCGGTGGCCGCGTTCTTCTACGTGCGGATCATCGTGCTGATGTTCTTCAGCAACCCGGCGCCCGACGGGCCGAGCGTGGTCACCCCGGGCCTGTTCACCGGCGCCGCGGTGGCCATCGGGGCGGTCACCACCCTGGTCTTCGGCGTGCTTCCGCAGCCGCTGCTGAACCTGGCCAACCATGCGGCCAACCACCTGTTCGTCCGCTGACCGGGCTGGTTCTGTCCGGCTCCGTGAGCAGATCTCCCGTCCGCCCCGCCAGTACCACCAATCACGGCTGGTGTTCGGGCAGATGCCCGGCTCCTCCCCGCCCCGGGGCGGCATCGTCCGGCCGGCTAGTGTCCGGTGGCAGGCGGCAGGGCATACCTGGGATTACGGTGGTTTGGATGAGGCTTGGCGCACGTTCGTGCGACCACAGCCAACCTGGGTTGACGCGGTGCGGCACACCGCGATGACCGACGAGTGGAGCCGTTAGTGATCGCTGCCGTCCCCGTTGAATTCTCCGATCCTGCCCTCGCTGCCGACATCGCCGATGGCCTCGTCGGTGTCGAGAAGGCGCTGGCCGAGGCCGCGCACGCGGAGGAGGCCCTGCTCACCGAGGCTTCCCGGCATCTCATCGATGCCGGGGGGAAGCGGTTCCGCGCCACCCTCGTGCTGCTCGCCGCGCACTTCGGCGACTCGAGCGACGAGCGGATCGTGCCCGCCGCGGCCGCCATCGAGCTGACTCACCTGGCCACGCTGTTCCACGACGACGTGATGGACGAGGCGTCCATCAGGCGGGGGCTGCCGAGCGCGAACTCCCGGTGGAGCAACACGATCGCGATCCTCACCGGGGACTTCCTGTTCGCCCGCGCCTCCAGCATCCTGGCCGAGCTGGGCGCCGAGGCGATCAGGATCCAGGCCGAGACCTTCACCCGGCTGGTCAGCGGCCAGGTCGCCGAGACCCTGGGACCGCGCCCGGGCCAGGACCCGCTGGACCACTACCTGCGGGTGGTGGAGGACAAGACGGCGTCGCTGATCGCGACCGCGGGAAGGTTCGGTGCGATGTTCGCCGGCGCCCCCGACGATGTCGTGGCCAGGATCAGTTCCGCGTCGCACGCGCTTGGCGTGGCGTTCCAGTTGTCCGACGACATCCTGGATGTGGCCAGCGAGTCCGCGCAGTCGGGCAAGGCGCCAGGCACCGACCTGCGCGAGGGGGTCCGCAGCCTGCCGGTTCTGCACGCGCTCGGGTCACCGGTGGCCGGCGATGAGCGGCTGCGGGAACTGCTGTCGCTGGGCGGCCTGACCGATGAGTCGCAGCATGCCGAGGCGCTGGCGTTGCTGCGCGCGCACCCCGCGATGGCGGCCGCGCACGCCGACCTGCGGCGCTGGTCGGACGCCGCGCGGGCCGAGGTGGCCGGGCTGCCCGATGTGCCGGCCCGCCGGGCCTTCGAGATCATGTGTGACTTCGTGATGGAGCGCACCAGCTAGCGGCGGGCGGTCGACCGTGGGCCCGTGCCGCGGCCGGCGCGGCGCAACCGCGCCTGTCATGGTTCTGCGGTCGGCGCGGCGTAACCGCGCTGGTCACGCCAGGTAGCCAGGCCGAGCTCTATGATCATGGCGAACTGACGGCCGGAAGCGGGGCTCGTTTCGCCTGGTTTGTGTTCGCGGCGGCACGCTCCGCGTCCCGGCTGTTACCGCGTCTTGTCCGGCTTGTTACTGGTTAAGTTCTGTATTGCGCATCGTTGTACGCTATGCGAACAACCCGATATGTGCCGGAAGGTCTTTTCCGGCAAGGATTTCCCATGAGGCCGGTCGGCGAAGGCACCACCGGCTTCACGGCATTGAAGCTCGGAGGAGACGACATGGGCCCTGAGAGAGCAGGCGATAAACCGCTGCCCGCGCAGCCGATCGCCCGGCGGTCGCTGCTGAAAGGCGTGGGCGCCGGCGCGGTGGTGGCTGGCGCCGGCGGCGTCCTGAGCGCCTGCAGCTCGGGCATCAAGGGCGCCAGCTCCGGCGGCAGTACCAAGAGCATCACGATTGGCTGGATCCACCCGCTGACCGGCCCGCTGGCCGGGTTCGGCGCGCCGGACAACTGGGTGATCTCGAAGATCAAGCAGACCGCCCCGTACAAGAACGGGTTCAAGATCGGCGGCAAGACCTACTCCGTCACGATCAAGTCCTACGACTCCCAGTCAAGCCCCACCCGGGCCGGGGACCTGGCCAGGACGGCCATTCTGAATGACGGCGTGGATCTGTTGCTGGCGTCCTCCACCCCGGAGACCGTCAACACGGTCGCCAGCCAGGCCGAGTCGCTCGCAACGCCGCTGATCTGCTCGAACGTCCCATGGGAGCCCTGGTACATCAACCTCGGCGGCAACCCGGGGAAGCCAACGCTCAAGCCCAAGTACGTGGTGATGTACTTCCTCGGCGCCGAGCACCTGGTCAAAGCTTTCATCCCGATGTGGGACCGGATCCACGCCCAGCTTCACACTGACAAGGTGGTCGCCGCCGCCTTCCCCAACGACGCGGACGGCAACGCGTTCCGCGCGGTGTTCCCGCCGATCGCCGCGGCAGCGGGCTACAAGTTCGTCCTGTCCTCGCCCTACCCGGACGGGACCACGAACTACTCCTCGATGATCTCGCAATTCAAGTCGGCCAAGGCGGACTTCTTCACCAACGTGCCACTGCCGCCCGACTTCGCCACCATGTGGAAGCAGGCGGTGCAGCAGGGCTACAAGCCGAAGCTGGCGACCGTGGCCAAGGTGCTGCTGTTCCCGCCCGATGCCTACGCGCTCGGCAGCCTGGTAAACAACGTGGCGACCGACGCCTGGTGGGCCCCGTCGCTGCCGTGGAAGTCCTCCTTCACCGGGGAGACCTGCCAGCAGCTCGCCAACGACTTCGAGGCGGCCACCAACGGGCAGTGGAACTCCAACATCAGCAACTACAGCCTCTTCGAGGTCGCTCACGCGGCCCTCAGCTCGGTGAGCGACCCGCACGACAAGAAGGAAGTCGCCAGCGCCATCCACAACGTGAACCTCCCGCAGGCGGTCGCCGGGCCGCTGAACTTCGCCTCGGGCGGGCCCGCGCCGGGCGTGGCGATCACCCCGCCGGTCGGCGTGCAGTGGCAGAAGGGGACCAAGTTCCCGCTGGAGATGCAGGTCGTCGACAACACGCTGCAGCCGCAGGCGAAGATCACGGCCGACCTGAAGCCGACCAACCCGTGAGCTGATGGCGAGCCAGCTGCTTCAACTCGAGCATGTGACGAAGCGGTTCGGCCGGGTCGTCATCGCGGAGGACCTGTCGCTGACGGTCGGGCCCGGAGAGACCGTCGGGATCGTGGGGCCGAACGGTGCTGGCAAGACCAGCCTGTTCGGCCTCATCTCCGGGGATCTCGCCCCCGGCGCGGGCGAGATCCACTTCGCCGGGCGCGCGATCACCAAGCTGGACGCGGCCGCGCGCTGCAGGCTGGGCATCGGCCGCACCTACCAGGTGCCCCGGCCGTTCGGCGACATGACCGTGTTCGAGAACGTGCTGGTCGCGGCACAGCAGGGCGGCGGGCTGCGGCGGCGCGCCAGTTACGCGGCCACGGTCGAAACGCTGGTCAGGACCGGGATGTCCGGCCAGGCGAACGTGCCCGCCGAGCGGCTCGGCCTGTTGCAGCGCAAGCGGCTTGAGCTGGCCCGCGCGCTGGCCACGCGGCCTGCCCTGCTGCTGCTTGACGAGGTGGCTGGCGGTCTCACCGACCCCGAGGTCGCCCAGCTCGTCGAGATCGTCCGCGGCGTCAGCGCCGAGGGGATCGCGGTGATCTGGATCGAGCACGTGGTGCGGGCGCTCACCCCCGTGGTGGGCCGGCTGATGTGCCTGTCCGGCGGCGCGTTCGTCGGCGATGGTGATCCGGCCACGGTGCTGGCCGACCCGGCGGTCCGGGAGGTCTTCCTCGGCACCGAGGTCACGGCGGCGCTGGCCGGCGGGTCACTGGAGCCCTCCTCCCCGGACGGCAAACCGGGCCCATCCTCGCCCGGCGGGAAACGGGGCGAGCCGTGAGCGTGCCGCGGTGAAGGGGGCAGGGGAGGCGGGCGGGGAGCGCACGGAGAACGGGACGCCGCTGCTTGAGGTGCGCGACCTGGTCGTGCACCACGGGCAGCTCCGCGCCCTGGACGGGATCTCGTTCCGGGTCTTCCCCGGCGAGGTCTACGCGATCATCGGCGCCAACGGGGCGGGCAAGTCGACGCTGCTGCGCACGATCGCCGGCCTGCACTCGCCGACGACCGGCTCGGTCCTGTTCGATGGCACCGACGTGACCCGGGTGCGGCCCGAGCGCCGGGCCCGGCAGGGCATCGGCATGGTACCCGAGGGCAGGCGCCTGTTCGGGTCGCTGTCCGTCGAGGAGAACCTGCAGGTCGGGGGCACATACGCCAGGCAGGGCCCGTGGACCATGGAGCGGATCTACGAGACGTTCGACTGGATGCGCGAGCGCCGCAACCAAAGCGCCGCCCAGCTGTCCGGCGGTGAGCAGCAGACGGTGGCCATCGGCCGGGCCCTGCTCGCCAACCCCCGCGTGCTGCTGCTCGACGAGCTGTCGCTGGGCCTGGCGCCGGTGGTCGTTCAGCGCATCTACGGCATGCTGCCGCAGATCCTGGCGGCGGGCCTGACGGTCCTGCTGGTCGAGCAGGATGTGAGCCAGGCCCTGCGGGTGGCATCGCACATCCACTGCCTGCTGGAGGGCCGGACCACCCTGGAGGGCACGCCCGCCAGCGTCAGCGCCGACCAGGTCGAGGCAGCCTACTTCGGGCTGGCCGGCGCCGCCGCGCCCGGCGCGACGGCCGAGGGGAGTGAGCCATAATGGCCTGGGTGAACGCCATCATCCAGGGGGTGCTGACCGGCGGCCTGTACGCGCTGTTCGCCTGCGGCCTTTCGCTGATGTTCGGCGTGATGAAGGTCGTGAACCTCGCGCACGGCGATCTCGCCGTGGTGGCTGGCTACATCGCCATCGGCGTCATCACGGTCAGCAGCGTCCCCGTGCTCTGGTCCTTCCTCATCGTGGTGCCGGTGATGGCGGTGCTCGGCTACGTATTGCAGCGCTCGGTCATCCAGAGCGCGCTCGACCGCAGCGTGCTCACCACGCTGATGGTCACGTTCGGCCTGTCGGTGGTCATCGAGAACGGCCTGCTCCAGTTCTTCACCGCCAACAGCCGTGCCATCGGCACCGGGCTGCCCCTGGTGTCGGGCTCCTTCAGCATCGGCTCACATATCCAGATCGCCTACCTCCTGGTGGTCATCTTCGCCGTGGCCGTCGTGGTGCTGCTCGGGCTGCAGTACTTCCTTTCCGCGTCCAGGTACGGCCGCCTGATCCGCGCCGTGGCCGACGACAGGGAGGCGGCACAGCTCGCCGGGGCGGACTACCGGCACGTGTTCGGCATCGCGGCGGCGCTCGCGTTCGGAACCGTGGCGCTGGCCGGCATCGCCTACGGCATGTACTCCCAGCTCAGCCCGACCACGGGCACCGACACGATCCTGCTGTTCGCGTTCGCGGCCGTGGTGATCGGCGGGCTCGGCTCGCTGTGGGGCACGCTGCTCGGCGGCGTGGTGCTGGGCGTGGCCCAGCAGATAGGCGCACAGGTCAACATCTCCTACGAGGTCCTCGCGGGTTACCTTGTGTTCCTGGCCGTGCTGGTGCTGCGGCCACAGGGCCTTACCTCCCGGAGGGCAGAGTCGTGAGCCTGGCCACAGAAACCAGCGCTCGCCCGGCCACCGGATTCCGGGTCACCCGGTCACGGCGGAACGTCGCCTGGACCGGGGCGGGCGCGCTGATCGTGGTCGTCGTGCTGGCGCTGTTCCCCTACATCGTGTACTCGGGCACCACCTCCGTCCTGGTGCAGGCGTTCATCGTGCTCACGCTGGCGAGCATGTGGAACCTGCTGGCGGGATACGCGGGCCTGGTGTCCGTGGGCCAGCAGGCGTTCGTCGGGCTCGGTGCGTACTTCGTGCTGATCCTGGCCCTGCACGGCACCTCGCCGTTCGCCGCGCTGCCCGTCGCGGCCATCGGCTGTGGCGTCGCGGCGGTGCCGATGTGGTGGCTGGTCTCCCGGCTGCGCAGCGGGTACTTCGCGATCGCCACCTGGGTGCTCGCCGCGACCATCATGCTCATCATCGAGAGGTTCTCCTCGATCGGCGGCGGGACCGGCATGCCGCTTCCCGGCCTGGGCGGGTTCGACCCGGTACTGCTGACCGCCTGCACCTACTGGGCCGGGCTGGCCGTCACGGTGCTGGCGCTGGTCACCATCTACCTGATCCTGCGGAGCAGGCTCGGCCTGGTGCTCACCGCCATCCGCGACGACGAGGTGGCCGCACGCAGCTCGGGCGCGCGGGTCGGCTTCGCGAGGATGCTGGTGTTCGTCGTGGCGGGCGCGGGCTGCGGCGCCGCGGGCGCCGTCCTGGCGATCAGCCAGCTCCAGGTGCAGCCGAGCGCGGTGTTCAGCGTGCAGTGGACCGCGGAGATGGCGTTCGCGACCATCATCGGCGGGCTGGGCACGATCGAGGGGCCGATCATCGGCACCGCGGTGTATATGGTCCTGCAGCAGACGCTGGCCTCGTACAACGCGTGGTACCTGATCGTCCTCGGCCTGGTGGCGATCTTCGTGGCCCTGTTCGCGCGGCGCGGGCTGTGGGGGCTGGTGGACGCGCGCCTGAACGTGCGGCCGTTCCCGGTCGGGTACTGGCTCCGGCTGGATAAGTAGGGGCCGCGTCGCCAGCTCACGCTGCCCCGGCGCGGCCTGGACCGCGACCGGCCCGCCGGGCGGTACCGGGAAGAACCAGGCCCGCTGATGTGCTTACCTATAGGCGTGGCTGGGCCGCCGCGCGTGATCCGAGGAGGCATGTGGAGATGTTCGGGCTGCGCAAGACTCGGATGATCACAGCGGATGAGGCACTGCCGGGGCGGTCCACCGCGATGCGCGTGCCCGCCAGGCACGAGGTCCTGGGCGCGCCGCTGGCGCCCCCGTACCCGCCGGGGACCGAGATCGCCGAGTTCGCGCTCGGCTGCTTCTGGGGCGCGGAGCGCATGTTCTGGCAGGTTCCAGGCGTGGTGACGACGGCGGTCGGCTACGAGGGCGGGTTCACCCCCAACCCGACGTACGAGGAGGTCTGCTCCGGGCGGACCGGGCACTCGGAGGCCGTGCGGGTGGGGCATGCGCCAGGGCAACGACGTCGGGACGCAGTACCGTTCGGCCATCTTCTACCACTCCGACGAGCAGCGGGCCGCCGCCGAAGAGTCGCGGGTGGCCTTCCAGAAGAAGCTGAGCGAGGCGGGGTACGGCGAGATCACCACCGAGATCGAATCGGCCCCCGAGTTCTACTTCGCCGAGGACTACCACCAGCAGTATCTTTCAAGCAATAAAAACCCCAACGGCTACTGCGGCCTGGGCGGGACCGGCGTCTCCTGCCCGGTAGGCGTGGCACGCGCCGACGGCTGAGGCTGCGTGAACCGATAGCTCGACTGTGTGGATCGTCGGCGTCAGCCAACGGCCCACTAACGCCGGCGGTTCTGTCGGCGCGCCGCGTCCCAGTCCAGGCGAGCCCTGGCTCACATGGCGCCGGCCTCACTCGTGCTCGGTGCGTCGGGCGCAGACAGCTATGTAGAAGTCCCACGTGTGATCGCAGCGGGAAAAGGTGCCGTCCCGCACCATGCCAATCTTGTCGAGGACCCGGACCGAGCGGGTGTTGACGGGATCCACGATGGCCACGACCCGTTCGGGCCGTTCCTCCCGGGCCCAGGTCAGGCATGCCTGAGCGGCTTCCGCCGCCAATCCCCGCCCCCAGCGGGCGCGGGCGAGCTTGTAGCCCAGTTCGATATCCGGGCCGCCCTCAAGATAGTGCACGCCGCACTCGCCGATGACCTTGCCGCTGGCCTTCTCGGCCACGGCCCACTTGCTGAACCCGTACCGCTCCTGGTGACTGATCTTCTCACCGAGCCTGGCCCGGCTCTGCTCCCAGTCGTACGCCTTGCTCGGGACGGGCCCCATCACCTCGGGATCGGACCACACCGCGTGCAGGCCCTCAAGATCGGCCTCGGTGCACGGGCGGATGATCAGCCGCTTGGTGACGATTGGCAGCGACACTGACGAATGCTAACCGCTGGCTGACACAAGCCCGGCAGTGGTCCGGCAGATAGCGCTGACACCAGCAGTATCTTTCAAGTACCGTCCTCCCAGCAGGCACGGGCGGGCTTGTATCATATCTGATACAATTGCCCTGTGAAGGCTAAGAATCCAGAAGGCGGCCGGGGCAGCGCGAGCCCTTCCGGGCTCAACCGGCCTGAGTTGCTTCGCGTGCTGGAATCGGCAGCGAGGCTTCAGAAAGTCGTTCCAGATGCTGTGCTGGTCGGTGGTTCTGCCGCGGCGCTATGGGCGGACCATCGCACTTCATACGACCACGATCACGTACTAGAAGATCTGGCGGCGCGTTTCGACGCAGTTCTGGAGGCCATCGAAGCGACTGACGGGTGGGTCACTAACAGGGTTACGCCCGGAAAAATCATTCTGGGAGAACTCGGCGACATCGAATCTGGCGTGCGCCAGCTCATCCGGAAAGTCCCCCTGGAAGTGGTAGAAGTCGTGTTGCCGTCAGGGCAAACGCTCCGCGTGCCCACGCCGGACGAGATCCTGCGAATCAAGGGCTATCTGATCGTTCGGCGTAATCAGGTGCGGGACTACCTCGATGTGGCCGCTCTCTCCGATCGCTACGGGATTTCACATGCCGCAGATGTGCTCGGGCATATCGATGACTATTACTCAGACCAGCGGGGCGCCGGAGCGGAAGGTGTCGCGACCCAGCTTGCCCGGCAACTGGCCGCGCCCAAGCCAGCGGATATCCGGACGACGACACAGCTTGACAGGTACAAGGGTCTCGACGCCCGGTGGACCAACTGGCAGAACGTGACCGACGTTTGCCGCTCTCTGGCGGTGGAGATGGTGCGATGACCACTGCTCTCAAGTTCCGTAACCTCGCCGTCTCGCCGGACGACCCGGTTGAGACCTGGCCATTCGAGGGAATCCTCGCCGCAGTCGAGCGGGGCACCCTTCCCGACTGGCGCCGTCTGGCGAAGGCCATCCGGGCCGATCCATGGGGTCCGGTGGCCCGGCAAGTCCTTGAGGCTGTTCGCCTCGTCCGGCCATATGGCACTGCCGAACTCCTGGAAGGAGTGGTCGCCCGCGCCCGCGAGCTGGCGGTCGATTCAGAGCGCACAGAGGTGGCCGCTGAGGTGAGAAAACTTGTTAATGACTCCGGCCTATCCCAGCACGACTTCGCTGACCGGATTGGTACCTCACGATCTCGCCTGTCGACCTACATGTCGGGGAAAGTTGTGCCGTCGGCGGCCCTCATGGTGCGGATGAGGCGGGTAGCGCGCGGATGCGCATGAGTTCGGCCGGGTGCCTGCCACCAGCAGTACCCGGAGCGGCTTGTGGCCACAAAATTGTGATACATTGGTTCCATGGTAGCGGAGCCGCATGCGGTGGGCCTACGGGACCTGCGTCATCACACCAGCGAGGTACTGGCACGGGTACGGCACGGTGAGACCGTCGACGTCACCGAGCACGGACGGCTGATCGCTCGCATCGTCCCCGTTGGCGAACGCGAGCCCACGCCCATCCTTGCCCGTCTCGTCGCGTCGGGACGGGCGACTCTCGCCCGCAGGCCGGGCTACCGTCCCCGTATGCGCCCTGGTGATGGCACGGACCGGCTGTCGGAGGCTCTCGCAGCGATGCGAGACGAGGAAAGCTGGTGAGCCTCTACTACGCCGACACTTCCGCGGTGATCAAACTCCTGGTCGAAGAGACGCACTCGAAGGCCTTCGCGGCCTTCTACGACGGTCACGCCGAAGCCGAGTGGGTCAGTTCGGCGCTGCTCCGGATCGAACTCACCCGGGCCGTCGCCCGTGCCATGCCCGCACTGCTGCCAGAAGCCCGGGACCTTCTGACCGCCTTCTCCTACATCGCGATCGACGACGAGATCGTGGATGGTGCGATGAGCGAGCCGGACCGCGGGCTCCGGTCCCTGGACGCGATCCATCTCGCGACCGCGCGCATCCTCGCGCCGGAACTGGAAGCTCTGGTCACCTACGACGATCGCCTGGTCAAAGTGGCTACCGACGCGGGCCTGGCCACGATCTCACCTGGGACCGAGACGGCCTGAGTTCGGTCAAGTACGGCTGGCACCGCCGAGAGGGGTCAGTTCACCGGTGGCAGTTCCGCTACCTGCTGCTTGGTGATGTTGAGGCGGATTCCGCCGTCATATCCGGTCACGGCGCTGATCGGGATGGCGACTTCCTTGCGCCCCCAGAGGTGCCCCTCCTGGAGGAGCACATGGGTCGCCCGGCGGTCGGCCGGATCGACCAGGAAACCCTGTACCCGCCCGATCTCACCATCAACGGCGTGGACCCGCTCTCCGGGGCCCACGTCTGACTCGCCCACCGGCACAAGGTCCTCGATGACCATTCGCGGCTGTCCCGGGCCGGGGTCATAGCCCACGCCGACGAGGCCACCGCCGACGCCCTCCATGCCGGTGACCAGCTTGCGCTCCGCGGCGTGCTCAAGCCGGTCGAACTCCGCGAGAGTGCACCGCACGCTGATGTGACCGGCCGTGTTGTCCACCAGTTCGACGGGCACCAGCCGGCCGGTTTCCCGCCGGTGCTCCGGCGTGATGACAAGATGAGTGACCGTACCAGCGGCCGGATCGATGACCAGGCGGCTGACTTCGCCGCAGGAACCATCCGAGCAGCTCGCTTTAGCTCCAATGGTGAATTCTGTCGCCTCTGCCACTGCTGCCTTCCCCTCTGGGTGATCGGGCCGCGCCACCGCAAATGGCGGATCGGCCGGCGAGTCACAACCCGGCGTCGCCCCTCAACCGCACCCGAGCGTAGGCCGCGCCCATCCGCGCGGGCTTCACTCGTGGCGGGGGATGACGGGCACCGTCTTGCCGCAGATCATGTGGGCAACAGCGCTGATCGGGGCGCCATTCGGGACCACGGCTTCGGCCGGGCCGGGGCGGCGCGATCATGCTGGCCGGGTCGCGTGGTGCAGGCGGATGGCTGGGGTCAGGGAGGGCGCATGGTCCTGGACCTTGTGATCATCGGGCTCGCGATCACCTTGGAGCCGCTGACGATCGTGGCGTTCATCCTGATCCTCAGCGCCCAGCGGGGCGTCCGGAAGGGCTTGGCCTTCATTCTCGGCTGGATGGCCTGCCTGGCCGCGGTGATCGCGGCCGTGGTCCTGGTCACCGGGGGCAATCCGCCTCGGCCGCACACCACGCCCTCCACGGCCGCCCTGGTGGTCAAGGCGCTGCTAGGCGCGGCGCTGATCTGGATCGGCCTGCGGCAGCGCAGGCGGATGGGCAGGCCACGCAAGCAGCCGGGCTGGATGGCGCGGCTGGACCGCCTGTCGCTCTGGGCCGCTGCCGGGCTCGGCGTCTTCCTGCAGCCATGGACGCTGGTGGCCGCTGGGGCGGCGACGGTCGTCCAGGCCAAGCTGTCCACCGCGGGCGACTGGCTGTCGCTGGTCCTGTTCTGCCTGCTGGCCACGTCGGCCTTCCTGGTCATGGAGCTGTACGCGGCCTTCGCGCCGGCCGCGGCCGGGGCTCGCTTTGAGCAGATACATGGCTGGATCGACGCACACCAGGATCAGGCGATCGTGGCGGGGGCGCTGGTGGTGGGCGCCTGGCTGCTGGGGAACAGCATTTACGTGATCGTCTCCTAGACAAGGGCTCGTCACCCGCAATGACCGGTCGAACCCGTCGGGTTGCGCCAACGGGTCACCAGCGAGCCCGATGAGAACCGCTCATGGTCGCGGTCTTAGCGTGTGGGCAGAGACTGCATGATGCCCGGCGAACGGCAGTGCTCAACTGACGATGGAGATTTGACGTGGCCAAGCTGATCTACTCCGCTCTCGCATCCCTCGACGGATATGTCGAGGACAAGCGCGGCAATTTCGAGTGGGCGGCCCCCGATGACGAGGTGCACGCGTTCGTCAATGACCTCGAGCGGCCGATCGGCACCTACCTCTACGGGCGCCGGATGTACGAGACGATGGTGTTCTGGGAGACCGTGAGCACCGGCGGCGATCAGCCCGCGGTGAGCCGGGACTTCGCGCAGATCTGGCGAGCGGCCCAGAAGATCGTGTACTCGCGGACGCTTGAGGCGCTATCGAGCGCGCGGACGCGGATCGAGCGCGATTTCGATCCTGCGGCGATCAGGCAGCTCAAGGGGTCCTCGGACCGCGACATCACGGTTGGCGGTGCGGAGCTCGCTGGCGAGGCGATGGCCGCAGGCCTGGTCGACGAATGCCACCTGTTCCTCGGCCCGATCGTCGTCGGTGGCGGGAAGCGCGCCCTGCCGGACGATGTCCGTATCCAGCTCGAGCTCCTGGACGAGCACCGGTTCCGAAGCGGTGTCGTTCACCTCCACTACGGGGTCAGCGCAGCTCGTTGATCCGGATCAGGTTGCCCGCGGGATCCCGGAAGGCGCAGTCGCGAACGCCGTACGGCTGCTCGATCGGCTCCTGGACGACCTCGGCGCCGCTGGCCTGCAGCCGCTCGAAGGTGCCGTCGAGGTCCTTGGTAGCCAGGGTGATGATCGCGAAGGTGCCCTTGGCCATCATCTCGGCGATGGTGCGGCGCTCGTCGTCGGTGACGCCGGGGCTGCCGCCCGGCGGGTACAAGACGATGGACACGCCGGGCTGGCCGGGGGGGCCGACGGTGATCCAGTGCATCCCGCGGTATCCGACGTCGTTGCGGACCTCGAAGCCGAGGGTGTCGCGGTAGAAGGCCAGGATGGCGTCCGGGTCGTCGTGCGGGAGGAAGGCCGCGTGAATGGTGATGTCCATGCCGGTCATGCTAGGTGCGCCCGGTGACCTGCGCTTCTCGATTCCTGACCGGCCTGGTGACCTGTTTGGCCACGCACGGCGGCATGCCCGCGGTCACGTGCGCCGCCTGGGCCCGGTAGGCGCTGGGCGGCATGCCGACCAGTTCGGTGAAGCGGGTGCTGAAGGTGCCCAGCGACGAGCAGCCGACCGCGAAACAGACCTCGGTGACGCTCAGGTCGCCCCGGTCCAGCAGCGCCATCGCCCGCTCGATGCGCCGCGTCATCAGGTAGGAGTACGGCGGCTCGCCGTAGGCGAGCTTGAACTCGCGGCTGAGGTGCCCGGCCGACATGTGCACACCGTGGGCCAGCGCCTCGACATCCAGCGGCTGGGCGTACTCGCGGTCGATCCGGTCCCGGACGCGGCGCAGCCGCGCCAGGTCGGCCAGGTGCGGCGCCGCCGCGGGCCTGCTGGTCACCCATGAAATCGTGCCACGCCGCGCCGGAGTTTCCTAACGCGGCCGGCGCCGCGCAGCGAGGTACCGCCTGCCACCGCGGCTAGGGGTGGCCAGTTGCCGGCCGGCCGGGTCACCCTCACCTTCGTCACCTTCGTGATCAAAAAGGCGCACGACGCGGTGCCCGCCGGCAACCAGTGACGCGGCCCGGGTTCGGCCGGGTAGCGCTCCCGCGCGATACCGCTCTCGCTCGCGGCTTACCGCTCTCGCTCGCGGCGCAGCAATTCGAGAACCTGGTCGGGATTCTCGGCCGTGACCCGGATCATCGCGCGCACGGCATCCGCCAGCGGCACGCGCGGCACGTCGAGCGCTATCGCGGCCGAGGCGGCCCATTCGGTTAGCTGCCGGTAGAGCTCGGGGCTCAGGTCCAGGGTGATCCTGACCGGCTTCGACCGGATCGCGGTCCGGCCCGGCGGCCGCGCATCAGGTTCAGTGCGCCTCGCCGCGGCGGCCGTCATCTGCGCCTTCCTCTGCTCCCGCGGTGTGCTCATGTCCGCACCGAGCCGAGGGGAAGGCATCGCTCGATGAGTTCCCTGGCCACATGGCGCCACACATCACGGCCGGGATTCTTGACGGGCATGCCGAAGCTCTGGGCGTAGACCTCCAGCCGCGGCACAGCGGTCCCCAGCACGTCATAGCCGAGCCGCTCAAGCGCCTCCCTGGCGTCGTTCGTCGAGTGCGCCCGCGTGATGCAGCGGTTCAGCAGCACAGCGGAACGGGCGGGCCTATCACGGACCGTCCCGACGTCGCTGATCTCGTCCCGCACCGGCGTGGTGCGGTTGATCTCGATGGGGCTCGGTGCGCAGGGGATCAGAATCTCGTCGGCATACCGCAGTGCCGACCGGGCGATGCCAGCGTGGTCCTCCAGCTGCGGCGTGTCGATGATCACCACGTCATCGGCCTGGGCGATCTCGGGCACGCGGCGGTGCAGTTCGCGGGACGGCAGAGCCACGATCCGGAACGGGAACGCCGCCTCGGGCGGCGCCAGTCCCGGGTACATGGCCGCCAGGTCGGACCACTCCAGGGCACTGCCGGAGGGGTCGGCGTCCACCAGGAGAACACTGTTCCCCGCTTGGGCAAAAACGTGTGCCAGCCAGACCGCCGATGTGGTCTTGCCTGTGCCCGGTCGCAGCGTCTGGGGGGCTTCGGTAGCCGAGCGCGCACGTTGGCGCGCGGTGCATAGGCCGGAACTGAGGGTTAACGCAGGAAGACCTCCCTTCTGGGCGCCGGTGTCCGGCGCGGAAACCTGGCCTGCGCAGGCAAGAGGCTGGGCGGCAGCGGGATGCGACGAGCCCGCCCGGTGCCCGGCCATTGCCGTGTTGCCGTAATGCAGTAATTACTGCATTACGGCAACCGCAGCCCGGGGGTCATGTGATGGACGGGGATCACGTGCGCCCATCGAGCGCCCGCGAAACCAGCCCCGCGGGAGATGTAGACGCTGTCACGCATACGGCCAGGTTTCCCGACAAGTTACCCACAGTCTGTGGACGCCTACGCTGACAACACGGTTGGGCAAACCCCCCGGCCAAGCCGGTCGCGACGGAATGCGCGGCTCCGGTGCTGTGCCTCTCACCGGGCAATCCTTGCATCCCGCGCGTCGTGCGGACGGGCGCCGTCACAAACGCCGCCCGGGCACGCCATGCGCAGGCAGCCGCGTTATCCACAGGTCATCCACAGGCCCTGCGGGGCACGGATGCCACGTAGCGGGGGCACGCGTCAGCCACGTGAGCGTGGCGAGGCCGCCGGTCAGCCCGGGACTCCGCCGAACCCGATCTCGTTTCCGTCGGGGTCGGCGTAGGTGATCTTGCGTACGCCATTGCCGTACGTCTCCCGCTGCGCCGGCTCCAGTCCCCGCTGAGCTATCTGCGCCACCAGGGTGTCGAGGTCGTCGACGATGATGGTGTGCATGGCGTGGCCGGCATGTTCCGGTCGCTGCACGATGTACACCAACCGGTGCTCGGCGAGTTCCCACACGGCCTCCGTGTCGTGCGGGAAGGACGATGGCGGCGCGCCGAGCAGCCTCTCGTACCAGGCCAGCGCCGCGCCGTAGTCACCGACCGGTATCCCCGCGAACAGGTACAGGGCCATCCCGCCATGCTAGCGACCGCGGATCGGGCCGCCGGAACCGCGGCGCTACTACGGTGTCCGCTATATCGGATTGCGGTATATCGGATGCCGCTATAAGGTTCGATCAGACCCGCAGGTGTGCCGGAGGCAGGGAGCAGCATGACCGACCGACTGGATCGCTGGGCCGACCCGCCGTTGCTGGTGCTGGCCAGCCTTGCCGAAGAGCCCAAGCACGGCTACGCGATCACGCAGGATGTGGCGCAGACCATGGGGGTCCGGCTGACCGCGGGAACCCTGTACGCGGTGATCTCCCGGTTGGAGGCCGGCGGCCTGATAGAGCCGCTGGAGCCCGAAGGCCGCCGGCGCCCGTACCGGATCACGGCGGCCGGGGCCCAGGCCCTGGCGCGGCAATCCGAACGGATGAGCCATGTCGCCCTGGTGGCCAGGCAGCGGCTGAGCATGCGCAGCGGGCTGGCCGGCGCATGAGGGGCATACCCGCCGCGCGGCACACGCCGGCCGGCGCCCCGCCGCTGGCCCGCGCCGTGCTCGCGCTGTACCCGCCCGCCTGGCGCGCCCGTTACGGCGACGAGGCCCTCGCGTACCTCGAGGAATCCGGCGCCGGGTCCGGCGAGCTGGCCAGCCTGCTCTGGCGGGCGGCGCCCGCGTGGGCCTGGCCTCCGGCGCACCTGCATGACCCGCCCGCTCGGATGCGCGCGAGCCTGGCCACGATCCTGATGGCCTGGTCCGCCCTGGCCGTCCTGGGGGGCGCGTTTGACCAGCTCACCCAGCAGCAGGGCATCGCCCCCGCGGGCCACCCGGTCATCGGGTGGTCATATGCGATCTTCGGGGTGGCCCTCGCCCTGTCCGCGCTGGTCCTCGGCGCCGGGTGCCTGCCGCTGTGGCTCCTCATGCTGCGCCGGGCACGCCGCGACCACAGCCCGCGTGCCACCGCCTGCCTGCTAACGCCGGTCGCCGCGCCCGTTGCCGGCCTGCTGGCCCTCGCGCTGATCCTCGGGGCCGTCGGCCACCCCGGCGGCGTGGGCCCCTGGTGGTTCCTGGCCATCACCATGCTGGGCTTCGCCACGGCGGCCATGGCGGCCGCGGGACCGGGGATCGCGCTGCGGACGCAGCGCCCGCGCGGGCCCGCCGTCCGGTTGGCGGCCGTCACCGCGGCGATCGCGACCGCAACGATCATCGTCGCGTTCGCGGCCAGCGCCCTCGCCGCCATCGGCCTGTACCTGTGGGCCCACCAGTTCGCGGGCTACCACAACGGCGTGCTGCTCGGAACGTACCTGGCCGTGGTGGCCGCCGCAGGAGCCACCGCCGCCGTCAGCGCCACCCGGGGCACATACGCCGCGCTCGCTAGGTGATCACGGCCCGCGCTACGGCGCCACCGCCTCGCTGACCTGCAGGGAACCGCCCCGGCCGACGAACGGGTGGTTCTTGACCAGGCCGACCGCCGCGTCCAGGTCGTCGGCGCTGATAAGCGAGTACCCGCCGGGACCGGTGCCGGGCCCGCTGTCGCTCACGCCCTCGGGCGAGACGGTCTTCGCCGCCCCGAGCGGGGCGCCCGGGTCGATCATGTGGTCGCCGACGCTGGCGGCCCAGGCTCCGAAGGCGGCCATCATCTGCTCGCGAGCCTCGGCCGACGCGGGCGGGCCGCCGCCCCCGTGGTAGGTAATCAGGTACGTGGGCATGGTGCCTCCCTGAGTCGCGGCAGCCAGAACGGCGCCGTCCGGCCGCGTTACGGATCTTGATCGTCCAGCCAGGCCGAGCCCAGCACCGCCGGCGCGGGCCTGGATCCGGTGCCGTATGAATGATTGCGTCCGCCGCTCGCCGCTGGCTATGTTCGAGAGGACAGGAAGCTTGTCCGAGCGTCCGGAGGCGTGGCCATGCGGCTGCTGAACACCGCGCCGCACGATGCGGTCGCCGAACTGCTGGCAACGCTGCGAGTGCGCAGCACGGTCTACTGCCTGTCCGAGCTCCGTGAGCCATGGGGGTTCGAGGTCGACGGGGCCAACGTGGCCAAGTTCCACCTGGTGCTCTCCGGCTCGTGCTGGCTGAACCTGCCCGGGCATGAGCCCGCCCAGCTTCGGGCGGGCGACCTGGTGATCCTCTCCCGCGGTGAGCGGCACGTCATGAGCGATCGCCCGGGCGCGCCGGCCACCAGCCTGGACCTGATCGTGGCCGGTCACCCGCTGGACCCGAACGCCCGGCTGACCTACGGCGGCACCGGTGCCCTCACCCGGCTGCTCTGCGGCGGGTTCGTCCTGGATGACCCGGCACCTGCGGCGCTGATCGGCCTGCTCCCGCCGGTGCTGCAGATGAACTCGCGGTCCGCCGACATCACCACCTGGCTGGAACCGGTCTTCGCGCTCGTCCGCCAGGAGGCCGACAACAACGCGCCAGGCGCGCAGGCGATCTTCGCCAAGCTGGCCGACGTCTTCCTGTCGCAGGCGCTGCGCACCTACCTCGCCGGGGCCGAGCGGGCGGGCCTGCTGCTGCCCCGGCAGGCGGCCGACGCGCAGATCGCGCCCGCGCTGGCCGCACTGCAGGACCGGCCGGCGGTGAACTGGACGCTGGCCGAGCTGGCAGGCCTGGCGGGCATGTCACGTACGCTGTTCGCGGCCCGGTTCCGCGCCGCCGTGGGCGAGAGCCCGATGCGGCACCTGGCCATGATCCGGCTCGGCCAGGCCGCCGGGTACCTCACCACGACCGGGCTCAGCGTCGAGGCCATCGCCCGCCGTACCGGATACGGCACCAGCGCCTCCCTGTCCAAGGCCTTCAAGCGCGAGTTCGGCATCCCACCCGGCCGGTACCGGGAGGCCGAGGGACGCGTCGCGGTCTCGCCGGTCCGCTGACACGGCGAGCACGGGCCGTGCGGCTGACAGCCAACATGGTCCTAGCTGCAGTAGATCCATGGTGCGGCTCCGGCAGCCGGGGCCCGGACTCCCCGAGCGCTCCGCCCCGAGCCTGCGGCAGGATCCGCACCCGCACGGCGGCGCGGCCTCCCCGCCGTCCGTTTTGTTCAATCCCGGCGCGCGGAGCCCCTGGCATAGTGGAGCGATGGCCACGGAATCCAGGCACATCGCCGAGTGGATCGACCGGCCCGCCGGCGCGGTCTACGAATACGCTTCGGACCCGGCCAACCTGCCGCGATGGGCGCCCGGGCTGGGGAGTTCCGTCGAGAAGACCGGCGGGCGATGGTTCGTGGAAACCTCGATGGGGCGGGTCGGCTTCGCCTTCGCCCCGCGCAACGACTACGGCGTCCTTGATCACGACGTGACGCTGCCCTCGGGCGAGGTCGTCTACAACCCGATGCGGGTGATCGCCGGCGGAAGCGGCTGCGAGGTGGTGTTCACGCTGCGCCGGCGCCCCGGGATGAGCGATGCGGAGTTCGGCGCGGACGCGGCCGCCGTGGCCGCCGACCTCGGCAGGCTCAAGCGGGTGCTGGAGGGACGCTGACGGGCCCCGCACGGCGCCTCCGGGCCGCCGCTAGCTCACCCGGACGGCGCATCGGCAGCTAGGCCAGGCCGGACAGGGCGCGTGCCAGCGGCTCGAGCACCGCCGGGGTATGCGGCGGCCGCAGGTAGATGATCGCCAGGCCCGCGCCCACCGCGCCGAAGGCCGCCGCGGCGGCCGCCGTCTCCGCGGGATCGCCGGTGAACCGCACCTGGGCGGACAGCAGGATCTCCGCCGGGTCCCGGCCGATACCGGCGCAATGACCGGCCAGCACCTCGCGGGCCCGGCGGAACTCCGCGATCGTGCCGCCGTCGAAGTTCCAGTGCTGGGCGAACCGGGCGGCGGTGCGGAGCGTGCGCTTCTCGCCGCTGCCGCCGATGCAGACCGGCGGGTGCGGTCGCTGCACCGGCTTGGGGTTGCACCGCGCGCCGTTCAGCTCGAAATAACGGCCGTCCCAAAGCTAGCCAGCGCGTGGCCGGGAGCGGGCCCTATGCGCCAAGATCTGTTGCCCTCCTGCTGGCCAGCCGGCCCGCGCAGCGCCAGCACCGCTGCTGAGTTCTCGGATCGCGGCTCTCCCGTGGGCTGCCCGCGCGGCCGAGCAGGCCGGCGGCAGGCGTCCCCTTCCCGCCGCCGGCCTGTGTCCCCCTGCCGCCGGCCGGCGTTCCCCTCCCGCCGCCGGCCCGGCGGCGATGTGCTGCAGTTCCGCGCGGCCGGATCACCGCCTGCCGCCGCAGGTAGCGGACGGCGCCATCGCTGGTCCGTGGCGCCTTCCGGAGGCTGCCCCTTGTCGGCCGCGAGTGACAGCCAGATACCGAAGGCTTCTGGAAGATCTAGGAAGACACGACAAGATCATATCGAACAAACAGGAACAATAATAGAGAACAAGGTATTTATGAAGGTTTGTATACGAAGAGAAGCGTACTCATCACGGTATTGTGCCCGGCCGGACGCTAGACTCTTCTCACCCCTTCTGGAAGGCGGGCACATGGCCGGTGAGGACTGGAGACGGCTTGCCGACTACGTCGTCGCCCGCCGCGTCGAGCTCCGCATGAAGGACCGGCGTGCGTTTGCCGAGGCCACCGGCGTGACCGAGAGGACGCTCGGGAAGCTCGAGCACGGTCAGCGCGTTTCACCCAGCACCCTGGGCGTGGTCGAGAATCATCTCGGCTGGGCCCCCGGTTCGTGCCGCACGATCCTGGCGGGCGGGGAACCTAACGCCAGGCCGGCCGGCCACAGCCACGATGAGTACGAGGACCCGACGCTCCGGCATATCGCCAGCACACCGGGACTGCCCCCCGACGTTGTCCGCGGGCTCATCGCGCTCGCCCGGACGTGGCGGCAGGGCGAAGAAGGCACCGACCAGGCGGCCCAGCGCCGGGCCTGACGCCGACCGCCCCGGGAGCGGCCGTGCCGCGCGTCCGGCGAGTAGCGGCCGGCGCACGGCGGCCGGCGCACAGCGGCCGGCGCACAGCGGCGGCGAGCCCGGGGACTAGAGCGCCGCGCGCAGGCACGTCCGGATACCCAGCACCGTGATGCAGTGACGGCCGCTGACCGTGGGCACTGGGGATGGCGAGATCGTTGTTGGTACCGGGGCGGGCGATGACGAACCGCTCGGCGCTGGTGCTGGCGCCGGCGTCGGCCGTACGGCCGCGGTGGCCAGCGGCTTCGGCACTCCTTGCGGCGCGGCCGCCGACGCCCCCGCCGACGCCCCCGCCGACGCCCCCGCCGAGGGCCGTGCCCGGGGATGCGCGACGGGCTGGCCGGGGATGGCACTCGGAGCAGGGCTGGCGGCGGGCGCGGGCGGCGGGGCCGAGCCGACCGGACCGTGCTGGTGCGGTGCCGCAGCGAAGTACACCGTTGCCGAAGCGACGGCGAAGACAGCCGATGCGGTTCCCCAGGCCACCGAGTGAGCCCGCAGCGCCAAGAAGGCTCTCCGCAGCCAGGTCATACCGAACGCGAGCAACAGCGCGGCCGATGGTGCGGGCAGCGACGCACGCCATTGCGCCCGCCGGGAGGCGCGCAGCGCTATCCGTACCGCGGCCCGCTGCCGGTCGGAGTGCAGGGCGTCCGACACGTACACGGTCAGTTCGTCATCCGGGCCTCGCCGGGCGAGGGCATTCAGGCCTGCGGGCAGGGTGACGTGGCTGACGCGGATCACGACGTCTCCGTGGCCTGGTGGGTCAGCTCCCAGATGGCCGTCCACCACTCGCGGGGATCCCCTTCGCCGCCGATGACGGCGATGACCTCGGTGCCCCCGACGTCCATGCGCACGGGAACATCCTGGCGGCGCAGCTCCCGCGCCGCGGCTACCAGTGGCGGTGGCATCGGTGCCGATGGCACCGGGTGGCGGGCCGCCGCACCGGTGGCTGCGGCGATCATCTCGAAGAATTCCAGCCGCTGCCGCAGCTCGGCCTGGTCAGCCCTGGCCGCTGCGAACTCGCCCTCGAGCCGCCGGAGGCGGCGCCTCATCCGCCACACAGCCTGCCCCCCTCCCTGGCCCGTCACCGGTTGCCGCACCCGGCCTCAGGACCGCCTGACACATCCTCCATACACGGATTGACACGCTATAGCCGGCTTCCGGCTGACCCATCCAAGGATGCCCCCTGACCGTCCGGCGCGGCCAGTCTCTTACGCGATCCATCTCGCATCGCGGGGATCCTTGTGCCGCATCGCGAGGAATGGGCCCTTATGGCCCTTTTAATCCGTGTACCTTTACCTGGTCCCGGATGTCAGGGCGGCTTCACCCATGAACGGCCGCCGTGGGGTGCTGGCCCGGCGGCGCGTGACCGGGCGACGATCGCGCCGGTGACCGCGATGAGCGCGGCCGAGGTCAGCAGGGTCACGGCGACGCCGCCGGCCTGCGCCAGGGCGGCGAGCGCGAACCCACCGGCGATCTCGCCGGTGGACTCCGCCTGGGACAGGAACGAGTGCATGGTCGTCCGCACGTCGCTGGTGGTGCGCCTGTTGACCCAGATAACGCTGACCGCGCGGGTGACGTTGAACGAGATCCCGCGCGCCAGCACCACGCCGAGGCCGCCGGCGAGAGCATCGGGCGCGCACGCCAGCACGACCAGGCCGAGGACCCCGAGGAGACAGGTGAGCGCGTAGCTGCGCCGGGCGGCGTCCGCGCCGTCGATCCGCGCTTCGACCACGCGCAGCGCGGCGATGTCACAGCCGAACGACACCACCCCGAGGGCGGTGTACCAGAGGACCAGTTCATGCGGGAAGCCGAGGTTGACAAGCTGCCGGGGGAACAGCCAGGTGATCACGCCCGCCCCGTTGATGAGCATGGTCGCGGTGAGCATCACGAGGATCTCGCGGTCCCGGCGGGCCAGCGTGAGCCCGCGCCGGAAGATGGACAGCGCGGCGCGCCACCGCCGCTGGCGTACCGGGGTGAAGTTGTCCTCGGGGAAGCGGGCCGCGACGAACAGCCCGAGCAGCGCCATGCCCGCGCCGGAGGCCACGATGGCCGGGCCGAGCCCGGCGGCCCAGCCGAGCACGCCGAACGCGACCATGCCGGCGGCCCCGCCGGCCAGTTCCCAGCGGGCCCGGGCGGTGAGCACCCGGGCGATCCGGCCGGGCTGGCCGAGTTCGTCGGTGAGCCAGGCCACGTCGGCGCCGCTGGAGAATGCCCAGCCCAGCCCCCACAGCACCTGGGTTACCAGCAGCCACCCGAACCCGGTCACCACGCCGGTCAGCGCCATGCCCGCGGCGAGGAACCCGTGCCCGATCACCAGCGGCCACTTGCGGCTGAACGCGTCGGACCAGACGCCCGCCGGGATGTCCGACAGCAGCAGGGTCACCGCTACGACCGCGCCAAGCAGGACGAGCCGGGCCGCGGACAGGTGAGCGGCGACGACGAAGTACAGCCCGGAGGCGAGCACGTAGCCCCGGTGGCACACCGCCCGCAGGAACGTCCAGCGCAGGAACGTCGCCGTGACGCCGGCGCCCGCACCCGCGCCCGCTGGCACCTCACCCACAGCAGCCATCGGATACCGGACCGTCCGCACGCAAGCAACTGGTTATCGGCCCGGGCGGACGGGGCCGGACGGTCCGTTCGGCGGTAGTTTGCCCCCGCTTGACGTGGGCAGCATGCTCCAGCGTGAGCGAACTTCCCAGCGCGAACGGACCGGCCGGGCATAACCCCGGCACCAGGGCGGGCCGGCCAAGGCGGTACGGCCGCGGTGTCCCTGAGCGGCTCGAGCGGATCGAGCTGCGCTACCGGGGACGCACCCTGGCCCCGGCGCTACCGGGGCAGCGCCCGCAGCCGTCGCTGCCCGCGGGCACCGACCTGCTGCCGCAGATCAAGCACATCGTCGTGGTGATGATGGAGAACCACTCCTACGACAACTACCTCGGCGTGCTGTCCGGCCGGGGCGACGGGTTCCCCGTCGATGACGAGGGCCGGCCCAAGGTGACCAACCCGGACGCCGAGGGCAACCCGGTGAACGCTCACCACCTGCCCGCCACCGAGCAGGCGGACGGCGTCCCCTGCCAGAGCTGGCACGCCAGCCAGTTGCAGTGGAACCAGGGGAAGATGGACGGCTTCGTCATCAGCACGCAAGCCGTCGCGCCGGACGCCGACCCGGCGGTGGGCATGGGCTACTGGTCCGGGGAGGACCTGCCGTTCTACCACGGCCTGGCCCGGACCTTCCCGCTGGCCGATCGGTGGTTCAGCTCGTGCCTGGGCCCGACCTTCCCCAACCGCCGCTTCCTCATCGCCGGGACGGCCAATGGCCTGGTCGACGACCTGCCGTTCCATCTGCTCGACTACCCGCCGAACGGGACCATCTTCGACATGCTGACCAGGCATGACATCTCCTGGGCGAACTACCACCCGGTGCCCGGGGACAAGTCGAGGGTGCGGCGGCTGGCCCACTACCGGCGCCGCCGGGCCCGCCGCACGCTGATCGCGCTGGCCCAGGGCATCCGCAAGGCCACCGAGGGGATTCAGAAGGATATCCAGTTCACGGCCGATCTCTTCCCGCTCGGCATCGGCCAGCACATGCTGCACATCCACGGCTTGGATCAGTTCTTCGCCGAGGCGGACGCCGGCACGCTGCCCGCGTTCAGCCTCGTGGATCCGGCGTTCGACGAGTTCTCCGAGGAGAACCCGCAGGACATCCGGAAGGGGGAGAGCTTCGCCGCCGAGGTGATCCACCGGGTCATGCACGGCAAGGGCTGGCCGGACACGCTGTTGATCTGGACCTATGACGAGCACGGCGGGTACTACGACCACGTCCCGCCGCCGCCCGCCGTGCCGCCGGACGATACGGAGGGCAAGAGCATGGCCGCCCGGCCGCCGTGGCTGAGACTGGCCCACAAGCTGCTGTTCCCCGGCTACGCCAAGAACGCCGAGAGCCCAGACGAGGAGCCGATGCGCTACGACAGGTACGGCCTCCGCGTCCCCGCGGTCGTGGTCTCCCCGTACGCCCGGCGCGACTGCGTCCTGTCGGAGGTGTTCGACCACACCTCCGTGCTCAAGCTGGTCGAGGAGAAGTGGAACCTGCCGGCGCTCACCCGGCGGGACGCCGCGGCCGCCTCGCCGCTCGGCGCGCTCGATCTCGGCGCGCCGCCGGCCTTCCGCACGCCGCCGGAACTGCCAGAGCCCAGCCTGAAGTGGGGCACCTGGTAGCGGCCGCCGCCCGCGGACAACGGCCGGTCAGGCTCCCGGTCCCGCCCCGGCCGCCGCGGTCGGGCCGGCATCGTGGCGGCGGGCCGGTCACACTTTGCCGCGCCGTCCGGTCAGACAGGCAGGGGCACAAACACAACATGCCAAGGAGATAGACATGCCACTGCAAGTGACCGCCATCATGCTCGGTGTCGAGGACCTGGACAGGTCCAGGAAGTTCTACGCCGAGGGCCTGGGCTGCGCGATCAACCAGGACTACCCCGGGTTCGTGTCCCTGGACCTGGGCGGCGGGTCGTCATCGCTGGCCCTGTACGAGCGCGCGGCGGCGGCGCAGGACGCCGGCGTCTCCCCCGAGGGATCCGGGTTCCGTGGTGTCTCGCTCCACTGCATCGTGGACTCCCGCGAAGCCGTGGACGAGATCATGGCCAAGGCCGTCGCGGCCGGCGGCGCCGTCGTGAAGGAAGCGGCGGGCGCGGAGTGGGGCGGCTACTCCGGGTACTTCAGCGACCCGGACGGCCACCTGTGGAAGGCCGCCACCTCCGCCTGACGGCCGGGGTCAGCCGGGCGGTTAGTCCTCGATCTCGCGGCACAGGCGCAGGCATTCGCCGCAGACCCGGGCCCGCTCCGCCGCCACCATGCCGGCCACCTGGGAGCGGCGCTTCCCGCAGAAACTGCACCGCTCGGCCCCGGCCTCCTCGCGGACCGCCGCGATCGCCCCCGTCGCGGCGGCGTCCGTCCTCCCGGTGGCGAGCACCCCGTCCGCCCGGGGGAGGCACCGGTCGCAGATGTACACGCCGGGCCCGGCGATCAGCTTCTTCGCGTGCTTCTGGTCCCGCCCGCAGAACGAGCAGGACAACAGCCCACCGGGTGACTGGCGGGCGCGCCAGCGCCGGCTTCCCCCGGCGGACGCCACGATCTGGTGGACGCGCTGATGGCTGAGGCCCATTGCCTCGGCGATCTCGCGCAGCGAGGCGCCGGCCAACTGCAGGCGGCGCACCGCCCGGTGGAAGTCGGCCCGCGCCACCTCCGCCGCGTGCTCGGCGTCGACGACGCGCGCCTCGGCGGCCTTCGCCCGGTCCAGCAGGTCGGCATCGAGGGGCATACTGTCTACTGTAACTAGACAGTAGACAGTATGTAAAGAGCGGATGGCGGCCGTCCCGCTCAGCCGGCGGCCGGCTCGTCCGGCCTGCCCCAGGACGGGAACGGCCGCGACGGCGCGATGACGTGCCGCGCGCCCGGGTTCAGCCCGCGGTTGATCACCTCGGCCACGTCCTGGACCGTGGCCACCCCATAGCCCATCGTCGGGTTGCCCTGGGTGAGCACCACCATGCTGTAGTTGCGGTCGGCGTGGGTGAAGCAGCCGATGCTGTTCACGAACCAGCCGGGGACCGGCGACAGCGGCGCCCAGCCGTTCTTGACATGCACGGTGAAGTCGTCGGGGGCCCCGGCGGGCACCCCCCAGCGCTGCGCGGGCACCACGCGCGCCATCAGGTGCAGCTCGTACCGGCGCGCCGCCTTGGTCAGCACGGGGTTCGGCTGCAGCAGGTGGCGCAGCAGGAGCAGCTCGTCCCGGGCGGTGATCCGGGTCAGGCCCCAGTAACCGCCCGGGCCGAGGCCGGTCTGGCGCATCCCGGTCAGCCGGAGGAACCGGCCCAGCCGGTACCTGCCCACGTCGTACCAGAGCGCCGTCGCCGCGGCGTTGTCCGACTCGGTGATCATCCGCCAGGCCAGCCGCCGCTCCCGCGCGGTGAGGGCCCGGTGCTCGGCGTGCGCCTTGCGCAGCAGCGCCGCGAGGATCGTCGCCTTGACCGCACTGGCCGAGTCGAAGTGGCGGCCCTCCCGGTACCAGCAGCCGATGCCCAGGTAGGGGTCCTGCACCCGGATCGCGACGATCGAGTCACGGCGGTCCAGCACGGCCCGGATGTCCCGGGACATCCGGGCCGCGATCTTGTCGTGGTTCTTCCACGAACGGCAGATCCCGTGCGCCGCCCCGGATCTCACGGCCCGGGCACCGTGGCCGGGCACGGCGCCGTGGCCGGGCACGGCCGCATGGGCGGGCCCGGGCCGGGCCGGGCCGCACATCGTGGCCGTGGCCATCGTCAGGAATATCACCGCGCGCAGTTGCCGCCTGTCCATCGCACGTCCCCCCGGCTCGACGGATCCGCAGGCCGCTGGGCCGCCGTGCTCGCCATGGCCGGGCCTCGATCCCCCGGGCCCGGCCAGGCGCCCGCGACGGCGCCAGCCATGACAAGTCGTTTTTGTAGTGTAATAACTACGCCAAGTATCGACCAGGGGAGGGGGCCGGGATCAGGCGCGAGCGCCGCCCCGCCCGGCGCCGTCGCGGAACCGCTGGATCCCGTCCGCGAAGCCCGGCGCGGACAGTACCCGCAGGCCATGCAGGAACTCGTTGGCCATCGCATCCCCGTCCGGCAGCGTGATCCCGTCCAGCGTGGCGGCCCGGTCACTGCGCAGGCAGGCCTGCGGCAGCGCGGCGATTTCCCTGGCCAGGCCCTCCGCGGCGGCCCTGGCCTGGCCGGGCGGGACGACCCGGTCCACCAGGCCGATGGCCAGCGCCTCGGCGGCGGGCACCGGACGGCCGGTGAGGATCAGGTCCAGGGCCCGGCCCAGGCCGACCAGCCGGGGCAGCCGGACCGTGCCGCCGTCGATCAGCGGCACCCCGAACCGGCGGCAGAACACCCCGAGCACCGCGTCCTCCTCGGCCACCCGCAGGTCACACCAGGCGGCCAGCTCCAGGCCGCCGGCCACCGCGTGCCCGCTGATCGCGGCGATCACCGGCTTGCCGAGCCGCATCCGGGTGGGCCCCATCGGCCCATCGCCGTCGGGGGCGGCCCGGTTGCCGTCCGGCCCGCCGACGGCCTTGAGGTCGGCGCCCGCGCAGAACGTCCCGCCCGCGCCCCAGAGCACGGCCACGTCCGCGCCGTCGTCGGCCTCGAACTCACGGAACGCGCTGGCCAGGGCGGCGGCGGTGGGCCCGTCGACCGCGTTCCGCACGCCCGGCCGGTCCAGGATGACCGTGGTGACCCGCCCGGACCGCTCCGCGCGCACGCTCATGCCCCGCTCCGTTCACCGCTGCCAGATCTAATGTCGTCGTTGTGACAACGGCGACATAAGAGTGTCGTGGTTGTCACAACGACGACATACGGGGCTGGCGGGCTAGCTGACTTGCCAGGTGTCCGGGCCGGCCAGCAGGGCGGCCAGGTCGCCGTCACCCTGCCTGGCCCGGGCGTCGGCGAGCTGGGCGGCCATCAGCTCGTCGTAGGAGTCCCTGGGCACCTGGCGGAACACGCCGATCGGGGTGTGCGCGAAGTCGGAACTGTCCAGCCGGGACAGCGCGAACGCGTACGACGAGTCGGCGGCGTGCGCGTCGTGCACCACCAGCGATTCCGGGTCGGCGGCCGCGACGTCGGCCGCCTCGAGCCCGCCGTGCCGGCCGAACCGCAGCCCCTGGGAACCCTCGGCGCCGAACCGGATCGGCGCCCCGTGCTCCAGCCGGATCAGCCGCTGCTCCCGCGATCCGGGCGTGGTCAGCGGGGCGAACGCGTCGTCGTTGAAGATCGGGCAGTTCTGGTAGATCTCCACGAACGCCGCGCCCTTGTGGTCCGCCGCCGCCCGCAGCACGCTGGTCAGGTGCTTGCGGTCGGAGTCGATCGTGCGCGCCACGAAGCTGGCCTCGGCGCCGAGCGCCAGTGAGACCGGGTTGAACGGGGTGTCCAGCGAGCCGAACGGGGTCGACTTGGTCACCTTGCCCTGCTCGGAGGTGGGCGAGTACTGGCCCTTGGTCAGCCCGTAGATCCGGTTGTTGAACAGCAGGATCTTGATGTTGACGTTGCGCCGCAGCGCGTGGATCAGGTGGTTGCCGCCGATCGACAGCGCGTCGCCGTCCCCGGTGATCACCCAGACCGACAGGTCCGGGCGGGTGGACGCCAGCCCGGTGGCGATCGCCGGGGCACGGCCGTGGATCGAGTGCATGCCGTAGCTGTCCACGTAGTAGGGCAGCCGGGAGGAGCAGCCGATGCCGGAGATGATGACGAGGTTCTCCCGCGGCACCTCCAGCTCAGGCAGGAACGCCAGCCGATGCCGGAGATGATGACGAGGTTCTCCCGCGGCACCTCCAGCTCAGGCAGGAACGCCTGGAACGCGGCCAGGATGGCGTAGTCGCCGCAGCCGGGGCACCAGCGGACCTCCTGGTCGGACTTGAAGTCCTTGGTGGTGAGCTTCTCGTCGGCGACCGGGACCATGGTCAGGGACTTGAGCCGGTGGGCGGCGTCGGCGGCGCCGTCGTCCGCGGGGCCGGGGTGCGTGTGGCTGGGTTCAGACATTGCTGATCACGTCCTGGATGACGCCGGCGAGCTCCGCGGCGCGGAACGGCAGCCCGCGGACCCTGTTGTAGGAGATGACATCGACGAGGTAGCGCCCGCGCAGCACCAGGGCGAGCTGCCCCAGGTTGATCTCGGGCACCAGGACCTTGTCGTAGGCGGCCAGCACCTCGCCGAGGTTGGCGGGGAACGGGGACAGGTGCCGCAGGTGGGCCTGGGCGATCGAGCCGCCCGCGTTGCGGACCCGGCGCACCGCGGCGCCGATCGAGCCGAACGTCGAGCCCCAGCCGAGGACGAGGACCTTCGCGTCGCCGTCCGGGTCGTCAACCTCCAGCGGGCCGATGTCGGCGGCGATCCCGTCGATCTTGGCCTGGCGCAGCCGGACCATCTTGTCGTGGTTGTCCGGGTCGTAGGAGATGGTCCCGGTGTCGTCGGCCTTCTCGATGCCGCCGATCCGGTGCTCCAGACCCGGGGTGCCCGGGATGGCCCACGGTCTGGCCAGGGTCTGCGGGTCGCGGCGGAACGGGTGGAACTCCGGCTTGCCGTCCTCGCCGGTCCAGTCCTTGGGGCTGGAGAAGGAGAACTCGTCGCGCAGCTTGGGCAGGCCCGCGACCTCGGGGATGCGCCAGGGCTCCGAGCCGTTGGCCAGGTAGCCGTCGGACAGGATGATCACCGGCGTGCGGTACTTGACCGCGATCCGGACCGCCTCGAGCGCGGTGTCGAAGCAGTCGGACGGCGTGGCGGGCGCGATGATCGCGACCGGCGACTCGCCGTTCCTGCCGAACAGGGCCATCAGCAGGTCGGCCTGCTCGGTCTTGGTCGGCATGCCGGTCGAGGGCCCGGCGCGCTGGATGTCGCAGACGATCAGCGGCAGTTCCACGGAGACCGCCAGCCCGATCGTCTCGCCCTTGAGCGCCATGCCCGGGCCCGAGGTGGAGGTGACGCCGAGCGCGCCGCCGAAGGCCGCGCCGAGCGCCGCGCCCACCCCGCCGATCTCGTCCTCGGCCTGGAACGTGCGGACCCCGAACCGCTTGAGCTTGGACAGTTCGTGCAGGATGTCGGAGGCCGGCGTGATCGGGTAGGAGCCGAGGAACAGCGGCAGCCCGGACCGCCGGGACGCGGCCACCAGGCCGATGGCGAGCGCGCTGTTACCGGTGATGTTCCGGTAGGTGCCCGGCTGCAGCCTGGCCGGCTTGACCTCGTACTGGACCGAGAACGCCTCGGTGGTCTCGCCGTAGTTCCAGCCCGCCTGGAAGGCCGCCTTGTTGGCCTTCATGATCTCCGGCTTGCCCGCGAACTTGGATTCGAGGAACGCGATCGTGGACTCGACCGGCCGGCTGTACAGCCAGGAGAGCAGGCCGAGCGCGAACATGTTCTTGGCCCGCTCGGCGTCCTTGCGGGTGATGTCGAACTCCTCCAGGGCCTTGACGGTCATCGAGGTGACCGGGACCGCGTGCAGGTTGTAGTTCGACAGCGAGCCGTCCTCGAGCGGGCTGGTCTCGTACCCGACCCGGCCCAGGTTCCGCTTGGTGAACTCGTCGGTGTTGGCGATGATGTCGGCGCCGCGGGGGACATCGGACAGGTTCGCCTTGAGCGCCGCCGGGTTCATCGCCACCAGCACGTCGGGGGCGTCGCCGGGCGTCAGGATGTCATGATCCGCGAAATGCACCTGGAAGCTGGACACCCCGGGCAGGGTGCCCGCCGGGGCCCGGATCTCCGCCGGAAAGTTCGGCAGTGTAGATAGGTCGTTGCCGAACGCGGCGGTTTCCTGGGTAAACCGGTCACCGGCAAGCTGCATCCCATCGCCGGAATCGCCAGCGAACCGGATAATGACGCGGTCGAGGTGCTGGACCTGCTTGGCCACAGTTGCTGGACCTCCTCCACGCTGCGCGGGCGGGCGCCGTGGGGGCGGCGTGGGTCCGTGAGCGCTCAACGGGCAGATGACCTGCCCGCTTTCATCGTTTCGCGGGGCGAACCTGCCCAGGCTACCCGGGGGCGAGGGCGGTTACTGCGAGTACGCGAGCACTCCTCGCGAGACTGTGACGCAGATCGCATCGGCAGCCCCGAAGGCGGCACACGCAGGCACGCAATCCCCGAAATAGGCACCGCACCGGGCCCCCGCGCAGCTGGCAAGTTCATGTGACACTTCCGTGTTTGATCATACCCTCCGTGTCATAGACGTATAGGAGTACTCGCGGGTTCAGGCAGGCTGTTTTGGCGCCGTGCCGCGGCCCGCCCCGGGGTTCGGCATAGGCTGGCTGGGTGGCTGCCGTGGACCTGCCGGTGCCGCGCCGTGGCGGCGGAACGGCGGCGGCCGGGCCGGCTGCCGCGGCGGGAGCCATTCCGGCGGGCGAATTCTCGCTCCGGATCTTTGACGCCGGTCTGGCCTGTTGCGCGGTCGAGGTCTCCGCGGCCCTGCGGCGGTTCGCCGGATTGCTGCCGGCCGGCCCGGGGACGGGTACCCCCGGGGCGGGTGTCGCCGGGCCGGATGGCGGCGCCGGGCCGGATGGCGGTGCCGGGCCGGATGGCGGTGCCGGGCCGGATGGCGGTGCCGGGCCGGGCGGCGGCCGCGGGCCGGTGAACGTGCTCGTGGTAGCCGGGACGGTGACCGACAAGCTGGCGCCGCTGGTGCTGGCCGCCTACCAGGACCTCCCCGAGCCCCGGCGGGTGCTGTCCTTCGGGGCCTGCTCCAACAGCGGCGGCCCGTACTGGGACTCCTACTGCGTGACCAAGGGCGCCGATCAGATCGTCCCGGTCGACGTGTACGTCCCCGGCTGCCCGCCGCGCCCGGAGGCGCTCATCCACGGCCTGCGGCTGCTCCGCGGCACCGGCATGGAGCGGCCGTGACCCCCGGCGAGGTGCTCGCCGAGGCGGGCCGCCGGCTGCCCGCGGCGCGGTGCGCGGCCGAGACCGGCGTGGCCGGGGCGCCCGGCGCGCGGACCGTCACGATCGAGGTGCCGCGCCAGGACTGGCTGGCCGCGCTGGCCTTCGCCCGCGACGTGGCCGGCTGCGACTTCTTCGACTGGCTGACGGCCGTGGACGAGCAGGACCGGGGCTTCGCCATCGTGGCCCACCTGTACGGCCTGGACAGCGGGCTGCATCTGCTGGCGCGCACCCTGGTACCGCGGGAGGATCCGGCGCTGCCCAGCGCCACCGGCCTGTTCCGCGGCGCGGGCTGGGCCGAACGGGAGACACACGAGATGTTCGGCGTGGTCTTCGACGGCCACCCGGGGCTGGCGCCGCTGCTCCTGCCGGACGGGTTCGAGGGCCACCCGTTGCGCAAGGACTTCCCGCTCGCCGCCCGGGCGGCGCAGGAATGGCCGGGTGCCGGGGAACCGGGCGAGCGGCGGGCATCGGAACGCTCCCGCAGGCGGCTGGTGCCGCCCGGGGTACCTGAAGGCTGGCCACCGGCATGACCGCGACAGGGCCGGGACGACCCGGCGGCGCTGGCCACGAACCCATGGCGCACGGGGATCCGGGGCCGGTCACCGCCGCGCCGCCCGCCCCGGACCTGGACGCCGGCGCCCTGCCGCCGCGCAGCCGCGGCGTGATCAGTGCCCGGACTGGTGCATCTACATCGAGTCACACAAGCAAACGGCCCCCGCGCCCGACGGGGGACGGCCCCGGGTGCGCAACGTGCTCGACCGGTTCGCCATCGACTTCTCGCTGTGCATGTACTGCGGGATCTGCGTTGAGGCCTGCCCCTATGACGCGCTGTTCTGGTCTGGTGAATTCGGCTACCCCGAGACCGGTATCGGCGCGCTGACCCATGAGCGGGACCGGCTGCGGGAATGGATGTGGACCGTTCCGCCGCCGCCCGCGCACGACGCCGGCGCGCCGCTGCCGCGGGAAGCGCAGGCGGCCGGCCCCGGAACCGGCCCGGCGTAGCGGCCAGGCCGGCCACGTGGCGTCGTATGTCAGCGAAGCCAGGGCGCGGCCGGAGGCTAGCGGAAGTTGACGAACTGCAGCGCCAGGCCGAACTCGTTGCCCTTGACCAGGGCGATCACGGCTTGCAGGTCGTCCTTCTTCTTCGACGACACGCGCAGCTCCTCGCCCTGCACCTGAGCGCGGACGCCCTTGGGCCCCTCGTCCCTGATCAGCTTGGAGATCTTCCTCGCGTCGTCCTGGGAGATGCCCTGCTTGAGGCCGACGCCGAGGCGGAACTCCTTGCCGGACGGCTTCGGGTCGCTGGCGTCCAGGGCCTTGAGCGACACGCCGCGCCGGACCAGCTTGTCCTTGAACACGTCGAGGACGGCCTTGGCCCGCTCCTCGCTGTTCGCGCGGATCTCGACGGCCTCACCGGACCAGGAGATCGCCGCCCCGACCCCGCGGAAGTCGAACCGGGTACTGATCTCCTTGGCGGCCTGATTCAGGGCGTTGTCCACTTCCTGCCTGTCGACCCTGCTGACGATGTCGAAGAATGACTCGGCCACGCCTCGCTCCTCTCTCGTTCTCCCCGCGTCGCATCAGAGCGGCCCCGGCGGCTGGACCGGCCCCGGGTTCGCTATCCTTCACTGTGCCGTCCGGTGCGGCGGCACGAGGCAGGTTGCCCGAGTGGCCAAAGGGAGCGGTCTGTAAAACCGTCGGCTTAGCCTACGATGGTTCGAACCCATCACCTGCCACCAGTGACTACCCGTAGTACCAGCAGGTCAGCGCGAGTGATTAGAAATCTTGCCCAGCGACGCTGCCAGCCGGAGCAAGCGGTCTGCAAACCGCTCGCTCTACCAGGGCGACTGTACACGCGCCGGGCTCTCACTCGCCGTCCGGCCCTTCCTCACCGACCGGTGTCGCGTTCGTTTATGCCATGCTGACCTGCGAGAAGGCCCCACAGGGCCGGTATCGGCTACACGTTCGAACCGCCAGCATCGGCCACCACGATATGCGATCCTGAGTTCGACTGGTCCACTGATCACGGACATATGGCGGACAGAATCTGGGCATAGCAAGCGGTTCGGCGAACCGCTTGCTATCGCGGACAGTGACGGTATGCCCACCACCCGGCCAGGACGGCGAACACCAACGCCTCCGGCCAGCCGCGGCATCCGCGCGCGTGCCAGCCTGGCCACCGCCCATCGACTCTTATCGTGGCGAACGGACCCGTGCGCTGCCCTCCTCGCCACCCGGTTTGCCACGCGGCGTGCAGCGGTCATGCCGGACCGGGGGAACATGACCTCGATGGGACAGGCCGTCGGCGCGCCTGGCGCCCGGCGGCCCGCGATCGCCCAAGACCTACTCCCGCCGTTAACCGGCGACGATCAGCGAGTGCCAGCCGGGCAGCGCCGGCCACGCAGCGCAACCGCACGCGTAAGGACTGAAAGCACGGCCATGGATCCAGAACGGCTCCTCTCTGTCAAGTCGCGTGGCCGAATCGCTGTTGTGCTGCCTGCCGTGTGGTGCCGGGGCTGGCTCCGATGGCGGTCCACGATTGGCCGGCTTGGCGGGCCCGGATGACCGTGGCGGCGAGTTCGGCTTCGGCGGCGCGCAGCTGGGCTTGCGCCTGGGTGACCCAGTGCAGCGGGTCGATGGGAGGAGCGGCGGGCAGCTGGGCGGCGGCCTGGCCTTTGCCGAGCGTGGACCGCAGGGCGTCGCAGCTGGCGCATAGGGCCACGCGGCCGCGGCGCACGACCGCCGTTACCTGGCAGTCGGGGCGGGCGCCTGGCTCGGTGGCGTAGCGGCAGCGCGGGGCGGGGATGCCAGCCATCGGTTGACGTCCGGTGCTGGGCGGTGCGGCGCGGGCGGGCGGGCGGGGCGGGCCCCGGATCAGCCGGGGATCTCGGCTTGTTCGAGGAGGTCGTGGCACAGCCGGGTGCTGGCGCCGGGGATTTCGATGCCGGTGAGCCGGCCGTCTTTCCAGTCCAGCGCGACGAACCCGCCGGTGCCGGATGGCATGCTGGCCTGGATCGTGGTGCGGCCCGGTGCGAGCGGCTGGCCGGTGAGGTGGACGCAGGCCGCGCCGGCCGCGGGGTCGTAGGTGATCCGCGCTCTTCGATGGTGCCGTGCCGGTCGGCGAGCAGCTGGCGGCAGGCCAGGTCCGGGCAGCCGCCGCTTGAGGCACCGCAGCGCTTCTTTCGGGGTCTGGCCCTCGCGGCGTTTCCGCTCGTAATACAGGCGGCCGGGGGTGGCCGGGCAGCGGATCTGGGTGACCAGGGCGGCGATCTGCGTGCCGGTGTACTTGATCCTCGCGTCCAGAGCGCGGATGCCGGGGAGGTGGCCGCGGGCGATATGCACCCGGACCCGGCCTGCGTCATCGGCCGGGCGGATGAGGGCGAGCAGCGCCTGAGCCTTGTTCGCCGACAGCTCGCGGCGCATCCCGCCGGGAGCAGCTCGGCCAGCAGCCGGTGCAGGCGGCACACCGCCTGGGTGCGCTGCGCGGTGAGTTCCTCGCGCCCTCATAGGGTGCCTACGGCACGAAAGCCGGCACCGCCAGGTCTATGAGCGGGCACCCGCTGCCAGCGGCGGACGCAGCCGTCTTGGTGCACGTCAGTTGCTTGGGGTGGCGACTAGCGTACCCGGGGCAGTTTTCGCGGAAGCGCTGCATCCCGTCTTCCTACCGCACGCCGCCAGGCGCAGCCATGTATCAGAAGCGGACAAAATGTCTCTATTCGGGTAAAGGCGCGGTGAATGCTATGTGACGGGGATGCCGCGCACAGGCGGATGGTACGCCGCGCTGCTCGATGCCGTCGCGCTGCGGCCGACGTGAGGGAAGGCTCCGATGAACGGGAAGTATGCCGGATACGTCGCGGGTGAGGACCCGCTCCACGGCTTCCTCAGCAAGATCATGCGCGATCGCTTAGGAGTGCGCGAACCGCAACTGGCGTTCCGCGTGTTCCGGCTGTCCGGGAGCAATGAGGTCTACGCATACGAGGAAAAGCTCAGCGGCGCCAAGGCCATCTGCAAGTTCTACGGCACCAGGTTCGGGCCGGATCTGGACAAGGCTGCCGGGATGGCCCGCCAGGAATACGAAGGGCTCAAGACACTGCGCCGGTTCAACCTGGTCGGGTCGCCACACCACGTGATCCGCCCGCTGGGACTCAGCCGCGACATCAACGGAGCGCTCGCCGTCGAGTACTACCCCGGCGAGGAATTCAGCCAGGCGATCGCGCGCGCGACGCAGCACCGGGACGAGGCGCATCTGTACTGGCGGCTGAAGGCGCTGGCATACTTCCTCGCCACCCAGCACAACCGGACGGCCAACGGGGCAACAGTGGATTTCGCCCCCGAGTGCCGGTACTTCGACACGCTCGTCGGCAGGCTCAAGAGGGCCCATCGCATCGGGCAGCGGGACGCCGACGAGTTCTCCGGGCTGCGCGACCGCTGGCGGGCGTCGCCGCGGATGTGGCAGGACCGGCAGGTCTGGCTGCACGGTGACGCGACCCCGGCGAACTTCCTGTTCGGCCACGGCATGGACGTCGCGGCGATCGACCTGGAGCGCATGAAGCGCGGGGACCGGATGTTCGATGTCGGGCGGGTCGCTGGTGAGCTCCAGCATGCGTTTATGCGTGACTGCGGTGACTGGCGCCGCGGAGAGCCGTTCATCGGGCACTTTCTCTGGGAGTACAGCTGCCATTTCCCCGACCGCGAGCAGACGTTCGAGTCGGTTACCGCCCGCGTGCCGTACTACATGGCGCTGAACCTGCTGCGCATCGCGCGCAACGGCTACATTGGCCAGGACTACGGCAGCAGGCTCGTGGCGCGGGCGAAGCGGCTGCTGCACGCCGCCTGAACGCCGCCAGCGCCTACACTCGGTGGCGACGCCCTGCCGAGCGAGGAGTGCTGACGCCAAGCATGGACATCCGCGCGGTCGCCTTCGACGTGAACGGCACCCTAGTCAGAATCCTGGCCGACGACGACGAGGTGCGGATTTTCCGGGCCGCGGCGCACTTCCTCACCTACCAGGGCATCGGCCTGCACCGCCACGAGCTCCGTGAGATCTATTTCCAGATCATGAAGGAGCAGTTGCGGGCCAGCCCGGAGAGGTACCCGGAATTCGACGCCGTCGGTATCTGGCAGCGCATCATCGACGATCACGGCACGGATTTCACCCGCGCCCTGCCCGCCGGGAAGCTCCAGCAGATGCCGTTGTTCCTGGCCGAGATGTCCCGCGGCATCTCGCGTCGGCGGCTCGGCCTGTACCCGTACGTCCGAGAGGTGCTCGACGTGCTGCGCGAGCGCTGCCCGCTCGCGATCGTCACCGACGCGCAGAGCGCCTACGCGCGCGGCGAACTGCACAAGGTCGGCCTGCTCGGCTACTTCGACCCGATCGTCGTCTCCGGCGACCACGGGTACCGCAAGCCCGACCGGCGGCTCTTCCAATTCGCGCTCGACGGTATGGGCGTGGCGGCCGGGAACGCGCTGTACGTCGGCAACGACATGTACCGCGACATCTTCGGAGCGCGGGAAGCGGGCCTGACGACCGTGATGTTCGACTCCGATCAAGGAGTGAAGGCTTACCGGGATTGCGCACCCGACTACACCATCACCGACCTCCGCGACCTCCTGCAGATCCTCAGCCTGCCCTGGCCGTGACGGCCGGGCTTCCAGGAGAAGCATGACCCGGCTGGGCGGGGCAACGACTGGTGCTGCGGAAGGCCCATGACCGGGGTGGGGTTGGGGGTCCGGAGCCAGGACAGGTAGGCTCGCGGTCGGTGCAGCGGGGTCGCGCCGTGGCATGGTGGATAAAGGACTTGGATTGATGGCAACAGGCACAGTGAAGTGGTTCAACGCTGATAAGGGCTATGGTTTCATCGCCCCTGATGACGGGACGGCCGACGTGTTCGTCCACTTCTCCGCGATCGCGAGCTCCGGCTACAGGTCGCTGGATGAGAACCAGAAGGTCGAATTCGAAACGACCCAGGGGCAAAAAGGACCGCAGGCGGAGAACGTCCGCCCTGTCTGACACATAACACCGCGCTTCCTTCCACGACGCGCTGGTCAAAAGCACCCCGTGGACCTGCCGGCGCCGTAGGCATGCGTTAAATTCCGCAGAGTCGGGACATCGGTAATGTCCGGGTATGGAACATTCGGTCTGTTTCGATCGCTCGCACGGGCCCGGCCACCGTCTGCAGGGAAGATCAGCGCCTCTGCTGCGCTATCGGCTTCGGCGCGCAGAACACCACGTTCGGTCGCTGCGGACGACGTCCGGCCGAAGGACGGCCTACCGATCAGAACGGCGGATACTTGCGCGCCGGCGTCGATCGGCATGAACACTGAGCGTTACGCAGCGATGAGGGCTGGCGGAGATACGTGCCTGGCCGGGCGATGGAGCGTTCACGGGCCTCCTGCCTGATCTGCGGCGCTGCTCACGGGCACAGGACCCTGGCCACGGTACGGTGCAGGCACCCATTGAAATCGGGAAGGCAGCGATGGCCCAGAAAGTAACCGTAATCCTGGAAGACGATCTGACCGGTGGCCCGGCGGAGCAGCCGAGGATGTCCCGGCCTTCACACCGGTAGGCCGCTGGCGAGGTGCCTGCCGTGGTTGCAGGTCCTTTTCCAGCGGCCCCCGGTCCGAACCACGCGGGCCAGTTTCCCGGCACGTAGCTCTCCAGTGACTATTGCGTGGG
>WNGL01000081.1_pt1 | contig 102519 bp, 103 predicted proteins | sample 5400591 | NCBI WGS metagenome assembly WNGL01 (sample SAMN13153377, study PRJNA577476) | soil metagenome | isolation source: 80 cm soil or saprolite under Garry oak tree replicate 1 | place: USA:California | collected 2016-06-15 | reverse complement strand
AACGTCGCCTGGTCGTTTACCGTTCTGAACACGATGGCCTCGATCCCTTCAGCCCAAGGGTTCGAGGCCATCCTCTCGACCAGCAGCCCCCATCTCAGGGACCGCCACGCGCCGACTTTTTCAGGTCGAAGTAGCTAGCTGTCGCCGCCGGAAGAACGGAGGGCCAGGCAGGCGCGCGGATACATCCTTCGCGAACAAGGCCGGGGCCGTAGCCTTGGGGAATGAGCGTTCGTCGGGTCATGGGCACCGAGGTCGAGTACGGCGTGAGCCTGCCCGGCCAGCCGTCGGCGAACGCGATGCTGCTGTCGGCGCAGGTGGTCAACGCCTACGCGAGCACTCTGCCGGCCGGTCGGGCCCGCCGCGCTGCCTGGGATTTCGAAGAGGAATCACCGCTGCGTGACGCCCGCGGTTTCGAACTCGGCGGGGGCGCCGGTGTCGCCCAGGAGTTCATCGAGGCCGAAGAGGACGCGGGGATGGCCAATGTCATCCTGCCCAACGGGGCTCGCCTGTATGTCGACCACGCCCACCCGGAGTACTCGACGCCGGAGGTCACGACACCGCTCGACGTCGTCCGGTGGGACAAGGCGGGCGAGTTGATCATGGCCGACGCTGCACGGCGCGTGGCGTCGATGCCGGGGGTCGGCACGCAGATCAACTTGTACAAGAACAACACCGACAACAAGGGCGCGTCCTACGGCGCCCACGAGAACTACCTGATGAGCCGTTCGACGCCGTTCGTATCCATCGTGCGCCACCTCGTCCCGTTCTTCGTCTCGCGTCAGGTGATCACCGGCGCCGGCCGCGTCGGTATCGGTCAGGACGGCCGGACGGCCGGTTTCCAGCTCTCCCAGCGCGCCGACTTCTTCGAGGTCGAGGTCGGCCTCGAGACGACGTTGAAGCGCCCCATCATCAACACGCGAGACGAGCCGCACGCCGACGCCGACCGCTACCGCCGCCTGCACGTCATCGTGGGCGACGCCAACCTGTCGGAGATCTCGACCTACCTCAAGGTCGGCATGACGTCGCTGGTGCTGGCGATGATCGAGGACGCGTTCCTGCCCGACGACCTCGGCATTGCACAGCCGGTGCGGGAACTGCACGAGATCTCGCACGACCCGACACTCACGCACCTCATCCGGCTGGCGGACGGGCGCAAGATCACGGCTATCGGCTTGCAGGGCGAATACCTCGACCGCGCACGGAAGTTCGTCGACGACCGCTACGGCGAGGACGCCGACACGCAGACGCGCGACATATTGGCTCGGTGGGAGTCGGCGCTCACCCGGCTCGAGGCCGATCCGATGCAGCTCGCCGACGAACTGGACTGGGTCGCGAAGCTGCGCCTGCTCAACGGCTACCGCGACCGAGACGAACTCGACTGGGACTCGCCGCGTCTTCAGCTCGTCGACTTGCAGTACGCCGACGTGCGTCCCGACAAGGGCCTCTACCACCGCCTCGTCGCCCGGGGCGCCATGAAGACGTTGCTACCGGAGGGGATCGCAACAACGGCTATGTCGACACCGCCGGACGACACGAGGGCGTTCTTCCGTGGTGAGTGTCTGCAGCGGTACGGCGCCGCCGTCGCCGCCGCTTCGTGGGACTCGGTCATCTTCGACGTGGGACGCGAATCCCTGGTGCGGGTGCCGACCCTCGAGCCGCTTCGCGGCACCCGAGCTCACGTCGGCGAACTGCTCGACCGGTGCCCGACGGCTGCCTCACTCATCGAGGCCCTGGTCGGCCCGCGGTAGCGATACTCGCGCCCAACCGCACTCAGATCCAGCTCTCGCTCTGCGTCATGAGCTCACCGCCTTCAATTCGTGGGAATGGTCACCGCGGGTCTAGATCCAGCTCTCGCTCTGCGACATCGAGACTCACCTCCCGCCGATCGAGGTTTGGCTGCCATCTCACGGTTGGTCGACGGGTTCATGACCCGCCACGTTCTGCATACGGATCGTTCTGTCCGGTAATGACACAGACGGACGGATGGGATAGCGTTCGTCTCGCGTCATCGGGGGCGTACGGGGGCAGACGTGACCGAGAGCGAAGTGTCGACGGAGCGGAGAGCATCGCCAGTGTCCAGACGATGGGCACTCTGGAGCCTGCCACGCCGGCTCGTCGCCCTTGTCGTGTCGGTTGATGCTGTTGCAGTAGCACTTATGGTATATGCGATTGTCACCGACTCGGTTACGAACGCAGACCTTGTGCGATTCTGCGTGCTGGTCTTTCTGAGCGTCGCGTACATCGAGGTATCTCGGCAAATCGAGTTCCAGCGCCGGCTCATCGCCGCCGGCTCAGCGCATGTCGACGTCACCTCGGTCTGGCTGTTCGCCGGAGCCCTGATTCTTCCGCCGAGTCTCGCCGTGATTGCGGTAGTCGCAAGCTTCGCTCACCTGTGGGCCCGCTCGTGGAGTCGTGTCGATGGCGCGCGACCCTACCGTGTCGTGTACAGCGCCGCGGGGGTGGCGCTCACCTGCTTCGCCGTCTCGACGATGCTGCGGCACCTCGCGCCGGACGGCGTCTTCCGATCCACACCGATCGCAGCAGCCGGCCTCATCGTGCTCGGCGTCTGCGTATACCGGTTGGTCAACCGCAGCATCGTCGCGATCGCGGTAGTTGCCAGCGCGGGTGCCCCGGTGCGGGCGGCACTCGTCGGGCGCTGGTCTGACCACGCACTGGAGTTGGCGACGCTTGCGCTCGGCGCGGTCACCGCCGGATGCGTCGCGTACGCGCCCTGGTTCGTCGTGATGGTGCTGCCCGCGGTGTTCCTGCTCCAGCACCAGAACCTGATCAAACAACTCGTCGAGGCAGCGACGATGGACGTGAAGACCGATCTGCTCAATGCCACCACGTGGCGTCAGCTCGCCGGCCGCGAGCTCGCCAGGGCCGAGCGCGGCGACCAGAGCGCCGCGATCCTGCTCATCGACATGGACCACTTCAAGCAGATCAACGACACGCACGGTCACCTGGCAGGCGACGACGCGCTGCGCGCCGTCGGTGAGGCCCTTGCCGACGAGCTTCGCGGGTACGACGCCGTCGGACGCTTCGGCGGTGAGGAGTTCGTCGCGCTGCTGCCCGAGGTCGGCGTCGACGATGCGCCCGGGGTCGCCGAACGCGTGCGCCGGCGAATCGAGTCGCTCCGGGTGGTCGACGGCGGCGTGGACGCTCGCCAAGTGCCGTTGAGCGCCTCGGTCGGCGTCGCGGTTTATCCACGGCACGGCACGGAACTCGACGCGCTCATCCGATCCGCCGATCGGGCCCTGTACGCCGCCAAGGGCGCCGGCCGCAACGTGGTGTGCGTTGCGGCGACACCGGTGCCCCGGTCGGCCTGACCCGACGCCGGGTATATGCGATTAGCGCTGGCCGTGATACCGGCCGTTCCCGGACGGCTTTCGGCAAACTGTCATCGATACGTCACCATGTCGAGCTAGGGTGAAGTTCGACCGGTACCGGCCAGCACAGGGAGTCGACATGCCCACTCACGACAGCGGCCAGAGCCGCCCACAGCGCCAGCCAGAAAACGCCGATGAGGTCGATGTCGACGCCACCTCTGATGTCGCCGAGCGGCAGGAGAAGCTGACCGAGGACGTCGATGCGCTGCTCGACGAGATCGACGACGTGCTCGAAACAAACGCCGAGGATTTCGTCCGGTCGTTCGTGCAAAAGGGAGGGGAGTGACGGCGCGCTCCGGATGACCGCGGTCATCCTCCTGCGCGTGACATGACTCCCGCGCGCATAGGTAGGGTCGTGGCCAGCAGTCGACATTGAGGGAGCGTCGTGAGCATCGACCGGTACACCGGCGCAGCCGCCATTCAGAGCATGCTGCGGTACGCGACTTCACCCGGATCGTCGTCTTTCACCGACTTCCTGAGCGCGGCCGCGCCAGATCTGCTCCCGCGCCAGCGCCTGCTGCCGGCCGGTGAGCTCGCCGCGCACGGCACCACCATCGTCGCCGCCTCCTTCATCGACGGCGTCATCATGGCCGGCGACCGGCGCTCCACGATGGGAAATCTCATCGCGCAGCGCGATATGGAGAAGGTCTTCGCCTCCGACGAGTACTCGCTGGTGGGCATCGCCGGAACAGCCGGCCTGGCTGTCGAGATCGTGCGTCTCTACCAGGTTGAGTTGGAGCACTACGAGAAGATCGAGGGCACCCACCTCACCCTCGACGGCAAGGCCAACCGGTTGGCCACGATGATCCAGGGCAACCTCGCCATGGCTATGCAAGGGCTGGCCGTCGTTCCGCTCTTCGCCGGCTTCGACATCGACGCCGACGATCCGGCGAACGCCGGACGGATCTACAGCTTCGATCCGGCCGGTGGGCGCTTCCCCGAGCGGTACTACGACTCGATCGGATCGGGCTCCCTGTTCGCCAAGGGATCGTTGAAGAAGCGATGGCGTCCTGGCCTGGACCGCGCCGGCGCGATTCGCGTCGCCGTCGAGGCTCTCTACGATGCTGCCGATGACGACTCGGCCACCGGCGGGCCGGACCTGAACCGGCAGATCTTCCCGGTCGTCATGCTGGCGACCGCCGAAGGCACCGCGCGCGTCGGCGATTCCGACCTCGACACGATCGTCCGCGCGATCCTCGACGAGCGCCGCGATCAGCCCGGCTCCTGACCCCGTCCCGATCACCTCGACCTTGCGGAGACCACGACCATGACGATGCCGTTCTACGCGTCGGCCGAGCAGATCATGCGCGACCGCTCGGAGTACGCGCGCAAGGGCATCGCACGTGGCCGCAGCGTCGTAGTGCTCACCTATGCCGACGGCATCCTGTTCGTCGCCGAGAACGCCAGCTCGGCGCTGCACAAGGTCAGCGAGATCTACGACCGCATCGGGTTCGCCGCGGTCGGCAAGTACAACGAGTTCGAGAACATGCGCGTCGCGGGCATCAGGCTGGCCGACCTGCGCGGGTACTCCTACGATCGCCGCGACGTCACGGCCCGAGCCTTGGGCAACGCGTACGCGCAGACACTGGGCCAGATCTTCACTGATCAGCAAAAGCCCTACGAGGTCGAGCTGTGCGTCGCCGAGGTCGGTGCCACGTCAGACGAGGACCAGATGTATCGCGTCTCCTACGACGGCACGATCGTCGACGAGCCTGATTTCCTGGTGATGGGCGGGCAGGCCGAGGCGGTCACCACCGAGATGCGCCGTACCTACCAGGCGGGGCTGCCACTCGCCGAGGCGTTGGCCGTGACGGTGCGCGCGCTCGGGTCGGTCGGCGGCAACGGCTCGCCACGCACGCTACCCGCCAACCAGCTCGAGGTCGCCGTCCTCGACCGCACGCGTCCGTCCCGCAAGTTCAAGCGGATCACCGGTGCCGCGCTGAGCCCGCTGCTACCCGCCGACACAGCGGGCCGGCCGGCCGAGCCAGCGCCCGCCGACACGCCGCGGCACGACGCCGACGACGCGCCGGACTCGCCTGGATCCGCCGACGGCAGCTAGCTGCTCGCGACGACTTCGCCGCTGACGACCTGCACGTCGATCTTTGCCAACGGCTGCGGTGCCGGACCCTGAAGCACGGCGCCGGTCAGTGCGTTGTACTTCGAGCCATGACACGGGCAGTGCAGCTCGCTGCCCGCCGGCGCGACAGTGCAACCCATGTGCGTGCACTTGGCACTGAACGCGACAGCCGTGTCTTCGGTGGGTCGCGACACGATCCCCGGCTTGCCGTCAGGCAGTTTCACCGCGACACATTTGCCGACCTCGACGTCGGCGAGCTTGACAAGGTCGTTCCCGCTCGCCGCCGGCTGCGAGCCCGCGGGCTGCGCGCCGGCCGGCTGTGTGGCACCCGGCTTGGACGAACTCGAGCACGCGGCCAGAGCGACGGCCCCTGCCCCGACGGCGCCAGCCGCTAGGACGGCACGGCGCGAAACGGTCGGGTCGTCGTTCATCGGTTTACCTCCACGGACTCGCTCGACACGGACACCTACCGATACGCGCGGGCGGGGCGACGGGTTCAGTGTTTCGGCGGAGTGAACCCCACGGTCGCTCGCGCCGTGTCTAGCACAGAAGATCTCGAGGAGGCCGCAGATGTCCGTACATGCGCCGAGCCGCGTGCACATCGCGATGCCGGCTGCCGTTCAGCGTCGCGTCGCGACGAACGTCGCGCGCGGCCTGGCCGCGGCAGGTGTGCTGCTCTCCGCCGATGTTCACCTCGATTTGTGGTATTCGCAGGGATTCCGTCACATCCCTACCATCGGCCCGCTGTTCCTTCTCAACGCGGTCAGCGGCGTGCTGATCGGGTTGGTCGTGCTGTCGTGGTCGCATTGGCTGCCCGCGCTCGCTGCCGCAGGCTTCGGCGCCGGGACGCTCGTGGCGTTCTACCTGTCGGTGTCGGTCGGCCTGTTCGGCCTGCACGAGGTCGCAAGCGGTCAGCCGCAGGTACTGGCGCAGGTAGCGGAGTACGTAGCGGTCGTATTCGGGGGTCTTGCGTCGTGGATGCTATGGCGACAGTCGCGCTGACCCTGACTGGCGGGGCAGACTGCACGGTGACCGACGCGCGGCGCCGGGCGATGCAGTCAGGTCAAGTTACCGGGAGTGGTGTGCGGACGAGCGACGCCGACCTCATGCGCGCGCTGCACGACGAGCACGCCCGCGCACTGTGGTCCTATGCGGTACATCTCACTGGGGGCGACCGGGCCCGGGCCGAGGACGTCGTCCAGGAGACGATGTTGCGTGCCTGGCGGCATCCACAGGTACTCGACCAGTCGCAGGGCTCCGCGCGAGCCTGGCTGTTCACGGTCGCGCGGCGCATCGTGATCGACGACTGGCGCACGTCGCGCAGCCGGCACGAGGTGGTGACCGCCGAACCTCCTGAACAGCAGGTCGCCGACGCCACCGACAAGGCCATGGACGCGGCGGTCGTCACGGCGGCGTTGCGACAGCTGTCAATCGAACACCGCCAGGTGGTGCTCGAGTGTTACTACCGCGGCTCGTCCGTGGCCGAGGCGGCGAAACGGCTCGGCGTGCCCGAAGGCACCGTGAAGTCTCGTGCGCACTACGCGCTGCGGGCACTTCGGCTGGCCCTTGACGAGATGGGAGGTGTGCTGTGACCAGCGACTCGTTTGCAATGTTCGACGCGGCGTACGTCTTGGGCGCCCTCTCCGACGCTGATCGGATCGCGTTCGAAGCTCACCTCGCCGAGTGCGACGCGTGCAGCGCATCTGTGCGTGAGCTGAGCGGCCTGCCGGCCGTGCTCGCTTCCGTGCCCGAGTCGGCCCTCGTCGACGAGGCGCCGCCGCTGTCGCTGTTGCCGGCCTTGCAACGACGAGCACGCGGCGCGGTGCGCCGTCGTCGCTGGATCGTGAGCGGCGTGGCTGCCGCGGCAGCCTGTGTGCTCGCCCTTGCTGTCGTCGTCAGCTGGCCGACGTCCGCGCCGGCGTCGCATCCGGTCGCGATGACGGCCGTGGCACCCGCTCCGATCACGGCGACCGCCGACGTGCGTGATGTCGGCTGGGGGACGAAGATCGAGTTGGTCTGCCGGTATTACGAGACGTCGCAACCGGTGCGGCCGTACGCGCTGGTCGTGGTCGACCGAAGCGGCGTCCACCACGATCTGGGCACCTGGAATCTCGTCCCCGGAAAGGCAACGACCTACCAGAGCGGCATCGCCCTCCCGCGCTCCCAGGTCAAGGAGGTCGACATCACCACGGTCAGCGGCAAGCCGTTGCTGGCGCTACCGCTCTGATCGACATGACGCGGCTCGACGGCGGCGCCGGGCCTTTCGCCAGCGCTGCGTACCGGTGAGCGCATAGGCTGTCGTGGTGCACAAGCGCATCTTCGGAATCGAGAACGAGTACGGCGTCACGTGCACTTTTCACGGCCAGCGGCGCCTGTCGCCCGACGAGGTGGCGCGCTACCTGTTCCGCCGTGTGGTGTCGTGGGGCCGTTCGTCGAACGTCTTCTTGCGAAACGGCGCGCGGCTGTACCTGGACGTCGGCAGCCATCCCGAGTATGCGACGCCGGAATGTGACTCGCTGACCTCGCTGGTGGCGCACGACAAGGCGGGGGAGCGAATCCTGGAAGGCCTCGTCGTCGACGCGGAGAAGCGCCTGCACGACGAGGGCATTGCCGGCGACATCTACCTGTTCAAGAACAACACGGACTCGGCTGGCAACTCCTACGGCTGCCACGAGAACTACCTGGTCGGCCGGCACGGCGAGTTCAGCCGGATGGCCGACGTGCTGATCCCGTTCCTGGTCACCCGGCAGATGATCTGCGGCGCGGGCAAGGTGCTGCAGACGCCGCGCGGCGCCGTGTACTGCGTGAGCCAGCGCGCCGAGCACATCTGGGAGGGCGTCTCCTCGGCGACCACCCGGTCGCGTCCGATCATCAACACCCGCGACGAGCCGCACGCCGACGCCGAGCGCTACCGGCGCCTGCACGTGATCGTCGGCGACTCGAACATGAACGAGGCGACCACCATGCTCAAGGTCGGCTCGGCCGACTTGGTGCTGCGCATGCTCGAGCACGGAGTGACGTTCCGCGACCTCGCGCTGGAGAACCCGATCCGCGCGATCCGCGAGATCTCGCACGACCTGACCGGCTCCCGGCAGGTTCGCCTCGCGGCCGGGCGCAGTGCCTCGGCGCTCGACATCCAGCGGGAGTACTACGGCAAGGCCGTGGACTTCGTCGAGCGCACCGGCGTGGAGGACGCGTCCAAGCGCGTGCTCGAACTGTGGGGGCGCACGCTCGATGCGGTCGAGGAGGGTGATCTGAGCAAGATCGACCGCGAGATCGACTGGGCCACCAAGTACACGCTAATCGAGCGCTACCGGGCCAAGCACGACCTGCCGCTGTCGTCGCCACGGGTCGCGCAGCTCGATCTCGCCTATCACGACATCCAGCGTGGACGCGGCCTCTACTACCTCCTGCAGCGACGCGGCGCGGTCGACCGGATCACCAATGACCTGACCGTGTTCGAGGCGAAGAACGTGCCGCCGCAGACGACCCGGGCCAAGCTGCGCGGCGACTTCATCCGCCGCGCGCAGGAACGTCGCCGCGACTTCACCGTCGACTGGGTACACCTCAAGCTCAACGACCAGGCCCAGCGCACCGTGCTCTGCAAGGATCCGTACCGAAGCGTCGACGACCGAGTCGAGAAGCTGATCAACTCCATGTAGAGCGACTCGATCGCACCGGAAGGCGCGATCGAGTCGCGATCCGTACGCGCGGCTGCGAGCTCGTAGTTGGTCACCAGGACTCACCCAACGCGCCGGCCGTCAGATCGCGCTGGAAGGCGCGATCGGTTCACGTTGCGTCAGCGCGGCTGCGGGCTCACCCAACGCGTCGGCCCATTAAGGTCTGCGTTCATGGATTCGTCGCTCGAGGCTCTCGCGACGCAGGCGCGGGCGGCCCTTGCGGGAAAGCTTCCCGACTCAACGCAAGCGGCCACTGGTCCCCACCTGGGTTCCGCCGCGGACGGATTGATCACAGCCGAGGTCAGCATCGAGGGCCGGGTGCGGTCGCTGTCGATCGACCCGAGCGTCTTGCGCCGCCCGCTTGCGGACGTGACCGCGGAGATCCAGACAGCGATCAATGGCGCACTCGCCTCGCGTCCCGGCAAGGTCGACTTCGCCCCGGTGGCCGCCGCGCTCAAGGCGATGCGTGAGCAGGCCCGGACCGAGCTCACGGCGATCGTCCAGGCCATGGCCGAGGTGGAGCAGCACGTGCGGGCAGCGCGCGGGGAACGTGCCGAAGATTCGGCTGGTTAGCTCGGCGAAATTGGATCGACTCGCCGCTAGAGTCACGAAGGTGCAGCCCGACCCGGTTCAGGAGATGGACGACCTACTCATGCGGACGAGCGCCGTATTGTCCGGATCAGGGCGCCGCACCGGTGAAGCCACGACCGGCACGTCCGACGACGGGCTGATCTCGGTGATCGTCGGCCCAGATGGCGACGTCGCGTCCATCTCGGTCGATCCGACGATGCTGCGCAGGCCTGCGACCGAGCTCGCGGACGGTATCGCGGCTGCCGTGAACCAGGCCGTCGACGCCCGTCCGGCGGAGTCGTCGACGTCGAGCTTGATCGAGGAGCTCAAGGCGATCCAGGAGCAGTCCGCCGAGCAGATGAAACGCATGAGTGGCGCGCTCACGGCTGCGGTGACCCGACTGGAGGCGCAGTAGGCATGGCCGGCTTCCTCGTCAACCCTGAGGACTTCCACACCACGGGCGACGCGCTGGTGCAGGCCGGCGGCGACCTGCACCAGCAATGGGAACAGCTCAAGGCGCAGACGATGGGCATCAAGTTCGGCCAGACCGACATGGTTGCGCCGCTCATCCAGATGACGCTCATGGGCGCCGTTGCGGTCGCCGACTCGTGCTTCGGCACGTCGCACCAGGCTCTGGGTACCTACGCCGACGGACTGCAGACGATGGCGAAGCACTACCAAGACGCCGAGGACAACAGCGCGACGCTGTTCAAAGCAGAGTGACGGGGAGGGCGCCTGTATGGGCGTAACACTGCCGGGCGAACTAGAACGCCTGCTCAACGACCTGGGCTTCACCTGGCCTGAGGTCGATGAGCAGGATCTGTTCACGGTCGGCCAGTCCTGGTGCCAGTTCGGTTCGGCGGTCGGCCAGTCCCATCAGCTCACGATGACGGCTGCGCAGAAGCTCATGGCGAACAACCAGGCCGACGCGCTCAACGCGTTCCACGACAAGTTCCAGAGCCACGACTCGCCTGCGTCGGTGCTCGGCGACGCCACGACGGGCGTCGAGGCCGTCGGCGCGGCGATGTTCGCGTGCGCGGGCCTGGTGCTCGGCCTCAAGATCAACACGATCGTCAACCTCGTGATCCTTGCGTGCGAGATTGCCGAAGCGATCGCGACGGCGGTGCCGACGTTCGGCGCGTCGCTCGCTGAGATCCCGGTGTTCAAGGAGATCGCCGAACGCATCGTCAACGCGATCATCAACGAAGTCATCATGGCGATCCTGAGCTGAGTGACGAGACGGTGGGCCGGGCAGGCAGGGGGCGGATGCGATGACCGCAGCGTCGCGGCGGTGGCCGTGGTAGGCGGCGGCGCCGCCGTCCGTGGCGGCGAGGAGGCGGCCCGCGGCTTGATCGCCAAGGCCGCGCGCAGCGCATTGCGCGATGCCGAGGAGGCCGTCGCCAAGGACGCGGCGAAGCGGGGCGAGACACGCGGAGCCAAGGAGATCCTCGGCTCGATGGAGAAGGATCTCGTCGGCGGGCTGAGCCGTAATGAGCACGCGGCCGTGGACGCCTTCGCCAAGCGGGCGGCAGAGGCCGAGAAGACCATCACGCCGAGGCTCGAACGGATCGAGAAGGCGATCCCGGGCGCGGAGCTCGCGGGCAAGGAGTTCCGGCTCAAGTCGGCCGATTCGCTACGGCGCAAGGTGGCCACCGATGTCGTCGCGGACGGTAAGAAGGTCGGGCCCTCGCTCGCCAACATCAAGGACGCGGTGCGTTACACGTTCAAGTCCTCCAGCGCGGACTACAAGCGCGTCACCGAGGACGCGATCAGCAAGCTGCGGGCCGAAGGCTTCGAGTCGCTCGGCAAGTTGAAGAACACCTGGGGAAACGAAGCCGGCTACAAGGGCATCAACAGCGTGTGGCGCGACACGCAGACCGGCCAGCTCATCGAGGTGCAGTTCCACTCGACCGAGAGCCTGGCGGCAAAGGAGGGCACCCACGGGATATACGACTTCCAGCGGCTGCCCGGACTGCATCCGGTGGTTCGCGACACCCTGGGTAACCTCCAGGACGGCATATTCCGAATGGTCGAACGGCCTCCCGGGGCGGCTGAAATAAATTGGTGACGGGCGAGGCGGATCGATGACGAAGTGGCAGTACTACCTGTCAGGTGACACTCCCGAGTTGGCAGACGAGGGCGAGGCGGGCCTGATCCGCCTTCCGGTCGGGGCGCCGGTCGCATTGGCTGAGCAGCTGTTCCCGTCGGGCGAGTGGACAAACACCGACCGCCTCTGGAAGCAGAAGTACCAAGGCTCCTGGGACGAGACGGTCGAGATCGACGAAGAGCGCGCGGCGGCGCTGATGCGCCGATGGGTCGAGATCGGGCGCATCCAGAAGCTGCCGAGCGACGAGTCCAGCATCCCGCCCGACGTTGCGGCGTCGCTCACCGAGGCCGACAACCAGGCTGCCGCGCGATGGCGCAGCGTGCCGACACCGCCGGGTGCGGAAGACATCGGCCAGGGATAGGCGACATGTCGCCTTGTCGGTGACTCGCTTTACCGTGATGCGGTGAGCGACCTGCAGTGTCCGGCGACGATCCTGGTCGTGCGCCACGGCGAGAGCGAGGGCAACCTCGGGCGTCGTCTCACCTCGGCGGCTCCGGGCGAACCGCTCACCGAGCGCGGACGAGGCCAGGTGGCCGCCGTGGCAGAACGCTTGCGCGCACGCAAGATCGCCCATGTGTACGCCTCGCCGCTGCTGCGCGCACAGCAGACCGGCGAGCTGCTCGCGGCGGCGTTCGGTGTCGGGCTCGGCACGCTCGACGGCGTGCGCGAGGTCAGCATGGGCCGGCACGAAGGCAGCGAGGCCGACGAGGACTGGGCGCAGGTCGACGCGACATTCCTGCGCTGGTTCGACGGCGATCTGCCGGACGGCATCGACGGTGGCGAAACAGGCCACGCCATCGTCGCCCGGATGCGGCAGGCGCTGCACGAGGTCGCCGACATGCATCGCGGCGAGACGGTGGTGGTCGTGAGCCACGGCGGCGCGATGCGTCTAGCTCTGCCGCGGTGCGCGTCCGATGTCGTCGACCACCACGCGCGAGAGCACCCGATCCCGAACTGCGGTGTCGCGGAGCTCAGTGTCGACGGCAATGCGTGGACGCTCCTGCAATGGCCCGGCGATCCGGACCGTGCCCCGCATCCGGGTGACCTCATCGACCTCGTCGGGCGGGCGGCGGAGCAGTGGCTGCGGGCGTCTGCCGATGGCGCCGCGATCGCCGCCGACGTACACGGCGTGCCGTGCGCGAGTTTCGACATCGACACTTCCTGGGCGACGCAGGCGGCACTGACCGGGCGTGCCGACCTGCCGGTGCCGGACGAGCTCGGCGCTGTGCTCGATTGGTTGGAGGCGAGGCGTCCGGGTTCGTGGCAGGTGCGTGTGCGGGACGAGCAGCGCGCCGACCTGAGCGGCATGGGGCTTGTTCCGGCGCTGGAGCTCGGCGTCTGGATCACCGATCGCCGGCCGTATCTGCGCGCGCCGGACGGCGTCTCCATCGGCGATGCCGCCGACGCCGGCGAGTTCGTAGCGATCCTCGGCGACGACCTCGCCCCGCTCGTCGCCGGGCAGATCAGCCGGCCCGGTCGCGCGTTCCTGGTTCTGCGCGAGCAGGGCCGCGCGGTGGCCTGTGCCCGCGTGACCCAGACCGGCGGCACCGCCTACGTCTCCGCGGTCACGGTGCTGCCGGAGTGCCGAGGCCGTGACCTGGGCCGGCTCATGTCCGCCGCGGCGACGTCATATGCGGTGCGCCAGGCGGGGCTCGCCTGGCTGCACTGCGCCGACAGCATGGCCCCGCTCTACGAGCAGCTCGGCTACCGGCGGCTCACCACGCACGTCGACTTCAAACCGGCCTGAGCGTCGCAGCGTGGCGGCCGGCGGCGGCGGCCGCCACGAAGTAGGCGTAGTCCTCGTCCAGGCCGCGGCCCATCGTCGACAAGGCGACTGGCAGGCTGCGCAGCGCCGCGTCCAGCCCGTCGACCTGGACGGTGACGATGCGGTGCCGTCCGCCGAGCGGGGCGAGGTCGTCCGCGACGGCCCGGGCCAGGGCCGGTTCTAGGCCGGCCGGCACCACCAGATCGGCTGGGACCATGGCCACCCGGCCGAACGCGGTGAGCGCGTGATGGGAGACGCCGCGGTGGCGCTCGCGGGGGTCGGCGTCGGAGAGCCGCAGCGCGCCGACCGGCCGGCCGCCGAGCACCGCGACCGCGTTCACGACCTCGCCCGCGGCCACTCCGGAGAAGCCCCACGGCGTGCCGGTGCCCAGATTGCCCGGCCCCTGCGTCACCACGGCGATGTGGGCCCGCAGCACGTGCCGCGCCGCGAGCAACCCGGTGTGCACCGTCACGGCCTCCAGGTCGCCGCCGAAGGACTGCCCGGTAGTGACCGTGCCGCAGAGCAGCGGGCGCAGGGCCGCGACGCTGTGCGAGTACCACAGCGGCAACGCCCCGCCATCGGTCAGCACGTAGGCCACCCGGGCCTCCGGCGCGTCGGCACGGATCCCGGCCAGGATCGCGCCGAGCGCGGAGTGCAGGTCGGCCACGACCACGGGCATACCGTCGATCGACGTCGCGGCCGTGATCTCCGCGTGGTGCGGGGAGGCGGGCTCGTCCACCCCGAGCACGGTCGCCTGGGCGGGTGTGTAGCGCGCCTTGACGATGTGCCCTGGCCCCGGCGCGTCGGGTGGCAGCCGGTCCGGCAGCGCCACGACTAGTGCGTGCCCGCCGGTGCCGAGGCCCATGGCGAGCGCCGTCGTGTTCAGCACGACCCGATCGCCCGGCTCGGGCGCGCCGACGAGGGCCACGTAAGCCAGGGCCGGCACCAGTCCCTCCGCGGGCACGTCGACGCCCACCTCGCGCACGCCGCGCCATTCGCGCCGCACGTCGAGCACCGTGCCGCTTCGCCACCGGATCACCCCGGCACCTTAACCGCAGTGCGCAATCGGCCCAGGATCAGCAATGATCGGACTATGACAAGCCAGCTCGCGTCGGGTGGGCGAGCCGCCGCACGGCGTGCCCGGGCGCACATTAGTTTCGAGGACATGGCGGCGCGACGGGCTGAGCGGTTGGTCAACCTGGTGATCTGCCTGCTGTCCACCCGCCAGTTCCTTACCGCCGAGCGCATCCGCGACGTCGTGCCCGGCTACGAACCGGCCGACGGCGATCCGCGCACCGACGAGGCATTCAAGCGGATGTTCGAGCGCGACAAGGCCGAACTGCGCGACCTAGGCGTTCCCCTCGAAACCGGGCGAAACAGCGTCTTCGACGCCGAGGACGGGTATCGCATCACGCGCCGCAAGTACGAGCTGCCCGCGATCGAGTTCGACCCGGCCGAGGCCGCCGCCGTCGGCTTAGCCGCGCGGCTGTGGCAGTCGGCCACGCTCGGCGCGTCCGCGCGCAGTGCCCTGATCAAGCTGCGGGCCGGCGGCACCGACGTCGAGTCGGCATCCGGCAACGCCAGCATGCCGCACGTCGACGCCAGCGAGCCGACCCTGCCCACATTCCTCGAAGCAGCCCGGCACGCGCGCGCCGTCCGCTTCGACTACCTCAAGTCCGGGTCGGGCAGTCCCGAGCGGCGCAACGTCGAACCGTGGGGCGTGCTGTCGTGGCGGCGGCGCTGGTATGTCGTCGGGTACGACCGCGACCGCGATGACGTGCGCAGCTTCCGCCTCTCGCGGGTGCAGGGCGAGGTCACCCTCGACCGGAAGAGCGGCGGCTTCGAGCGTCCGGAGAACGTCGACCTGCTCGGCTACGTCGCCGGGCGAACCCCCGACGAACCGCGTGTGGCGCATATCCAGGTCACCGGCCACGGCGGCCAGCTGCGTCGGTACGCCACGAGCGAGGCCGCCGGCGTGCTGACCGTCCCGTTCAACGACCTGACCTGGCTCGCGCGCGCCGCGGCAAGCGCGGGGGCCGGTGCGCGCGTGCTCGACCCGCCGGATCTGGCCGACGCCGTGCACGCCCGCCTGCAAGCCGTGGCCGGCGTCGCGGTCGTCGCATCATGACTATGTATCCCGCCGGCCTCCGCCGCTGCGCTCCTCGCTGCGTGCTGGCACCTCCAGCGCCCGAAGGCGCTGTCGCTGCGATGCTCACTCCGGTGGCCGGCTCATGACCGGGGAACGCGAGCGGCTGCCCCGCCTGCTCGCTCTCGTCCCGTACCTGCAGGCGCACGACGGAATCGCCATCGAGCAGGCGGCGGCCGACTTCGGAATCACCGAAGATCAGCTGCGCCGCGACCTGCAGCTGTTGTGGATGTGCGGGCTGCCCGGTCACAGTCCCGGCGACCTGATCGACCTGTCCTTCGACGGGGACTCGGTATCCGTGATCTTCGACGCAGGCATGTCGCGTCCGCTGCGGCTCACTGCCGAAGAGGCGCTACCGCTCGTCGTGGCCCTGCGCACGCTCGCCGAGATGCCGGGTGTCACCGATCGCGACGCCGTCGAGCGCGCGCTCGCGAAGGTCGAGTCCGCGGCGAGCGGCTCGGTCGACACGCAGACCGTCGCCGTCCAACTCGACCGCGTGTCGACGCTGATCCCGGTATTGCAGAGCGCGATCGACAAGGGGCGTGCTCTCGCGCTGCAGTACTACACCGCCACCCGCGACGAGACCACCGACCGCGTTGTCGACCCGATGCGGCTCTTCGAGATGGACGGCCGGGCCTACCTCGAGGCATGGTGTCGCCGCGCCGAGGGCATGCGTGTCTTCCGCGTCGACCGCATCGACAAGGCAGACGTCCTGGACGAGGCGGCGAACCCGCCACCGGACGCTGAGCTGCGCGACCTGAGCGAGGGCGTTTTCACGCCGGCTCCGGAACACCTGCTCGCGGTGCTGCGCGTCGACCCGGCCTATGCGTGGGTGGCCGACTACTACCTGAGCGAGAGCGAGACGGTCGAGCCCGACGGGCGCCGCCGGATCAGCGTGCGCGTCGCCGATCCGGCCTGGGTGCGGGCGCTCGCGCTGGGCTCGGCCGGGCATGTCGAGGTGCTGTCACCGGAGTGGCTGGCGGAGTCGATCCGTGACGAGGCGCTCTCGGCGCTGGCGGCATATTCCGGCCAGTAGAGTTCGGCGCGTGTCCTGGCTGGTCGGCCTCGCGTGGGGTATCGCAGTGCTGGTCGCGGTAGTCGTGCTCAGCACCTGCTGGTACGAGCTGGCCTGGAAGTCCAAGCGGTTGTCGATGGATCTGCGCGACCTGCTGACGACGCGCGACGACCTGAGCTCGTTGCAGCAGCGCCTCGCCGCCGCCCAGCGCCGCCTGCCGCCCCGTTCGGGCAGGTGAGCCTGCCGTGCGCCTGAAGCTTCGTCTGCGACGCCACCGCGACCCCGAAGGCCGCATGTCGGTGATCGACCACCTGCGCGAGTTGCGGCACAGGATCATCGTCGGGCTGCTCATCATCGCCGGGGGAGCGATCGTCGGCTACATCTTCTACGACCCGATCCTGCGCTTCCTGGAGCATCCGTACTGCTCGGTGCCGGCCAACCACCGCTTCCAGAGCAGCGACGGCAGCTGCCACCTGATCTACAGCCAGGTGTTGGCCGGCTTCACGACCCGGCTCAAGGTGTCGTTCATCGCCGGAGCCGTCCTCACCGGGCCGCTGTGGCTCTACCAGATCTGGGCATTCATCACGCCCGGCCTGCGCAAGAACGAGCGCAAGTACACGATCGCGTTCATCTGCGCGTCGACGGTGCTCTTCGCCACGGGCGTCGCGCTCGCCTACGCGGTGGTCTCGAAGGGTTTGCGGTTCCTGCTCGGCGCCGCCGGCAGTGGAACCCAGGCGCTGCTGACGATCGACAGCTACCTGTCGTTCCTCACGCTCATGCTGATCATCTTCGGGGTGTCGTTCGAGCTGCCGCTGATCGTGGTCATGGCGAACATGGTCGGCGTGCTGCCTGCGCGGTGGCTGGTCAAGTCGCAACGGGTCGGGATCTTCCTGATCTTCCTGTTCGCGGCGGTAGCGACGCCGAGCACCGACCCGTTCACGATGACCGCGATGGCCGCGCCGATGTGCATCCTGTTCGAGGGCTCGGTGCTGTTCGCCGTCTTCCATGATCGGCGAAAAGCCCGGCGCAAGGCGGAGGAAGCGCGGCTGGCCGACCTGGACGCCGATGTGCCGTCCCGGATCGACCCGATCCCGCGCGGCCTCGACGAGCCGTGGACGGAGACGACCTGAGCCGGCACCGCATCGCCCTGGTGGTCAACCCGGCATCAGGAGTGGGGCGGGCAGGCGGGTTGGCCGCCACCGTGCTGCAGCGGCTGGGCACCCGAGCCGAGGTCACGTCGCTCGCGGGCGCGTCGGCCGCCGAGTGCTTGCAGTTGCTGCGGTCGGTCGCGAGCGGGTACGACGCGGTCGCGGTCCTCGGCGGTGACGGCGCGGTGCACCTCGCGCTGCAGGCTCTCGCCGGCGGCGAGACACCGCTCGGAATCATTCCCGGCGGCACTGGCAACGACATCGCCGACACGCTCGGGCTCCCCGCGGATCCGCTCGCGGCGGCCGACGCGACGCTGGACGCGCTCGATGCCTCGTCCGTGCACAAGGTCGACCTGGGACGCACCGACGGCGGCACCTGGTGGGCGACCATCCTGTGCGCCGGGTTCGACTCGGCCGTGAACGAGCGAGCCAACCGGATGCGCTGGCCACGTGGCCCACGCCGCTACGACGTCGCGATCATTGCCGAAATGCTGCGCCTCCGAGCGCGTCCGTTCACGGTGACCTTCGACGGCGAGCGGCAGGACGTGCTGGCGACGCTGATCGCCGTCGGGAACGCCCCGCAGTACGGCGGCGGCAAGCTGATGACGCCGGACGGGCGGATGCACAGCGGCAACTTCGCGGTGACCGTCGTCGGGCCGGTCAGCCGCCGAACGCTGGCCCGGATGGCACCGAAGCTGCCGCACGCCGGCCACATCGGGCATCCGGCCGTGGCGACCTACGAGGCGTGCACGGTCTCGATCGAAGCCGCGGACACCGTCGCGTACGCCGACGGCGAGCGCGTCGGTCCGCTGCCCATCACGACGACGTGCGTCCCTGCGGCGATCGGCGTGCTGGTGCCGCCCGGCGTGGTCGGCCGTGGCTTGGCGCCGCATCGATCGAGGCCGTGACGCCTCGCCCGGTCACCCGCAGGTGCACGTCGCGCAGATCGGGCGCCAGGTGTGGAGCGTCCAGGTCGGGGTACGTCGTCCCCAGCCCGAGCACGGCCATGCCCGCCGCGCGCCCGGCGGCCACGCCTGCCGGAGCGTCCTCGATCACCAGGCAGCGCCGCGGTTCGACGCCGCAGTTGACGGCGGCCAGCAGGTAACACGCCGGGTCGGGCTTGCCTGCGTCGACGTCGTCGGACGTGACCAGTACCCGCGGGACGGGCAGGCCGGCGGCGGCGATGCGTGCCGAGGCGAGGCGCCGGTCCCCACTGGTGACGATCGCCCAGCGGTCGGCCGGCACGGCCGCCAGTGCTGCGAGAGCGCCCGGCGTGGTCTGTACGTCGCGGTCGAGCGCCTGGGCGGCAAGCATCTGCTCGGTCATGTCGCGTACGTCCGCTGGCGCGAGATCCGGCGCCACCAGCGCGAAGACATCGGGGGCAGGGATACCGTGCACATACGGTTCGAACTCGGCGAACGGGATGGCCAACGCGGCCGCAACCCGATACCAGGCACGCAGCACGCTGGCCGACGAGTCGACGAGCGTGCCGTCGAGGTCGAACAGCACGGCATCGGCGTCGAGGTCGATCACCGCATCAGCCTCGCACGTAGGCTGGACACCATGTCCGCGCCGGCCGACCGGTACGCCGCCGCTCGGCGGCGGGCGCAGCACCCGGTATACGACAGCTTCCGCCTCGGGTACCCGTTCGAGCTCGACGCCTTCCAGCGCGACGCCTGCCTCGCGTTGGAGGACGGCCACGGCGTGCTCGTCTGCGCGCCGACCGGTGCCGGCAAGACGGTCGTCGGCGAGTTCGCGGTGCATCTCGCATTGGCGTCCGGGCAGAAGTGCTTCTACACGACGCCGATCAAGGCGCTGTCGAATCAGAAGTACAACGACCTGGTCGAGCGGCACGGGGCCGACGCGGTGGGCCTGCTGACCGGCGACAACGCGGTCAACGCCGGCGCGCCGATCGTCGTCATGACGACCGAGGTACTGCGCAACATGCTCTACGTGGGCAGCGAGGCGGTCTCCGGTCTCGGGTACGTCGTCATGGACGAGGTGCACTACCTCGGCGACCGGTTCCGGGGAGCCGTCTGGGAAGAGGTGATCATTCACCTGCCGGCGTCGGTGCGGCTGGTCTCACTGTCGGCCACTGTGTCCAACGCGGAGGAGTTCGGCGACTGGCTGGTGACGGTGCGCGGCAACACGACGGTCGTAGTGCACGAGACGCGTCCGGTGCCGCTGTGGCAGCACATGCTGGTCGGCACCCGCATGTTCGACCTGTTCGCCGCGGGCCAATCGACCGTCGACCCCGAGTTGAAGCGGTACATCACCGAGCGGATGCGCTACCTCGACCCGGGCCTGCGTGGTCGCCGGCCCCTGCGCGGCTGGCGCCCGTCGCACCGTCCGGACATCATCGCCCGCCTCGATCGCGAGGCGCTGCTGCCACTGATCACGTTCATCTTCAGCCGGGCGGGCTGTGACGCCGCGGTGCGCCAGTGCGTCCAGTCCGGGCTGTGGCTGACCGAGCCCGACGAGCGCGACGAGATCACGGCGGTGGCCGAGCGGCGAACCGGCGCGATTCCGGCCGAGGATCTCGACGTGCTCGGCTACTGGGACTGGCTCGACGGGCTGCGTCGCGGCGTCGCGGCGCATCACGCCGGGCTGATCCCGGCGTTCAAGGAGACCGTCGAGGAGCTGTTCAACCGAGGGCTCGTGCGAGTCGTCTATGCGACCGAGACGCTCGCTCTCGGCATCAACATGCCGGCGCGCACTGTCGTGCTCGAGCGGCTGTCGAAGTTCAACGGCGACACCCACGCCGACATCACGCCGGGGGAGTACACGCAGCTCACGGGCCGGGCCGGACGCCGCGGCATCGACGTCGAGGGCCATGCGGTCGTCCTGTGGAGCCCGGAGGCCGACCCGACACGGGTCGCCGGCCTCGCGTCGACCCGCACGTATCCGCTGCGCTCGTCGTTCCGGCCGTCCTACAACATGGCCGTGAACCTCGTCGGCCAGATGGGCCGCGTCGCGGCGAGACAGCTGCTCGACTCGTCCTTCGCCCAATTCCAGACCGACCGGTCGGTCGCAGGACTGGCCAAGCAAATCCGGCAGAGCGAGACGACGCTTGCCGAGTACGCGGCTCAGACGCACTGCGACCGCGGCGACTTCGCCGAGTACGCGGCGCTGCGGCGCGAGCTCTCCGATCACGAGGCGGCGATATCGCGCGAGGGTGCCCGGATGCGCCGCGGCACCGTCGTGGCATCGCTCGAGACGCTGCGCCCGGGCGACGTCATCCGGGTCCCGGGCGGGCGGCGCGCCGGGCTGGCTGTGGTGCTCGATCCGGGCGTCCAACCGCACGACGACCCACGGCCGCTGGTCGTGACCGAGTCGCGGTGGTCGGGCCGGCTGACGCTCACGGACTTCCCGGCGGCGGTCGACGTGCTGGCCAAGGTCCGCGTGCCCAAGCACTTCAATCACCGCTCGCCGCAGGAGCGGCGCGACCTCGTGTCGACGCTTCGCGCAGCCGACGTCCCACCCGCGCCACGCCGCGGCCCTCGGGGCGCCCCGGCGGTCGACGACCTGGAGGTGCAGCGCCTGCGCGCCGCGCTCCGGGCCCATCCGTGCCACGCCTGCCCGGATCGCGAGATGCACGCCCGGTGGGCCGAGCGATACAACCGGTTGGCGCGTGAGAACAGCGCGCTGCAGCGCCGCATCGAGGGCCGGACCGACTCGCTCGGGCGCACGTTCGACCGGATCTGCGAGCTGCTCGACGCCCGCGGCTACCTCGCCGCGGACGAGACGACCCCTGCCGGGCGCCAGCTGTCGCGAATCTGGTCCGAGTCCGATCTCGTCGTGTCCGAGTGCCTGCGCGCCGGTGTCTGGGACGGCCTCGACGCCGCCGAGCTGGCCGCCGCGGTGTCGACGCTCGTGTACGAGGCGCGTCGAGACGAGCACCTCGCCGATCGGATGCCGACCGGCGGCGTCCGCGAGGCGCTCGCCAGCACCGTCCGCATCTGGGCCGACCTGATCGACAGCGAGTCCGACCTCGGGTTGCCGCGCAGCCGCGAGCCGCAGCTCGGTTTCGTCTGGGCGGCATACCGCTGGGCCAGCAACGAGAGTCTCGATCGGGTGCTGGAGTCTGCGTCGGACGCGGGGGTCGAGCTCTCCGCCGGCGACTTCGTCCGGTGGTGCAAGCAATTGCTCGACCTGCTCGACCAAATCGCCGACGCGCCGTCACCGACCGGCGTGCGCGGCCCGGTCGCGGAGCGGGCGCGAGCGGCCGCCCGGGCGATTCGCCGCGGCGTCGTCGCGCAGAGCATGATGCCCTGATCGCTACGGTTGGTCACTTCCGCAGTAGCGTATGTCACGGGGTGAATGCAGTCGGGACGGGAGAGGGCCGAGATGACATCCGAGAACGGTGAGCCGGGGCAGGCAGGTCACGGCGACCAATCCTGGCCGCCACCACCGCCCCCGCCGCCCGCGCAGCAGCCGAGTTCGCCGTGGGCACCCGAGCAGGCGCCGCCGGCCGCCGACGAGCCGGAGGCGCAGGCAGCACGGCCGGACGCCGAAGAAGAGGCGACGATGGTGCGCCCGATCTCGTCGATCCCGATCGGCTCGATCCCGATACCCGAGGGCGGCGACGCGGGCGACCGAACCACGAACTACGGCCAGCTGATCTCGTCCGGCCAGGAGGGGCCGGCCGGGTCCGAGCCGCCGGAGTCCGCCCCGCCCTCGCCGGCTGACGGCGAGCGGACCCAGGCGTTCTCCCGGCCCGAGCTGGGGGACCCGCCGTCGCCGACTCCGACTCAGCAGATGCCGGATCTGCCGCCCGCCTACGAGCCGCCGCAATACGAGCCGCCCGCCTACGATCCACCGGCCTACCCGCCGCAACAGCAGCAGCCGTACCAGCCGCCATATGGGCAGCAGGGCTATGGCCAGCAGGGGTACGGGCAGCAGGGCTACGGGCAGCAGGGCTACGGGCAGCAGGGCTACGGCCAGCAGCAGCCGTACTACCAGCCGGGCTACCCGCAGCAGCCGCAGACACAGGCCTACGGCCAGCCGCCCTACCAGCAGGAGTACGGGCAGTACGGCCAGCAAGGCTACGGCCAGCAGCAGTACGGCCAGTACGGCCAACAGGGAGCGCCGTACACGCCGTACTCGACCGATGAGCACGGCAAGAGACGGCTGTGGCTCTGGGTCGGGCTCGTCGTCGCTGTGGTCGTCATCGCGGTAGGCGCCGTCGCGTTCGTCACCAAGCCCGCGGCCCTCGGTTTCAAGAAGGTGCTCGACCACACGGCGGTGGAGAACACCGTCCGGCAGGGCGGCTACACGAACGTGAACTGCAACGACGGCAAGAACCCGACCGTCAAGAAAGGCGCCACGTTCACCTGCACCGCCGACGGCGGTAAGAAGGTCACCGTGACGATCACCGACTCCAAGGGCGACTACACGTGGAGCCCGTCGAGCTGATCGTCAGCCGACCGACCGCGCGATCGCGTTCAGGACGCGGTTGATCGAGCTGTCGATGCCGTAACGGTCGGCGAGACCGACGAGCGCGGCAGGGTCCGCCGGAGCCGACGGCAGCGTGTCGTCGATCTCGGGAAGCGGTGCGTCCGTCCGGCCGCGGACGACTCCCGGCGCCACCGACAGGTAATCGCGTGCCGCGCGGATCTTCGCGGCGGCACCGGCCGGGAAGCCCTCGTCACTCGACAGCGCGGCGGCGACGATCTGCTCGACGGAGCCGAATCGCGTCACGAGCACTGCGGCCGTCTTGGGGCCGACTCCGGCAACACCTGGCAGCCCGTCGCTCGGGTCGCCGCGCAGTGCGGCGAAATCGGCGTACTGCGCGGCAGGTACGCCATAGCGCGCCTGCACCTCGTCCGGCCCGAGATCCTCGAGCTTGGCCACCCCCCGCCCGACGTAGAGCACGCGGACGCGCTCGTCGGCAAGTGCCATCAGGTCGCGGTCGCCGGTGACGATCTCGCACGGATCGGCGTCGCGCGCGGCCAGCGTCGCCATGACGTCATCCGCCTCGAACCCGTCGGCGCCGGCGGTCGCGAGCCCGAGCGCGCCCAGGGCGTCCAGCAGCACCGGTATCTGCGGCACCAGCCGGTCCGGGATGATCTCGCCGCCGCCGGGGGCGGCTCGGTGCGCCTTGTAGGACGGCAGCAACGCCGCCCGGAACGCCGGTCGCCAGGACAGGTCCAGGCAGGCGACGTAGCGGGCCGGACGGCGGCGCTCGATCAGCGTCGCGTTCATGTCGAGGAAGCCGCGCACCGCGTTGACCGGCATGCCGTCCGGCGCGGTTACCGACTCCGGCACGCCGAAGAACGCGCGGAAGTAGAGGCTCGCGGCGTCGACGAGCATCAGCGTCACGCCCAGGACGGTAACGTGCCTGCGGTGCTGAGCGTCATCGGAGAGGCCCTGATCGATTTCGTCGACGCCGGCGACCACTCGACGTTCGCGGCGTACCCGAGTGGCAGTCCGCTCAACGTCGCGGTAGGCCTGGCCAGGCTCGGGCACGACACCGAGTTCATGGCGCGATTCGGCGAGGACATGTTCGGCCGGATGTTGCGCGCGCACGCCGAGCGCAACGGCGTCGGCCTGTCGTCGTCCGTGGCCGCCGCCGAGCAGTCTTCGCTGGCCATCGCCACGCTCGACCAGGACGCCAAGGCACACTACGACTTCTATCTCACTGGCACCGCGGACTGGCAATGGTCCGACGCCGAGCTCCGAGTCCCGCCCGCAACCCGGATCTTGCATGCGGGATCGCTCGCATCGTGGCTGCCGCCTGGCGCCGATCGCATCATCGAGATGCTGCGGCGGGTTCGCGACGACATGCTGGTCAGCTACGACCCGAACGTACGACCAGGACTGCTCGGCACACCGGAGCAGGCTCGCGAGCCGATCGAGCGGGCCGTCGCAGTCGCCCATCTGGTCAAGGCGAGCGACGACGACATCGGCTGGCTCTATCCCGGCGATCCCGAGGACGCGATCGCGGCGCGCTGGCTCGCGCTAGGCGCGACCGCGGTGGTCATCACGCGTGGCGAGCGCGGTGCGTGCGCGTACCGGGCCGCGACGGCGCCCATCGCTCGGCCGGCACCCGAGATCCGCCTCGTCGACACCATCGGTGCCGGCGACGCTTTTACGTCCGGGTTGCTCGGAGCGCTGGCGCGAGCCGGTGTGCGCGACGCCCCGGGGCTGGCCGCCGCCGATCTCGTCGAAGCCCTCGACGAGGCGATCCTCGTCGCGGCGCTGACCTGCGAACGAGCCGGTGCGGACCCGCCGACGGCGGCCGAGCTCGAGGCCGCTAGTACACGCTCCGCGCCGGATCGGTAGACCCACGCACGACGAGCTCGGTCGGCAGCACGTGAACCTCGGGTTCCTGGTCGGGTTCGGTGATCGCGACGAGCAGCCGGGTGGTCAGCTCCTCGGCCTGCTCGATCACCGGTTGCCGCACCGTCGACAGATCGAGCAGCTCGGCGCTCGCGTGATCGTCGAAGCCGATGATGGCGACGTCCTGGGGCACTCGCAGTCCGGCCCGCCGGATCGCGCGGATCGCCCCATAGGCCATCTCGTCGGACTCGGCGAACAGTGCGGTCGGCCGGGTCGGCAGCTCCAGCAACGACCGGGTCGCGGCCTCGCCGCCGTCGACCGTGAAGTAGCCGAGTATCTCCAGGGCCGGGTCATACTCGATGCCTGCGTGCTCCAGTGCGTCGAGGTATCCGATCCGCCGGTGATGTGGCGGGGTGAACCGCATCGGGTCCGACGCGTCGCCGCCGATCAGCGCGATGCGGCGATGGCCAAGCTCGACGAGGTGCCCGACGGCATCCCGTGCACCCTGCTCGTCGTCGATGCGGGTCGAGTGCAGGCCGGGCTGGTCGACGCCCAGCATCCCCACTGGAACGCCGAGTTCGCACAGCGCGCCCGCCTCGTCGTCGGTGAGCACCAGGCTGGCGATGACGATCGCGTCCACGCGCTTGCGAACTGGCATCCGGGTGAAGAAGCGCTGCCGTCCCTCCTCGTCGCCCAGGTTGTAGAGCAGCAGGTCGAGGCCGGCGTGGTGCAGCACGCTCTCGACCGCACCGAGCACCTCGGCGAAATACCAGCGATGGACGAACGGAACGACCACACCGACCGTTGCGGTTCGCCCGCTGGCCAGCCGGGCGGCGAACGGCGAGGCCACGTAGTCGAGTTCCTGCGCCGCGGCGAGCACCCGGTCGCGCGTGGCGGTGGCGACGTCGGGCAGGCCGCGCAGCGAGCGCGACACCGTGGCGATCGACACGCCCGCCAGCTTTGCGACGTCCTCGATGCTGGAAGTCATTGGTCTGAACCGCCACTGTAGGTCGAACGGCTCCGCACCGGTTGCCGGGAACGCTAATCGATTGTCGCGCGCAAGCAAGTCGGACGGGCATTCTGGTCGCGTGCGCACCGTTTACCGCAACGGCCGTATTTACACCGCTGCCACGCCCGCCGCCACCGCGATCGCCGTCGAGGACGCCCAGATTGCCTGGATCGGCGACAGCGACGCCGTCGCGCCCTCGGCGGATCGGGTCGTTGACCTCGAGGGCGCGCTGGTCATCCCGGCCTTCGTCGACGCGCACGTGCACGCGACGTCATCCGGCCTCACGCTCACCGGCCTCGACCTGTCCGGCGCGACGTCGCTGGCCGATGCGCTGGATCGCGTCGAGCGGCACAGTCGGGCCAGCCGCGGTCGCCCTGTGCTCGGCCACGGCTGGGACGACACGTCCTGGCCCGAGCGACGCCCACCGTCCGCCCGGGAACTCGACCGTGCCGGGTACGGCGGCCTGGTCTACATCGCACGGGTCGACTCCCACTCGGCAGTCGTCTCCTCGGCACTGCTCGCCGCGACGCCGGGAGTCCGCGCGCTGCGGGGCTACCGCCCGGATGGCTGGCTGATCGGCGACGCCCACGACGCCGCCCGCGTGGTTGCCTTCGGATCGCTGGGCGCGGCGGCCCGACGTGAGGCCCAGCGGGCGACCCGCTCACATGCCGCCACGCTCGGGATCGCCTGCCTGCACGAGATGGCCGGCCCCGAGATCTCCAGTGCGGACGACCTGGCCGGGCTGCTCGCGCTGGCCGCCACCGAGCCGGGGCCGCAGATCGTCGGGTACTGGGGCGAGCTGCTCGGCATCGAGCTGGCCCGCGAACTCGGAGCGTCCGGGGCCGGGGGAGACCTGTTCTGCGACGGCTCGCTCGGCTCGCATACCGCGGCCCTGACCGAGCCCTACGCAGATGCTCCGGGCAATTCGGGCCACCTGCGGTTCGACCCTGGCGAGATCGCCGAGCACATCCGGCGCTGCACCGACGCCGGGCTGCAGGCCGGGTTCCACGCGATCGGGGACGCTGCCGTCGACGCGATCCTCGACGCCGTCGAACAGCTGGGCCCCGGCACGGGCCAGGGGCATCGTGTCGAGCACGCCGAGATGGTCACCGATCCGCAGCGGCTGGCCGCGTCCGGGCTCGTCGCGTCCATGCAGCCGGCTTTCGACGCTGCCTGGGGCGGGACGGCCGGCATGTACGCGCAGCGCCTGGGCCCTGAGCGGGCGGGGCGCCTGAATCGCTTCGCCGAGCTCGCGGCGGCAGGCGTGCCGCTGGCGTTCGGCTCGGACTCACCGGTGACACCGATGAACCCGTGGGCGGCGATCCGCGGCGCGGCGTACCCCTCCGAGCCGGGCGCGGCAATCAGCGCCGCCGCAGCGTTCGCCGCGCACACGACGGGCGGCTGGCGGGCGGCCCGCCTCGACGGCGACGGGTCGGGCGTGCTCGCGCCCGGTGCCCCCGCGACGTTCGCGGTGTGGGACGGCGCGTCACCGGCAGAGGGGCTGCCCGACGTCCGGCCCGGCACCGACCTGCCGACCTGCCTGCGCACCGTCGTTCGCGGCGAGACGGTATTCGCCGTCTCGTTCTGAGGGTCACCAGGGATACTGGCCAGATGCACTTGCGGCGCCTCGATCCGGCCGCGCCCGTTCGCGCCCGATGGGCCGCCCTGATCGCTGCCGGCGCCGGGCTCGCCAGCCTGCTCGCATTCCCGCGATTCGGCGTCTGGCCGCTGGCGTTCGTGAGTGTCGCCTCGTTCAGCGTCGCGGTGCAGGGCCGCCGCGCCCGCACGGCAGCGTGGCTCGGCCTCGTCTACGGCGCGGCGTTCTTCGTCCCGCTGCTGCACTGGACCGGCGTGTATGTCGGGCCCGCCCCGTGGCTGATCCTCGCGATCGCCGAGGCCGGCTACTTCGCCGGGATGGGTGCGGTGCTGTCCTGCGTGCAGCGGCTGCCGTTCGCGCCGTTGTGGATCGGCGCCACCTGGGTACTGCAGGAGGCGATTCGCGACTGGAACCCGTTCGGTGGCTTCCCGTGGGGGCGCTTGGCGTTCAGCCAGGCGGACTCGCCGATGCGCTGGCTCGCTCCTCTCGGCGGTGCGCCACTCGTGACGTTCGGTGTTGCCGTTGGCGGTGGCGCACTCGCACGGCTGATCCTGTCAGCGAACATCCGTGCCTGGCGGGCCACGGCGATCAGTGCCTCCGCGCTCGCCGCGGTACCCCTGGTCTGCCTGCTGCTCGGCGTGGCGCTGCAGCCCCCGCCGGACGCGCACGGGCGGACGACGACGATCGCGGTCGTGCAGGGCAGCGTCCCCGATCGCGGTCTCGGTTTCGAGGACCGCCGGCGGCAGGTTCTCGACAATCACGTGGCCGAGACGATGAAGCTCGCCGCGGCGATCCGCGCCGGCACGCAGCCCAAGCCCAGCCTGGTCGTCTGGCCGGAGAACTCCTCCGACCTCGACCCGTACACGAACGCCGACGCGGCGGCAGAGATATCGAGCGCGGTCCGTGCGGTCGGCGTGCCGATTCTGGTCGGCGCGATCCTGGACGGTCCCGGTCCGGATCACGACCGCAACGTGGGCATCCTGTGGTCGCCGACCACGGGCCCCGGCGCCACGTACACAAAGCGGCATCCGGTGCCCTTCGGCGAGTACATGCCGCTGCGTAGCCTCGCGACGGCCATCAGCTCCAAGGCCAGCCTGGTCGAGCGCGACATGGTGGCCGGCCACGGCAACGGCCGGCTGCGTGGCGGGCCGTTCCCGATCGGCGACGTGATCTGCTTCGAGGTGGCCTACGACAGCCTGGTGCGATCGTCGGTCGAGGCCGGGGCGCAGTTCCTCGTCGTCCAGACCAACAACGCGACGTTCGGGCACACCGGCGAGACCTACCAGCAGCTGGCCATGAGCCAGCTTCGCGCGGTCGAGCACGGCCGCGCCGTCGCGCAGGTGTCGACAACGGGCGTATCAGCCGTCATCGGGCCGGACGGGCAGATCCGGCAGCGAACCGGGCCACTGTTCACTCCGGCGACCCTGGTAGCCGACGTGCCGCTGCGGACGACCGTTACCCTTGCGACTCGGCTCGCCGCGCTTCCCGAGTACGCCATTGCCGGTATCGCGCTGCTCGCGCTCGGCTGGACGCTGTGGGCCGGGAAGCTCGTGCGTCGCAGGACGGCGCGTGGCGCTTCCCCGCAGGCCGTGACCGACCCGGAGGAGATGGTGAGCGCGTGATCGGACGTCCGAGCGATGCGGCCCGAGTGGATGTCCGGTGAGCCTGCCGCCAGACTCGTCAGCCGATCTCGGCCGGGTACTCGTCGTCATCCCGACCTACAACGAGCGTGACAACGTCGAGGCAATCGCCGAGCGGGTCACCGCGTCGGTTGCCGAGGCGAACGTGCTGATCGTCGACGATCACAGCCCGGACGGCACCGGCAAGATCGCCGATGAGATCGCTGCCGCCGATCCGCGCGTGCACGTCCTGCACCGCACCGCGAAAGCGGGCCTCGGCGGGGCGTATGTCGCCGGCTTCGGCTGGGGCCTCGAACGGGGCTTCGACGTGCTCGTCGAGATGGATGCCGACGGCTCGCACGCGCCCGAGCAGCTCAGCCGCCTGCTCGACGCGCTCCGCGACGCCGACCTGGTCATCGGCTCGCGCTGGGTGCCCGGCGGAAAGGTCGTCAACTGGCCGAAGTCGCGCGAACTGCTGTCCCGGGGCGGAAACCTCTACACGCGCATCGCGCTGGGCATCGACCTGCGAGACGCGACGGGCGGCTACCGCGCCTACCGACGTGCCGTACTCGAAGAGATCGACTATCGCTCAGTCGTATCCGAGGGGTACTGCTTCCAGGTCGACCTCGCCTGGCGCGCGGCGCGAGGCGGGTTCCGGGTGGTCGAGGTGCCGATCACGTTCGCCGAGCGGGAACGCGGCGAGAGCAAGATGAGCGGTTCGATCGTGCGCGAGGCGCTGTGGCGGGTCACCCAGTGGGGCGCGCAGCACCGTGCGAACCAGATCAGACGAGTGGTCCGGCGCCGCTCCGGCTAAGACGCCGTCAGGCCGACTTCGCGCCGCGCCGCGCGCGCAGCACGTCGAGGCGCTCGGCGAGAACTTCCTCGAGGTCGGCGACGGTGCGCCGCTCCATCAGCATGTCCCAGTGGGTACGCGCGGGCTTGGTCTTCTTCGCTTCGGGCGCGGGTCCGTCGACCAGCTGCGCGGTAGCTCCGTCCAGCCGGCACTCCCAGGTCGACGGGACGTCGGCCTCTTCGGAGAACGGGATCGTGAATTCGTGTCCGCGAGGGCATGCGTAGGCGGCGAGGTTGCGCGGAGCAGGCTCTGCGCCGTACTCGGTCTCGTAACTCACGGCGCCCATCCGACTGCCCCGCAGTGTGCGATCTGCCATAGTGGGCACCTCCCTAACTTTCTAGTTCGAACTTCCGGGTAGCCAACGAACGGGGCCCCGCGAGGATTCCCGCACTGCCTGGCAAGCGGCTCAGGCGGGGCGATTGAGACGATTTGAGGAGAGTGCGCGTTGGCTCGGCTGCGTCATCGCGGTGTTACCCAGATTGACGCGCCAGAGGCCGGAAACGTTGCGCCCGGGGCGCGGCGTCGGCGGTCGGCCGGCCGGATCGGCCTCGCGATCGGCGCCGGCCGGCTCGCGATCGGTTGCGCCGCCCTGGTCGGTCCGGAGGCCTCGATCCGGCTGCTCGGGCTCGACTCGGCGACAGCGACGCGCGCGGCCTGGCTGGCGCGCATGTGCGCTGCCCGCGACGTGGCACTCGGCGCGGGCACGATCAGCAGCGTCGCATCCCGGCGCGGCCAGACGTCCTGGCTGCTCGCCGGCGCGCTGGCCGACGCCGGCGACGCGGCCGCGTTCGCGCTCGCCGTCAGGTCCGGCCGCCTGCCCCGCACGCGCGGTTACCTCGCCGCCGCGACGGGCGTGGCCGGCGCCGTGGCCGGGCTGGGCAGCGCGGCCGGACTGCTCCGGCGGTAACCGCTACGCGAGCAACGTGCGCAGGTGCCGCGTCGGGGGAGACCCAGCCCCGAGCACGGCGTCGTGCAGCTCGCGCGGCGTCCACTGTGGACGGTCGCGGCGCAGGTCGGCTACCAGGTCACGGACCTCGCAGTAGCCGACGAAGTACGTGCACAGCTGTGTGGCTGTCAGCTGGACGCGCCGCCACTTGCCGGTCGCCTCACCTGGCTCCTGGAACCCGCGCTCGACCATCAGCGCCATCGCGGCGGACTCGTCGAGGTCGTGCGCATGGAACCGGATGTCCATGATCGAGTTGATGACCGAGCGCAGCTGCATCTTCAGCTGCTGCATCCGCAGTGCCGACGCGGCTTCGCGCGAGACGTCACGACGGTAGCCGGAGTCGACCATGAGCTCCTCGGCGTAGACGGCCCATCCTTCGACGAACGATCCGCTCCACCACACCGCCCGTACCGGCGTGCTGGCCCGGTAGCGGTTGGAATGGGCCAGCTGCAGGGCGTGCCCGGGCATCGCCTCGTGGACGGTCAGGTTGTGCAGCATGTGCGCGTTGTACTCGCGGTAGAACGACGTCACCTGCTCGGCGCTCCAGTTGGCCGGAGTGGGGGAGACGGCGAACTCCGTGGGCAACGGAGCGGCTTCGAGGGCTCCCGGCGGGCGGCAGTACGCCACCGACACCCCGCGGTCGATCTCGGGCATCTCGACGATCACGATGGGGTCGTCGTGCACGGTCACCAGGTCGTGATCGCGCACGAAGCGCGTCGTGTCGGCGAGCGCGTCGCGGCATCGGCCGAGGATCGTCTCATCGGTCGGTGCATCCGCCGCGAGCTCGTCGAGGACGCTGCGCACCGTGGCCGCGTCCGCGTCGCGGACGCCCGCCCGGTGGCCGGCCTCGTCGGTGATGAGTTCGGTCACGCGCTCCAGGTCGGCCTGTGCCCGGGCGAGCAGCGAGTCCGGGGCGAAGTCCGTGTCGAGGGTGAGCGCGAGCTTCTGCGCGAAGTGGTGCTCGCCGATCTGGGCTTTGCGTTCGGATTGTTCGACGCGTGCAGCCAACCAGTCGCGATGCTCGGCGATGGCGTGCCGCGCAACGGCCGAGCCGCGCTCGACCTGATCGCGCATGTGCGGCACGGCGATCAGGGCACGCGGGATCGCGTCGTCGAGCAGGTCCAGCGTGCCGCCGAGTTGGCTCATGGCTGTCTCGACGTGGATTCGCGACATGTCGCCGAGTCGACTTCGGGCGGCTGCGAGGTAGTCCGGCACCGCGTCCAGGCGGCCGGCCAGGGCGGCGAGACGGTCCGGCAGCGGCGCGAAGTCGCGGGTCAGCAGTGCGTGCAGCGCGCTGCCCGGGTTGTGCAGAATCGGGTTCCACTCGCCCTCGTACAGCACGTCGAGGTCGAAGAGCTCGGCACGCAGCGCGGTGCGCAGCACCTCGGCGTCGACCCGCTCCGCGACGTCGGACACCTCAGCGGCGTCGAGCCCGGCAAGCTGTTCGCGCAACTCCGCGGCCCGGGCTGTCGCCGCCGACGGCGACGGGTCGGGCAACCGGTCGTCGAAGCGGTGGTCGCCCAGATAGGTCGCGCCGGCTGGGTCGTAGGCGAGGTAGCTCTCCAGCGCGTCGGCGGCGACGTCCGCGAAGGTGGCCATGTCGTGAGCCTCTCAGTTCGCGCCGACGCCGATCAGCCGGGTTACCCGTTCAGATACGCGAGTACGGCAAGCACCCGGCGGTTGTCGTCCTCGGACGGCGGCAGCCCGAGCCGGCTGAAGATGCTGTTCGTGTGCTTGCTCACCGCCTTCTCGGTGATGAACATCCGCCCGGCGATCGCGGCGTTGGACCGCCCCTCGGCCATCAGTTCGAGGACCTCGCGCTCGCGGGGGGTCAGGGCACGTAACGGCTCGTCGCCCGCGCGCCGGGTGAGTAACTGCGAGATGACCTCCGGATCCATCGCCGTGCCGCCGCCCGCGACCTGGCGCACGGCGTCGACGAACTGGCCGACGTTGAACACGCGATCTTTGAGCAGGTAGCCGACCCCGCCGGTGCGGTCGGCGAGCAGTTCGCGCGCGTAGAGCTGCTCGACGTACTGCGACAGCACGAGCACCGGCAGCCCGGGCACTTGCCGGCGCGCCTCGATCGCGGCGCGCAGTCCCTCGTCGGTGAACGACGGGGGTAGCCGGACGTCGACGACCGCCACGTCCGGGCGATGCGTGATCAGCGCCCGCAGCAGCGACGGCCCGTTGTCGACTGCCTCGACGACGTCGAAGTCGTTGGCCTCCAGCAGGCGGATCAGGCCGTCCCGGAGCAGGGCGAGGTCTTCGGCGAGGACGACTCGCACGGCAGCTCACCCCTCCTCAATGCGCGCCGCGCCAGGCTATCTTGCCGGTCGTCAGTTCCAGCGGACGACCGTGCCGAACAACTTGCGCGCCAGCTTCTCGGCCACCGACTTCTCGGCCGCGACGTCGGGTGTCTCGTTCTCGTCGTTCAGGCTGGCGAGCCAGCCTCGGCCGCGGGCGAGGTAGACCTCCAGCCCGAAGCTGTGCACGAACGAGTGCGCGACGGATTCCGCGTGGGCCTGGCTGGCGCGGTCGGCCCACGTCGAGATGTCGATCATGTCGCCGTCGAGGGTGCAGAGGATCTCTTCGACCGGATGGACACCGAGGTCGATGTCGTCCGACGACGTCGGCGAAGGATGCGAGCCGGTGCAGTGCAGCTTGCGGGCGATAGTGGCAATGGGCGTGCCGTAACCGATCGACGTACCACCTCTCGTGGACGCGACGATCGTGACGACGACGGCGCCGACCACGATCACGCCGACGATGCCGAGCACCACGTACAACCGTGTGCGCCGGCGAGGTTGCCCCGCGTGTTCCGCGAGAGCGCCAGGGTAGGCCTGCGGGAGTTCCGGTCGACCGGCGTGCCGTGCGTGCCTGGCGACGTGGTCGCTCATGCGCTTCCCTCCAGTCGGCGCCGAGCCTAGGCCCAGGTCAGGAGGGTGTGAAGCGACACGCCTCAGATGTTGATCCCGCTCAGCTGATCGGCGAGGACGACTCGCACGGTAGCTCCATCGTGACGACGGTCGGGCCGCCTGGCGGGCTGGTGACCGTCAGCCGGCCGTCGAAAGCGCCCAGCCGCCGTTCGATCCCGCGCAGTCCGCTGCCCGCGCCGGGCGTCGCGCCACCGCGCCCGTCGTCGCGTACCTGCATCGACAGCAACCCGCCCGCGTGCCGCAGCCGCACCCATGCCCCGGTCGCGCCGCTGTGCCGGATCACGTTGGTGAGCGCCTCGGCGACCGCGAAATAGGACGCCGACTCGACCGGGGCGGGCAGCCGCTCGGGCACGTCCGCGTCGACCTGGACCGGGAGCGGGCTGGCGAGCGCCAGCGCCTCGACGGCGCCGACCAGACCGCGATCGGCTAGCACCGGCGGATGGATCCCACGCACCAGCCCGCGAAGCTCGGCCAGCGCCTGGCTGCTGACGGCTCGCGCCTGCGCCAGCAGCAGCTTTGCGCTCTCCGGATCGTCGTCGACTGCGTCCTCGGCCATACCGAGGTTCATGCCGAGTGCCACGAGACGCGCCTGGGCGCCGTCGTGCAGGTCGCGCTCGATGCGCCGGATCTCGGCTGCCTGCGTGTCGACGGTCTCGGCGCGCGACTCGGCCAGCTGCCGCACGCGGCTGGCCAGCCGGGTCCGCTCGTTGGGCGACAGCATCGCTCGCGCGATGCGCGCGTTGGTGTCGAGGAACATGTGCTTGGGCAGCCACCAGAACACCAGGCCGAGCAGCGACTCGACGATCGCGATGATGTACATCGCGAGCCCGACCGTGCTGTTGACGAGGAGCCACGCCAGGTCGCGCCACGTCGCCGGATCCTTGGCGACCGACCAGAGCTTGACCAGCAGGGCGGCATCGGGCACCGGCGCGTAGGACGACTCGATCGGCGCGACGCCCAGCTGCCGGGCCGCCCACCGGCGGTGCAGGCCGGCGAAGCGGCGCAGAAGCGGCAGGCAGACGGCCAGCATCGGGATGCCCACCGACACCGCGACCAGCCCGACGCCGGTCACCGTGACAATGAACAGGACCAGCCCCAACGCGCTGAACGCGGTGAGCGTGATCGCCCAGCCGACCAGGCCCAGCCGCTTGCCGAGCTCGTTTGCCATGGCTCCATCGTGACGCACGCTGCGGGCGTCGATGGTGGTGCTAGGCCCCCTTTCGTCCGGGACCCATCACCAGTGCCGATCCGGACCTGCCCGGCGAGGGTTGATCACGACAACACGTGACCAACCTGGAGGCTCTGCCATGTACGACACTGAATCGCGCCGTCGCACAGCATCCGTGCGCGCCGCGCGCTGGAGCGCGACCCATCCGTGGCGCGCGATCGCCATGTGGCTGGTGTTCGTGGCCACCTGCTTCGCGATCGGCCAGGCCGCCGGCACCCACCGGGCGACCGACCTCGACCAGACGGTGGGGGAGTCCGGCCGGGCCGCGCACTGGCTGCACGACGCCGGTATGGACGACCCGGCCACGGAGAGCGTGCTGATCAGCTCGCGAAACGGCGCGCTCGACTCGGCCGCCGCGGCCCGTGCCGCCGCCGACGTCACGCGCTGGTTCAGCGCGTTGCCCGGCGTCGCACACGTGGACGCGGTCAAGCACGCCACTGGCGGCCAGGCCCTGCTCGTCAACGTGACGATGCGCGGCGATCCGGACACCGCGCAGGATCGCGTCCAGCCACTGCTCGATGCGACGGCCGCCGCGCAGCGCGCCTATCCAGCACTGCGCGTCGAGGAGGTGGGCGACTCGTCGATCTCCAAGGCGATAAATGCCGAGGTCGGCAAGTCGTTCGGAAAGGCCACCAGCCTGAGCCTGCCGATAACGCTGCTCATCCTGCTGATCGCATTCGGAGCGATCATCGCCGCTGGCGTACCGGTGCTGCTGGCTATCTCGGCCGTCGTCGCGGCCGTCGGCCTGTCGGCGATCGCGTCCCGTCTCGTGCCGGACTCCGGTACGACGTCGAACGTGATCTTGCTGATGGGCATGGCCGTCGGCGTCGACTACTCGCTGTTCTACCTCAAGCGCGAACGCGAGGAGCGAGCCCGCGGGCGCAGTCATATCGACGCGATCGAGATCGCGGCGCAGACGTCCGGCCGCTCGGTCATCGTCTCCGGCCTCGCGGTGATCGTCTCGATGGCGGGCATGTTCCTGGTTCACGACGTCACATTCGCGTCGCTGGCCGTCGGTTCGATTCTGGTGATCGCGGTCGCGGTGCTGGGCTCGATCACGGTCCTGCCGGCCGTGCTGGCCAAGCTGGGCCGGCGGATCGACCGCCCACGGGTGCCGGTGCTGTGGCGGCTCACCAACCATCAGGGCGAGCCTCGGCTGTGGCCCGCCCTGCTCCGGCCATCATTGCGCCGGCCACTCGCCACGTTCATGATCTCGGCGATCGCGATGCTCGCGCTGGCGTTCCCGGCGCTGCACATGAAACTGGGCCAGTCGACCGAGAAGCAATTGCCCAAGTCGATACCCGCCGTGCAGAGCTACGACCGGATGACCGCGGCCTTCCCGGGTGAGCAAGCGTCAGCCGAGATCGTCGTTCGCGCACCGTCGCAGGACGCCGCCGACGTGGCAGCGGCACTTGACCGCGTGACCGGCCAGCTCGCCAGGAACCCGGACTTCGCGCTCGGCGGATCCGATGCTGTCGAGCGCCGGTCGTCAGCCGACGGCCGGGTGCATGCGCTGACCGTCGACATGCCGTTCGAGTCCTCGTCGCGCCAGGCCAAGCAGGCGGTTCGCGAACTGCGCGGGCACGTGTTGCCTGCCGCGATCGGCACGATTCCGGGCGCATCGTTCGCGGTCACCGGAGGAGCGGCGTCCAATGTGGACTACGCGCAGCACCAGCGCGACAAGCTGCCGGCCGTGATCGGCTTCGTGCTGGCGCTGACGTTCCTGATCATGGCGTTCACGTTCCGGTCGGTCGTCATCGCCGCGATGACGATCTTGGTGAACATGCTGTCGGCGGCAGCGGCGTTCGGCGTGCTCGTACTGACGTTCCAGGGCCACTGGGCCGAGCGGCTGCTGAACTTCCACTCCAATGGCACGGTCGTGTCGTGGATCCCGCTGTACCTGTTCGTCGTGCTGTTCGGCCTGTCGATGGACTACCACGTGTTCGTCGTCAGCCGGATCCGCGAGGCTGCGCAACGTGGCCTGTCGACACGAGAGGCCGTGGCGCACGGGATCACCCGATCGGCCGGTGTCGTGACGAGTGCAGCCGTGGTCATGGTCTCGGTCTTCGCGATCTTCGCCTCGCTCGACATGGTCGAGTTCAAGGAGCTCGGCGTGGGCCTGGCGTCGGCGATCCTGATCGACGCGCTGGTCGTACGTGCCGTGGTGCTGCCGTCGCTGATGACGCTGCTCGGCCGGGCGAACTGGTGGCCGTCTCCGATGTCGCGCCGGCGCGGCCCAGCCACGATCGAGTCGAAGCACCTCGTGGATGCCATGTCGCGCTGAACCGCCGAGCGGACGATGAGGGCTCGCCCCGCGGCGAGCCCTCATCGCGTCCTCAGTGCTCGCCGCCGAGCAGCATCGCGTTGAACAGCAACTTGAACGAGCCGTGCGCCTGCGCGCGGTGCTGGACGCTGGTGCCGAGCAGCACCACGTTGCCGTCGCCGACCGGCACGTCGACAACCGCGGCCTTGCCGGCGATGAGGTCCGCGCCGAGCAGCCAGCCACTGCGCAGGATGTCCGACGTCGGGTACTGCACCGGGGTCGTGACACCACTCGCGCCGGCACTGACCGAGAACGCGGGGCTCGAGTCGGAGTACGCGTCCAGGTCCGCGGGCAGGCCCCACGTCAACGGCGTGCCGTTGTCGACCTTGGTAGCGACGACGGAACCGGGCGAGTAGTAATCCTTGCTCGACACGCCGTCGGTCACGTCGCTGACCGGGAAGTCCGCGAACGCGCGGATCGGCAACTCGGCGGCGCCGTTGACGGTGACGAGCGTGCCACCGGCCTTGACGAATGCCACCAGGTTGTCGATGCCGGCCTGGGTCATGCCTCTGGTGTACTCGGGCGGATGCGTCCCAGCCCGCAGGCCGTTGAGCATGCTCGAGTACGAGGCGTCGGGAAGAACGATCACGTCGTACTTGTCGTGCAACCCGCCTGCGCGCACGTCGGCGTCGTGCAGGCTGGCATACGGGAGCTTGAACTGCTCAAGGACGTATCGCGTCCATCCTTCGTCGGAGTTGCCGCCCCATCCGTGGTACAGCGCGACCCGGGGCGCGCTCAACGAGACGCTCGCGGCCGCCTGGCTGTCGACGGCGCCGACCCGCAGGCCGAGTAGCTTGGCCTGCTCCGCGACGCGGGTGTCCGCACCGGGCCGGACGCCCACCAGGAACGTCCCGGCGGGCCACGTCCCGAGATCGGTCGCGACCGTGCCGGTCGTGCGGGTCACCGTCTCGCCGGCCTCCAGCAGCTTCTGCGCCGCGGTGAACGAGTCGTTCACCCGCGGGTCGAGCGCGTAGGCGAAGCCGGGCGCTGCTGACGGCATCCGGGACTCCGGCACCGCCGCCCAGTCGACCGGTGCCGAGTTGACGACAAACTGCGTGTCGACCTTGTCGACCTGGACGCCCATCTGTTCCTGCAGCGTCCAGCCCGCCATGTCATAGGGAGCCTCGGGGGAGCCGTCGGGGTTACGCCGGTCCGGGTACACCTGCGGGTTGAGCAGATCCTTGACGTACGCCTGGAACGGCTGCGCCTCGTGCACGATGAAGCTGCCGGCGGGGTAGCTCTTGTCGCCAACGGCGAACGCGGCCTTCGCCTGCTCGACCTCGACGTCGCCCCAGCGCAGGACGTTCACCATCTTGGTCGCGGTACCGAAGTCAGCCTGATCGGACGGGATCACATAGGACACGTCACCGCCGCGGGCGATGGCCTGCTGACCCATCCGGTAGGCGCCGTAGAGCCAGTTCTGCCGATCGACGTCCGCGGTGTGCAGGTACGCCCAGCCGGTCGACTCGATGTAGGCGCAGCTCTGGCTCATGTGCCACCAGCCGCCCTTGTACGGGCTGGGATAGAAGGCGGACGGCTCCGACGTCGACACGCCTTGGTACGGGAACTGCTTGGGGAACTTCGTCGGATCCTCGAAGACCGGCGTGGCGGACGCGTCGGCCGTCTCGGAGAGGATGCCGATCTCGTTGTGGAATGCCGGCGTCGAGCGCAGGCCACCGTCCCACCACTGGTCGTACTGCTGCCGCGAGACCGCGCCGACCTTGCCCTCGCGGTCCAGGCGCTGGGTCAGCGAGTCGCCGAGCAGGTTGATGCCGCGGATCACCTCGGGCTGGATCTGCGGGTTGGCCGGGTCCTTGAACGGCGGGATGAAGATGCGCGCCGGGTAGGCCGCTGTCTGATGGGTGTCGTAGAGCAGCTGCGGGTACCACTGGTGCCACAACAGCGCGCCCTGATTGCGCGTCTCGGCCAGGTTGAACATGAACCAGTCGCGGTTGTCGTCATGACCCGCGTACTTCTGGTACAGCTCCGGATAGCTGGAGTCCTGGTACGGACCGCCGACGTGCTGCATGTACCAGTCCGAGACCTCACTGGTGCCGTCCGGGTTGACGTTGGGGTCGAACAACGTGATGACGTTGTCGCGGATCGACTGCGCCTCTGGGCTCTCGCTGCGCACCAGGTCGTATGCGAATTGCGGTGCGGTCTGCGATGGAGCCACCTCGGTGGAGTGGATCCCGAAGTCGACCCAGGCGACGGTCTTGCCGTCCGCGGAGAGCTGCTTGGCTTCGCTCTCGCTGAGCCCGCGCGCATGGGCAAGGCGCTCGGAGATGCTGCGGTACCGATCGAGGTTCTTCGGGGTGAGGTTCTCCGGGGACGAGATGATGGCCATGAGCTGGTCGCGTCCCTCGGACGTCTTGCCGATGTTGATCAGCTTCATGCGGTCACTGGCCTGGTCGAGCTTCTGGAAGTACGTCGAGATCTGCTCGTAGTTGGCCAGCTTGTAGTCGGCGCATGGCGTGAAGCCGAACACCGATTCCGGCGCCGGCAATCCCGCCGCCGACTGGGTGTGGCCGACGGACGGTCCGACGACGACCACCAGCGCCACGACGCTCGCAATGGTGAGCCCTGCCCGGATTCTTCGCCACATGGGGCACCTCCAGCACCCTGTTGGGATGGCATGTCGAGGGCGGACATGTCAGGTGGAGATGAGACTATCCGCGCAGACTGGCTAGAACGGCCTGGAGGCAGATATTTGACCGCCATTTGATGCTTCCACGCGAATACGCGCAAGAGCATCAAAGCGCAGTGAACCGTCACGCGGCTCGGGGACTACCCGTCGGTGCGGCAAGCTACTGATCTCGCAGGGCCTCCTGCCAGGGGAACGAGGCCAGGTCGGGCTCGACCCAACCGGCCTTCGCCCGGGCATCGGCCAGCGTGGACGAACGGTAGAAGCGGCTCAGCAGCCGCTTGTCGAGTAGGGCCGGATGGTGGTTGGCGAACGTGTCGAAGTTGCCGCCGGCGAATTCGGCTGTGTGGTAGGCGACCAGTTCCACCCAGGCGCGGCTGACGGTCGCGTGATACTTCTGCGGCGATCCCGCGTACCGCGCCGTCTGCTGGATTCCGCGGCTGACCAGCTCGACAGCCGCCGGCATCCCGCACCGTCGCACGGCGAGCCAGGTCACATGGATGTGCTCTCGGTGGCCGAACCTGCCCGCAGCCGCCGTCACTTCGGCGAACAGCTCGTCGAAGGTGGATGCACCGTTCCTGTTCGGGCTCATGTCGACACGTCCGTCAACGCTTGCAGGCCCGCGTGCAGGCCGGCGATCTTTGTGGCCGGCAGCCGGCCGAGGGCGCGGCGTTCCAGGGTGGCTATGGCTCGGCGGATTGTCCTGGCAGCGGTGCGCCCGGACGCGGTCAGTTCGACGAGTACCGCACGGCGATCGCCCGGTCGCGTGCCGCGGGTGACGTGGCCACGCCGCTCTAGGCGATCCAGCACGCTGGTCAACGTCGTGGGACGCGTACCCACCGCCGCGAGTAACTCGGACACGGTCCGGCTACGCCCGTCAGCCATATTGGCGAGCACATTGATCTCGGCCGGCGTCAGATCCAGCTCCGCGAGGTGCGCGTTCAAGACGTGCTGGGTGGCGTGGGTCGCGCGCTGCAGCGCGAGCAGCGGCGACGACTCGGTTGACTCAGATCTCAGTGGCACGATTTCGGACTATACGATATCGCACTACCTGCCGCAAACCTCGCCGTGATTAAGTTCGGGCCGTCGTCTGGCTGTCCAGGGCGGCATCCGGAGCATGCCTCGCCGAGCCTGCAAGCTGACATAACGTGCGGACGCGTCCGTTCGGCGAGCAGATTCGCGCTGACTGAGCAGTCCGGAGGCGGCTGACGAGTGGGGGAGCGTGGCCGATCGCGATTGCGGACCAGGCCGGGTCGCTGGATGCCGCTTTCACCTCGCGGACCGGTAGATGTGGCACGATTTCGCAGGTGAGCAGCAGACCCGCCGCGGCGCAGCATCTGCGCGACCTCGCTACGCTGCGCCGCGTCCGCGACCGGATCGACCGGGAGTACGCCCGGCCGCTGGACGTCGAGGCGCTCGCCCGCGGCGCGCACATGTCGGCCGGGCACCTCAGCCGCGAGTTCCGGCTTGCCTATGGCGAGTCGCCGTACGGCTACCTGATGACGCGGCGTATCGAGCGCGCGATGGCGCTGCTGCGCCGTGGCGACCTCAACGTCACCGAGGTCTGTTTCGCGGTCGGCTGCTCGTCGCTGGGCACTTTCAGCACTCGCTTCTCCGAGCTGGTCGGTGTACCGCCCAGCATCTACCGGCGCGACGCTGCGCGAGCGACAGCGGGGATGCCGCCGTGCGTCGCGAAACAGGTGACCAGACCGATCAGGAATCGAGAAGCGCCGCTCACCGAGCCGCAACTAGCGTGACCGGCATGGACATCACCATTCACGCGAGCTTCCTCCCGCAGAACGACCCGGATGCCGCCACGGCCTTCTATCGCGACACGCTCGGCTTCGAGGTCCGCAACGACGTCGGCTACAACGGGATGCACTGGATCACGGTCGGCCCGCCCGACCAGCCCGGCACGTCCATCGTCCTGTACCCGCCGGCCGCCACCCCCGGCCTTACCGACGACGAGCGCCGAACCATCACAGAGATGATGGCGAAGGGAACCTACGGCACCCTCCTGCTGGCCACCAAGGACCTCGACGGCACCTTCGAGCGGCTGCAGGCCGGCTCCGCCGAGGTCGTCCAGGAACCGACCGAGCAGCCGTACGGGGTTCGCGACTGCGCGTTCCGCGATCCCGCGGGCAACCTGATCCGCGTCCAGGAGCTGCGCTGAGCCGTCCGTCAGTCGGGGGCTGACCGACAGCTGAGACGAGATCGATCTCTGGTGCATCCTCACGACGTGCCGGTCGTGCCCCGACGCCTCGTCCCGTCCGCCTATCGGCCGGTGCTCGCCAACCGGGTGTTCCGGCGACTGATCCTCGGTTTCGCGGTCTCCTACCTCGGGGACGGGATGAGCTTCGTCGCGGTGGCGTGGCTCGCCATCGAGCTCTCGCCGCAGGCGACCGCAGGGCTGTGGGTCGGCGGCGCAGTGGCCGCGTACACGTTGCCGGGCGTGCTCGGCGCGCTGCTGTTTGGTCGCCGCTTGCGCCGGGTGCCGGCCAAGCGGCTACTGCTCGCCGACAACGTCGTCCGCGGCGTGTTTCTCGGCGCCGTACCCCTCGCCTGGCTCGCCGGGCTGCTTACGCTGCCGCTGTACGTCGTGCTGCTCGCGGTCTCGTCGCTGCTGCACGCGTGGGGCAGCGCGGGCAAGTACACCCTGCTGGCCGAGCTGCTGCCCGACGAGCAGCGGCTCGCCGCGAACACCCTCGTCAGCTCGCTCAACTTCGCTGCCACGATCGCCGGGCCGGTGATCGCCGGTGTGCTCGTGACGTACGTCAGCTCCGCGTTCGTGCTCGGTCTGGACGCTCTCACCTACGTGTTCCTCGCCGTGCTCGTCTTGCGCACCCGGCTGCCGGAGTCGGGGAACGTCTCCGTCGTCGACCAGGCGGCCGCCCGCGGCGGGTTCGCGCTGCTGCGGTCTCATCCCGAGCTGCTCGGGCTGCTGACGCTCACCTGGTTCTTCAACCTGCTGTATGGCCCGGTCGAGGTCGCCCTTCCGCTCCACGTGACCGACGACCTGCACGCACCGGGCACGCTGCTCGGCATCTACTGGATGCTGTTCGGCATCGGCGCGGTGCTCGGCGGACTCGCGGTCGGCGCGCTGCGGCAGCTGCCGCTCTGGCCGGTGACAGTCGTCATCGTGGTCGGCTGGGGGCTCGCGCTACTGCCGTTCGGGTTCGACGTACCGACGGCCGTCACCGTCGCGTGCTTCACACTCGGCGGCGCGATCTACGGACCGTTCGTAGCACTCTCGGTGACGCTGATGCAGGCGAAGTCGCCACCGCAGCACCTGGCCGCGATGCTCGCAGCCCGCAGCGCGGCGCTGCTCACCGCATCGCCGCTCGGCACCGCGCTCGGCGGACCGCTCACGACGGCGCTGGGCCCGCGCGCGACGCTCGGCGGCTCAGGACTCGCCACCGTGGGGCTCGGCGGCGTCGCGTGTGCTCTGCTGCTGGCCCGACGCAGGAAACCAGTGAGCGGGTCGCCTGGGCCCACACCGTCGACGGGCCGACCCGAACGAGAACCAGACGTACTGTGCGAGGCTGGTCAACTCGAGCCAGGCGACGCCGACGGAGACCGCGAAGGCGGCCCCGCGTAACACGGATGGAGACACGATGAGCACGGCCACGAGGACGAGCACGCAGTCGCCTGCGCTGCGTGTTGCTGACAGCCACGAGCTGATCCGTGTGCACGGCGCGCGTGTGAACAACCTCAAGGACGTCAGCGTCGAGATCCCGAAGCGCCGGCTGACGGTGTTCACCGGCGTGTCCGGCTCCGGCAAGAGCTCTCTGGTGTTCGACACGATCGCCGCGGAGTCGCAGCGGCTGATCAACGAGACCTACAGCGCCTTCTTGCAGGGCTTCATGCCGACGTTGGCGCGGCCCGAGGTCGACGTACTGGAAGGCTTGACGACGGCGATCATCGTCGACCAGGAGCGGATGGGCGCGAACCCCCGCTCCACGGTCGGTACCGCGACCGACGCGAACGCGATGTTGCGCATCCTCTTCAGCCGGCTCGGGCAGCCGCATATCGGCCCTCCCAACGCATACTCGTTCAACGTCCCATCGGTGAAGGCCAGCGGTGCGATCACCATCGAGCGTGGCGCCGGCAAGACGAAGACGGAGAAGGCGACCTTCACCCGTCTCGGCGGCATGTGCCCGCGCTGCGAGGGCATGGGCTCGGTCACCGACTTCGACCTGTCCGCGCTCTACGACGACACCAAGTCGCTCAACGAGGGCGCGCTCACGATCCCCGGGTACAGCATGGACGGCTGGTACGGCCGCATCTTCCGCGGCTGCGGCTTCTTCGACCCGGACAAGCCGATCCGGATGTTCACCAAGAAGGAGTTGCACGACCTGCTCCACAGGGGGCCGACCAAGATCAAGGTCGAGGGGATCAACCTGACCTACGAGGGGCTGATCCCGAGGATCCAGAAGTCGGTCCTGTCCAAGGACCTCGACGCGCTCCAGCCGCACGTCCGCGCCTTTGTGGAGCGGGCGGTTACCTTCACGACCTGTCCCGAGTGCAACGGCAGCCGGCTCGCCGCAGAGGCACGGTCGTCGACGATCCAGGGCAAGAACATCGCCGACGTCTGCTCGATGCAGATCAGCGACCTGGCCGACTGGGTCCGGGGCCTCGACGAGCCGTCGGTGGCGCCGTTGCTGACCGGCCTGCAACACCTTCTCGACTCGTTCGCGGAGATCGGGCTCGGCTACCTCAGCCTCGACCGGCCCTCGGGCACACTCTCGGGCGGCGAGGCACAGCGCGCCAAGATGATCCGCCACCTCGGCTCGTCGCTCACCGACGTGACCTACGTCTTCGACGAGCCGACGATCGGACTGCACCCGCACGACATCCAGCGGATGAACGATCTGCTGCTGCAACTGCGCGACAAGGGCAACACCGTGCTGGTCGTCGAGCACAAGCCGGAGGCGATCGCGATCGCCGACCACGTCGTCGACCTCGGCCCCGGCGCCGGCACCGCCGGTGGCGAGGTCGTGTTCGAAGGCACCCTCGACGGTCTGCGGACGAGCGGCACACTCACGGGCCGCCATCTAGACGATCGGGCCGACCTGAAACCGTCGGTGCGGACACCATCGGGCGTGCTCGAGGTGCGCGGCGCCAGCACCCACAACCTGCAGGACGTCGACGTCGACATCCCGCGCGGCGTGCTGGTCGTCATCACCGGGGTGGCCGGGGCGGGCAAGAGCTCGCTGATCCGCGGATCCGTCTCGGGCCAGGACGGGGTGGTGTCGGTCGACCAGTCAGCGATCAAGGGCTCGCGGCGCAGCAACCCGGCGACCTACACCGGACTGCTCGACCCGATCCGCAAGGCGTTCGCGAAGGCCAACGGCGTGAAACCCGCGCTGTTCAGCGCCAACTCCGAGGGCGCCTGCCCGACCTGCAACGGCGCCGGCGTCATCTACACCGACCTGGCGGTGATGGCCGGCGTGGCTAGCACCTGCGAGACCTGCGAGGGGAGGCGCTTCCAGGCCGAGGTGCTGAAGTACACGTTCGGCGGCAAGGACATCAGCGAGGTGCTGGCCATGCCGGTCGCCGAGGCCGTGGAATTCTTCGGAGACGGCGGGGCGAAGACTCCGGCCGCGCACGCGATCCTGGCCCGGTTGGCCGACGTAGGACTCGGTTATGTCAGCCTCGGCCAGCCGCTCACGACGCTGTCCGGCGGCGAGCGGCAGCGGCTCAAGCTGGCCACCCAGATGGCCGAGAAGGGCAGCATCTACGTCCTCGACGAGCCGACCACGGGTCTTCACCTCGCCGACGTCGAGCAGCTGCTCGGCCTGCTGGACCGTCTCGTCGATTCCGGCAAATCGGTCATCGTCATAGCGCATCACCAGGCGGTCATGGCGCGCGCCGACTGGATCATCGACCTCGGCCCGGGCGCCGGCCACGACGGCGGCCGGATCATCTTCGAGGGCACGCCCGCCGACCTCGTCGCCGACGGCTCAACCCTCACGGGCAAGCACCTCGCGGCCTACGTCGGCACCTGACCGAGGCCCTCGTGGACACCGCGAGACGCGTTCTCATCCCGTACGCCGATAATCGACATTATGTAAAGCTGGGCAAATCCGAGCTACGAGACCGGCACGCCACCGGCCGCGCACAGTCCCGACGGTCCCCCGCTCGCGGCTTCGAGAAGCGGATCACTGGATCAGGTCGGCTGCGAACAACGCGTAGACAGCGGCGACGCGTTGCAGGGCAGCTTCCTCGACGTACTCGCCGGGGCCATGGGAGACGTCGAAGCGGCCGGCGCCGTATCCGAATGCCGGGATGCCGAGTTCGGAGTACCAGCGCGTGTCGAGGCATCCGGCGCAGAGCTCGAACCTGGCGGGCGCCCCGGTGAGATCGGCTACGCAGTCCGCGAGCAGTTCGGCAGCGGGGTCGGTCGGCGGCGTGTCTGCGGGCGGGGCGACCTGGGTGACCTGGATCGACACGTCAGCGCCGGCATCAATTGCGGCGGCGTTGACCAGGGCGCTGATGCGGGCGAGTTCGGCGTCGATGTCCTCTTCCGGGTTGAACCGGCCGTCGACGGTGAAGAAGGTCCGTCCGGGGACGACGTTGAAGTTCGATCCGCCGCCGGACTGGCCACCGACGACGACCATCGAGCCCAGCGCTTCGCCATCACCGACCGGGTACGCGGTGTGCCGCTCGCTCATCTGCCGGGCGTGGGCCTCGAGCGGGCCGGCAACTTTGAGCATATGGAGAAACGAATTCACTCCCTTGAACGCCTGCCCGACGTGGACGGGGCGGCCGTGGATGTCGACGCGCATCGACAGTGCGCCCTTGGCTGCGTTCCAGATGACCTCGCCGCTCTGCTCGGCGGTCAGCATGGCGAGCGCGGCGGGATCGATCAGGTTGTGCTCACGCAGGTACCCGGATCCGAGGGCGCTGCCGGTCTCTTCGTCGCACACCAGATTGATCACGATGCGCCCGTCGCCGAGCAGGCCGAGCGCCCTCGCGGCGGCGGCGCCGTACAGCATGCTGACGATGCCACCCTTCATGTCAGCGCTCCCCCGCCCGATGATCTTTCCGTCGCGGCGTTCGGCCTTGAATTGAGAGCGGTCCTGGACGGGGACGACGTCGAAGTGGCCGTGAAAGTAGACGAGCTTGACGCCGTTGCCGACGGTCCCGCGCACGATCCGCGGGTCCTCGATCGTGCCGGTCGGCTCGATCTCGATGATCTCGGGATCGAGTCCGAGCCGGTCCATCTCCGCGCGCAGGATCTCAGCGCACTCGGCCAGGCACCGCCCGGGCGGGTTCTCCGTCTCGCAGGCCACGAGCCGGACGAGCACCTCCGCCACCTCGTCGGCGCGGTCGTCGATCCAGGCTTGTACCTGCTCGGCGCGATCGGTGATTGCCGACTCCTTCCTCGAGGCTCCGATCGAAGACTATTGCGATCTCGCCGGAATGTGCTTCCAACTGTTGCTCAAGACGGCGGTACGCGTGGAAGAGTTGCAGGCGTGGACGCGATCGACCGGAAGATCCTTGCCGAACTGCAGGAAGACGGGCGGCTCACCGTCACCGATCTGTGCGCCAGAGTCGGGCTCAGCTTGTCTCCGTGCCATCGGCGCCTGCGCGAGCTCGAACGTGCCGAGGTCATCACCGGCTACCGTGCCGTCGTCGACCCCGCTTCCGTCGGCCTCTCGTTCGAGGCGCTTGTCTTCGTCACCATGCGCCAGGAGGATCGCGACACCCTGCTCGCCTTCGAGGAAGCCGTGGCACGCATCCCGAACGTCCTCCAGGCGCAGCGGCTGTTCGGCGACCCGGACTATCTCCTGCGCATAGTCACCGCGGATCTGGCCGCGTACGCCGCACTGGAAGACGACACGCTCGCCGCCTTGCCGGGGGTCCAGCGCCTCACGTCCACGCTCGTGATGAAACATGTCGTGAGTGACCGGCGGTTGCCGATCACGACGTGGTGAACGACCAGGTGCCCGATCCGACCCGGTACTTCGCGTAACCGTCAGCGTTGCCAACGAACGTCGCACCGTGCGGCGCAGTCGCGGACGTCGCTCCCGTCGCCGCCAGCGGCACGTACACCGTCGCCGTGGAATTGCCCGGCACCGCAACGGTCAGCTGCAGCGAGACGCCAGTCCGAGTCCAGTCGGTACGGATCAGCCCGTAGGGCGACCGGAAACTCGCCGCGACGTGATCGAGCGTGCCGAGGACGGACGGCTTGATCTGCAGATCGTGGTACGCGACCGAGTCCGCCGCCTGGTCGATGCCGCCGAGATGCGTGGTGAACCACTCGTCGATCGCGCCGAGCATGAAGTGATTCTGCGACGAGAGCGTCGTCGGCCCGTTCCATGCCTCGCCGAGCGAGGTCGCGCCGTTGACGACCTGGTAGCCCCAACTCGGCGCGGTCGTCTGAGTGGCCAGGTCGTAGATCACGTCATCGCGTCCGGCTGCGGTGAGCGCGTTCAGCACCGCGGGCAGCCCGATCTCGCCGACCGTTAGGTGGTTGCCCTGTGCCCGGATGCTCGCGATGAGGTGGTCGAGCACGGCCTGCTTGTCGTTCGCCGGCACGATGCCCATGTCCAGTGCGAACGCGTCGTCGGCCTGGGTGCCGGTGGAGTACGTGCTGTGCGCCTCGTCGAGGTACTTGGCGTTCACCGCGTCGCCGATGCGACCGGCGAGCGTCGTGTAGCTCTGCGCGTCCGCTCCCCTGCCGAGCGCCGCGGCGATCTGGCTCATCGCCGAGACGATCCGGTAGTACGCGTAGGTCTGGATGAGCTCCTTCGGCGTCCGCGAATCGGACGTGATCCAGTCGCCGAAGTCGCCACCCTGCAGCAGGTACCCGATCGTCCGGGTGGCCAGGAAGTCGACGTAGTGCTGCATCGCCGCGTAGTTCTGGCGCAGAATCTGCGCGTCGCCGTACGTCTTGAACTGCAGCCACGGACCGAGCACGAACGTCCCGCCCCAGTTGGCGTCGCCGTTACCGTAGCGGTGATAGTCCGGCGCGATGTTCTCGATCAGCCCCTGCGACGCCTGCGCCTGCGCCATGTCGCGCACGAACATGCGGTAGTACGCCGCGATGTCGTAGTTGCGGCTCACCGAGCCGTAGACGAGGTTGGCTTGCTCGAGCCATCCCAGCTTCTCGCGGGTCGGGCAGTCGGTGAGGATCGAGTACATGTTGGCCTGGATGGCGCGGTCGATGATCCGGTGGATGCCGTTGAGCAGACCGTCGGACGACGCGAACGAGCCGGCGGACGCGTTGGCGGTGCGCAGCACGATCGCGCTGGCCTGGTCGGCGGTAGGCGCTGAGGTCAGACCGCGCAGCTCCAGATAGCGGAAACCGTGGTAGACGAACTGGGGGTGCCAGGTCAGCGGGCCCCTGCCGTCCAGCGTGATCGTGTCCCAGACCGGCCCGCTGCTCTCCCCCAGCTGGTTGAACGTCCGCTGGTCGGCGACCCCGTCCGGAGTCAGCTTCTCGGTCGGCAGCACGGTGACCTGCGTTCCGGCCGCGCCGTCGAGCGTGAGCTGCTCCCACCCCGCGATGTTCGTGCCGAAGTCGACGACGTACACGCCGTCCTTGGGATTGGTGATCGCGACCGGGTGCAGCACATCGACGGGAACGATCGGTGGATCGTCGTGTGCGAGCAGCTGGGTGGTCGTCGCGGGTGGCGTCGTCGTCGCCGCGGCCTGCCATCCGCTCAGGTCGGCGGCCGGCGCGTCCCAGCCGGACGGCAGCCGTCGCGCGTCGTAGTCCTCGCCGCCGTACCAGTTGCTGAACGTGGTGTTGCCGAGCGTCGTGCGCCACGAGGCGTCGGTGGCGACGGTCTGGGTGCGACCGTCCGCGTAGGTGATCTCCAGCTGGGCAAGCATCTTCGGCGGGCCGATGTCGGTGGCCAGCTTCTGGTACCGCTGCGGATGATCGGGCGTGTTGTAGACGTCGTAGGTGCCGTTGCCCAGTTGCGCGCCGATCGCGTTGGCGCCCGGCCGCAGCAGATGCGTCACGTCATAGGTCGAGTAGACGACCTGCTGACGGTAGTCGGCGTTGGGCGGCTCCAGGACTGCCTGGCTCACCGGGTTGCCGTCGATCGTCGCGGAATAGATGCCCACGCCGGTGACATAGAGCCGCGCACTGCGCACCTGGGTGTTGACGTCGAACTGCTTGGCGAACACCGGCAGTGCCCGCGGGGCGGTGTGCAAGGTCGACGGCGGCGGCAGCGTCTTGCTGACCTTCAGCACCTGCGTGAAGGAAGCCCCATCGGACGAGATGCTGATCGTGAAGTTCTTCGGGAAGTTCGGGGTCTGGCCGAACGGGCTCACCACGTCCGATCGCGGGTACAGCAACAGGCGGTCGAAGTGCCGTACCTGACCGAGGTCGATCGTGATCGTGACCGGGTCGTTCAGGTTGTCCCAGCTCGTGTTCTGCGGACGGCCGGCGCTGCGGTAGCCGTAGGGTGCGCTGTCGGTGGTCAGCAGGCCGTCGGTGAGGTACTGCGGCGCCCACTCCCCCGGTACGTCGACGCTGTCGGACGTGCTGACCTGGCCGCCCAGCGCAAGGTCGGTACCCGGTGCCGTCCTGTCGACAATGCCTAGCTCGGCGAGCTCGACGCGGTAGTCGTTCACCGCGTCCTCCGGCTTGACCGTCGTGTCGTTGATGTCGGTGACATTGATCCGCACGTAGCGAGCGTCTTGCGCGCTAGGCAGATCCTGGATCGCCGGATGCATCCGGTCGGTCAGCCAATCGGCGTTGCTGATCCAGCTCGCCGACCAGTCCGACGGACTCAGCAGGGCCATCTCCCAAAACGCCGGGCGGCTCCACGGCGACGCCGTGCCGTTGACGTCCCAGACACGCACTTGCCACCAGACGCGTTGCCGCGACCGCAGCTTCGCCCCCGCGTAGTTCACTCCTGACGATTCGGCGGAGCTGACCTTTCCGGAATCCCACAGGTCCGGACTGCCGAGCGCGTCCTCGCTGTCGGCCGCCCGAATCTGGTACGCGCTCTGGACGACGTCGCGTGCTGCGCCCAGCTGCCAGCTCAGCTGCGGCGTCGCGTCGTCGATGCCCAGCGGGTCGGTCAGGTAGTCGGCCTGCAGGTGATCGACCGTCGGGACGCTGCTCGCCTGGGCCGGACTCGACGTCGACAGCGCGACGACGTCGACCGCCAACGTCAACAGGGCGCCCGTCACAACGCGCTGGATCCGGAATTTGGACGGCATGTCGGTCTCCCCGGGAAGGGCGGTTATGAATCGTTTTAACCGTCCTCGTCAGCGTGCCCTCCAGACAAGGACTGCGCGGCAACTTGACCGATTTCGGCCGCGGGCCTGGTTGCTATACGTGCCGCATGACGCGCAGCAGGTACTCCTTGCGGTTGAGCGGGTCATGGTCTGTGCGGGACCGGCTCGGGATCGCCCCGCGGATCGGTGCGTAGTGGTCGAAGGCGGATTCCAGCACGCCCTCGCCGCGGGTCAGCCCCGGCAGTTGCTGCTCCAGGCCGTGCACCTGCGCCGCCGGGATCTCTCCCTCGACCAGGTACGCCGAACTGCGCATCGCCTGCGTCTGCGGGATGGCGCGCATCCGGACGAGTGCCGGCAACACCGTCCCGAACGTGTCGTCCGGGATCTCGAGCGTGAACCGGTGCATCGGTTCGTGCACCAACGTGCCGGCCTGCTTCAGCGCACTCATCAGGACCAGCGGTGTCAGGCTGCGGAAATCGGCGCCGGTGCTCGACATGCTTTTGTCGAACGTCGCATGCATGTGGCTCTGCCTGGGCGCGTAGCCGGAATGCGTCATGATGACCCGGCAGTCGAGCACCTGCCATCCGTAGATCCCCTGGTGCAACGTTTCTTCGACGGTGTCCTCGACCGCCTTGAAGAACGCGAACGGCATCGACCCGAGTTCGACCTCGAGCTCAAATTCGACACCGCTGTTGATCGGAGCCGGCTCGATGCGCAGGCCGACAGTGGCGAGGAATGGGTTTGATTCCAAGCTCATTCTCTCCACCGCGCCCCCGGTGCCGATAGGCCGTTCGATGCAGATCGTCGTCGTCTCGCGGAAATCGACGTCGATGTCGAAGTCGTTCGCCAATGTCGCCTGGATGACTTCTTTCTGCACCTCGCCGTAGAGCGAGACGGAGATCTCCTGCCGAATATCGTCCTGTCGCAGATTGATCAGCGGATCCTGCTCGACGAGCTGGGTGAGCGCGACGTGCAGTCCGCCTTTGTCGGCCGGACGGCACGGAACGACGACCGTTTCCAACGTCGGCGGCGCGAAGTGATGCGCCGTTGGCGTCGCCTTCGAGACGACGCCGATCGAGTCGCCGATCTGGATTTCGGCGAGACCCCACAGCTTGCCGATCTGCCCTGCCCCGACTGACGAATGCCGGACGGCGGAACCGTGCTCGAACACGCCGATCGCGGTGACCTTGCCCTCCGCGTCCTGGCCGAACTGGAGCTTGTCGCGCACCCGCACCGTTCCGGAGAACATGCGAACATAGGCGATCTTCTCCCCCGCCGGGCCGCGTTCGACCTTGAAAACGGTGCCCGCGACGTCGCCGTCGACATTGCCTTCGGCCGCAGGCAGCAACTCCGTGATACCCGCGATCAGCTCGTCGACGCCCGCGCCTGTGATCGCCGAGCCGAAGAACACCGGACGCACAAGTGACCGCTTGGTCTGCGTCGCAAGCCCGGTACGAAGCTCGACGTAGGACACCGGACCGTCCACATAGGCGGCCAGCAGCGCATCGTCGTGGTCGGTGAGCAGATCTGCCAGGCGATCGGCAAACCCGGCATCCGCTGCGCCGTAGGGAAGGAATTCCGAGCTGCGGGTGCCCAGTCCGCGCGTCGTGCCCATCGCGATGATTGACCGGTCGAGCTTCTCGGAAATGCTCTGCAAGACGCCTGCGTATTGTGCGCCGCCGCGGTCGATCTTGTTGACGAATATGAGCGTCGGAATGCGCAGGCGTCGCAGCGTCCGCATCAATATGCGGGTCTGCGCCTGGACGCCCTCCACGGCCGAGACGACGAGTACGGCTCCGTCGAGCACGCTCAACACCCGTTCCACCTCGGCGATGAAATCCGGGTGGCCGGGTGTGTCGATCAGGTTGACCGTGACGTCGTTGACGACGAATGACACGACGGCGGACTTGATCGTGATACCGCGCTGGCGTTCCAGCGCCATCGAATCGGTCTGCGTGCTGCCGTCATCGACGCTGCCGATCTCGTCGATGACACCGGCGGCGTACAGCAGCCGCTCGGTCAGCGTTGTCTTACCGGCGTCTACATGCGCCAGGATCCCCAAGTTCAGTGTTTGCACTGCGCGTCATGTCCCCTGAATAGATGGCCACAGCCTGGTGTACGGACATGGACGCTGGACGCATTTCCCTCTCCTTGACGCGATCGGCTGTTGCTGGCAGTGCAGCAGACCGCCGCGTCGCGATGCAACCGAATTTGTCGGGGCCGCCGAATACAGTCGGGGCCGTGTCGATGTATCGAAGCGATCCGGTCGATGGATTCCGTCTCGCGTACGACCGTTCCGGATCGGGCGCGGCAGTGTTGCTCTTGCACGGCTGGCCCGGCGATCGCACCGACTTCCGTGAGGTCGTTGCGCTGCTCGGCGTGGGGCTCGACGTCGTGGTGCCGGACCTTCGCGGGTTCGGTGACTCCGACAAGCATCTGGTCGAGCCTCGCGAGCAGTACAGCGCGACGGCGCAGGCGCACAGCATCGCCGGGCTGATCGACGAGCTCGGCCTGGATCGCCCGGTCGTCGCCGGCTACGACATCGGCAGCCGCATCGCCCAGGCGCTGGCCCGCGAGCGTCCAGACCTCGTGTCGGCGCTCGTCGTGTCGCCACCGCTGCCCGGGATCGGCCCGCGCGTTCTGGGCGCTCGCCCGCAGGCCGAGTTCTGGTACCAGACGTTTCACCAGCTGGCACTGGCCGAAGTGCTGCTGGATGGCAAGCCCGACGTGGTCCGTGAGTACCTGCGTCATTTCTGGACGCACTGGTCCGGCCCGCACTTCGAGCTGGCCGACGAGCACCTCGCACATCTCGTGGCGGCTTACTCGGCGCCGGGGGCGTTCATCGCATCGATCGGCTGGTACCGCGCCGGCGCGGGTGCGGTCGCCAGGTCGATTGCCGAGCAGGCTCCGGCGCCCGCGGACCGGACGGCGGCGCCCACCACTGTCCTGTGGCCCGAGCACGACCCGCTGTTCCCGCGGGAGTGGTCCGACCGGCTGGACGAGTTCTTCAGCGCCGTCGACTTGCGCTTCGTCGACGGGGTCGGGCATTTCACGCCGTTGGAGTGCCCGCAGGAATTCGCCGAGGCAATCGTGACGGCGCGGGCGCGCGGCTCCTAGTCGCGTTCGCGCCGGTTCGCTCGCCGGCCGTGCCGTCGAGCAGCTCGCGCGTCGCGACCTTGCCGAGCGCCCAGCACCGCTCCTCCGCTGGAATCGCGAGGAATCGGCCGGGACTTGGTTGTTCCAGTGGGGAAGCGTCTCTCACGCATCCCGCTCCGTCTCGACACGCCGCCAGCCGCGGAAGTAGTCGACCGTGAACTGCTTCGGATACGAGCCGTGCGGCGCCGCCGTCTTGTCCGCGAACTCGTAGATGCCGGGCATGAACTGCATCGGATACGACGGGGACTGCTCGGCCGTCTTGACGTGCTTCTCGTCGACGAAGAACGCGACGTCGTCCGGCGTCCATACGGCGGCGTACGTATGGAACTCGCGCACATCGATGTCGACAGGCTCGGCAGCGAACTCGTCGACGATCGCCGGATCGCCGAAGGGGTGCACGCCCATCTCGATCAAAGCTCGCCCGGGTTGCACGTCGCGGCCGAAGATCTCGCAGATACAGATTGTCCGCCGAGCGGTGCGGCTCGTCCTCGTAGCCGATCATCCACAACGCGACCATGCAGCGCGGGTCATCCGTCGCCTTGGCCCTCAGCTCGAACCGACCGTACTGCGGCGTATAGAGCCGCTCGTCGGTCTGTGCCTGCCGGACGACGGCGTCCTGGCTGAAACGGTGCTGACCGATCCGCCGCCTTCGTGCCAGGCGAAGACGCCGGTCTGCAGCGACGACACCCGACCGTCCCGTCGAACTCGGGGCGCCTCGGCCCGCAGCGAGGCGCCCTTCGGTCCGCTTGCTGGTATATGCCTCGACGCGTATGTTCAGTTCGATGACGGCGGTATTCGACGTCCTGACCGAGCCGACCCGGCGACGCATCCTCGACGTCCTGCTCGAGCGGCCGCACCTGGTCGGCGAGCTCACCGAGCGGCTCGGCCTGACCCAGCCGGGTACGTCCAAGCACCTGCGTGTGCTGCGCGAGGCCGGCCTGGTGCGGGTGCGCGCTGAGGCGCAGCGCCGCTGGTACGAGCTGCGGCCGGGTCCGCTTGCCGAGGTCGACGCGTGGCTCGCGCCGTACCGCCGGCTTTGGACCGATCGCATCGACGCCCTCGAACGCCATCTCGCGACCATGCCCGACGACGAAGGAGGCGACCCTGCATGAACGGGACGATCCGCACCGCGGACGGCCACACCGTCCTGCGCTTCGAACGGCGGCTCGCGCATCGACCGGAGAAGGTCTGGCGTGCCCTGACCGAAGCCCAGCACATCTCGGAGTGGTTCCCGTCCGACATGCAGATGGACCTCGCTGTCGGCGCGCGGATCCGCTTCGTCTTCCGCAACGGCGAAGCGCCGACGCTCGACGGCACGATCACCGAGCTGGATCCACCGCGAGTGTTCGCCTACACGTGGGGCGAGGGCGCGTCGCTGCGGTGGGAAATCCGGCCCGAGGCCGACGGCTGCCTGCTCGTCTTCACGCACACCTTCGACGACCGCCCGTCCGCGGCAAGCTTCGCGTTCGGCTGGCAGACCTGCCTCGGCGCGCTCGAAGCGCTGCTCGACGAACGGCCCGCGCCGGCGAGCGAGGACTACGTGACGGCGCACGAGGCCTACGTCGAGGAGTTCGGCCTGCTCGAGGGAGCGTCCCAGCAGGACGCGGACGGCTGGACGGTGCGCTTCGAGCGCAACTTCCCGTACCCGCAAGAGATGGTCTGGGATGCGCTCGTCGGATCCGATCCGCCGCCGGAGGCTTCCGCGCTGAAGCCGGGCAGCCTGCTCGAGTACGGGTGGGTGACTACACCCGGCGGCAAGCCGGCCGGCCACGTGCGCTGGGAGGTCACGTCCGGCCCGCCCGGAACCCGGGTGTCGCTCAGCCAGCACGGCCGAGCCGACACGGCGGATGCGATCCCGGCCTCCATCACCGCGTGGCGAGCGCGACTCGTCGAGCTCGCCGACGAGCTGCGCGCGCGATGGTCCGACGAGTCGTGACAGTCGTGCAGGTCACCGCGACTGACGGCGTCGACCTTGCCGTCAACGAGGCCGGGCCGTCCGACGCCCCGACGATCGTCTGCGTGCACGGCTACCCGGACAACAGCTCGGCGTGGGACGGCGTCGTGGCCGAGCTGTCCGGCCGCTACCACGTCGTGACGTATGACGTCCGCGGCGCCGGTCGTTCGGGCAAGCCGGCGCAGCGGCAGGCCTATCGCCTGGACCAGCTTGCCGCCGATCTGCGCGCAGTCGTCGACGCCGTGAGCCCGGACCGCGCCGTGCATCTGCTCGCGCACGACTGGGGATCGATCCAGTCATGGCATGCGGTCACCGGCCAACAGCTCGCCGGACGCGTCGCGTCGTACACATCGGTGTCCGGGCCGAGCCTCGACCACACCGCGTACTGGATGCGCTCGGCGCTGCGTCCGGGCGGCGCCCGGCTGCGCGATGTCGCCCGCCAGCTGGCCGAGTCCGCGTACATCCTGCTGTTCACCATCCCCGTCCTGCCCGAATGGCTGTGGCGCACCGGCGTACTCGATCGCGGGCTCGCAGCGGCGTCGACGATCGGACGCGGCTCGGCTGCGTCCAGCGGTGGTGACCCGCCTGCCCGGACGCTCGCCGACAAGATCAACGGCTTGCAGCTGTACCGGGCGAACATGCCGCACCGGCTGCGTCGCCCGCAGCCTCGGCGGACCGACGTGCCGGTTCAGGTGCTCGCGCCGACCCGCGACGTGTTCGTCTCCCCTGCCCTGCAGATCGGTGCGCCCGCGCCGTGGGCATCCGACCTGCGCGTGCGCGAGATCGCCGGCGGGCACTGGGTGATCGGCACCAGGCCGGACGTGATCGCCCGCCACACGTCCGAGCTGATCGAGCACAGCGCTGTCGGTCCACCCCCTGACCGTTCGTATGAACCGTGAGCGATCGGCACGGTGCCGACCGCCGGGGTGGAAGGGACTGGTGCGATGCGAAAGCTGATCGCAGTCGAATTCGTCACGCTTGACGGTGTCATGCAGGGCTTGGGATCCCCGGACGAAGACCGTGAGGGCGGCTTCGAACATGGCGGCTGGTCGGCGCCGTACTTCGACGACGTGCAAGCTGCGGCCGCGGTTGAAAGCGTGAAGTCGACGACGGTGTACCTCTTCGGTCGCAAGACATACGAGAAGATGATCGGCTACTGGCCGAGCCAGCCCGACGAGAACCCGATGGCCGCGCACCTCAACGCGGCGCCGAAGTACGTCGCCACCCGCACGCTGACCGACGTCACGTGGTCGAACGCGCAGGTGCTCCACGGCGACCTCGTGCCGGCCGTCGGCGACCTGAAGTCCGGCGGTGAGGGCACCGTCGTCGTCCTGGGCAGCGGCGTGCTCGTCCAGGAGCTCATCGCGAACGACCTCGTCGACGGATACCACTTGTTCCTGCACCCGCTCCTGCTCGGCACCGGCAAGCGGCTGTTCCGCGAGATGGACCGGCCGACGCGATTGCGGCTCGTCGACTGCACCCCGACGAGCACCGGCGTGCTCATGCTCCGTTACGACGCGCTGCTCAGCTGACGCCGGCCGCGTGCTCGAGTGCGTCGAGCTCGGCGTCGAGGTGGCCGAGCAGCCGTTGCAGGTGCGGCACGCTGCGCCGGCATCCGGTCATTCCGAACGCGAGTGCGTCCGAGTAGCTCGTGCACGTGATGTTCAGGGCCTGCCCGTCGACCGGAATCGACAGCGGGTACACACCGTCGAGCCGCGCACCGTTGTAGTACAGCGGGGCTCGTGGACCCGGCACGTTGGAGATCACCAGGTTGAACGGCGGGCGGAACATGCTCTGTACGCCGGGCAACTGGGCCAGCGCCAGCGGGCTGAGCCCGATCGCGCTCATCGCCACGATCTGCACGGGACTCATGGTCGACATCGCCGCCTTGCCGTCGGTCATCGATGCATGGATCGCGGCCAGCCGGTCGCCCGGGTCGGCGATGTTGGTACCCAGGTTGCACATCACGACGCCAACCGCGTTCCCGCCTTCTCGGTGATGGTCGTCGACGTGCAGCGACACCGGCACCATCGCGATCAACGGGACGTCGGGCAACGCATCCAGGCCGTGCAGGTAGGCGCGCAGCGCCCCGGAGCACATTGCGAGCACGACATCGTTCAGCGTCGCGTCGCCTGCCTTCGCCACGCGACGAATCCGGTCGATCGGCCACGACTGCGCCGCGAATCGGCGTGCGCCGGTGATCGGCACGTTGAGCATCGTCTTCGGCGCGGAGAACGACAGCGGCGCCGCCTGATCGCGCAGGCCGCGGCTCACCGTCTTGACGAGCGCGCCTGGCAGGCCGGCGGCTTCGGCCGCGATGCTCAGCGCCATGCGTAATGCGCCGGCCGGATCGTCGATCAGGCCGTGCGGAGACGCACCGGGCGCGTCGCCTGTCTTCGGCCGCGCGGCCCACGGTGGTGGCATGTCGCGCTCATCGGGATCGTCGCTCAGGCTGCTCTGCACCAACCGCAGGGCCGAGACGCCGTCGACCAGCGCATGGTGGATCTTGAAGTAGATCGCATAGCGGCCGTCGGCGAGACCCTCGATCACCGAAACCTCCCACAACGGGCGGTGCCGGTCGAGCAGGTTGCCATGCAGCCGCGAGCAGAGCGCGAGGAGCTCGAGCACCCGGCCGGGCCGAGGCAGGGCGGTGTGCCGGACATGGTGCTCGATGTCGAACGCGCCGTCCTCGTCCCATCCCCAGAGCCCCGCAGTCGCGATCGATCGCCGTGCACGGCGGCGGAACAGTGGCCGGACGTCGTCGGCGCCGACCATCTGCTGGAACATCCGCCGGACGTCCTCGGAGTCGGCACCGTCCGGCGGCACGAACAGCTGCAGGCCGCCGACGTGCATCGGGTGCTCGCGTGACTCGACCATGAGGAAGATCGAGTCGGCGGGCGACATGGGTAGCAGCAACGCAACCTCCCGGGTGACACACGCCGGCCGCGGACTCACCGATCATGCTCGCCTTCGCGACCGGCTGGCCAACCATCCGCTGGCCACGTCACGCCGTCAGGCGAGCCCGGCGACGCCGATCAGGGTGCCCTCGGGATCGGTGAAATGCCCGACGACCAGGCCACTCGGCGAGGTGGCGGGTCCCATCACGCGGGCGCCTCCGAGTTCTTCGGCGCGTCGCAACGCGACCTCGACATCCGGCACGCCCACGTAGAAGACAGCGTGGCTCTCGTAATCCGGTCCGCCTCCGACACCACCCCGGATGCCCGTCCCGTCGTCGGTGGTGATCAGATCGATGAACCCGTAGCTGTCCGGATCGGATACCTCTTGCGCGACGGGCGATGGTGTGTCGAACTGCCAGCCGAAGAGCTCACCGAAGTACTTGCGCAGCCGTGCCGGATCCTTCGCTATGACCTCGAAATGCACCACCGGTCGTGACATCGATACACCTCCATGCGTCGGCTTCAGGGTCCCCCGCCATCTTGCCGTGACGTGACTACGCGCCGCTCGGACGCGTCATCACCGGCTGGCCGTCCTCGTGGCCTGGGCACTCGCGCACCGGCAGGCTCGGGTAGCGAGCCAGCCGCACGTCCCACGCGGCTCGCGCACATCGCAGGTAGGCCGTGCCGCGGCGGGTGACGTTCACGCGGGCATGCCGGCAGTGCCCGCACAGGCCGGGCGGCGCGCCGAGGCCGTCAGGGAGCGGCATCGGTCGTGTGGACCGGGCCGTGCGAGTCGGCGCAGTGGTCGTGACCGACGGCCGACCTGTGGTCGACCTGCAGCGTCACGTGCCCGATCCCGTAGTCGTTGGCCAGCAGCGAGCGCAGCGCGCCGCCGACGACATGGCAGTCTCTGCTCCGATCGACCAGGACGTGCGCCGACATCGCCGCCTCGCCGGCGGCGAGCTCCCAGACGTGCAGGTCGTGCACCTGGGCCACCCCGTCGAACGCGGCGAGCCGCGAACCGATCGCCATCGGATCCAGGCTGGCCGGCGCCGCTTCGAGGAAGACCCGGCCGGCGGCGCGGATCAACTGGACGCCGGTCCACGTCATCAGCAGCGCGACGATGAGCGATGCGACCGCGTCCGCGCGCGTCCAGCCGCTGAGCAGGATCACGACGCCGGCGACGAGGGTCGCCAGGAACGCCCAGACGTCGTTGACGAGGTGCGCGACCGCGCCGCGGACGTTGAGGCTGCGTCGATCAGCGCGTGCCGCCAGCGCCGTGGCGACGAAGTTCACGCCGACGCCAGCCACCGCAACGGCGGCTATGACGCCGCCCGCCGATGCGGGCGGATCTGCGAGGTGACGCACCGCCGCGACGGCGAACCACGCAGCCAGCAGCAGCAGGGTGATGCCGTTGGCCTGGCCGGAGAGCGCGTCGACGCGAGCGAAGCCGTACGTGTAGGCGCCCTTCGCCGGACGCTCGACGACCCGCGATGTGATCACCGCCAGCAGCAGCGCCGCCGCGTCGGTGAGCATGTGCCCCGCGTCTGTCAGCAGGGCCAGGGAGTGCGCCAGCAGCCCGGCGACGACCTCGCCGGTCATGAACGCGACGATCAGCACCAGCGCGCCGAGCAGCCACCTGCGATCAGCGTGACCTGACCGACCGTCCGCCGGGTGCGCCTGCCCGCTCGCCGGCGTCGGCCTCGGTGTAGGCGCTGCGCCGTGCGCATGCGCGTGCGTCATTACCGCGGGCCTGCCGTCCGCTCCGGATGCACCAGCGCGCTGTGGCCGGCGTGTTCGAGCGCGGCGTCGAGCAGCACGCGCACGTGCGTGTCGGCAAGCCGGTAGAACGCCATCCGGCCCTCTCGGCGCACCTGCACGATGCGGTGTGCCCGGAGCAGGCGCAGCGCGTGCGACGTCGCCGATTCGCTCATCCGTGCCGTGGCCGCGAGCTGGCCGACGCTCGCCTCCCCCGCCCGCAACGTCGTGAGCAACCGGAGCCGGCCAGGATCGGCGAGCATCGAGAAGACCTCGGCCGCGTCGGAGACGTCGGCCTCGGACGGCAGGATCACGGCGCGTTCCGTGTGGACGACATCCGGACGAACACCTGAATGACTGCTCACATGTTCAGTCTTGCAGGCGGTCGGCCGCCGAGGCAAACCGACGCGCCTACCCGTAGACCATCCCCATCGCCGCACGCACCTCGTCCAGGGTCTCGTCGGCGAGACCACGAGCACGGCGCGCACTCCGTTCGAGCACGCGACGCGCGTCTGCTTCGTCGTACGACGCGCGGCGCTCCCGGATGGGTGCAAGGAAAGCGCTGACCGAATCGACGACGAGGGCCTTGAGGGCCGCAGCTCCCCCAGCGCCGATCTCGTCGGCTAGCGCGACCGGATCACGTCCCGCGCACAACGCGGCGATCCGGACCAGGTTCGCGACTTCTGGGCGGCGATCCGGTTCGAACGTGATCAGCCGCATGGCGTCCGTGCGCGCGGCTCGCACCTTGGCGGCAATCTGGTCGTCCGAGTCACGCAGCGCGATGCCGTTGCCGAGACTCTTGCTCATCTTGCGGCCGTCCAGCCCCAGCAGCAGCGGCGCATTGCCGAGCAGCGCGTCCGGTATCGGGAAGACCGGCGCGTACCGCTCGTTGAACCGCCGCGCGATCGAGCGCGTCAGCTCGAGATGCGGCAGCTGGTCCCTCCCGACCGGGACGAGATCAGCCTTACAGAACAGCACATCCGCGGCCTGATGCACCGGATAGGTCGTCATCAGCCCGCTGACCGATGACCGACCGGCTAGCCGGATCTCGTCCTTGATCGTGGGGTTGCGCGACAGCTCACCCATTCCGACAAGCGACAGGAACGGCAGCATCAGCTGGTGCAGAGCAGGAACGGCGCTGTGGGCGAAGATCGTCGTGTGGTCTGGGTCGAGCCCACAGGCGAAGTAGTCAAGCACGATGTCGCTCACCACGCGAGCGATGTCGTCCGGATGGTCGCGGTCGGCGATCACCTGGTAGTCAGCGACGACGACGAGCACGTCGTGGCCGGCACGTTGCAGCTCGACGCGATTCGCGAGCGTCCCGAAGTAGTGGCCGAGATGCATCGGCCCGGTCGGCCGATCTCCGGTCAGGACGCGAGCGGTGCGTCGTTCGGTCTCCGATGCGAGCATGCTGGGAGCGGACATTGGTCAGCCTTTCTGGGAGAGGTCAGCCGTCCGCGCCGGGGCAAAGAGAAGGGCCGTCCAGCGAGGACGGCCCTTAGATGGCAGCGCGAGGGGGTCGTCCTAAGTGGACGGCCACCACAGCGCGATACCGGAAGTCACCTGATCAGGTTAGCAACCCGGCGCATCACCAATTCGTGTAGAGCGGACGCCCCTCGGCATACCCGGACGCGCTCTGCACACCGATGACCGCCCGCTCGGCGAAGTCCGGCAGCGTCGTGGCACCGGCGTAGGTGCATGCCGACCGCACGCCTGCGGTGATCGTGTCGATGAGATCTTCGACGCCGGGACGCAATGGGTCGAGGTACATCCGGCCGGTGGAGATGCCCTCGTCGAAGAGTGCCTTGCGAGCACGGTCGAACGCGTCCTCGCCGGTCGTGCGGTTGGCGACGGCGCGAGCGGACGCCATGCCGAAGCTCTCCTTGTACATCCGGCCGTCCGGTGCCTGATGCAGATCGCCCGGCGACTCGTAGGTGCCGGCGAACCATGAACCCACCATGACCGCCGACGCACCTGCGGCCAGAGCCAACGCGACGTCGCGCGGGTGCCGCACTCCCCCGTCGGCCCACACGTGCTTGCCCAGCAACCGCGCCGCCGCCGAGCATTCGAGCACAGCGGAGAACTGCGGCCGGCCGACACCGGTCATCATCCGCGTCGTGCACATCGCGCCGGGGCCCACACCCACCTTCACGATGTCGGCGCCGGCGGCGATCAGATCGCGCACCCCGTCGGCCGAAACGACGTTGCCCGCGACCACGGGCACGGACGGCGACAGCGAACGCACCGCGGCGAGGGCGTCGAACATGCGCTCCTGATGGCCGTGGGCCGTGTCGACGACCAGGACGTCGACGCCCGCGTCGAGCAGGTCGCGCGCCTTGGCTCGGACGTCGCCGTTGACGCCGGTCGCCGCGGCGACGCACAAGTGTCCAGCGCGGTCGACGGCAGGTCGGTACAGGGTTGCGCGCAGGGCGGCGGTCTTGGTGAGGATGCCGGCCAGGCAGCCGGACGCGTCGACGACGGGCGCCAGCCGCCGATGCCCGGCGTCGAGCAGCTCGAACGCCTTCTGCGGCGAGACGGTGTCCTGCAGCGTGAGCACCGGGGCGGACATGACCCTGCGCAATTGGGCGAAGCGGTCCGCGCCCAGGCAGTCGGCCTCGGTGACCACGCCGACCGGACGGCCGTCGTCGACGACGATGACCGCTCCGTGCGCGCGTTTCGGCAACAGCGCGAGCGCGTCACCGACCGGACTCTGCGGCGACAGGGTCAACGGTGTGTCGTAGACGAGGTGGCGCGACTTCACCCACGACACCACGTCGCGGACGACATCGGCCGGGATGTCCTGGGGCAGCACGGCCAGACCGCCTCGCCTGGCAACAGTCTCGGCCATGCGGCGCCCAGCGACGGCTGTCATGTTGGAGACGACGAGCGGGATGGTCGCCCCGCTGCCGTCGACCGTTGACAGATCGACGTCGAGCCGGGACGCGACGGCCGACCGCGCCGGCACCATGAACACGTCGTCATAGGTCAGCTCGAACTGCGGGGCCGGGTCTAAGAAGCGCACGAGTAGATGAGTCTAGTCGCCGGCGCGGCGCGCGACGCCGCGCGGTCGCGAGCCCAAAATGTGCTCGCCGGTAGCCTTTAGGCTCGTCTGGTGACCCTCGCAGTCTTCGATATCGACGGTGTCGTCGCGGATGTGCGCCATCGCCTGCACCACCTGGAGGCCCGCCCCAAGGATTGGGGCGGGTTCTTTCGTGCCGCGGGCGACGACCCGCCGCTGGCCGAGGGGCTTGCACTGGTGGCTGACCTGCGAGAACACCACGAGATCGTCTGGCTCACCGGGCGGCCGGATTGGCTGCGTGCGACGACCCGCCGTTGGCTCGGCGCCCAGGGCCTGCCGGACGGCGATCTGTTCATGCGCCCCGGCGGCGACCGCCGTCCTGCCCGGTTGTACAAGCTCGGCGTACTCGGCCAGCTGTCGAGCCGTGTGATCGCGGCGTTCATCGACGACGACAGCGAGGTCGTCGACGCCGCGCTGACAGCCGGCTACCCAGCGGTTCTCGCCGACTGGGCCGACCGGGCGCCGACCCTTCGCGAGGCGCAGGACCGCCTCGGCCGAACCTGACAGGATTCGGTAGTGCCCGCCTCGCCCGCATCCGGCGATCAGGTGTTCTGGATGCGCCGTTTCTTCCTCACGGTCGTCACGGCCAGTTCGCTGGTGCTGATCCCGTGGATCGGCTACCTGGCGGTGAGCCTGCCGACCAACTACGTCGCCAGCCAGTGGAAGGTGGCGTGGGTCGGCTTCGACATCGCCCTGGTCATGATGCTCAGCTGGACGGCCTGGAATGCCTGGCATCGCAGGCAGTTGCTCGTGCTGACCGCGATCATCACCGCGACGCTGCTGGTCTGCGACGCCTGGTTCGACGTGGTGCTCGACTGGGGCACCCGGCACGTTGCCGTCTCGATCGCGACCGCCGTGCTCGCCGAACTGCCGCTGGCCGGGCTGCTCGTGCGCGTCGCCGTCCGACTGATCCGCGCCGTGCAGCGGGCCCGCTGGGCAGAACTCGGACGCGACGGCGAGCCGCCTTCGATCTGGCGCATGTCGATCACCGACCTCGCCCGGCAAGACCGCCGCACGCTGGGTGACAGTGACACCGCCGTGCCGCGCTAGTCTGGGCGAAATGCCCTAGGACACACCATCTCAGCGACGCAAACCTGCTGGCAGATCCAAATCACTGGGAGCACACTCGTGTTCGGGGGTAACCGCAAGCGATTTCAGGAAGAGACAATGCTCACCGAAGCACAACCAGCCCGGCCGGTTCGCGCGTGCATGCACGTGCCACCGTGCCCACCGCCTGATGCATCCGACCGCGACGCGGCGCACGTCATCGCGTCCCACCCGGAGCAGGGCTGGAGCCTCCTCTGCAACGGCGTCGTCCTGTTCGAGGACACCGGCGAGTTGCTTCCCGACGGCCAGAGCATTGCCGCCCGGCGCACCGAGTTGCTCGCTGCCGCTGCGCACCGTAAGGCCTGCTAGACCCTCGCGCGCGAAAGCCGCAAAGCCGCACCGCCCCGCGCGGTACAGCCCTGCCCGCTCGTGGTCTGCCTGACGACTAGGCGTACTCCGCCACGGGCGGGCACGCGCAGACCAGGTGCCGATCGCCGTACGCACCGTCGATTCGCCGTACCGGTGCCCAATACTTGGCCGCCGGGTCCACGCCGTCCGGATACACCGCCTCGCCGCGCGAGTACGGGTGCTCCCACTCGCCGGTCAGGCACGACGCCGTGTGGGGGGCGTTGCGCAGCGGATTATCATCGGCGGGCCAGTCCCCCGCACCCACCTTGTCGATCTCGGCCTTGATCGCGATCATCGCGTCGACGAAACGATCCAGTTCCACCAGGTCTTCGGACTCCGTCGGCTCGACCATGAGGGTGCCGGTCACCGGGAACGACATAGTCGGTGCGTGGAAGCCGTAGTCGATCAGCCTCTTGGCGACGTCGTCGACGGTCACGCCGGTGTCCTTGGTGATCTGGCGCAGATCGAGGACGCACTCGTGCGCGACCAGGCCGTGCGCGCCCGAGTACAGCACCGGGTAGTGCGACGCCAGGCGCCGCGCCAGGTAGTTCGCCGACAGGATCGCCATGGCCGTCGCCCGCGCCAGACCGGTGGGGCCCATCAGGCGCAGGTAGGCCCAGGTGATCGGCAGGATCGATGCCGAACCCCATGGCGCGGCCGCGATCGCGCCACTGCCCGTCTCGGGTCCGGCGAGCGGCTGCAACGGGTGGTTGGGCAGGTACGGCGCGAGGTGTGCGCGCACGGCAACCGGCCCGACGCCCGGGCCACCGCCGCCGTGCGGGATACAGAACGTCTTGTGCAGGTTCAGGTGCGACACGTCCGCGCCGAACTTGCCGGGACGCGCGAGGCCCACCATCGCGTTCAGGTTCGCGCCGTCGAGGTACACCTGACCGCCGGCCTCGTGCACGAGCGCGCACACGTCGGTGACGTGGTCTTCGAAGACGCCGTGCGTCGACGGGTAGGTGATCATCAGCGCGGCAAGCGAGTCGGCGTGCTCGGCGATCTTCGCGCGCAGGTCGTCGAGGTCGATCTCGCCTTCGTTGCCACTCGTCTTGACCACGACGACCCGCATGCCGGCGAGCACGGCGCTGGCTGCGTTCGTGCCGTGCGCGCTCGCCGGGATGAGGCAGACGTCGCGGTGGTCGTCGCCGTTCGCGCGGTGGTAGCCGGCGATGGCGAGCAGGCCGGCGAACTCACCTTGCGCACCGGCGTTGGGTTGCAGCGACACGGTGTCGTACCCGGTGATCTCGGCGAGCCAGCGGGTCAGGTCGTCGAACAGGTGCCCGTAGCCGTCGAACTGCCCGGCCGGCGCGAACGGATGCAGGTTCGCGAAGCCGGGCAGGCTGATCGGCTCCATCTCCGTCGTGCCGTTGAGCTTCATCGTGCACGAGCCGAGCGGGATCATGCCGCGATCGAGCGCGTAGTCGCGGTCGGCGAGCCGGCGCAGGTAGCGCAGCATCGCGGTCTCGGTGTGATAGCTCGCGAACACCGGGTGCGTCAGGAACGGCGATGTGCGGGCGAGCGATTCGGCCAGCGGCGCGTCGTTGTCGAGGTGCTCGACGTCGGTGAATGTGAGGCCCAGCCCGAACGCGCGCCACAGCGCGACCAGGTGCCCTCGACGGGTGACCTCGTCGCACGAGATCGAGATCGTGTCGTCGTCGACGAGGCGCACGTTGATGCCGTCGGCGACGGCGGCCGCCGCGACGGCACGCGCCCGGCCCGGCGCGCTGACAGTGATCGTGTCGAAGAACTGCTCGGTGAGCACCTCGACCCCGTTCCCGCGCAGGCCCGCGGCCAGGATCGCGGCGAAGCGGTGGACGCGCTGGGCGATCGCGCGCAGACCGTCCGGGCCGTGGTAGACGGCGTACATGCTCGCGATGATCGCGAGCAGCACTTGCGCCGTGCAGATGTTGCTGGTGGCCTTCTCGCGGCGGATGTGTTGCTCGCGGGTCTGTAGCGCCAGCCGGTATGCCGGCGCGCCGTCCGCGTCGACCGACACTCCGACGAGGCGGCCCGGCAACTGCCGCTCGAGGCCGGAACGCGTCGCGATGTAGCCCGCATGCGGCCCACCGAAGCCGATCGGCACGCCGAAGCGCTGCGTGGTGCCGACCGCGATGTCGGCGCCGAGCTCGCCCGGCGGGACGAGCAGGGTGAGCGCCAGCAGGTCGGCCGCGACGGCGACCAGCGCGCCACGCTCGTGCGCCGCCTCGATGATCGGGCGAAGGTCACGTACCGCCCCGGACGCCCCCGGGTACTGGACGAGCACCGCGAACACGTCGCCCTCGGGGAGCGGCTCGGCGAAATCGTGCGTGACGACGTTCAATCCGAGCGGCGTGGCTCGCGTCCGGATCACGTCCAGTGTCTGCGGGAACACGTCGGCGTCGACGAGGAACGTGTCGCCGGCCTTCGCGGCCCGATGCGCCAGCGCCATCGCCTCGGCGGCGGCCGTCGACTCGTCGAGCAGCGAGGCACCCGCGATGGGAAGGCCGGTGAGGTCTTCGACCATGGTCTGGAAGTTGAGCAGCGCCTCGAGCCGGCCCTGGCTGATCTCTGGCTGGTAGGGCGTGTAGGCCGTGTACCAGGCGGGGCTCTCGAGCACGTTGCGGCGGATCACCGCGGGCGTGGTCGTGTCGTAGTAACCCAGGCCGATCATCGACGTGACGACCCGGTTGCGCCCAGCCAGCTCGCGCAGCTCCGCCGCGACGTCGGCCTCGGACGCGGCCGGCGGCAACGCCAGCGCGAGCTTCTCGCGGATGCTGGCCGGCACCGCGTCGGCGAGCAGGTCGTCGATGGACGCGTACCCGATCGCTTCGAGCATGCGCTGCTGGTCAGCGCCTTCGGTGATGCCGACGTGGCGCGTGGCGAACTCGGCGGAGTGTTCGAGTTGGGACAGCGTGGGCCCGGTGCTCATGCGTCTCCTTGGCGTGTTCCGGGTGAGCGCACGGCTCCGCGCGCGTCAACGTCGTCATTGCTCATCGGGAGGCGCTCCTGCGGACGAGACGGTGCCCGCGCCGTCGGCGCGCGCCCCCGTCTGTCGGGCGGGTGCCCTTCAGAGTGGCCTCATCCACGCGGTCCGGGTGCCTGAGAGGTTCCGGGGAGGTTGCCCCTTCGGCGCCGCTCGGTAGTGCTGAGCGGACTCTCCCGCGCAGGCTCGATGGCCTGGCGATCACGCTACCAGCCGGGCAGCGAACGGCGGCTACGCGGTCGCGGTGCGCTGCTGGCGGCGCCGCGACAACTCGTCGGTCATCGACGTGGACGGCTCCTCGATCGCGCCGTCGGCGCGCTCACCGGGCAGGTGGGCCAGCGAGCCGACGAGCTCGCGCAGAGCTCCGCTCACGGCGATGCCGAAGACACCCTGGCCACCACGCAGCAGGTCGACGACCTCTTCGTTCGAGGTGCACTCATACACGGTCGTGCCGTCGGACAGCAGAGTGATCCGAGCCAGATCGTCGACACCACGCGCACGCAGCGCGTCGACGGCGGTGCGGATGTTCTGCAGCGAAACGCCGGTGTCGAGCAGGCGCTTGACGACCTTGAGAACCAGGATGTCCTTGAACGAGTACAGGCGCTGGCTGCCCGAGCCGGTTGCCGACCGGATGGAGGGATCGACCAGGCCGGTGCGTGCCCAGTAGTCGAGCTGGCGGTACGTGATGCCGGCCGCGGCGCAGGCGGTTGGCCCGCGGTAGCCGACGTGCTCGCCGGGGGTGCCGGCCGGATCGGCGAAGAGCGTGCCCTGCTGCGGCGCCTCGGGCCCGGTGTCATCGGCCATGGTGCCGCCTCCTCGCGGTGTGGTTTCGCCCGCAAACGGTGATCCTCGCGGACTCACCATAGACATTCGTTCGCGGCGTCCTGACGGTATGACCGACTCCGGTGGCGGTCAACGCGACGCGCCGATGACAGTGACCCTCACCTGCAGGTCGAGAATTTGCAAGCCGATCACGTTCCGGACGCGAAGTCCTCCGGCGACACGTTGTCCAGGAACTCGCGAAACCGCTCCACCTCGTCTTCCTGCTCGTCTGGAATCTCGATGCCGGCTGCGTCCAGCACCGCGTCGGTGCCCAGGATCGTCACGTCGCAGCGCAGGGCCAGCGCGATCGCGTCCGACGGACGGGCGCTCACGTTCACGCCGCCGGAGAAACGCAGTTCGGCGTAGAAGACGTCGTCGCGAAGTTCGGTGATGTGGACGGCCTCGAGCCGGACGCCGAGCGCCTTGATCAGGTCACGCATCAGGTCGTGCGTCAGGGGCCGGACGGTCTGCACGCCCTGCTGCTGGAAGGCGATCGCCGATGCCTCGACGGCGCCGATCCAGATCGGCAGGTACCGCACGCCGTCTTCCTCGCGCAGCAGCACGACCGGCTGGTTGGCGGGCAACTCCACCCGCACGCCGACGACCCGCAACGGATGCACGAGCGCTCCTCCTGGCATCTGACTCTCGGCATTCGACGCTACACGCTCCGAGCGTGCGAACGCTCATGACTACGGTGCTAAGACGAGCTGCCGGACACGTCGCGCAGCCCTATCTGGACGAGCGCGGCGTGCAGGCGCACCGACAGGGCGGCGAGCTCGCGCACCGTCTCTTCCGCGCGTGCCTTCGCCTCAGCTCCCCGCTGGTGGGCCATCGGGCCGACGACCTGGGAGAACAGGCCGACCTCGCGTTCGGCCGCGGTGCGGAAAGCACGCAGATGGCGCCCCTCCAGGCCGTACCGGGCAAGCTCGGCCACCACCTGCCCGACGGCGAGCGCGTCGTCGTCGTAGTGCCCGCCCGTCTTCGGGGCGATCATGCCGAACTGCTCGAGCTCGCCGAGCTGCTCGGCGGTCAGGCCGGTCGCGTTGAGCAACTCGTCGCGGGAAAGGCGAAGCGCCGGCGTCACCGGACGGAAGTGCTCTGCGGTCGGCGCGTTGTCGGCGATCGCGAGGTGCGGCACCCGCGGCATGCCGCCAGGCCCGGGCGGGACGAGGCCGCGATCGATCGCGTCCAGTTGGTCCTTGATCACGCGCAGCGGAAGGTAGTGATCACGCTGCTGGGCAAGCACGTAACGCAGCCGCGCGACATCGGCCGGGGAGAACTTCCGGTACCCGGACGGTGTGCGGTCCGGGCTGACGAGACCCTCGGTCTCGAGGAAGCGGATCTTGCTGATCGTGATGTCCGGGAAGTCGCCGCGCAGTTGGGTGAGAACTTCGCCGATCGACAGTGTCGGTCGAGTGGCGGCGTTGGTCGCAGTCATCGGGGCGGTCACGCTCGATCTCTCGGGTTCATACGCGACGACGCGGCGACCACACTGGACCGGCCGGCCACGTGCCGCGTCACACTTGCTGCCCTGCCCCGACGCCGGCTCGCACGGCGGCTGTCAAATACACGAGCCGGAACTTGCCGATCTGCACCTCGTCCCCGCCGGTGAGCGGCACCGCGTCTATGCGTTCGCGGTTGACGTACGTGCCGTTCAGCGAGCCCACGTCGTGGACGGTATAGCCATTGCCCTCGCGACGGAACTCGGCATGCCGACGCGACACCGTGACATCGTCCAAAAAGATGTCGCTGTCGGGATGGCGGCCGGCCGTCGTCACGTCCTGATCGAGCAGGAAGCGGCTGCCCGCGTTGGGGCCGCGCTTGACCACGAGCAGCGCAGATCCAGGGGTCAGCGCGTCGACGGCCCCCTGGTGCGCCTCCGGGGAAAACTCGCCGTCGGCCTCCGGCAGCCCACCGGCCGCCGACAGGACACTCGTCGCATCGGGGGCGTGCGGGTAGCCGGCCTCGGGTAGTGCGGCGCCGCAGTTCGAGCAGAAGCGGCTGCCCGCTGGGTTCTCGGCCCCACAAGCAGTGCAGAACACTCGGGTGCCCCTTCCTCTACCAAGCTGTACGGGCGTTACGGATGGCGTGATCCCTCGGCCAAGGGACACTGGTGATCGCTCTGAATGAATTGGACAGGCAGTGCGCGATCGTGCAACCCGGGCCCGTGCCGCGAGCCTAGTTGTGCGCCCTCCCAAGGGTCAATCAAGCGTTGAGCATGAGACGGCGTGCTTCCCGCGGCCGGTCGACCAGTCACGTGCTGAGCGTGCCGTAGGCGGCCGGGTCGAGCAGGTCGTCGACCTGCGCGGGGTCGCTGGGCTCGATCTCGACGATCCACCCCTCGCCGTACGGATCGGTATTGATCAATTCCGGTCGCCCGTCGAGTTCGTCGTTGCGCGCGCGGACCGTCCCGGTAACGGGCGCGTAGAGGTCCGAGACGCTCTTGGTCGACTCGATCTCGCCGAACGGCTCGCCCTTCGCGATCGACGCGCCGACCTCGGGCAACGAGACGTAGACGACGTCGCCGAGGGCCTGCTGCGCGTAGTCGGTGATGCCGACCCGGATCGTCGCTGAGTCGTCCCCGCTGACTCGAGCCCACTCGTGCTCGGCCGTGTACTTCAGGTCATCGGGTACGTCTGCCATCGCTGCGGCCCTTTCGCAATAACGGATTCGGACGAGATCCGCGCCGACACTACCGTCCGGCCGACGTGGCGTATTTCGGCGTGGGGATCGCACGGGTCGCGGTGATGTCGACGCGCTGTGTCTCGCTGATCTGGGCGGTGCCACCAGCGTTGCGTGCGGCAGCGGCCACGCCACCGGGGATGTTCAGCGCGGTGTCGAGCGTCTTTGGATCACCGATCGCGAGAACGCGGTACGGCTCATCGAGCCGGCGGCCGTCGATGCTCACCGAGTCGCCGGTATCGGTGAAGCTGGTCGACGTGCCGACCCGCACCGGGCCGAACTCGATCGACTCGGCGCCCGCGCCGCGTAACTCCTCGACGACGTCGAGCAAGTCTTCGGCCTTGAGCTTGTGTTGCGGGTCGGTGATCGTGACGACGACGCCCGGCCCGGTTGCCGGCAGCGTGCCGAGCAGCACCTGCAACGACTCGACCTCGTGTTCAGCCTGCTGCTGCGCGACGGCGTCGCTGTTGCCGCTCGCGCGGAGTTCGTCGAGCGTGCGTTGCAGGTCGGCGATCTGCTGGTTGAGCCGATCCGCCCGCGCGTTCTGGTCGTCGAGAATGCGGATCAGGTCGTCCTCACGCAGGTTGGCCAGGTTGTCCGACGAGGAGTTCGAGCGCACCTGCACGGCAATCGCGAATCCGAGGATCGCGGTGAGCACGCCGATCAGCACGCCGGCGCGTACGTGGACCCGTCGGCTACCGGCTTCTGCGGCACGCACGTCCGCGGTTGCGTCCTCGTGCGTCGCGACCTCCGTCGCGTCGTCGTCCGGCCGCTCGGTCATGCGTGGAACACGTGCCTTCTGATTGCCGCCGCATTGCCGAAGATGCGGATGCCGAAGACGACCACCACGGCCGTCGACAGCTGGCCGCCCACGCCGAGCTTGTCGCCCAGGAACACGATCAGCGCGGCGACAACCACGTTCGACACGAACGACACCACGAAGACCTTCGAGTCGAAGATGCCGTCGAGGCGGGCGCGAATCCCACCGAAGACCGCGTCGAGTGCCGCGACGACGGCGATCGGCAGGTACGGCTCGAGCCAGCCAGGAACGGTCGGCCGCAGCACCAGCCCGATGACGACACCGATGACGAGGGCAAGTCCCGCGATCATCGCGATCCACCCGTCGAGCCTGGACGTGCATATCTCGGCGCCGATGTGGTCATCGCCGACAGGTGCAGCTTCGATACCTGATTCCAGGAGAACCCGATCCCGTTCGCCGAGGCAAGCGTGTGATAGCGGCTGGCGACATCGCTGTCGGCGAAGCTGGTCACGAGCACGTCACTGTCTCCTATTGCGCTGATCGTGTATGGCGAGGTGATGGGGGCGAAATCGACGAGCACCGCCTGCCCCGCGAACCGGATGGCAGACGTCGGCGTGAGGCGCACGTCGTTGACCGCGATTGCCTCGGCACCGTCGTGCCAGAGCTCGTTCACCACACTGCGGACGTCGCGGTCGGTGAGGACCTCCGAGGCGGTGATCGGCGTCGAGCCGGGGCGGTCCCCGGGCGATCGGGTCGGCTTGTGCGGGTCGGCGAGCTGCACCCGCAGCCCGGGGCCGGTGACCGGGGTCGCCCCGGCGAGCAGCTCAGTCCGGTTGAGTTCCGCCCCGATGGACGTGCCGGGCAGCGCCTGCGCTCGCAGTTTGGCCACCTCGGCGTCGAGCCGCTGTGCCTGCGCGTCGAGCGAGTCGCCTGCAGCGTTCGCCGCCTTCACCCGCGCGACCAGCCCGGCATGCACCTTCGCCGCCGTCGGGGCGGCACGGTGCGTGTGCACGTACGCGACGGCCAGGGTCAAGCCGATCAGCCCGCAGCCGAGAGCGACGGCCGGACGATCGAACCACCGCCGAGGCGCTCCCGAGCCTCGCCGAGCCGCCGCGGCGGCGTATCCCGGATCGGCGGTGTTCGTCACTAAGTCGACAAGTAGAGCTGTCGTCATAGTGCTGCGTTGAGACGTCATGCGCTGGCCTTGCGGGTCAGCTGGGCCACCTGGCCGACGTACAGCACCCCAGCCCACAGGTACAGGGCGGTGCCCCAGACCGTGAACGCCCACGCGATCGGACGCGCGATGTCGGCGACCGTGCCGTCACGGGCGGCAAGCAGCAGCAGGGGGAACGCGTACAGCAGGTTGAGCGTCGCCGCCTTGCCGAGGTAGTGAACCGGTGGAGGCCCGTAACCGCTCCGCCGCAGTACCGGCAGGGTCAGACCGAGGAGCAGGTCGCGACCGATGATCACCGCTGCGAGCCAGGCCGGGATGATGTCGCGCAGGGTCAGGCCGACGAGCGTCGCCAAGATGTAGAGCCGGTCGGCCGCCGGATCGAGCAGCGCGCCCAGCCGGCTCGTCTGGTTCCACCGGCGAGCGAGCACGCCGTCGGCCCAGTCGGTCGCACCGGACACGGCGAGCAAGATCAGCGCCGCGACGTCGGCATGCGGCCCGAGCAGCAACCAGAGGAACACCGGCACGCCGAGCAGGCGGAGCACGCTCAGCGCGTTCGGCACCGTCCACATGCGGTCGGCGGCGACTCCGCCCGGTGCACCCGAAGCCACGTCACCTCCCTGCTCGACGCCTGATCGGGGCCTGTACGGGCCCCCGATTGCTGGCACCGAGTCCACTCATCTGGTCGGGACGGCGGGATTCGAACCCACGACCCCCTGACCCCCAGTCAGGTGCGCTACCAAACTGCGCCACGTCCCGGTCGCGCGAGGAAAACCCTAGCGCAACAGCGCGAATGCCTGGCCCACCCGGCGTGTCAGCGCCGAGTCCCGCGGCGCTCCCGCACCCGCACGGAGATCTCGATCGGCGTGCCCATGAAGTCGAAGTCCTCACGCAGGCGCCGTTCGAGGAACCGCCGGTAACCCGCCTCGAGGAAGCCGGTCGCGAAGAGCACGAAGCGCGGCGGGCGGCTGTCGGCCTGAGTGGCGAACAGCACCCGAGGCACCTTGCCGCCGCGCCCCGGCGGCGGGGTCACGGTGACGACGTCGGCGAGCCACGCGTTGAGCCGCCCCGTCGGAATCCGCCGGTCCCACGACTCGAGGCTCGTCCGCAACGCAGCCGCGAGCTTGTCGACGGACCGGCCGGTCAATGCGGACACATTCACCCGCGGCGCCCACTGCACGCGGGCGAGGTCGCGAGAGGCCTCGCGCTCGAGGGCGTCGCGCCGATCCTCGTCGACCAGATCCCATTTGTTGTACGCAATGACGAGCGCGCGGCCGGCGTCGGTAACCGCTGCGATGACTCGCTGATCCTGCTCGGACAGCGGCTCGGACGCGTCGAGCAAGGCGATCGCCACCTCGGCGGCCTCGATCGCACTCGCGGTGCGCAGGCTCGCGTAGTACTCCATCCCGGCCGCCTGACGGACGCGCCGACGCAGCCCCGCGGTGTCGACAAAACGCCATGTCTGCCCACCGAGCTCCACCAGACTGTCGACCGGGTCGATGGTCGTCCCCGCGACCGCGTCCACGACCGAACGATCGTCGCGAGCGAGCCGGTTGAGCAGGCTCGACTTGCCGACGTTGGGCCGCCCGACCAGGGCAACGCGTCGCGGCCCTGACTCCGTGGCCGTCTCGGGTGGCGCGTCGGGCAGCGCGTCGAGGATCGCGTCGAGCAACTCGCCGCTTCCCCGTCCGTGCAGGCCGCTGACCGCAAACGGCTGGCCGAGTCCGAGTGACCACAGCTCGGCCGCATCCGCTTCGCCGCGTTCGTCATCGATCTTGGTAACCGCGAGGATCACCGGACGGTCTGCACGCCTCAACGTCCGCGCGACAGTGAGATCAGTTTCGGTCGCGCCGGTCCGCCCGTCCACGACGAGCAGCACGAGGTCGGCAGTCTGGACAGCACGCTGCGCCTGGGCCGAGACCATGGCCTGCAGTCCGCGGGCGTCGGGCTCCCAGCCGCCGGTGTCGACCAGCGTGAACCGCCGGCCGGACCACAGCGCGTCGTACGCGATGCGGTCGCGCGTGACGCCGGGGACGTCCTGCACCACTGCCTCTCGCCGACCGAGCATGCGATTCACCAGTGTCGACTTGCCGACATTGGGCCGACCGACGACCGCCACCACCGGGGCCGTGACAGCGGTGTGGACGCCGGCGTCGCCGCTGCCCTCGGCGTTGCGCGCGTCGCCCTCGCGATCGGTCATGCCGTCAATCCTTCCGGATCTGGCGACGACGCGACGCCACGGGTGCGCGCGTGGCGAGTTCTGTGCTGTCGATGCCCGGCTCGATCGACCACGTGGCAGTCACAGGTCGGCGGTGGCTGGCCGTAGCACCATGTCGACAAGACGATCTACCACTTCGTCGATGTCTAGATCTGTCGTGTCGAGCTCGATCGCGTCAGCAGCCTGCGCCAACGGGCTCGCCGGCCGGGAGCTGTCGAGCAGGTCCCGGCGCTGCAAGTCGGCGTCGACCGAGGCGAGGTCGGTGCCCGGCCCGAGTTCGGCAGCTCTGCGCTCGGCTCGGGCACTTGCTGAGGCTGTCAGGTACACCTTCGGGCGAGCCGCCGGCCACACCACCGATCCGATGTCGCGGCCCTCGACGACGATGCGCCCGGTTCCGATCAGGGCCCGTTGCTGGGCAACCAGCACCTGCCGGACGGCCGGGATCGCCGAGACCGCGCTCGCCACGGCGGTCACCCGCGCCGCGCGGATGTCGCGGTCGACCCGCCGGCCGTTCAGCCGGGTCTCGGGATGCGCGGGATCTGTCGCGACCTCGATACGCGCCGCTCGAACAACCGCGGCGACCTGGTCGGAGTCGTCGGGCGACAGGCCAGCCTCGAGCACGGCCAGCGTGGCCGTGCGATACATCGCGCCGGTGTCGAGGTACTTGGCTCCTAAGCGGCGCGCCAGCAGGCGAGCTACGGTCGACTTGCCGGTGCCTGACGGCCCGTCGAGCGCGAACACGCCGGAGAACTTCTGGGCCGCGTCGTCGGGGTCAGAACTCGGATCGGCGGGCTGCGGGGTCAATTCGTCTCGTCCTCGTCGGTCGACCTCGGGATCACGGCGCAACATACCCCGATCGCCCGGGGACGAGGGACGTGAGCCAGCGGCTGGACATCTTGCCGTGATGCGACGTGACGTCAGGGTTAGATCTGGTCGCCGACCGCTGATACGGCTAGCGCTCTAGTTCAGCTCTGAGCGTTCCCACCTTTACCTGTCAGGCGGCGTCGGCTCATCTTTCATCGGGGTAGATCCGTCCGCAATGCCGCGGCTCCACCCAGGTACACGTGGCGTACCGCTGAGCGCTCACGGTCGGTCTCGACGTGAGCCAGGACCCGCAAGACCCTAGGCATCGCGCCAGGAACAGCGATCTCGCTGGCACACAGTAGCGGGACGTCGACGAGCCCCAGCTGCCGCGCGGCGTAGGCCGGGAACTCCGCTGTCAGATCGGGGGTGGCAGTGAACATGATGCTGATCAGATCGGCGGACGTAAGGTGGTTGCGGTGCAGAATCTCGGTGACCAGCTCGGCTGCGCCGGCGAGAATCGAGTCGCGGTCATCCGCGTCGATCTGGATGGCGCCTCGCACTCCGCGCACAGCCACGAATCCTCCTGTCGGCTCATCGATCTACAGCTTCACCGTCACGATGTTCCAGTGATCAGGCTGTTGGGCAATTTATCAATACAGCACGAGAACACCTTCAAGGCACAACGACACGCTGCGATCAATCTTTAGCAGTTTGTCGATACATCGGCATACCGAGTCTGACGCGTGCCTTCGCTGCCCCTCGCTATGTCGATGTGTTGACCCGGCGATGTGATCGGTTCCGGATCCCTAGCCGATCGCTCGGGCGCCGGCCCGGTGCCTCGTGGCGAAGAGCCGACGAGCGCCGCAGTCGCGTCACGACACCGCACGGACCGTGAGGCGGGTCCCGGCTGCTCGATCCACCAGTCGTCGTCGCCCACGCTCCGCGGCGAGCCGTGTGCTCGAGTTCCAGCTGGCTGGGACACACACGTCGGTGTTGTCAGCGAGAAGCCACATGTCGACATAGCGATCTTGCTACCGGGGTCGGCCTTCCTCGCGTTGTATCGATATAGCGATTCAGTACGGTGTTGCTATAGAGCTAGACTGCTGAAATGTTAAATCGCTGACATGCTAGATCGCTCAACAGCTAAATCTGTGAGTCAAGCAGTCTCTCAAATGCTGAATTGGTAAACCTGCGAAGTATTGAAGTGACCAATACACAAAGTGTCTGGCATATTTAGTGCTTCATCGAGAGGCAGGCTTGTCCACAAGGTCATGAAGCGATCCGAGTTCCAGATCGTCGAGCGCACGCATGCGACCGGCCTGCAGGTTGCCGAGCCGCACCGGTCCGATCGTAGTGCGTACGAGCCGCTGGACCGGATGCCCGACCTCGGCCAGCAGGCGACGGACGATGTGCTTGCGGCCTTCGTGCAGGGCGACCTCGACCAGTGCCTGTCCCCTACTCACGTCCACCACCCGGAACGAGTCGACCACCACTCGGCCGTCCTCGAGATCGACGCCCTGCCGCAGCCTCCGCGCTGTCTCGCGACCGGGCGGCGGCGTCACCGTCGCCAGATACGTCTTGACCACCTCGAAGGACGGGTGCATGAGCCGATGGGCGAGTTCTCCGTCGTTCGTCAGTACGAGCAGTCCCTCGCTGTCGGCGTCGAGGCGGCCGACATGGAACAGCCGCTGCGGCACGTCGGCGACCAGATCGCCCACGGTCGGCCGTCCCCGCGAATCGGACATTGCGCTCAACACGCCACGCGGCTTGTTCAGCGCCAGGTAGACAAGGTCGTCGCGGATGTTGATCCGGACGCCGTCGACCCGGACCACCGCATGGCTGGGATCGACCCGGACGCCCATCTGCGTCACGATCCGCCCGTCGACCTCGACTCGTCCGGCGGCGATCAGCTGCTCGCAGCGCCGCCGGGATCCGACACCGGCCGCTGCCAGCACCTTCTGCAGCCTGATGCCCTCAGCCGGAGACGTCTTACCGTCAACCTCAGAGTTCGTCACTTTCAGCTCCGTCGAGCTCAGGCAGCAGTGGAGCCAAAGACGGTAGCTCGTCCAGTGATCGCAGGCCCATCTTCTCCAGGAACAGATCGGTCGTTCGGTACAAGCCGCCGCCGGTATCCGGGTCTGCGCCGACCTCGGTGATCAGCCCCCGAGTCGTCAGCGTTCGCACGACGCTGTCGACGTTCACGCCCCTGATTGCTGAGATTCGCGCCCTCGTGACCGGTTGCCGGTAAGCGATGACGGTCAGGGTCTCCAGGGACGCCTGGGTGAGCCGCGCTCGCTGGCCCTCCATCAGGAACGCCTCGACCCACGCGGCGAGCTCCGGGCGTGTGTAGATGCGGACGCCGCCGGCAACCTCGCGCAGTTCGACCCCGCTCCCCCGCCCGTCCAAGTCCTTGCCGAGTTCGCCCAGCGCCGACTCGATCTCGATGGCCGGGCGTTCGAGCGCCGTCGCCAACGCGGCGACGGTCACGGGTGACTCGACGACGAACAGCACAGCTTCGATCGCCGCCCGTAGGGTGGCCCGATCGTCCAGACTGGGACGCCCGAGCACGTCCGAATCGGGAGTCTCGGCCGCGGCATCGTCGTCGACGGACGTCGCGCCCTCAGCCGCGGTCAGGTTGTCAGCCGGGGTTTCGTCCACGACCAGCGCGGCGCCGTCATCGCCAGGGCGCTCGTCGGCGCCGCCGACATCAGCACTACTCACCCGTACTCCTCGTCCACTCTGTTGTCGATGACGATGCCGCCCGGCTCGCTGGCAGTTTCGCCCACCCAGCGAACCCGGAGCTCGGCCAGCGCGGCGGCCTGATCGAACGCGACGAGGCCGTCCCGATAGAGCTCCAGCACGCCGAGAAAGCGCGCGACGACTTCGAGCGTCGTCTGGCAGTCGGCCACCAACATACGAAACGTGGCGGAGCCGTGACGCAGCACGCGTTCGCGGATGATCAGCATGTGCTCTCTGACGCTGACCTGCGGCGCGTGGATGTGGTCGATCGTCAGGACGGGCGCCGGCTTGGGCCTCATCGCTTCGGCAGCGATCGCGGCGAATCGGCCAGGCGTAACCCCGATGAGCACGTCGGGCAACAGCTGGGCGAACCGCGACTCCAGCTCGACCGCACGCCCGTGCCGGCGGGCCTGTGCTCGTTCGAGCTCTGCGAGATAGGCCGCCGCAAGCTTGTAGGCACGATATTGAAGCAGGCGGGCGAAGAGCAGGTCGCGGGCCTCAAGGAGCGCCAGGTCCTCCTCGTCCTCGATATCCGCGGCCGGGAGCAACCGAGCCGCCTTCAGATCGAGCAGGGTCGATGCCACGACGAGAAACTCGGTGGCCTGCCCGAGATCCCACTCGCCGGACGCCGTCAGATGAGCGAGAAACTCGTCGGTGACCTGCGACAGCGCCACCTCGGTCACGTCCATCTGGCGGCGGCTGATCAGGCTGAGCAGCAGGTCGAATGGACCCTCGAAGTTGTCCAGCCGCACGTGAAAGCCCACCGACGAGTCCGCGCCTAGCTGCTCACCACCGCCACCGAGCGGCTCGATCGCCAGCGACTCGATGGCGACGGCGTCTTCGGCGGATAGGTTCACGCCCCGCGCAGCCGACGGACCAGGATCGACGAATCGCCTTTCGACTCGAGGTCGGCGAGGACGACAGCGACGGCCTCGCGAATGATCCGACCGCGGTCGACGGCGAGGCCGTGCTCGGCTCGCAGGTGCAGGCGCGCGGTCTCGATGTCGACCAGCTCGTCGGCCGAGCAGTAGACGGTGATCTTCTCCTCGTGCCGCTCCCGGCCGCTCGGCGCGCGATCGCCGACCGCGCGGATGCGCCGCCCACCGCGGGCGGGCCGGGCGACGACTGGCGTGGCGCGTGGCGGATCGGCCTCAGCGCGATCGCGATCGCGGTCTCGATCGGCTGCGGGCGCCGGCTGCGACTCGTGCTCGTCCGGGTGCGGGACAGCACCGACACCGGGATGGTGGGCGACCTCCGCTTCGCGGGCGGCGGCCGCGGTCGTGGCGCGGAAGAGTTCTGCTGCCCCCGGCAGGCTCGCGCGGCGGGTCATGTCTGAACCCGCGCGACCGTGACCCAGCCCGACTCGTTGCCTGATGCGTTCGTCGTGCGCGTGTTGGCCTGGCTCACTGATGGCCCTCCTGAGCGTGGGTACTCATCGTCATCGCGCGAGCACCTCGCGGGCGAGATTCCGATACGCAGTGGCGCCGGCCGATGAGGACGCCCACGTGGTGATTGGCTCACCCGCGACCGTAGTCTCCGGGAAGCGCACCGTCCGAGAAATCACGGTGTCGAACACTGAATCCCCAAAGGCCTCGACCACTCGCGCGAACACTTCGCGCCCGTGCAGCGTACGGCCGTCGTACATAGTGGCAAGGATGCCGGCGAGTTTGAGTCGCGGATTGAGCCGCTCGCGCACTTTGTCGATGGTGTCGATCAGCAGGGCCACGCCGCGCAGGCTGAAGAACTCGCATTCCAGCGGCACGATCACCTCGTCCGCCGCCGTCAGCGCGTTCACCGTCAGCAGGCCGAGCGAGGGCTGGCAGTCGATCAGCACGAAGTCGTAGTCGGGGACGATCGGCGTGAGTACCCGCGACAGCGTCTGCTCGCGGGCGACCTCACCGACGAGCTGAACCTCGGCTGCAGACAGATCGATATTGCTGGGCAGCAGATCCATGCCCGGGACACCCGTCTTGAGCAGGATGTCGTCGATGCTTACGCCAGGCTCCATGATCAGGTTGTATGCCGTGCGGTCGAGCTGGTGCGGCTGGACGCCGAGGCCCACGGACAGCGCGCCCTGCGGGTCGAAGTCGACGAGCAGCACCCGGCGCCCGAACTCGGACAACGCCGCGCCGAGGTTGATCGTCGACGTCGTCTTGCCGACGCCGCCCTTCTGGTTGCACAGGGCGATGACTCGGGCGGGGCCGTGGCGGTCGACCGGCTTTGGCTGGACGAGCTTGCGCTTGCGGCGGGTGAGCGCGGGATCAGCCGACTTGACAGCGTCGACCGTGAACAGCGCGCCAGCCTCGGCGTCATCGGAACTTGTCGACTTAGCCATCAAGTGCTTAGACCCCCTACCTACTCATCGCTGCGCGGCCCAGCGTGGCGAGGCTACCCCACCGGCCGCCGGCATTCGCGCGATGGCCGCGTGCCACGCGGGTCGGCATGACACGGGCGCCTCTGCGAGCGTTCGCCGGCCGCCGGCTCAGCCGAACCGCGTGGCGTCCGAGCGAGAGCGAGCTCGGCTGCGGAGTATCTCGGCCGTCGTTTCATCGGCCGGCAGGAACGCTTCCAGGTGCAGCTCGGCGAGCGTGATGTCGACCGCTGTCGCGAACGACGTGAGGGTGGTCAGCAGCTGCAGTTCGCCCTCGTGGCATCGCAGGCGCAGCGGCACGGCGAAGCCCATGTGGTCCGGGCCGGGCGTGGCCCGCGGCACGTACCCGGACAGCTCCGCGATGAAGTCGTCAAGTCGCTGGTCCGGACTCTGCGCGGCACGGCGCCGCATGTTCTCGATGACGTGCTGGCCCCAGACGCCGAGGTTGCGGACACGCCGCGCCATACCGTCCGGATGGAGCATCAGCCGCAGCATGTTGACCGGCACCTCGAGCAGCGCGGAGTCGGCGTCCTCGGTAAGCACGTCGATCGCGCTGTTGGCAGCGACGACCTCGCCGTAGGGGCGCAGGACCAGCGCCGGATAGGGCGAGTGGCCGTCGAGGATGCCCTCGAGCGCCTCGCGGACCGGGCGGAGCAGCGGCTCGTCCAAGCTGGATTCGGGGAACAACGGCGCGTACCCGGCACGGAGCAACAGCGAGTTGCGTTCGCGCAGCGGGAGTCCGAGCGCCTCGGCGAGCCGGACGACGATCGCCCGGCCGGGCATGGATCGGCCGCGCTCGATTGAAGCTGAGATGCCGCTGGGTGGTGCCGGCACGGATCGCGAGCTCGAGTTGGCTGACCCGGCGCGAGTCACGCCAGCGGCGCAGTTCGGTGCCGAATCCTCTCGACTCGGCGATCGTCTCCACGAGCCCGTTCTAGCCGACCCTGCCGACATCGGACGATTCCCTGCGCGGAATTGCCTCGCGTTCGCAGCGGCCACACGATGGCGGTGCCATTGACGAGAAAGGTGACTGACCATGTCGGAATTGACCACGGACGACGTGATTCGCCGTTTCAACGAGTCATTCGTACAGCACGACCCCGAGGCGCTCAGCGGCCTGGTGGCCCAGGACTGCGTCATGGAATCCGTCGGGCCGGCTCCGGACGGGACGCGCTACGAAGGGCGCGACGCATGCCTGCGGTTCTGGCAGGAGCTGGCGAATGACCCGAACACCAGCTTCGAGCCCGAGGAGATCGTCGTCGCCGCCGACCGGGCGACGATCCGCTGGCGAGTTCGGTTCGACGGCGCTGCGCACCCCGTGTTCGGCGACACGCAGGTGAACTCAGTGCGGGGCGTCAACCTGATGCGCGTTCGGGACGGGCAGATCGTCGAGGCCCTCGGCTACACCAAGACACCCTGACGGCTGTGCGCTCGTTTCATCTGGAACGCCCGGGACAGATCGACGGGATCGTGCTGCGCCAGACCGACGAGCCAGCGCCGAAGCCCACCGAGATCGTCGTCCGAGTTCGGGCCGTCTCGCTGAACCGGCGCGATGCGCTCATCCTCCGACCAGCAGTACCCGTTGCCGTCAGTGCCTGGGGTCGTCCCGATCAGCGACGGCGCAGGCGAAGTCGTCGGGGTCGGCGAGGAGGTCACTCGATTCAAGGCAGGCGATCGGGTCATCGGCGGATACCAGCCTCGTGACCATCCGGCGGATCTTCGTGGGCAACCGCGCTGATCTGGAAGCCATGAATCGGGCGGTCTCGGCGCACCAGATGCGGCCGGTGATCGACCGGGTCTTCGAGTTCGCCGAGACGCATGACGCGTTCCGCTACTACCTCACGGGCGATGCGTTCGGGAAGGTGATCGTCCGGATCGACTAACCGCGCGCCCGCGGGTGCGCCGCCGCGTACACCTCACGAAGCTGATCGACGGTCACCAGCGTGTACATCTGCGTCGTCGTCACGGACGAATGCCCGAGCAGCTCCTGCACGACGCGGACGTCGGCGCCGCCCTCCATCAGGTGGGTCGCGAACGAATGGCGAAGCGTGTGCGGCGAGATGCCGGCAGCGAGGCCCGCCTTCTCGGCGGCGGTGCGCAGTACCGTCCAGGCCGACTGGCGCGACAGCTGCCCGCCGCGAGCATTGAGGAACATCGCCGGGGTGCCGCGTCCCTTCGCCGCCAGTCCGGGCCGCACCCGCACGAGGTACGCATCCAGCGCAGCCGCCGCGAACGAGCCGAGCGGCACCCGGCGCTGCTTGCCGCCTTTGCCGGACAGCAGCACCGTGCGTTGGGCCAGCTCGACGTCGTCGACCGCGAGCCCGACCGCCTCGGATATGCGCGCACCCGTCGCGTAGAGGAGTTCGAGCAGCGCGCGGTCGCGTATCGCGAGTGGCGTCTGGTCGAAGCCGGCGGCGTCGAGCAACCGCTCGACGGCGTCAACGCTGATGGCCTTCGGCAGCCGTCGTGGCGGAGCGGGCGGACGGACGGAATGCGCGACGTCGGCGGCGACCAGACCGTCGCGCAGCGCGAACTTGTGCAGGCCTCGCACCGCTACGACCGCCCGCGCCGCGCTCGTCGCCGAGAGCGGCGGGTGCTCGTCGTCGCCCTCGCGCAGATGGGCCAGGAATCCGCTCACCGTCGTGGCATCGACGGCGGCAATGGAGCGGATGCCGAATCCGCCGAGGTAGGCGAGATAGCGGTCGAGGTCGCGCTGGTAGGAAACGAGCGTGTTGGACGCGACGCCACGTTCGACCGCGAGGTGGTCGAGATAGCTGCGCACGACGGCACCCGGTGCGAGCCGGCGCGCGGCAGAGGACCGCACACCGGCCGACGAGGTCATCGCTCAGTGCCCTGGCCGCGCTGGCCACGGCGCGTCGGCCGGGCGCAGGTTCTTCCAGCCGAGGGCTCGCGATGCGGCGGCGGCAGTCACTCCCGCGACAGCCGCGGCGTTGGTCAGCTCGCCGGACAGGGCGCGCGCGACCGCCTCGTTCAGCGCGACACGCGACACGGTCAGCGTGATCTCCTCGTGCTCGGGCTCGAACCGCTCGGAGTCGGCGACCTCGACCAGGCCGCGGGCGAGGAACACGCGGATCGCCTCGTCGGTCATGCCTGGTGATGTGTACAAGTCGACAAGGACATACCAGTCGGACGCGGTGAGCGCGGCCTCCTCGTACAGCTCGCGCTTGGCCGCGACCAGGGCCGGCTCGCCGTCGACGTCGAGCAGGCCGGCCGGCAGCTCGTCCAGGTACTGCCGGACCGGATGGCGGTACTGGTTGACGAGGACGACCCGGTCGTCGTCGTCGAGGGCCACGATCGCTACCGCGCCGGGATGCTCGACGATCTCGCGCGTAGCGACGGTGCCGTCGCTCATCCGCAACTCGTCGGTCCGCATCGAGACGACCCGGCCGCGGTACACCGGATTCGACGCGACGACCGTGTACTGGTCAGCACTCACCGCAGCGCCGCGCTGGGGTACGCGGTGGCGCCGTTACCCGGGATGGTCTGCGGCACGACGTCCAGCGGCTCGATCTCGCCCGGCGCCTCGGGGATCTCGACCGGCAGGCGCTCGGCCGCGCTGTAGCTGAGCGCGGCGTCGATCAACCCGCGGAACAGCGGATGCGCGCGCGTCGGCCGGGACTTGAGCTCGGGATGTGCCTGCGTGGCAACGAAGTACGGGTGCAGCCGGCGGTCGAGCTCGACGAACTCGACGAGCCGGCCGTCGGGTGAGGTGCCGCTGATGACCAGGCCGGCGGCCTCGAGCTGTTCGCGGTATCCGTTGTTGACCTCGTAGCGGTGCCGGTGCCGCTCGGACACCTCGGTCGTGCCGTACGCGTCAGCCGCGAGCGACCCCGCGGTCAGCTTGGCCGGATACGCCCCCAGGCGCATCGTGCCGCCGAGATCGGCGTTGCCGGCGACGATGTGGATCTGGTCGGCCATCGTCGCGATGACCGGCGCGGACGTCTCGGCGTCGAACTCGGTCGAGTTGGCGTCGTCGATGCCCACCAGGTGGCGCGCAGTCTCGATCACCATGCACTGCAGGCCAAGGCAGAGTCCCAGGATCGGGATGCCGTGCTCGCGCGCGTACCGGACGGCGCCGACCTTGCCCTCGATGCCGCGCACCCCGAACCCGCCGGGAATCACCACACCGTCCACAGTGGACAGTTGAGCAGCCGCCCCCGCCTCGTCTTCGCAGGTGTCGGACGCCACCCACTTCACGTGCACCTTCGCGCGCCGGGCGAACCCGCCCGCTCGCAGTGCCTCGGTCACCGACAGGTACGCGTCGGGCAGGTCGACGTACTTGCCGACGAGCGCGATCGTCACCTCGTGACGCGGGTGGTGGACGCGGTCGAGCAGGTCACCCCAGAGCGTCCAGTCGACGTCGCGGAACTGCAGGCCGAGCCGGCGAACCACGTAGGCGTCCAGTCCCTCGGCGTGCAGCACCTTGGGGATCTCGTAGATGCTCGCCGCATCGGACGCCGACACGACTGCCTCAGCGTCGACGTCGCACATCAGCGAGATCTTCCGTTTGACGTGATCGGAGATGTCGCGGTCGCTGCGGCACACGATCGCGTCGGGCGTGATGCCGATGCTGCGCAGCGCGGCCACCGAGTGCTGGGTCGGCTTGGTCTTGAGCTCACCGGAGGGCGCGAGGTACGGCACGAGCGAGACGTGCAGGAAGAAGCAATTGTCGCGGCCGACGTCGTGGCGTACCTGCCGCGCCGCCTCTAGGAAGGGCAGGGACTCGATGTCGCCGACCGTGCCGCCGATCTCGGTGATCACGAGGTGCGGGGTGAGGCCGTCGCTGCCCGGCGCTGCCATTGCCCGGATCCGGTGCTTGATCTCGTTCGTGATGTGCGGGATGACCTGGACGGTGTCGCCGAGGTACTCGCCACGGCGCTCCTTGGCGATCACCGTGGAGTAGATCTGGCCGGTCGTGACGTTCGCCGACCCGACCAGGTCGGTGTCGAGGAAGCGCTCGTAGTGGCCGATGTCGAGGTCGGTCTCGGCGCCGTCCTCGGTGACGAACACTTCACCGTGCTGGAACGGGTTCATCGTCCCGGGATCGACGTTGAGATAAGGGTCGAGCTTCTGCATGGTCACCCGCACGCCGCGCGCCTTGAGCAGACTGCCCAGGCTGCTGGCCGTGAGGCCCTTGCCGAGTGAGGAGGCGACGCCTCCGGTGACGAACAGGTGTTTGGTGGGCTGCTGATTACTACGCGAACCCATGGGCGCCAGCGTCCGATCCACGGAAGTCCACGCTAACACGCCTGGATGACATCGCCTCGCCGGTCACCGCGACGCGCCGAGCAGTTCGCGATAGATCGCCTCGACCTGCGCGACGGTGTCGTGCTCGGTAGGCAGGCGTTGCGCGACCTCGGCGGCTCGGGCGGCGAGAGTTGCGGCCCAGGCGTCGTCGGCCAGTACGCGTCCGATCGCCTCGGCGAGCGCTCCCGGATCGCCGGGCGCGACCAGAGCCGCCCCGTCGCCGACGACGTCCGGCAGGCCGCCGGCACGGGTCGCGACAAGGGGTCGCCCGGCCCGCAAGGCCTCTTGCACGGTCAGCGGGCTGCCCTCCCAGATGCTCGCCCAGACGATGACGTCCGCGGCCCGGAGGAGGTCCGGGACGTCGTCGCGGCGGCCGAGCAACGTGACCGGGGCCCGCCGGGCGGCGATCAGCGTCTCGAGCTCGGCGCGCTGCGGCCCGTCCCCGGCGATGACCACGCGCAGACTCGGCCAGCGCCCGGCCAGCGTCGCGGCGGCCTCGATCAGCACGTCGTGGCCTTTCTGCGGATGCAGCCGCCCGACGCTCAGCACCATCGGGCCGGCGTCGATCCCGAGCTCGCACCGGACCTCGGACGGGAACTGCTCCGCCTCTCGCAGCGGTGCGGCGACCGGGCCGGGCCGGACGTCGCGCCCGCCGAGTGCGTGGACGCGGCGCTCGAGATCGGCCGAGACACACAGGGCGATGTCGGCGGCCCGGGCGACGTGGCGCTCACCCAGCGCCAGAACGCGGCGGCGCAGGCCGGGTTCGGCGATCACCGCGTTGTGCCACGTCACCACCAGCGGATGGCGTCCGGTCAGCGAAGCGACCGTCGCAGCCCGCAGCCCGTGCGCGTGGACCAGCGCCGAACCGGCCGAGACACGCCGAACGGCGACTGCCGCGAACGGGTCTCGCGCCGCGCCGGCGATGTGCACCGGCGTGAACGTCGCCCCGGCCCGGGAGAAACCGAACAGATCGTCGGTCGCCTGCGGCCCGCAGACGTTCGCGTGCCAACCGTGCGCGCCCAGCCCGCGCACCAGCGAGGCGACGTGGACGCCGACGCCACCCGTACTGGTGCCGAGCACGAGCGTCACTGTGTGCACACTCATTGGACGCTCTGCCGTCGAACCGTGTCGCGTGCCGCGCGGACCAGGTCGCGGTCGACGGCGGCCAGCACGGCCAGGGCGATCACCACGGCCAGCACCGTCGCGGCGGCGCCGTAGGACAGTGCAGCAAGCACGCCCTGGCCGCGGGCCAGCCGGCCGACCAGCCACCCGCCGAACGCGCCGGCCGCGGCCGCACCAACGGCCTGCGCGATGTCGCGCACGAGGCGTAGCACGTCGGGAATCATGCCGTGCCGCCATGCCGCTGCGATCAGCAATGTCGCCGCGACGCTCACCCCGACGCCGTTGCCGAGGGCGAGCACGAGAGCCCGATCACGGCTCGGCGCGATCGCCGCAAGGACGATGTCGGCGGCGATCGCCGCGCCCCAGCCGATCACCTGCCCGCGCGCGGCGACGGCGACCAGCCGGGCGGCGAACAGCATCCGGGAAAGCAGCGCGACCAGCGACCAGCCGAGCAACCCCACGGCGAACCCGGCGATGGCCGGCGCGAACGCCGGATGTGCCGGCGAGCTCTGCCGGTCGAGCAGCAGTCCGGCGGCCGGCTCGGCGGCTGCCACGAGCGCGGCCGTGCCGAGCGCCGCGAGTGCTACGACGGCGCGGCTCGACCGCCCGGCGAGGTTCGCGAAGCCGTCGCGGTCGCCGTGGTCCCAGCTTGCCGACAGCCGCGGGAACGCCGACGTCGCCACCGGCACCGACAGCACTGCCCACGGCAGCAGGAACACCGTCTGCGCCAAGGCGACCACCACGACCGTGCCGGTCGTCGTCCCGTCGTTGGCCAGGAACACCATGACCGCGGTGGCGAGCTGCTGGGCGCCGAGCGTCGCGCCACCGGCCAGGGCAGCCCGCCGGGCGGGCGCGCCGAGTGCCTGCGGGAACCGGAACGTCGGCCGGTATCGGATGCCCAGCCGCCACACCGCGGGCAGCTGGCAACACGCCAGCACGACCACGCCGAGCGTCGTGCCGAGGCTCAGCACCAGCTCGTCCGGGCGAGACAGATCCGCCGCATCGCGTCCGGGACCGGCGAGCGCACCGTAGGCGAGGTACACGCCGATCACGGTCAAGCTCGACAGCAGCGGCGCGAGGGCCGGCCAGGCGAAGCGCTCCGCGGACTGCAGCGCGCCGCCGAGGACGATACCCAGTCCGTAGAAGAGCACCTGCGGCGCGAACGCGACGAGCATGCGGGCACCGAGCGCATGCGCGCCGGCGCACTGATCGTCGCCGAGCAGCAGCCGGGTGAGCGGCCCGGAGACGGCGACGATCCCGATCGCGACGACCGTCATCACGGCCAGCGTCCAGGTGAGCAGCGCCGAGACGATCCGCGAAGCCGCCTGCCGCTGCTCGGCCGACATGGCCGGGGCGAGGATCGGCACGACCAGCGCGGAGAGCGTCCCGCCGGCGACGATGTCGAAGACGATGTTCGGAATGGTGTTGGCGGTTTGATAGACGGCGCCCACGCAGCCGGCTCCGACGCTGCGCGCGAACACGGCCGTGCGGCCGAATCCCGCGACGCGGGCGATCACCGTGATGGCGGCGATCAGCGCGGCGGCCCGGAGCAGCCGTCCGGAAGTGCCGGCGGCTGTCACCTGCGCCCGAGCTGGTCGACCCAGCGCAGTGCGGGCGTGGCGTCGATGACCTGGCTGAAGCTCACCCGCTCGCTGGCCGCGGTGAGCGCGCCGATGACCACCGCAGCGCCGACCCGGGTGCGTCGCGAGCCGCTGGCCAGTCGTACCCCGAGCAGGGCCCCGAGCGTGTTCGCGCCGAGGTCGCCCAGCATCGTCCGTTCGCCGAGGTCGCCCGGCAGGACCGCCGCTGCGGCGCCGGCACTTGCGGCGGCGACGCCGCCCGCTGGTCCGGACGATGCGATCAGCCCGGCGGCGAGTGCCGCCTTGGCGGCGCGTCCCGGCCGAAGATCGAGCAGGTTCAGCAGGTTGGCCGATCCCGCGATAACGCCCGCGCGCAGGATCCGGTCAGCCAGACCTCCGGCGCCGAGGCGTCCGGCGGCGCCAAGCGCGGCGGCACCGATCACGGCGACCTTCACCACGCCGCCGCTCACCCGACCGGCCCGCGCGGCAGCGAGGTGTCCGGCTAGCCCCTTGTCGCCCGCGGACTCGGCCCGCGGCGCGAGCAGGTCGTCATACGCCCCGGCAAATACGGCCGCTCCTCCGGCCAGCAATGCCGCGCCACGCCGGGTTGGCGGCTCGAGCGCGGCCGCCGCCAAAGCGCCCAGGGCCGCCGCAGTACCGCCGGCGAGCGAGACCTGCGTGCCGCGGTAGTTGCGCCGCAGCCAGCCCGGAACGTGTTCCAGCGACGCGGATTCGCTCAGCCGGACCGCGGCTGCTGCGACCACCGCGGCGACGGCTGCCGAACGCGCCGGCCGTGCGGCCACGGCTCGCACGCGAGCGTCGCGCACCGGCTTACTTCACAGGGTCGGGGAAGAGCGCGCTCGCCCCGTCACCGGTTCCGTAGTGCCCGACGACCGTTTCCGGCTCGGGCCTGACCATGCCGGCGAGCGCCAGTGCGGTCGACACCCGGCCCAGCGAGGTGTCGGCGTTGTCGACCGTCGCGACCGTGCCCTTGTCGGCCTGGTCGGCGCGAACCAACGCGACGACGCCACCCTGGGTCGCGGACGGCGGACTGCCGACGACGACGGTGTGCCCGCCCTTGTCGTGCAACTGGCTGATCAACGCCAGCTGGGTCTTACCGCCCGCGTCGTCGGCCGGCAGGGCGCCGCCCGCGACGACAACGACCGCGGTTGCGGCGGTGACTTTGTCGCCGCCCTCGACCTTGACCATGTTCAGCTCGGAGAAGCCGGCGAGCACCTGCTGCAGGTCAGTCTGCTCGCCCTTGCCGAGCAGCACGAACGCCAGCAGCGCACCGCCGAGCTCGCCCGCGTCGTCGACCGACGGGTAGGTCAGGCCGATGGGGTGCACGCCGCCGGTGGCCAGTGCGGTGATGTCGCCGGCGCGCTTCGGATCGGTGTAGTCGCCGGTGAGCTGGATCCGTCCGGTGATCGTGCCGCCCGCCGCGGTGATCACCTTTGCTACGCCGTCCTTCATGTCGCCGGACGCGCCGGGCAGGCCGATGACGAGCACGTTGACGCCGGTGAGCGAGGACTTGACGATCTGCTCGCCGTACAGCGAGGCGAACTTCTCCGCGTTGCCGACCTGGCCTTGCAGCGTGCCGACCTGCGCCGAGAGCGCTTTGCGGTCGTTCTTCAGCGAGTCGACCTGGTGGCGCAGATCCTTCGTGATCGGGCCGTTCAGGGCAGTGGTGCCGACCACGATGCCCAGCGCCAGAGCCAGGAAGACCGCAATGATCGAAACAACGTGGTAGCGGAACGAGATCACGAGAAGAGGTCCCCTAGCCAGGCGACGAATCGGTCCCACTTGTCGCCGAATATGTCGAGGTAGGTGCGGCCGGCCTCCGACACGGCCAGCGCCGCACCGATCGCGATGAACGCCGCGAGCACGAGCAGCAGCAGGGCCGCGGAAGAGATCCGGCTGCGATACAGGCGGCTGACACCCTTGGCGTCGACCAGCTTGCCGCCCAGCCGCAGCCGGGTGAGGAACGTCGAGGCCATACCGCCACGGCCCTTGTCGAGGAACTCGACGAGCGTGGCGTGCGTACCGACCGCGACGATCAGCGCCGCGCCCTTCTCGTCCGCCAGAAGCATCGCGATGTCCTCGCTGGTGCCCATCGCCGGGAACGTGACTGCCTCGATGCCCAGGTCCTGCACGCGGGCCAGGCCCGGTGCGCGGCCGTCCGGGTAAGCGTGCACGACCACCTCGGCTCCGCTACGGAGCACGTCGTCGCTGACCGAGTCCATGTCGCCGACGATCATGTGCGGCTTGTACCCGGCCTCACGCAGCGCGTCCGCGCCGCCGTCGACACCGATCAGCACCGGCTTGTACTCGTGGATGTAGTGGCGCAGTGCGGCGAGATCCTGCTTGTAGTCGTATCCGCGGACGACCACGAGCGCGTGCCGACCCTCGATCTTGGTGCGGACGTCCGGCACACCGACACCGTCGAGCAGCAGCGCGCGCTCGCGCTTCATGTACTCCATCGTGTTGTTCGCGAACGCCTCGAGCTGCGTCGACAGGCCGGACTTGGCCTCGCCCATCTGCAATGCGATCGATTCGGAGTCCTGGGCGGTGCCCTTGGCGACGAACTGCTCGCCGATGTAGAGCGTGTCGCCGTCCAGGCGGACCCGCATGCCCTCCTTGACCGCAGCGAAGATCTCGTTGCCGACGTTGTCGAGCAGCGGGACGCCGCTGGCGACGAGCAAGTCAGGCCCGAGGTTCGGGTAGCGCCCGGAAATGCTCGGCTGGGCGTTGACGACGGCCCCGACCTTCGCCGCCACCAGAGATTCGGCGGCCACTCGATCGAGGTCGACGTGGTCGATGATCGCGATGTCGCCCGGGTTCAGACGCCCGACCAGCCGCTTGGTACGCCGGTCGAGGCGCGCGACGCCGCTGACTCCGGCCAAGCCGTCGGAGCGCATGCGGCGCAGCGTTGCGAGCTTCATGAGTGCCTATCGTGCCACCGTCGTCGCCTGGCGGCTGCGGCGCCACGCCTGCTCAGGCCGGAGTCTTCGAGGCGCGCGGCCGCCTGCGGCTCCCGCCGGGCGCCGTCGCGAACTCGTCGGACGCGGCGCTGAGCAGCTCCGCGGCATGTTCGCGCGCCGTGCCCGAGTCCCTTCCGGCGAGCATCCGCGCCAGTTCGGCGACTCGCTGATCGCCCTCGACCACCCGCACGTCACTGCGCGTGACTCCCCCGGCGGCGTTGTCCTGCGGCTTGTCAACGACGACGTGCTGGTCGGCGTAGGCCGCAACCTGCGGCAAATGAGTGACTACGAGAACCTGGTGGTCGCGGGCAAGGCGGGCAAGTCGCCGGCCGACCTCGACGGCGGCCCGCCCGCCCACGCCGGCGTCGACCTCGTCGAAGACCATCGTCGGCACCGGATCGGTGTCGGCGAGGCAGACCTCGACCGCGAGCATGACCCGGGACAGCTCGCCGCCGGACGCCCCGCGCTGCAGCGGCAGGGCCGGAGCGTCACGATGTGGCCGCAGCAGCAGCTCGACCTCGTCGACGCCGTCAGTTGTTGCGCCGACCTCGGTGCCTTCGAGTTCCAGCCGCGGCGCCCCGGCGACGGCCGGGCGTCGGTGCACCTCGACGGTGACCTCGGCCGAGGGCATAGCCAGGCCGGTCAGCTCGTCGGTGATCGCCTGCCCCAGCTTGGCGGCGGCCTGCGTGCGCCGCATGGATATCTCGCTGGCAAGCGTCGCGGACTGCTCGGCGGCCCGATCGCGCTCGGCGCGGAGCGCGGCCAGCGCCTCGTCGGACACGTCGAGATCGACCAGGCGCTGCCGGGCGGCCTCGGCCCAAGCCAGCACCGCGTCGATGTCGTCGCCGAACTTGCGGGTCAGCCCGGTCAACACCGCCCGCCTCGCCTCCGCCTGCGCCAGGCGCTCCGGGTCGGCATCGAGCCGCTCGCCGTACGCGGCAAGCTCGGCGCCGACGTCCGCCGCGGCAGCGGACAGCTCGGCTAGGCGGTGCCCGAGAGCGTCCAGCTCCGGGTCGTCGCCGGCCTGCTGCGCGAGCGCCCGGGTCGCCTGACCGAGCAGGCTGCTGACGTCGGCAGCGTCGGCGACCGGGTCGTCGGGATCGCCGAGCAGGGCATCGTGCGCCGTGCGCGCAGCCAGCCGGAGAGCGTCGGCGTGGGCGAGCCGGGTGGCGACCAGGGCGAGCTCCACGTCCTCACCGGGCTGCGGACCGGCGGCGTCGATCTCGGCGATGCCGTGCGCCAGGAGGTCTGCCTCGCGTTGCATCTCGCGTGCTCGGGTAATGCGGTCGGCCAGCCGGGCCGCAGCGTCACGCCAGTGCGCGAACGCCGCCGCGTAGTCGGTGAGGTCGATGCCGGCGTAGCGGTCCAGTGCGCCCCGCTGCTCGGCCGGGCGGGTAAGCCGTTGCTGGTCGGCCTGCCCGTGCACCGCGACCAGCCGCTCGGCGAGCTCGCCGAGGACGCCCACCGGCGCCGGCGCACCGCCGACATAGGCCCGCGAGCGCCCGGACGCGCTGACCGATCTGCGCAGCACCAGCGTGCCGTCGTCGTCGACCTCGCCGCCGGCGTCGGCGACCCGGGCCGCCACCGGCGAGTGGATGCCGACCAGGAGCCGCCCGTCGACGCTCGCCGAATCGGCGCCGCTGCGCACCCGGGCCGAATCGGCACGCTCGCCGAACAGCAGTAGCAGGCCGGTCACGACCATGGTCTTTCCGGCGCCGGTCTCGCCGGTGACGACCGTGAGCCCCGGGGCGAGCGGAAGAACCGCATCGTCGATCACGCCGAGGCCACGGATGCGGAGCTCTTCGAGCACGTATCGCAGGCTAGCCGCTCGCACCGGGTCTCAGTCACCCAGCCGAGTCGGGCGACCCGTCACGGAAACCACGCACCGGAAGCTGGAACTTCGTCACCAGGCGCTCGCCGAAGCTCCAGTCGTGAATGCGCACGATGCGCACCGGCGCGACACCGCGGCGCACGGTGACTCTGCCGCCCGGCGGGATGTCGACCGAGCGGCGCCCGTCGCAGGCGAGCACGCCCGGCTGATCCTCGCCGATGAGGTCGAGGTCGACGACCGAGTCCGGAGCGACCACGATGGGACGCGCGAACAGCGCGTGCGCCGCATTCGGCACGACGAGCAGTGCGTCGACGTTCGGCCAGACGATCGGGCCGCCGGCCGAGTAGGCGTACGCGGTCGATCCGGTCGGAGTCGCGCAGAGCACGCCGTCGCAGCCGAAGCGCAGCAACGGGCGCCCGTCGACGGCGACCGCGATCTCGAGGATGCGCTCGCGGATGCTCTTCTCCACGGATGCCTCGTTCAGCGCCCACGAGGTCGCGACGACATGACCCTGATCGGACACCTCGATGTCGACCGTCATGCGCTCCTCGACCTCGTAGCGACGGTCGACAAGTGCCTTGACCGTGGCCGTGAGCGCCTCGGGATCAGCCTCTGCGAGGAACCCGACGCGCCCGAAGTTCACGCCGAGCATCGCCACCCCAGCCGGACGAGCGAACTCAGCCGCTCGCAGGAACGTGCCGTCGCCCCCGAACACCAGGACGACCTCGGCTCCCTGTGCGGCGCCGGGCCCGCGGACGACTGTGACCTTCTCACCGCACCCGCACTCGATTGCCTCGTCCGCCAGCATCCGGACCTCGAAGCCCGCATCGCGCAGCTGGTCGGCAGCCTCGGCGGCCATGCGGGTGATCTCATGACGCGTCGTGTGGGCGATGACCAGCGCGGACCTCATGACCGCTCCTTCGCTGTGTCTGGCGCGGCGTCTCGGTCCGGCCCGATATCTCGCGACCCGGCAGTGTCGACTTCACGGTGCACTTCGCGCTCGATCGCGGACCGATCCAGCGCGCGATCAGTTCCCAGCACATCCCTGCGCAGCCACAGGAAGAATTCCACGTTCCCGGACGGGCCTGGCAGCGGACTGCGCGCAACGCCCGCGGCGCCCCAGCCCAGCTCGGCAGCACGCTCGGCGACAGCGACGACGGCGCCGGCTCGCAACGCCGGATCACGTACGACGCCGCCACTGCCAACACTGTCGCGTCCCACCTCGAACTGCGGCTTGACCATGGGCAGCAGATCTCCGTCGTCGGCCGTGCAGGCAACCAGGGCGGGCAGCACGACTCCCAGCGATATGAACGACACGTCCACAACGGTCAGCCCGACGCGTCCGCCGATCTGCTCGGGTGTCAAGGCCCGAACGTTCGCCCGATCGACGACGCGCACCCGCGGATCCGTGCGCAGCGACCATGCCAGCTGGCCGTAGCCGACGTCGACGGCCACGACCTCCGCCGCCTCACGGCGTAGCAGCACGTCGGTGAACCCGCCGGTCGACGCGCCTGCGTCCAGGCAACGCCGACCGGCGACCTCGATCCCAGGCAGCGCTGCGAGCGCGCCGGCAAGCTTGTAGCCACCCCGCGAGACGTACTCGCGCGCGTTCCCGTCGACCACCCGCACGGGAGTGTCGCCGTCGACGCCGGTTGCCGCCTTCGTTGCCTTCAGTCCGTGGACCTCGACCCGGCCCGACGCGATGAGGCTCGCAGCCTGGGCGCGCGAGCGGGCCATGCCGCGTCGTACGAGCTCGGCATCCAGGCGCAGCCGACGCGCCACGCTCAGCCTTCCGCCGCACCGTCGATGTCGCTCAGCGCCGTCTGCAGCTCTGCGTGCACATGGTCGTAGCGTTCGGCGTGCTCGGCTAGCGGGCGGTGCTCGATGTCTTCGAGCTGGGCCAGCTGACTGCGCACGCGTTCGTCTACCGGTGTCTGCACTGGTTCCTGCTCGAGCGACACGGGCGAGGCCTCCTTGGCTGGGCGCGCTGTTACGGCGACCTCGACGGTACCGTCGCAAGGTCGACTTCGGTCGCGGACGCCCGCGACGTGGCGAAAGGACGGGGATGGCGACGATCGAGGAATGTGAGAAGGCGTTCCAGGATCTCGCCACGATGCTCGGCAACCTCGACGCCGACCGACGGGAGAAGTCCGTCCTCGACCGATCGGTCAGTTGCACGATCCGCGACCACGGCGTGACCTTCGCCGGCCAGCTCCGCGACGGAGGCCTGCATGACATCCGCAGGGTCGATCGCGCCGATGCCCAGGTTCGCCTCACGCTGCACAGCGACGACCTGATCAGGCTGAGCACCGGCAAGCTGAACTTCGCCGCCGCGTGGGCGACCGGCAAGGTGCGGGTGGACGCGAACGTGTTCGATCTGCTCAGGCTCAGGTCTCTGTTCTGAACCGCTGGTTTCCGGCCCGCGACAGCCGCACCGCGCCGTTCGCCGCCACCGGACAGGTCAGGCATCGCGCAGGCCCAGCCGTTCGAGCGCATCGCCAGCCTTCACGTCGCCCGGCTGGCACCGGCTCACGCCGGTCCGCCATCCGGCCGCACACAGAGCACGCAGCGCATCGGTGTCGTCCTGGCTGCCGGAGGCCGGCCGGCCGGTGAGCAGCAGCCCGCCTTCGGCCCAGGCTACGTGCCAGGCGCCGCAGGTGATCCCGTCCGCATCCTCGACCGGCCCGGGGTGTGCCTCGAGCAGGCCGGACAGGCCGTCGGCGACATATGTCGGTCGGCTCGGCGGTGCCGCCCGGAGTAGATCGCCCGGCGAGGTGACCCCGCTGAGTACGAGCAGGCTGTGACAGCCGACGGCGTTGGCGCCCTCGATGTCGGTGTCGAGCCGGTCGCCCACGACCAGCGGCCGCTGCGCTCCGGAGCGCTCGACGGTCTCGCGGTGCATGGTCGGGTCGGGCTTGCCGGTCGAGATGGGCGTGCGGCCAGTGGCATGACGAAGCGCGGCCACCAACGACCCATTGCCCGGCAGAGGTCCGCGCGAGGACGGCACCGTGGCGTCAAGGTTGGTCGCGATCCAGGGGAGGCCCCGGCGGATCGCGACGGCGCCCTCGGCGAGCATCGCCCAGTCGAGCTCGGGCGAGTAACCCTGCACGACAGCGACCGGAGCGTCCTCGGCACTCGACACCGGCACTAGGCCGCGTTCGGTCAGCGCCTCGCTCAGCCCGGTGGTGCCGACGACCAGCACGCGCGACGCAGCTGGCAGCCGCTCCGCGAGGTAGTGCGCCGCTGCCTGCGCCGACGTGATGACCTCGCCAGGCTCCGCCGGAACGCCGATCTGCCTGAGGTGGGCGGCAACGACCGACGGTGGGCGCGCGGCGTTGTTGGTGACGAACGCGAGACGCATGCCCTGCTGCCGGGCATTGCCGAGCGCCTCGGGCGCTCCAGAGACCTCGTCCGCACCGACATAGACGACGCCATCGAGGTCGAGCAGCGCAACGTCATACACGGTGGCGAGCGGCTCGGTGCAGCCGAGCAGGGTTGCCGCGCGCATCGCCGTCAGGACCCCTTTCGTGTCGTTTGCCGAAGGGACATTAGCCCGGCCCAAGCGGCCTGCGTACGATCCGGTGACGTGAGTTCGGCTTTCCCGCCCGCTAGTTCGGGCCTTTCGCTTGCCCCTTTCCGCGCGCTGCGTCCGTCGGTGGATGCTGACCGGCTCGGCCGGTTGCTGTGCCCGCCCTACGACGTGATCGACGATGCCCAGCGCACCGCGCTGCTTGAGCGTGACCCGGACAACGCGGTCGCGATCATCCTGCCGCGGGCCGCTGACGGCGTTGACGCATATGCGTCGGCGGTCGCGCGGATGAACGCCGCCGTCGTATCCGGACTGCTCGCCACCGACACCGAGCCGGCCCTGTACGTCTACGAGATGCGTGCGGTCGACGGGGCGATCACCCGTGGACTGCTCGGCGCCGTCGAGCTTCGCGATCCTGCCGACGGAGTCATCCTGCCGCACGAGAACACCATGGCCGGACCGGTCGCCGATCGGCTGGCGCTGATGGCCGCGACCGAGGCCGATCTCGAGCCGATCTATCTCGTGTACGACGGCGGCGGGGCAGCGTCCAAGCTCATCAGCGACGTTCAAGACGTGGACGTACTCGCAGCTGCGACGACTCCCGACGGTAACGCCCATCGCCTGTGGGCGGTCACGGATCCGGCTCGTCATGCTGCCGTCGAAGCGGACCTCTCGTCCCGGCGGGCACTCATCGCTGACGGGCATCATCGCTATGCCACGTACCGCCAGCTGCAGGGCGACCTTCGTGCCGAGCGCGGCGACGGAGCTTGGGACCGCGGACTGGCATTGCTCGTCGACTCGTCGAGCTACGGACCACAGGTGCACGCGATACATCGCGTTCTCGTCGGCGTGCCGCTGCAGGACGCGGTCGGGCAAGCCGAGCGGGTATGCGAGGTTCATGAGATCGGCACCGCCCATGGTGCCCTCGACGCGGCCGCCGGCGTGCCTGGATTCGCTGCTGTGCTCACGGATGGGTTGCACTCCTTCCTGATCAGCAAGCCTGATTCGGACGTTGTCAGCGGCACGCTGGCGCCCGGCGAGCCGGCGGCGTTGGCCGACCTGGACGTCACCGTGCTGCACCGTGCGCTGGTGGGGCGGGTATGGCACCTGCCCGACACCGCCGATGCTGTCGGGTATGCACACAGCGTCGACGAGGCGATCGCAGAAGCACTGCGTACCGCCGGCACAGCCGTACTGCTTCGGCCTACCCCCGTCGAAGCAGTCGCCGCCGTAGCTGCTGCCGGGGCTCGGATGCCAAGGAAGTCGACATTCTTCACGCCGAAGCCAGCTTCCGGGCTGGTCATGCGGCGCTTCGTCGACCAGACCTAGGGACTGGCCGACACGGACTCGGCCGCCCTGGGTTTGCGTTTCACGGATTTCGCCGGAGCAGATTTCGCCGGTGACGTCGGCATCGAGCCTCCCTTCACCTTCCGAGCGGTGACGACGTCGACCTCGTAGCGACTAGTCGCACTCCCGGAGCCGGTACGCCAGAACCGCCTGCGCAAACTGCCCGTCACCTCGAGAATCTCGCCAGGCGCTACGCGAACAGCGGCCTTGCGGACCGCAAGCCGGGTGGTCGCGCATTCGATGCTGTCGACGCGCGTACGACCGAAACTGCCCTTCGGGCGCGGCACCGTGAGCCGGAACGAGCACAGTTCGTCGCCGCTGGGCAATGTGCGCACACGCGGTTCCTCGGCGAGGACGCCGCGCAGGAATACATGATTGTCGGCCACCGAGGGCTTGCTCTCGTCCATACCCACATCCTTGCCACGGGCCGTACAGCGTTAAAGGCCTGCGGACAATCTGTGGATAGCGAAATGCCCTGTGGAAACTCAGGCTTGGGCGGGGCAGACGCGCCCCGCGTGGGCCGGCACCGGCTCGCCACAGCAACGCGGCTTGCTAAAGAACGCGGCGTGCTAAGAACGCGGCGTGCTAAAGCAGCGCGGCTACCCGCTCGGCCGCGTCCGTCTCGCCCGACCTGTCGAGCGCCGCCGACGCCGCGAACCATTGGGCGGCATCGTCCGGGCGCTCCGCGGCGAGCAGAGCATCCGCGTAGGCGTACCACAGCCGCATCGCCCCCGGGCGAGGCTTCGCGCGATCGATGCCGCCGCGGGCGAGCACTGTCAACGCAACGTCCAACTGTCCGAGATCGCGTCTCGCACCAGCCACGACGATGAGCAGCTCCACGTAGGTCTCGGCATCGAGCTTTCGCGCATCGGGGTCGTTGAGCATTCGAACCGCCTGTTGCGGACGGCCGAGCGCCCTCTCGCAGTCCGCCATCAGCGCCAGGTCGCGGGGATCGCCCGAGATCCGGCGAGCGGTGCGGAGCTCGCTCAACGCCTCCGCCCATTCTTCGGCGTGATACGCGGCCACGCCGACCGCCTCTCGCACCGCGGCCACCCGGGCCGCCCGATTGCGTGCCGCTCTGGCGTGTTCGAGTGCCCGGACGGGGTCGACATCGAGTAGCTGGCCCGCGGCGACGAGATGCCCGGCGACAGCCTGCGCGTTCGGCTTGCTCAGCGTCTGCAGCTCAGCACGCACCGATGGGTCGAGCAGCCGCACATCAACGTCCTCGGGCACGGCCGGTTCGGTCGGATCGCGCGCCGGCTCGCCCGACCTGAGCGGAGGGCTACCCCGACCCGCGCTGCCGCGAGACGAACTGCTCCGCGCGGCATTACGCCGTAGCTGACTGCCAGGACTGGGTCGCGCCCACTCAGCTCGGTCGACCCGCGCAGCATCGCGTTCGTTCGCGCGCCTCCGTCTGGGGCCCCCGCGTCCGCTCGTTCGAGGTGCAGCAGCCTCGCTCTGACCACGACGGCCGGCACCAGGCTGACCCGCAGCGCGGGAGTCAACGCCCTCGCCCGTCCTGCCGGTTCGGCGCCCTGTCGAGCGATCCGCGCCCCCGCCGGTCCGGTCGGCTCCTGCCTGCGGCTCATCGGCCCGGCGGCGTGACGAGCCACGATCAACTCGAGAACCGTCGCCACCGGCGCTGCCAGCGAGCCGGCGACCTGCGGGCTTCCCGCCGGTCCGAGCCGAGCGCCGAGCGTCGTTCACGCCGGCCCGCTCGCTTCGCGACTCCGCACTGCCCTGCCCGTCACCCCGGGCTCTAGCCACAGTTGACTCATCCCGCCTCGAGAGATGCAACGAGGGCCGATCCGAGTATCCGGAACGACCCTTGTTGCGAAGTTGTGTCCGGCGACGTCCTACTCTCCCACGCAGTGGCCCGCGCAGTACCATCGGCGCTGAGAGGCTTAGCTTCCGGGTTCGGGATGGGACCGGGCGTTTCCCTCTCGCTATGGTCGCCGAAACTCTATTGAGATGTCGGTCCACGCTGCTGCAAATCAGCAGCGGACCGCACCTCGGGAACCACACAGTGGACGCGTGACACACATCGTAGACCGAAATCCACGAGATGTTGTTTGTGGCAAGTCCTCGGCCTATTAGTACCGGTCAGCTTCATGCGTTACCGCACTTCCACTTCCGGCCTATCAACCCGGTGGTCTCGCCGGGGGCCTTACTCCATAAAGGATGGGAGATCTTATCTTGAAGCAGGCTTCCCGCTTAGATGCTTTCAGCGGTTATCCCTTCCGAACGTAGCCAACCAGCAGTGCTCCTGGCGGAACAACTGGCACACCAGAGGTTCGTCCGTCCCGGTCCTCTCGTACTAAGGACAGCCCTTCTCAAATCTCCTGCGCGCGCGGCGGATAGGGACCGAACTGTCTCACGACGTTCTAAACCCAGCTCGCGTACCGCTTTAATGGGCGAACAGCCCAACCCTTGGGACCGACTCCAGCCCCAGGATGCGACGAGCCGACATCGAGGTGCCAAACCATCCCGTC